>Ga0335078_10014705_pt1 | contig 11613 bp, 12 predicted proteins | sample Lox_Sample_32_FD_206711 | JGI IMG/M metagenome (GOLD analysis project Ga0335078, IMG submission 206711) | Soil microbial communities from Loxahatchee National Wildlife Refuge, Florida, United States - Lox_Sample_3.2 | ecosystem: Environmental > Terrestrial > Soil > Wetlands | place: USA...
GACATGCCCCCTTCCCATACCTTGAAGACCTTGAGGGGATCGGCGGCGTAGACCGCAAGATCATAGAACAGCACATAGCCGAGCCGCCCGCCCAGCACCGCCCCAACCGCGCCGTAGAAAACCAGATCACCCACCTGCTGCTCCGTCCAGCCGGAACCGGGGCGGCGTGCGCGCAGCCGGCCGAGCCACCAGGCGGCGCCGAAGCCGATGAGGTACATGATGCCGTACCAATGGACCTGGAGCGGTCCGATGTGAAAGGCGATGGGATTGATGTGCGGATAGGTCAACGTGCGGCCCGGGATGCTTTGCCGCTATTGTAACCGCTTCGCCGGCGACACTAAATCCGGTCGCGGTAGGCGCTCTGGAGTTTTAGCACGCGATCGACGTAATTGACCGTCTCGGGGAAGGGCGGCACGCCACCGAAGCGCAACACCGACTTCTCGCCGGCATTGTAGGCGGCCAGGGCCAGGCGCGCATCATTGCCGAAGGCGTCCAGCAGATCCCGAAGATAGCGTACCCCGGCCCTGATGTTCTGCCCGGGATCGAACAGATCGCGTACCCCGTAGCGCTCGGCGGTCTCGGGCATGAGCTGCATCAGACCGATGGCGCCCTTGGCGGACACCGCATGCGCATTGAAGTCGGACTCGGCGTGAATCACGGCCTGTACCAGCGCCTTGTCCACCGCGTACTGGCCGGCGGCCTGATCCACGAGCGAGTTGAGGCGGGGCGGCAGCGTCACGGGATTGTCATCGTCACTTGGTTGGTTTGGATCGTGCGCCAGCGCTGCAGGGGCGGCCTTGTCTTTGTAGGCCACCCGTACCTTGTAGCGCAGGTCATTGGGACGCATGTTGGTGTAGTTGAGCACGCCGTTTTCGTCACGATAGGCGTAGATGTCGGCCCGCGCGGGGAGGATGGCCGCCGCCGTCAACACCACCATGAGTACCGGAACGATCTTTGGCATGGGGCTGAATTGTTGCTGTTGGTTTGTTCAGACCGGACGGGCCGGCGTTCCCTGAGCGTTTCCCCGACTACGGCTTCCTGGGGCGCCTGCTTCTGTAACGGGCAGTTATGCCATGGCTTGAGAGCCGAATGCAATGGCCTGGGTCTCAATTCGGCAAGACCCGGCAGGTGAAGCACTTGAGATATTCCGTCTCCGGCACCGCCGGCAGCAGGGGATGGTCCGGTCCCTGGTGGCCCTGTTCGAGGACCGTGAGGCTGCGGTCCAGGTGGCGGCTGGTCTGGAGCAGCAGCTGGCGCAGGGTGTCGCGCCCGAGATGATACGAGCAGGAAGCGGAGATCAGCACCCCGTCCCGGGCCAGGACCTGCATGGCGGCCTGATTGAGGCGCTGGTAGGCGGCTTGCCCGGCCGGCAGGTCTTTCTTGCGCTTGATGAAGGCAGGCGGGTCGAGGATGACCACGTCGAAACGCTCCCGCGCCTCGCGCAGGTCCTTCAACACCGAAAAGGCGTCGCCGTGGCGGGTCTGGACCCGCGCCGCGACCTCGTTCAAGGCGGCGTTTTCGGCGAGCCGCGCCAAGGCCGCCTCCGAGCCGTCGACGCATAAGACCTCGGCCGCGCCTGCGGCCGCGGCCTGAATTCCCCAGCCGCCGATGTAGCTGAAGAGGTCCAAGACCCGCCGCTCCCGCACGTAGTGCTGCATGCGGGCGCGGTTGAGGCGATGGTCGTAGAACCAGCCGGTTTTCTGGCCGCTCATCACCGGGGCGGTGAATCGCACCCGGTTCTCCTCCACCGCCAACTGCTCCACTGAGTCGCCGAAGGCGGTCTCGACATAGCTGCTCAGATGTTCCAGTTCGCGGGCGCTGCTGTCATTGCGAAAGATGAGGCGCTCGGGGCGCACCGTTTCCTTGATCGCGATGATAATCTCCTCCTTGACCCGCTCCATGCCGGCGGTGTTGATCTGTGCCACCAGGGTATCGCCGTAGCGATCCACGATCAGCCCCGGCAGGGCATCGCCCTCGCCGTACACCAGACGGTAGTAGGGCCGGTCGAACAACCGTTTGCGCAGGCCCAGCGCCACGTTGAGGCGGTGCGCGAGCAGCGATTTCCCCAGCGTGTGCGCGACATCGCGGCTCACCAGTCGCGCACAGATCAGCGAGTGCGGATTGACGTATCCGTTGCCCAGCGCCTTGCCGGCGCCGTCTTCGATCACCACCGGCTGCCCGGGCTCGAAGGCCTCCAGCGGTGTGGCGCGCACGTCCACTTCATTGCTGAACACCCACACGTGCCCGGCCCGCAGGCGGCGGTCTTCGTTCCTCTTGAGGCGTAGCGGGGCGAGGTTCATGGCGACGCCGGCGGCTCCGCCTCGCCCCCATCAAGCGCCACCTTGCGTTGCCGCTGGTACGCCTCATAGCTTCCCCGCGGCGGGCAGTTGCCGCTGAGATCGCGACTGCATTGCAGCTCGCGCAGGGTCTGCAAGCTCTCGAAGGAGGTCCGTTTGACCGCTTCGGCGGAGCAGCCCCCTAGCGGGAACAGCATGGCGACAGTCGACCGGATTCGCAAAAGGCCTTTCATGGCACCTCAGTAGCTTTGCGGTTGCGGCCACGGGATCGGCCGGTAATCGCGGCAGTCCAGTATATAGAAGGTGCGCAGAATCTTGCCGTCGGGCGTCACCGCGTTTACTGCCGGCAGCGGCGCACAATGCGCAAAGCCCAACGCCAGCTGTGGCGGCGCCGCCGGCGAGGTGCTGATCCAAAGTCCATTGCGGCCCGCCTCGCGGTCGATGCTGGGCCACAGGTCATGCTGATTGAAGCGCCGTTCGGCGCTGCCCGCCACGTATACCGGCACAACGCGCGGCCAGTAGAAGGCCACCTCGGCCGCCACCTTGTAGTTGGGAGTCAGGATGAAGCCGGCTGGCGGCGCCTCCGTGCTTAGGGTACGCACCGGCGCGCGCCAAGCGCGCGTGTCCTTGAACGGGTCCTGATGATTGGTGAGGCCGAAGGTATAGGGGAGGTAGGCAACCACCATCACCGCCACCGCCAGACCCAATCCGGTGAACAAGGTGGTCCGCTTCCAGCGCGGGAGGTCCGCAATGTGGCCGGAGAGCAGGATCAGCAGGCTGATGTAACAGGGCGCCGGCCAGTTGACCTGCACCTTGGCGGTGAGGGCCTTGATGAGAAAAAAGCCGAGCCAGCCCAGGGAAAGGGCCCACAGCAGGCGCGGTCCCTCGCCGGCGGGCAACCTACGGAAGATCGACGCCCCTACCAGCACCACCAGCGGCGACATGGCGCCCACCTGACCGGCCAAAAAGACCAGCGCCCGCGTCACCGACCAGTGGGTTTCGCCGAAATGTCCGACCTCATGATGCATCATCACCCAGCCGTGCTGGGCGTTCCAGATCAGCACCGGGCTCATGATCAGCACCATCAGCAACAGGCCGATCCACAGTGGCGGGCGGCGCAGATGATGGCGCCAACGCCGATGCACCAGCACCGCGATTCCCACCCCCGCCGGCAGCAGTCCGATGCTCAGCTTGGTCAAGGCGCCAGCGCCCACCGCAATCCCCGCCCCGTACCAGGCCCGCGGCCGCTCCTTGATGAGGGCGCGGTACATTGCCCACAGGCCCAAGGTCCAGCACAAGAACAGCCAGATGTCGGTGGTCATCACCAGGCCCAGGGTGAAATACATGGGCGTGAACAGGGCGAGGATCACCGCCCACCAGGCGGCGCCGCGGTCGCTCCACACGTCGCGGGCAAAGAGGAAGATCACCACCAGCAGCGCATCGAAGCCCAGCCACGCCGGCAGCCGCACCTGCCAATTGCCATGGCCAAAGAGGCCCTCGGACAGCGCGATGAGCCACGCCACCAGGGGCCCTTTGGAGTAATAGCTCCAATCGAGCTGCCGTGACCATTCCCAATATTGGGCTTCATCGTAATGAAGATCGACGCCGGCGGCCTGCACCAGCATGGCCTTGAGCGCGATGAGCGCCACCGCCAATGCCGCCAGCATCGGCCCATCGCGCCGAAGGGCGTTCACTCCGGGAGTTTCCAATCCGCCTCCGCCACGCGGCCGTCGCCATGGGCTTCCCGCACCACATAGGAGCGGGTCTGACTGGACTCGAAATAGGTACGGGCCATCATCTCGCTCAGTACACCGGTGGTCAGGAACTGAACCGACATCACCACCATCAGCACGCTGATCAGCAGCAGCGGGCGGGTGCCGATATCCTCGCGCAGGAACACCTTGAGGAGACCGAGGTAACCAAGGCCCAGCATGCCCAGCGTGCCGAAGATCAGGCCGATCCTGCCGAAAAAATGGCCGGGCCGGCTGCGGAAGCGCATGAAGAAGTACACCGCCAGCAGGTCGAGCAGCACCCGGAAGGTGCGGCCGATGCCGTACTTGGACTGGCCGAAGCGGCGTGCGTGGTGGCGCACCACCTCCTCCTTGATGCGGCTCGGAGCAGTGCTGGCGGCCATCCAGGCGGGGATGAAACGGTGCATCTCCCCGTAAAGACGTACGTTCTTGATGATGCTGGTGCGGAACACCTTGAGGCTGCAGCCGTAGTCGTGGAGCTGCACCTGGGTGATGCGGCCGATGAGGCGGTTGGCAATGCGCGAGGGGATCTTGCGCATCAAGGTATCCTGGCGGTCCCTGCGCCACCCCGCCACCAGGTCGAGGTCCTCCTCCAGCAGGCGCTTCACCAGGCGCGGGATGTCGACCGGGTCATTCTGAAGGTCGCCGTCGAGGGTCGCAATCACGTCACCGCGCGCGGCATCGATGCCCGCCTGCATCGCCGCGGTCTGGCCGAAGTTGCGCTGCAACGTGACGACGCGCACGTGGCGGCCCCATTGTTCCACGGCCATCCGCATCTGCTGCTCCGTGCCGTCGCTGCTGCCGTCGTTCACCAGCACCAGCTCCCAGGGATGGCGGTAGCTGCCCAGCGCCTCGTGCATCTGGGTGACTAGCGGTGCCACGCTGTCTTGCTCGTTGTACATGGGCACCACCACAGACAGGCGATGGGGCCGATCGGTCTGTTCAATCTGGGTCATGCGGTTCTGCTTGCGGCGGCGCCGGCCGCCATCCTCGCATAAATGGAAAATAGTGCAACCCGAGCCACGCCCAGGCGAGACCCCAGGCCGTGCCGATCAACGCCCCTGCCGCCACCTGGGAGGGAAAGTGCTTGGCGAGGTAGACGCGCGATAATGCCACCAAAGCGGCGGTCATGAACAGCGCCAGGCTCCACGCCGCTCGGCGCAGCGCCAGGGAGAGAAAGGCCGCTGCCGCAAAGCCGTTGAGGGCGTGATTGGAGGGCATGCCGGCGAGGTTGGCGCCGCACGGCGTCCCCGGTGCCGCGCCCACTTGGCGCACCTGTTGCGCCAGGCTGTAGCAGGGGCGGGGCTGGGCGAACAAGTGCTTGAGGCCGTTCCCCAGGCTATCCCCTGCTCCCACCACCAGCAGCATCACCAGCCACAGTTGTATCCCAGCGTTGCGCCAGCGCGTGGCCAGCAAGGCCAGCAGCACCAGCGCCAGCGGCAGCGCGAAGGCGTCCCGCGACGACAGCCAAGAAAAAAGTGCATCCAGCGCCGGATGGGCCCAGCCGTGGTTGACCCAAAGCAGCAGTGTCTCATCCACGGCGCGCCCCGCCGATGAACAGGCTGACCGCGCCTCCAGCGAGCGTGGTTCCCAGCAGGAACAGGTGCAAATTCACCGCAGCCGCCAGTGCCGGTTGCGGCGCCACGCCGTAGGGCAGCAGCCCCGCCATCACCCCTGCTTCATAGGTGCCTGCCCCGGCGACCCCATGGATCGGCAGGACGCTGGTGAGGTCGCCGGCGATGGCGCCGAACAAGGCGGCCCGGTAGGACACCGGGATGAACCACCCCAGTACCCAGGCGAAGGCGCCGAGCTTCACCAGCCAATTGACAAAGGTCCAGCCCCACGCCCGCCAGAACGCCTCCGCCTGCCGGGGCAAGCCCTCCAGCAGCCGCCTGAGCCATCGTGCCAAGGCGCCCCGGTCATGAACGTCGAGGCGGCGATGCAGCCAGTTGCTGTAATGAAAGGCCAGCCACGGCAGCGGCAGCCAGGCGGCCAGCCCCGTCAGACCCACGCTCGCCGGCCACAGTTTCCCTGCAAAGGCGACCAGGGCGAAGAGGCCTAGGCTGTGCAGATCCATCAGCCGGAACCACAACAATGCCGGCAGCGAACGCGCCGCCGGCACCCCGAAGTAGCGGGCCATCAACACCGGAAAGCTGAGTTCGCCGGTCCGCATCGGCAGCAGGTTGTTGAGCAGGTTATGCTGGAGCATCAGCCTGACGCACAGGGCGAAGCGACCCGCCATGTCGGCAAGGAAGTAATCATAGAACCGCAGCGCCCGCAGCCAATAGCTGAGCAGGGTCAATAGCGCAGCCGCCGCGATCGCCTGCAGCGGCAGGTTTGCCCACGGTGCCAGCAGCGCCCGCCAGCCAAAGTAGAGCTGGACGAACGTGACGAAGCCGACCCCGATCACCACGCCCAGTAGGGGTCGCCATAACGCCTTCAAGGACAGCCCCCGCGCGAGACGGATTCTTTATATGAGGAAATGGCCAATGGTCCTGGTCCGCCGTTCCGGGCGCGCTTTATTTTGCCAAGTCAAACCGGGATAATACCGCGTTTCAGCGCCGACCTCTCCGCTGCACCCGCCCGGCCGGTGCGCGAAGGTGAATTCCGCTTGGTAAAAGGCGACCCGGATTATTCCACAACTTAAGGAACCGCCCTCATGAGCACCGGCCTCACCATCACCCAGTTCATCATCGAAGAACAGCGCCGCATCCCCGGTGCCACCGGAGAGTTCACCTTGCTGCTGAACGACATCGTCACCGCCACCAAGGTGATTGCCAACGCGGTCAACAAGGGGGCGCTGGCAGGTGTGCTGGGCGCGGCCGGTACGGAGAACGTCCAGGGCGAGGATCAGAAGAAGCTCGACGTGATCTCCAACGAGGTGATGATCGCCTCCACCAATTGGTCGGGCCATTTGGCGGCGATGGCCTCGGAGGAGATGGACGAGATCCTGCCTATTCCCGCCGCGTACCCCAAGGGCAAGTACCTGCTGCTGTTCGACCCGCTGGACGGCTCGTCCAACATCGACGTTAACATCTCGGTGGGCACCATCTTCTCGATACTCAAGGCTCCCGAGGGCAAGAAGGCCGTCACCACCGAGGACTTCCTGCAGCCCGGTACCAAGCAAGTCTGCGCCGGCTATGCGCTGTACGGACCCTCGACCATGCTGGTGCTGACCTCCGGCCACGGCGTCAACGCCTTCACCCTGGACCGCAACGTCGGCGAATACTATCTTACCCAGCCCGACATCCAGATCCCGGCCGATACCAAGGAGTTCGCCATCAATGCCTCCAATCAACGCTTCTGGGACAAGCCGGTGCAGCGTTACATCAACGAATGCCTGCAGGGCAAGGAGGGCCCGCGCGGCAAGGACTTCAACATGCGCTGGGTCGCCTCCATGGTGGCCGAGGTGCACCGCATCCTCACGCGCGGCGGCATCTTCATGTATCCCATTGACAGCAAGACCCGCGACAAGGGCGGCAAGCTGCGCCTGATGTATGAGGCCAACCCGATGTCCTTCATCGTCGAGCAGGCCGGCGGCGCCAGTTCCACCGGCCGCGAGCGCATCATGAGCCTACAGCCCAAGGGCCTGCACCAGCGGGTTCCGGTGATCCTCGGCTCCAAGAATGAGGTGGAGCAGGTGGTGAGCTACCACAAGCAGACCGACTGATCGCCCCGGCTCCGAACGCGGGGCCGGCAGGAGTCGCTGCCGGCCCCGTCGACCTTAATCCCAGCGCCGCTGTCACCCGCTTAAAGCCCTTTTCGCCCCGTCCGATACAGATCAAGGCCCCTCGACATGGGTCGCCATGGAATGCTGCGCCGGCTCCGGCCGGCCCTCGGACAGGGACATGGGATGAAGACGGGACGCATCGGCCACTTTCTCCTCACTGCGGCGACGCTGCTGGGGTTGGCGGGCGGGCTTGCCCTGACGGCGGCCTCCGCGGTCGAGCCCGTCGATGATGTGCGCATCCTGATCGACATCTCGGGGAGCATGAAGCACAACGACCCGCACAACTTGCGGGCGCCGGCGCTGCGCCTGCTCACGGGATTGCTGCCCCGGGGTAGCCGCGCCGGCGTGTGGACCTACGGCCGCTACGTCAACATGTTGGTGCCGCTCGGCGCCGTGGACCCGGCCTGGCAGGAAACCGCGCGCAGGGCCGCGGACCAGATCAATTCGCTCGGCCTGTTCACCAACATTGAAGGCGCCATGGCCGAGGCCAGCCGCGACTGGACCACGCCCGCCCCTGACAACCGCCGCAGCCTGATTATGCTCACCGACGGCTATGTCGACCTTGGCAAGGACAAGGCGGTCAGCGAGGCCTCGCGCCAACGCATCATCAACACCCTCCTGCCGCGCCTGCGCGACGCCGGGGTCAAGATCTACACGGTTGCCCTCTCCGGCGAGGCCGACCACACCCTGCTTCGTCAGCTCTCCGCCGCCACCGACGGTTGGTCGGAAGAGGCGGACGATGCCGATCAGCTGCAGCGCATCTTTCTCCACCTCTTTGAGAAGGCCACGCATCCCGACACCCTGCCCCTCGATGGGAACCGGGTTCAGGTGGATGACAGCATTCGGGAGATCACCTTCCTGGTGTTCCGCACCAAGGCCAAGCCCACAGAGCTGGTGGATCCGGCCGGCCACCGCTTCGGCAGCGGCAATGCCCCGGCCGGCACCCGCTGGCACGGCGACGCCGCCTATGACCTCGTCACGATTACCAAACCACGACCCGGCGAATGGCGGGTGCTAGGGCCGGAGGATGCCGACGACCGGGTGATGGTGGTGACCAACCTCAAGCTGCGCACGACCCAGTTGCCGAGTAATCTCAGCGTCGACGACAGCCCGTACTTCTTCGTGCAGCTGGTGCAAGGCGACAGCGTGATCCAGCGCAAGGAATTCCTCGACCTGGTCAAGGTAACCCTCCACGAGCAGCAGGATGGGGCGCACCGGGACTGGACCTTGCGCGACGACGGCAAGGGCCCTGATATCGCGGCCGGCGACGGTACCTTCAGCGCGAAGCTGCCGGACGCCATGAAGGAAGGCCGCCATGAATTCACCTTGGTGGTAGACGGCACCACCTTCCAACGTGAACAGCACCAAGTGATCAACGTGCATGCCCATCCCGCCCAGGTCAGCATCCTTCCGGACGCCGCCACTCCCGGTCGCTACGTTCTGTCGGTGATTCCCTACGCCGATTTGATCGAGCCGGACACCATGGCCGTGAGTGCCTCGATCACCGACGCCAAAGGCCTCAGTCGTCCTATCACGCTCGCGCGGAGCGGGCCGGCGGAGTGGCGTGCCGACCTCACCGATTATCGGGACCCGGCCGGCTATGACGCGGAATTCACGGTAACCGGCAACCATCCCGGGGGCAAGCCGGTCAATGCGCAGCTTGGACCCTTTCACTTCACTGCATCAGGGACCGCTGCCGTGGACAGGCTGCCGCAGTCCATTCCCACGGCGCCGGCGCAGAGCTCCTCTGCGCCGGCGCTCGCCCCCCCGCCGGCAAGCACGCCGCCCCGCCGCAATGGCGGAGCCACCGATTGGTTGGCGATCGCGTGGCAGACCGTGTTGATCAACGCCGTGCTGATCGGCGGGGGCGGGTTCGCCTACCGGCGCTGGCGCCGATCCGCCGAGCCGGCGGTCGAGCCGCTGGTGGAGGAGGAGGCGGCGACGCAATGATCACCCTCACCATCCTTCTGGCGGAGATCAGCCTCGCGCTGGTGATTGTGCTGGCGGCGATCGGCTTCCGAAGGCTGCGCGACCGGCGCCGCGATCGCGCCGCGATCGAGACCCTGGTGACCCGGATCAAGAGCAATCGGCCCGCGCAGGTGGAGAAGCTGGCCGGCGTGCTAAGGCACGGCGGACAGCTCAATGATGAAGACGCCCTGCGCAAGGCCGACGACCTCATCAAAAAGCAGAACAAGTTTTACCAGCACGCCATCGACCTCTATTACACCCGCAATCACGAGCTGCTGAGCAAGCTCGACGCGCGCCTAGAGGATTTGTTGGGTCAGTATCAGACGCTGGTGACGGCAGGCGAGGGGCAAGCCCCGACCGTGGATAGTGCCGTGGTGGAGCAATTGTCGAAGGACATTGCCGCCCTGAGTCAGGAGCTTGAGAAGCTGAGAGAGGACAACGCCGCGCTCACCGCACAGCTCAAGGCGGCGGAGCACGAACTGGATCAGCTGGGGCGCGAATACGTCTCCGCCTTCAACAAGCCGAAGGTGGCGAAGGACAAGCCGGACCAACCCGGGGAGGCACCGGACGCCGATGTCCGTGGGCCAGACAGCGAGGACGACGAGATGCGGGGCGAGGACGTCGTTGCGGAGCTGGGCTTGACCGATTTGCTGGCGGAGACAGACCATCAGGCGCCGGCAAAGGAGGAATGAGCATGACACCTGCTCGCGCGGCAACCCGGACCCAAAGGGGGATTGCGCTATAGGCGCCAGGTCCATGAAAATAGCAACGATAAAGGAGTGGGGACCTCATGTCGGAATCGCCTCAACGGCTGCTCGCACCGGAAGAGACCGAGCAGCGGGTAAAGGATACGTTCCCGATTGATATGGCTCCGGAGGAGTTCGCGGCGCGTGATGGCTATGGCTGGCTGGACTTTCCGTTCGCCCGCTACCGTTATCGCGACGCGCGCCTGGATGAATGGATCCAGAGGGTCTATGACATCTTGCGCTCGCCGGAGCGGCTGCGTGAGTGCCAAGCCAGATACCTTACGCCCGCCGAGCGGCGCCTGATCGAGCGATATCTGCAGGACGACGACGAGTCACTGGACGATTGACCGCTGTTATGGAAACGACGCCAGCCGGCGCCGCGCGATGGGATCGCCCTGCGCCGCCGCGGCGCGATACAGTTCCAGCGCCTGTACCTCGTCCCGCGCCACGCCGATGCCCTGCTGATAGAACTCCGCCAGATCCCGCTGCGCCAAACTCAATCCCTGAGCGGCGGCCTCTTGCATCCATCGCGCCGCCTCCGTCCAGTCCTGCGTCACGCCGCGGCCGCGCCGGTACCGCAGCGCCAACAGGCGCTGGGCGCGGGCATCGCCCCCCTCGGCGTGGCGGCGCAGCAGGTGAAGCTTTGGTTCTTCAGTCAATTGATTCATGGCACGATTGTCCGCCGGCCGCGGCTTGGCCGGCTGCACACAAAGGCGTAAACTGCGGACAATTTATCGCGGACGGAAGGACGGTGCAATGCAAGTCGCAAAACACAAGGTGGTCTCGATCGACTACACCCTTACCGACAATCAGGGCACGGAGCTGGATAGCTCGCGCGGCAAGGTGCCCTTCGCCTATATCCACGGCATCGGCAACATCATTCCGGGCCTGGAGTCGGCGCTCGAGGGGAAGGAGGCCGGTGACCAAGTGAACGCCGTTATCCCGCCGGACAAGGGCTATGGTAATCGCGACGAGGACCTGGTGCAGCAGCTCTCCCGCGCCCAGTTCGATACCGAGGGCGACGTCCGGGTGGGCATGCAGTTTCACGCCATGAGCGAGGCGGGTCCGCGGGTGGTCACGGTCATCGACGTGCAGGATGACCAGGTGACCATCGACGGTAA
>Ga0335078_10014706_pt1 | contig 11612 bp, 5 predicted proteins | sample Lox_Sample_32_FD_206711 | JGI IMG/M metagenome (GOLD analysis project Ga0335078, IMG submission 206711) | Soil microbial communities from Loxahatchee National Wildlife Refuge, Florida, United States - Lox_Sample_3.2 | ecosystem: Environmental > Terrestrial > Soil > Wetlands | place: USA: Florida...
TGCGGTCGCTGGTTGCGAAGCCGGGCAGATGTCCACCGGTTAGCCGAGGTCTCGCGGATCCGGTGCGCTTCGTCGGCGATGAGGACTTCGAGGCCGTTGCGGTCGGCGTCCATGAAGCTGTTGAAGTACTTGAAGAGACTCTGCGTCCGCGGCGAACCTCGGCCGGCCACCTTGCGCAGAGTCCGGGTGAACGACCGGGAGCCGGTTGCGTGGATCACCGTCCGTCCTTGCCTGGCCAGTTCGCCGAGCAGGGATAGCGCGATGACGCTCTTGCCGCTGCCGGGGCCGCCGGTCACGATGATGACAGTCTTGGCGTCGCGGGCGCGGGCTGCCTCGGTGGCATGCAGGACGAGATTGAACGCGAGTTGCTGCTGATCGAGCAGCACGAACTGCTCTCGCTGACGGATCTCCTCAGAGGCAACTGCCAGCAACTGGCGGCTCGGCGCGGCCCGGAATCCCTCAAACTCGTCGGCGCACTGGGCACCGGATATGCCGACGGCTAGCCGCGAGCGGAGGAAGTCAAGGAAGGCGCCTCGCTGCTGGCCGGTGAACATCCGCGCGAAGCCTGACTCGGGCAGTTGGCGCAGCGGAGCTATCGAGTGCTCAGTGGCGTTGTGCAGGTACGCGACTCCGCAAAGAGGATCGTTACTGCCCTGCAGCCCCGGCAGGAAGTCGACCAGGTACTGGCAATAACCGCGAACCTGTTCCAGCGGATGCAGCCTGGGCTGATGGCCGTAACTGCCGACAGTGACCAGGGCCGGGTCGGCTTCGTACAGGTCCGCTTCGCTCCACTGCTTCAGTTCCACTACTACGTAGGACGGCGCGCCGGTGGATGGGTGACGACCCGCCAGGATCGCGTCGACGCGACGACTGCTCAGCGGAAGCCGGTGCTCTAGCAGGACCTCCACGTCCCCCAGGCCGGCTTCGACCAGATCGCGGGCGAGTACCGGGACGCTGCGGGCCCAGGCCCGCGCCTCGCCGCGAGAGGGTCGCGGCCCGAGGCCATGCATTACCTGCTCGAACATGAGCTCAGCGACACTGCCCGAGTCGGCCACCGCGGCCAGGCTGGCCGCTGAGCGGCGGATGAGCGCCAACGAACCGACTCCCGCGCAGCACGAAATGATCGCGCGGGTAGGGGCGTGTCCGGCATATAGCGTGATGACGCGGAAGCCCGTCGGGCCGCATTATCGGCAATCGTAACGGAGGTTCGGGTCTTGCCGTCTCCGGGAACTGGGTGACCTCTGACTGGCACGAGACCGGCGGGCGTGCGGGCAGTGCGGGCTCCGGGTGAATGATTAGGAGTGAATGATCAGGGCTCAACCTTGAATCGGCCGTTTCCGTAGGAGAAATAATGATCGGGCGTCTTCCAGATGACGACCGGATAGAATGACACAACTGAGCCGCTGTCATTGACCATGAACGCGAGGATGTCAGCGCCGCCCGGCGAGCGCCTCCTTTTGATCTGGAAGGAGCCGAAGTTCGCTTGGCTTGCCCATTCCTCGAGAACCTTCGTCACGACCGTCCGGATCTCGGACTCGGTTCCTTTGTACTGAGCGGCAGGACACCATGACTCCGAGATCTGCTGGTAGTGCTTCTGGACGTCGTCTTCGGATGCAAGGCCGTCCATGCCTTGCAAGAGTTCGAAGGCGAATGCCACGGCCTGGTCCGGGTCTTTGACCGTCGTTGCGGGCGGCGGCCCGTCGGCAGGGGCTTCAGCGGCCCGTGACGGGCTGGGCTGTTCCTTCGGCAGTTGCCAGCCCCGGATCGCGGAAGGATCGCAGTAGTAACCCATGTACTGGCCGTCTGCGAGCCGGCAGGACACGAGGACCTTCGGAATCTGCGGGTGCTCGATATCGACGACGAGCGCTGTCGCCCGTGCGTCGCCGGATGCCAGCGTCCCAATCCAAGCCCAGGACCTTCTGGCTCCGGTCGCCGACAACGAAACGAAGGATCGGAACAGGTCCCGCGAGCTTGCGTACCTCGTCGGATGCGATACGCCAAGGCCAGCGAAGATGCTCATCGCCGTGGCGGAATCTGTCACGGGAAGTTGCAGCACCGTCCGCGCGAGGGCTTGGTGAACGCGCTCGTACTCGCCGGCCGTCGCCATCAGGTCTGCGGTGGAATTCACCGGAGGGGGCAGTGGAACAGAACGAGCGCCCGACGCAACTACTGGCGCCGCGCTCTGATTCGCCGCAGGGCGATCGGCAACATGTACCTTGTTCCTGCTGAATAGACCCATAAGTCACATCTCCCCCCGCGGAACCCGCTTCCTGCCTACCAGCAAAGCCGCATAGCACCCGCCACGCCAGGGGCCGGACGTCCCGCTGGTGCGGCCAGTGGTCCCGGCTTTGCGCAGGGCTGCGGGCCGTTCGCGGCGCGGGCGCGACTGCCCAGGGACCTTGGCCTCTGGCCGCGGATCAAGGCCGGGAGGGACGCTCGATTCATGACGACTGAAGAGCGTATCGCCAAGCTCGAAGCCCAGATCGGCAAGCTCCAGGCCAGGCAGGCCGAGTTGCACAGGCAGCTGACCAAGGCCCAGATCGACCAGTGGCAGGGGCGCCTTGAGGCTCTCGAGGTGCAGATGCACCTGGGTGCGATGGAGACCAGCGACAAGCTGACCGCATTGATGGAACAGCTCCGCGACAGGTGGGCCGATGCCCGGCGGCAGTTCGAGGACACGATCTCGACCGCGTCCAGCGCGGCGGACACGGTGCGCACGGGTCTTGAGAATGCCTTCAACGAGGTCCGCAAGGCCCTGCTTGAGTCCAAGAGCAAGCTGACCTGATCGCCCTGGCCGGGATCTGAGACCACGGCTCGGACGGCTGTCATTGAGGGAGGCGGCAGCCCGGAGTGCCTGTTGCCCGGCTGTCCGGTCCGGCGACTCGGTGTATCCAGCCCAGATCGATGTGCCAGTAGCTGTGGCAAGCGGGGCAGGCAAAGATCGCCTGGTCTCCGGCCGCCTGAGCCCGCAGTCCCGTCGCAGCGCAGCCGGGGCAGGTATCGAACGGCGGGAAGAGGGCCGATCTGGGGGCGTCCCGGCCTGTCATGGGGCCTCCTTCAGGCAAGGCCGTTCTGATCACCAATGGAGTCAGGCCGGAGCCGCCGGCGCCAGGGCCGAACGTCCCGCATCGTGCGGCCAGGTGGCGTCGGAAGTCAGCACGGCGGGGCCGGCCTGCAGTGCCACCCTGATCGGGGCGCTGCTTGTCATGGTGACCCGGTCGTGCCGGACGGTGATCGACACGAGCCCGCCGCCGAACCGCAGCCTGAGCGTCAGTTCCGGCCAGGCGCCGGGCAGGTGGGGGTCGATGCGCAGCACGCCGTGGTCGGCACGCAGTCCTGCGAAGCCGAGCGCGATCGCCTGCCACAGGCCGCCAAATGTCGCCAGGTGCAGGCCGGCCGCGGTCACGCCGGTGAGGTCGTCCAGGTCCAGCCGCGCCGCCAGCCGCAGCCAGTGCAGCGCCTCGTCGGGCAAGCCTGCCCTGGCCAGCAGCCCGGCATGGATCGCTGGCGACAGGGACGAGCCATGGGCCGTCCGCGGAGCGTAGAAGTCCAGATTCGGCCGCAGCGTGCCGGCCGGCATCTCCTCGGGGATCATGTGGTAGGCCATCAGCACGTCGACCTGCTTGACGATCTGGGTCCTGGCGATCCGCCCGGGTCCCAGCAGCACGTCCGCCGCGACCGGCACCGGGCCCAGGGAGGCCGGCAGCATGTGCTGCAACTGGTTGTACCCGGCGAACTGCTCATAGATCCCGGTGGCGGCGTCGTAGCCGTCGGCGAGCGAGTCCGCGGCCGATCGCCACGCCCGTATCTCACCGGCGCCGGCCAGGCCGGGAACACGGTCAGCCAGGTCCGCGGCGCGGCGCAGATTCCAGCGGGCGAGCAGGTTGGTGAACGCGTTGTCGTCTACCGGGCCGTGGTACTCATCCGGCCCGATCACCCCGTCGATGTGCGACCTGCCGTCCGCACCCGGGCGCGCCCGGGTGGCCCAGTAGCGGGCCGTCTCGACCAGCAGCGCGGACCCGGCGCCCGCCAGGAAGGCCTCGTCGCCGGTCCATGCGGCGTAGCGCCAGGCAGCCCAGGCCACGTCCGCCACGATGTGCTCCTCGGCCTGCCCGGTCCTGATGGGCACCTGGCGGCCGCCGATGAGCCCGGACCGCGGGGTGACGTCGGTTCCGTCACGGGCGGACTCCCACGGGAACCGGCATCCGGCCCGCCCGGCCGCCCGCGCGGATTCCCTGGCTCGCGCCAGCCGGCGCACCCGGTACTCGAGCATCGCGCGGGCGGCGGCGGGCCGGAGCGCTGCGAGGGCGGGCAGCACGAAGACATCGGCGTCCCAGAACACGTGGCCGGCATAACCGGGGCCGGACAAGCCGCGGGCGCCGACCGCGGCCTCGCCCCGCCCGGAAACGCTGGACTGCAGGTGGAACAGCGCGAACCGGGCGGCTAGCTGCAGCTCGGGGTCGTCGGGGATGATGACGTCCGCGACGGCCCACCGTGCGGCCCAGGTGGCGCGCTGCTCGGCGACAAGCGCGGTGAAGGGAACCGGCTCGGCTGCGCGAAGCCGCCCGATAGCCCGGCCGGCCCGCGGGACGTGATGCGGATCGGCCACGTAAGCGGCCCGGCGCTCCAGGTAAGCGCCGCCGCGGCTCCGTCGCTGGGTGCCCGCCGCCGCGACGCCGCCGGCGGGATCGGCCCGGACCCGCGCCCACTCGTATCCGTCCAGCCGGCCGCTGTCCCCGTCCGCATCGGGCGGCGGGCTGAGCGGGCCTGCCGACAGGCCGCGGCAAGCCCCGGCCCGCAGGCCGACCAGCCCGGGCCGGGCCGCGGCCGCGAAGCGCAGGCTGCGGAACTCGCCGTCCGCGTCGCGCCGGCGCCGGGCCAGCAGCCCTGAGCGCAGGTCGAGTATCCGCTCGTCGCTGATGGCAGGTCCGGCCGGCCAGCGCAACCTGGTCCAGTCCGGCCCGGTGACCATCCGCTCGGCCGATCCCAGGCCTGTGTAAAGGTCGCCGGCGAAGACGGCTGCCGTCAGGTCCTGGCGCTCCTCGTGCACGCCCCTGGTCCCTAGCCGGCCGTCGGCCAGGGTGGTTAGTGTCTCGTCGACCTGGTCACGGCCCGGCCGCGCCGGCAGGCACAGCGTCCAGGCCGGGTCCTCGTCCAAGTCCGGCACGGCCCGTTCGAGGCGGCCGGCTAGCGCCTGGAGAACGTCAGCGAACGCCGGCGGACCGCCCGGCCGGTGCAGCACCCCGGCAGGCACTCCGGCAGGTTCCTCGCCAACAGAGAGGATCGTCGCCCGGCCGGTCTCCGGCAGCAGCAGCGCGGCATCAGGGCCGGGGATGCCGCCCGCCGGGCCGAACCGGCTTCCCGCGACGAGCAGCAGGCCCGGCCCGATGCCCCGTTGGGCGAACCGGGACAGTGCCCATCGCATCGAGTCGGACCGGTCGGTGAACCCGACCTCGATGTACCCCGCCTCGATGATGACCCGCACCTCCGCCAGTCCGGATTCGGCCGCGGCCTGCCGTGCGGTCCCGGCAGCGGCGGCATATCCGGGCCATCCGGATTCCGGAGCCACGCTGATCCGCCGTCGGCTAGGTCCTCCCGGCGGCTCCAGCCGGGCCTGCAGGCCCGCTCCGGCGAGCCGTCGTACCGTCCGGCGCGCGATCTGATCCAAAACCCCGGCCTCCTGGCGGGTTGTGCGGCGCCGGCTCACCAGCCGCGAGCCGCCGGGCCCGACCCGGATCACCTCGGACCCGCTGCCGCCCGACAGGTGAAGCTCGCCCGGCCCTGCGGGCCGCGCCCGCAGCCGGCTGTCCACGCTCGCGGCGCTTGCCGCGCTGACGACGACGACATCGGCCCCCAGCAGCGAGAGCTTCTCGATGGCGCGCCTGGCTGATCGGGTCGGCGAGTGCCCGCCCGATGCCAGGGTGCCCTCCCAGCCGCAGACCACGGCCGCGAAGCAGCGGCCAAGCGATGAGCGGGCAGCTTCCGCCCCGACGGGGGATGTCGATGACGTCGCGCACCTCCAGGGGGGCCGCCGGTGGCCGGTCAGCCGCGACCACGTCAGGGTTGTCGGCTGGAGGCCCTGTTCGCAACATACAGTCCTCGCCCATCTGCTCGGCCTTGTCCCGAATCTCAGTCCGGGCCCCCTGACGGGACCTAGTGCCCTTCCGCTCCGCCCTCATCGGGCGCACGGTCAGGGAAAGAGAAGGTGAACGCCGTCATGACCGTTACCGCTGACCCACGTGTTACGCCATCCTCTGCCGGCCTGGACGCCGGCTCGCTCAAGATCATGCTGCAGGCGATCACGGACTACATCCGTGACGCCATCCCGGACGCCAGGCTCTTGCAGCTCGACCACGACGACGAGTGCCCGATCGACGTGGTCAGGGGAATGTGCAGCGACGAACTCGGGATACAGCTGCTGTTCATCCCCGAGGAGTACGGCGGGATGGGCGGCGACACGATCGACGTCTACCGGGTCTGCGAGCAGATGGCGCGCTGTGACGTGGGGGTCGCGACGAGCGTCCTGGCGACGTTCCTCGGCAGCGACCCGATCTTCGTCGGCGCTACGCCCGAGCAGAAACGCCAGTGGCTGACCGAGATCGCCGAGCGCGGCGTCTTGTACGCCTACGGGGCGACCGAGCCCGAGGCCGGCAGCGACCTGGCCGCGCTCAAGACGACGGCGAGTCCCGTGCGGACCGGCGACGTGGTCACCGGGTACCGGCTGAGCGGGCGCAAGCAGTGGATCAGCAACGGCGGAATCGCCGACAAGTACACGATCCTGGCGAGCGCGCCGGGCGGGCCATCCTGGTTCGTGCTAGATCGAGGTACGGAGGGCTTCACGCAGAACAAGCCGGAGGACAAGCACGGCATCCGGCTGTCCAACACCGCCGCCCTGTTCCTGGACGGGGCGATCGTCCCGCCCGGCAACCTCGTCGGCGGCGTCGAGGGGCAGGGGCTGGTCCAGGCGCAGAAGGTGTTCGGCTACACCCGCCTGATGGTGGCGGCCTTCGGCCTGGGCGGCGGCTGGTCGGCCCTCGACCGAGCGATCGCGTACTCCACGACGCGAATCCAGGGCGGCGCCCCGCTCGCGCAGAAGCAGGGCTACACGCACAAGCTGATCGTGCCGCATGCGGTCCGGCTGGAGGCGGCTCGCGCCGTCATCGAGTCCGTCGCTGCCCGGATCGACGCGGGCGAGGGCGCCGACGGGGCGCTTAACACCGAAGGTGCGATCGCGAAGTACCTGGCGACCGAGGCCGGGAACATGGCCGCCGACGCCGCCATCCAGGCGCACGGCGGCTATGGATACACCCGCGAGTACCTGGTCGAGAAGATAAAGCGCGATGTACGCATTACCACGATCTACGAAGGCACGTCGGAGATCATGGAGATGACGATCGCCAGGGACCGGTGGCAGCAGCACCTGAAGTCGGGCGGTCGTTACTATGCCGATGCGGCCGGGAGGCTGCGCGGGCTTGACACCCGCCGCCCTGAGGTCGGGGCCGGCATCGCCGCCCTGGCCTGCGGGGCGCTGGCCTGGGTGCTTGAGGCCTGCCGCGCTGGCCGGCTGACCCGCAACCAGCACGTGCTGCTGCGCCTCGGCGAGCTGATCGCCTTCGCCGAGGGAGCGGGCTGCCTGGCCAACCGGGCCGCGACGGCGCTGGACGGCGCGCTTCCGGAGAAGGCGGATCACAGGTTCGACGGCCCGGCAATCGCCGCGATGAGCAGGGTCTTCGCCCGCGATGCCGCCCAGAAGGTGGCCTGCGACGGCCTGCGGCTGGTGGTCGGGGGCGGCGGCGCATCGGCCGGGGGCGGCTCGCCCCGGGAATCCGGCCTTGAGCTTGACGCCATCCTGGCCGCGCAGGCAGGGCTGCTGACCGACCTGGATCGCGTTGCCGACGCCCTTTACGGGCGAAGCGGCCCAGCGCAGCCGACCGCACACGCAGCGACAGGCGGAATGTGATGATCCCGAGCCCGACGCCTCACAGCCAGTCACCTTTCCGCCGGCCGCAGCGCATCGCGATCGTCGGACTGGGCGCCATCATGCCGCAGGCGCCGACCGCCGAATCGTTCTGGCAGAACATCACGCAGGGGCGGTACAGCATCACCGACGTGCCGAAGGACCGGTGGGATCCGGACCTGTACTACGACCCCGATCCGAGCGTGCCGGACAAGACCTACTCGCGGATCGGCGGCTGGGTGCGCGAGTTCGGGTGGGATCCGATCGGGTGGCGGCTGCCGCTGCCGCCTAAGGTCAGCGACCAGATGGACGACGGCCAGAAGTGGGCGGTCGCGGCGGCGCGCGCTGCCCTGACCGACGCGGGCTGGCCGGGCTGGAACGTCGACCCCGAGCGGGTGGCCGTCATCATCGGCAATGCCATCGGCGGCGAGAAGCACTATGCGACGAACCTGCGGATTCAGCTGCCCGAGTTCAGCCGCGAGCTCGCCAGGTCCGCATCCTTCGCCGCCCTGCCCGAGGCGACCCGCGCGGCGGTGCTCGCCGAGACCAAGCAGTCTTTCCTGCGCCAGTTTTCCGAGATCACCGAGGACACCATGCCCGGCGAGCTGGCGAATATCATCGCCGGCCGGATCTGTAACCTGTTCAATTTCCGCGGGCCGAGCTTCACGACCGACGCGGCCTGCGCATCGGGCCTCGCCGCGCTGTCAGCGGCCGCTCAGGGCCTGGCCGACCGGCAATTCGATGCCGTGATCGCCGGCGGTGTCGACCGCAACATGGGCGTCGCCGCGTTCGTGAAGTTCTGCAAGATCGGCGCGCTGTCGGCGACCGGCACCCGGCCGTTCGACGCGGGCGCGGACGGGTTCGTCATGGGCGAGGGAGCCGCGCTGTTCGTGCTGAAGCGCCTCGAGGACGCCGAGCGAGACGGCGACCGCATCTACGCGGTGCTGCTCGGCGTGGCCGGCTCGAGCGACGGCAAGGGCAAGGGAATCACCGCGCCCAACCCGGCAGGACAGCGGCTTGCGATCGCGCAGGCCTGGCAGAACGCAGGCGCCGACCCGGTGACCGCGTCCTTGATCGAGGCTCACGGCACGTCCACCCGCGTCGGCGACGCCGCCGAGCTGGACAGCCTGGTCTCGGTCTTCGGCGGGGCACCACGCGGATCGATCGCGCTCGGCTCGGTGAAGTCGAACATCGGCCACCTGAAGGCGGCAGCCGGCACCGCCGGGCTGTTCAAGATGGTCATGGCATTGCACGAGAAGGTGCTGCCGCCGAGCCTCGGGCTGAGGGAGCCCAATCCGAACGTGGACTGGGCGGCGTCGCCGTTCGTGGTCAATACCGAGCTGCGCGAGTGGCCGCGGCCGCCGGACGGTGTCCGGCGCGGCGGCGTGAGCGCGTTCGGTTTCGGCGGCACCAACTTCCACGCGGTGCTGGAAGAGTACCTGCCCGGGCGGCAGGACGGCGCCGAGCGGACTACGCTTGCCGGCGCGCACATCCAGGTGCCAGCCCCTGCCACCGACAGCGGCCTGGCCGGCGGCAAGAGTCCGCTCCGGGGCGCGCTCGTGGTCGGAGGCGACAGCGACGCCGACGTCGCCGCGCAGCTCGCGCTGGCCGCTGAGCGCGCGGCGGCCGGCCAGGCGCCAGATCGCCAGCCACCCGACCCGGCGCTGGCCGGCGCCAGGGTGCGCGCCGCGATCGACTTCGGCGACGCCGCGGACCTGGCCGTCAAGGCCGGCCTGGCGGCCAGGGCCCTGAGCGCGGGCGGCGCGGATGCGCTCAAGATGCTGCGGGCCCGGGGGATCTTCGTCGGCCGTGGCCCGGCACCCAAGGTCGCCTTCCTGTACACCGGCCAGGGTTCCCAATACGTCAACATGTTCGCCGGGCTTGCCTCGACCGAGCCGATCGTCGGCCAGACCTTCGCCGAAGCCGATCAGATCATGACGCCGCTGCTCGGCCGGCCGCTGACCGATTACATCTTCGTCGACAGTACCGATGAGACTGCCGTCGCGCGCGCGGAGGGGCAGCTGCTGCAGACCGAGATCACCCAGCCCGCCGTGCTGACGGCCGACCTGGCCATCACCCGGCTGCTGCGAGCCCACAACATCCAGCCTGACCTGGTCATGGGCCATAGCCTTGGCGAGTACGGGGCGCTGGTCGCAGCGGGCGCCCTGTCGTTCGGCGCGGCACTTGAGGCGGTCAGCGCCCGCGGCAGGGAGATGGCGAACCTGAGCATGGCCGACTCGGGCGCCATGGCGGCCGTGATGGCCGCGCTGCCCGACATCGAGCGGATCGTGACGGCCGTCGACGGCTACGTCGTCATCGCCAACATCAACAGCACCCACCAGGCGGTGATCGGCGGAGCGACCGACGCGGTCGAGCGGGCCGTCGGCGCCCTGGTGGCGGCCGGCTATACGGCCGCTCGCATCCCGGTCAGCCACGCGTTCCACACCGCGATCGTCGCGCCGGTCAGCGAGCCGCTCCGCCGGACCCTGGCCAGGCTCGACCTGCGGCCGCCGACCTTGCCGATCGTGGCCAACGTCACCGGGGAGTTCTACCCGGCGGGCCCGGCTGCGGCCGGGCAGATGCTGGACATCCTGGGCCGCCAGGTCGCCTCGCCGGTTCAGTTCGTCAAGGGCCTGCGGACCTTGTACGACGCCGGGGCGCGCATCTTCGTGGAGGTCGGCCCGAAGCGGGCACTGCAGGGTTTCGCCGAGGACGTGCTCGGCTCGGCGCACGATGACGTGCTGACGCTGTTCACCAACCATCCGAAGAACGGCGACATTCCTTCGTTCAACGCCGCGCTGTGCGGGCTCTACGCGGCGGGACTTGGCTTCCAGCCGCCGCCGTCCCGGCCCGCCGCAAGCACCCCGCCCAGGCCTGAGGGAGTCCCGATGTCAGACGACCGCTACGCCGAACTCGGCCACCTGTTCGCCGACCTGATCGATCGCAGCCGCAGCATCCTGGCGGGCGGTCCGCGGTCCGCGGCGGCCGCCGCGATCTCACCGGGCACGCCGTCCGAGGAGAGCAACCGCGGTGCCGGGCAGCTCGCCGATCCGGTCGTGATCACCGGCGCGGCTCTGGGCCTGCCAGGGACGGACCGGGTGTTCGACGACGAGAACGTGGCGCGCATCCTGGCCGGCCAGCAGCTTATCGACGTGGTGCCACGGCAGGTGCGCCGCGAGATGGTGGACAAGCACATAACCAGGCTGGTCAAGAGCGAGACCGGCGACCCGGTCTTCGAGACCATCGAGAGCGAGGCCGACGTCATCAAGCTGGCCGGCCGGTACGGATCGCTCGACCTGGTCGAGGAGTTCGGGGTCGAGGCCGACCGCGACGCCGCGCTTGACCAGTGCACCAGGCTCGCGATCGGCGCCGGCCTGGACGCGCTGCGCGACGCGGGAATCCCGCTGGTGCGGCACTACCACACCACCACGCTCGGAACACAGCTGCCGGACCGATGGGGCCTGCCCGACCGGCTGCGCGACGACACCGGCGTGGTGTTCGCCTCGGCGTTCCCTGGCTATGAGTCCTTCGCGACCGACCTGAACCGCTACCACGAAGACCGGGCTCGGCGGCACGAGCTTGGCACCCTCGAGGACGTGCGAGGCCGGATGGGCGCCCAGGACCCGGCGTGCGCCGATGTCGACCGGCGGATCGC
>Ga0335078_10014710_pt1 | contig 11611 bp, 10 predicted proteins | sample Lox_Sample_32_FD_206711 | JGI IMG/M metagenome (GOLD analysis project Ga0335078, IMG submission 206711) | Soil microbial communities from Loxahatchee National Wildlife Refuge, Florida, United States - Lox_Sample_3.2 | ecosystem: Environmental > Terrestrial > Soil > Wetlands | place: USA...
CCACTCCCCCATCGCCCACGTGTTGATGTTGTGGAGGCACGCGTGGCCCCGTTTCGCGAAATTGGAGATCTCGTACTGCGCATAGCCAGCCGCCCCGAGCTGGTCCCATGTGCGCTCGTACATCGCCGCCTCGGCCTCGGGATCAGCCCGGACCCTGCCCTGGGAGAGCTTGACCCAGAGCCGGGTGTCCTCCTCGAACGTGAGGCAGTAGGTCGAGATGTGGTCGGGGGCGAGCGATACGGCCTCGGCGACGTCGGCGTCCCAATCGGGGGCGGACTGGCCCGGCAGGGCGAACATGAGGTCGATGTTGACGCTCGCGAAGCCGGCAGCGCGGATGCGCTCGTAAGCCCGGTGCGCCTGCTCGCGCGTGTGCGCCCGTCCCAGGGCCTCGAGGAGCGCGGGCCTGAAGCTCTGGACGCCGAGCGACACGCGGGTGACGCCCGCGGACCGAAGCACGGCGAGCCGCTCCCGGGTGACGGAGGCGGGCGCCATCTCGACCGTCCACTCGCGGGGCGCGGCGCCCCCCGGAACGGTCCGCACGATTTCCGCCACGCGGCCGAGGTCCGCCGGCGAGAGCAGCCCGGGCGTTCCCCCGCCCCAGAAGACCGTCGCCGGGGCCCCGCGCCACGCCACGAGACGCGCCTCGGCGGCCAGGGCCCTCACGAACCCTCTGACCGATTCGGCGGTCGGCCGAATCTGGTAAAAGGCGCAGAAGTCGCAGCTGGTGGCGCAGAAAGGCACATGGACGTAGAGCCCGAGCGGGCCGGCGCCGTCAGCTTTGGCTTGCTCCTGTATGGCCACACGGCTCATTACTAAGGTGATATGGACCTCAACCGATTTGCCTTCGCGAGACAATTATTCCCCGCGTCGGCCGCAGCCATCGCCGTGGCGGCGCTCTGCGGCTGCAGCAACCTGGCGTTGACGAACCTGACGCCCTCCTCGCTGCCGGAGAATCCCTCGGGGATCTACACGTTCACCCTGCGCGTGACGCCGAAGACGTCCTCGGTCATCGCCGACAGCATCACGCCGCGCATCGTCGTCGGCGCCGAGAGCCACGAGATGAAGCGCAGCGAGAACTCGGTCGAGCTCTTCGAGTACGACTACAAGCTTCCTCCGTCCCAGGGCGACATCGGCTACTACTACCTCGTGGACTACAGCAAGGGAGGGTCCGCGAAGGAGCAGGCCTACACGGAGATCCAGCACACGGCGATCGTCAGCCGCTACGTGCTCTCGCTCGAGGTCAACCGCGGTCCGGTCGGCGCGAGGATCGGGGTCCTCGGGCGCGGCTTCACGCCGCGCGACCTGATCGGGTTCGACGGCACCGCCGTCAGGACGGTCTACGAGTCGCCGACCTCCCTCGGGTTCTTCGTGCCCGCGCTCGCGCCCGGCAGGACCTACAAGGTCACGCTCTCGAGCGCCGCCGGCAACTCGTTCGTCGGCACCTTCAGGATCGACTCGAGCGATGTGACCGTCGACCCGCCGTCCCTCGCGCTTGCCCCGGGCCAGAAGCAGACCCTCACGTTCACCGTCAACCAGCCGGCGCCCGCCGGGGGATTGCTGCTCGACGTCACCACGGACGTCCCTGAGAGCGTGATCATGCCGGAGGTCGTTGTGCCCGAGGGCCAAACGTCTGTCGCCGTCCCCGTGGAGGGAGGCAAGCCGGGAGCGGGCAGCCTTTTCCTGAAAGGCTACGGAAGCGGCGAAGTCACCGTGCCTGTGACGGTTGCGGGTCCGAGATAGCCCGCGTCCGGCCTGAAAGATAGGTTGAAAAGGCGCGCGCCCGAGACATCCTCGCGGGCCGTGGAGACCAAGGAACCGAAGCTGTCGTTCGAGTCGGCGCTGGCCAAGCTTGAGGCGATCGTGGAATCGATGGAGACGGGAGAGGTCCCGCTGGCCGATCTCTTGGCCAAGTTCGAGGAAGGGAACAAGTTGCTGAAGCATTGCGAGGCTCGCCTCAAGGAGGCGGAGCTAAAGATCGAGCAGCTCAAGAAGGAGCGGGACTCGGTCGCCTTCACCCCGTTCGAGACGGAGCGCGAGGATCAATGAGCGACGCCAAGACCCGACTGCTTGACGCGATCAAGGGTCCGGCCGACGTCAAGGCGCTGGCCCCGTCGGACCTCCCGCGCCTCGCCGAGGAGATCCGCGAGGAGATCATATCCGTGACGGCCGTCCAGGGCGGCCACGTCGGGCCCAACCTGGGCGTCGTCGAGCTCACGATCGCCCTCCACCGGGTCTTCGATTCGCCGCGCGACGCGTTCGTCTTCGACGTCGCCCACCAGGGATACGTCCACAAGCTCCTCACCGGGCGCAACAACGAGTTCTTCCGCGGACTGCGCCACAGCGGCGGGGCGAGCGGCTTCCTCTGCCGCGCCGAGAGCCCCCACGACGCCTTCGGGGCGGGCCACGCGGGCACGGCGCTCAGCGCCGCCCTGGGGATGGCCACGGCGCGCGACCTGCGCGGCAGCAATGAGCACGTGGTGGCCGTGTGCGGCGACGCGGCGTTCACGTGCGGCATAACGATGGAGGCCCTGAACAACGTCGTGGCGTCGACCAAGCGGCTCGTCCTGATCCTCAACGACAACCAGTGGTCGATCGCGCGCAACGTGGGGGCGATGGCAAAGTACCTGAACCGCCTGAGCACGAGCACGACCTACAACAGGATCCACCACGACCTGGAGAAGTTCTTCACGGGCCTGCCCCACGGCCACGAGATGAACCAGCTCTGGGTGAAGTGGAAGCGCGAGACGAAGGACTTCTTCGTCAATTCGAGCCTGTTTGAGAAGTACGGCCTGCGCTACATCGGCCCCATCGACGGCCACAACTTCGAGGAGCTCCAGAAAAACCTCGAGTTCGCCAAGCTGTGCGACGTCCCGGTCGTCATCCACGTGATCACGATGAAGGGCCGGGGCCTCGAGCCCGCGCTCAAGTCCCCGGAGAAGTTCCACGGCGTGGGCGGGTTCGACCCGGTGACCGGCGACAGCCTCAAGCCCAAGCCGGGGACCCCGCCCGCCTACCAGGACGTGTTCGGGCAGGCGATGGTCCGGTTCGCCAAGGAGGATCCCCGGATCGTGGGGATCACCGCGGCGATGCCGAGCGGCACCGGGCTGTCCAAGCTCGCCACCGAGGTGCCGCGCCAGTTCTTCGACGTGGGCATCGCGGAGGAGCACGCCGTCCTGTTCGCCGCGGGCATGGCGACCAAGGGCATGCGCCCGGTCTGCGCCATCTACTCGACGTTCCTCCAGCGGGCCTACGATCCGATCATCCACGATGTCGCGCTCCAGAACCTGCCCGTCACGTTCTGCATGGACCGCGCGGGGCTCTCGCCGAACGACGGCCCGACCCACCACGGCCTGTTCGACATCGCCTACCTGCGGTGCATCCCGAACCTGACCGTCATGCAGCCCAAGGACGAGGACGAGCTTGTCGACATGCTCCATACGGGCATCGAGCTGGGTTCCCCCGCGTTCATCCGCTACCCGAGGGGCGCCGGCGTGGGCGTCAAGGTGAAGGACAGGCCCAGCCGCCTCGAGGTCGGGCACGCCGAGGTCCTGCGCGAGGGCTCAAACATCGTCATCTGGGCGCTCGGCCCGATGATCCCGGACGCCCTGGCGATCGCCGACAGGCTCCTCGACGAGGAGAATCTCTCGGTCGGCGTCGTCAACGCCCGCTTCATACGCCCCCTCGACCGGAACCTCCTCCTGAGCCAGGCGGCCGTCGTCCCGCTCATCGTGACGCTCGAGGACCACGTCCTCTCGGGCGGATTCGGCAGCTCGGTCCTCGAAACCCTCCAGGACGGGGACTGCCCGACGGCCGTCGAGCGCATCGGGTGGCCCGACAAGTTCGTCGACCACGGCTCGAGCGTCGCGTCGCTGCGGGCGGCCCACGGGCTGTCGCCGGACGACCTTCACCGCCGCGTCCTCGACCGCTGGAAGTACCTGCGCGAGGAGCGCGTCGAGGCCGACGTCTGAGCGGGAGGGGGACCCTACCCCCCGGAGCGGACGGCGCGGACGAACGCCTCCCGCGACTCGATGTGGGGATTGTGCCCCGCATGCGCGAGCTCGACGATCCGAGCCGAGGTAAAATGGCTGCGGATCGCGTCGGCGTCCCCAGGCTCGACGAATGCCGACCGCGCCCCGGTGATGAAGAGCGCGGGACCGTCAAAGCGGTCCCCGGGGCCAAGCGGGCTGCGCTCGAGCTCCGGCAGCGCCGCCGCGAGCACCGGCAGGTTGACCTGCCACTTCCAGCCCCCGCCGGGGTTCCGCTCCAGGTTGGCCGCGACGAATTTCCGCATGGCCCAGGAAGGGATGCTCGTCTCGAGCCGGCCCTCGGCGTCGGCGCGGGACGCGAGGCCCGCGAGGTCGAGCGCGCCCATGGCGTCGAACTCGGCGCGCCGCTGCGGCCAATGATAGGCCTTGGGGGCGATGTCCACGACGACAAGCCGGGCCGCGCGCGCGGGACTGCGGCAGGCCAGCAGCATCGCGACCTTGCCGCCCATGCTGTGGCCGATGAGCTCGGCCCGGCCGACACCGTGGGCGTCCATCCACGCCACGACGTCCGCGGCCATCGCCTCGTACGACATGGGCCGCGCGTGCGGCGACATCCCGTGGTTGCGCAGGTCGAGCGCGAACGCGCGGCGTCCCGCCGCGAGGTCGCGGCCGGCCGTCTGCCAGTTGCGCGACGAACCGAGCATTCCGTGCAGGATGACGAAGGGCGGATCGCCGGCGCCGCCGAAGTCCCGGTGGAACAGCCGGACCGTCGGAACTTGGGGTGCGTGCGCCATGGGCGGATCGCCGCCATCGTGCCCATCCGGCCCGCCGCTCCAACATTGAATTCCGCTACCCAAGCGGTACGAATGAGCCCGATGACCGGTCCCGAGAGACTCACCCCGATGATGCAGCAGTACTTCGAGGTGAAGCGCGGGCTGCCCGGGGACACGCTGCTCCTGTTCCGGCTGGGCGACTTCTTCGAGCTCTTCTTCGACGACGCGGTCGCGGCCTCCCGCCTGCTCGGCCTGACGCTCACGAAGCGCCAGGGGCACCCCATGGCGGGCATCCCCCACCATGCCGTCGACGGGTACGTCGGGAAGCTTCTCGCCGCGGGAAAGAAGGTCGCGATCTGCGACCAGGACGAGCCCGCCCAGCCCGGCCGACTGGTCAGGCGCAGCCTGACGAGGATCCTCAGCGCGGGCACGACCCTCGCCGCCAACCAGCTCGAGGCCGCCCGCAACCGCTACCTCTGCGCCGTCTCGCTCGACCGCCGGGGGCTTCACGCCGCGTGGCTCGAGCTGTCGACCGGGGAGTTCAAGGTCGCCTCGGCGCCGAGGATCGGCGACCTGCTCCCCGCCCTGGCGTCCGTGGACCCGGCGGAGCTGCTCGCGCCCGAGGGCGCCCTGGAGCGCTGGAGGACCGCGCCGCACGAGGACACCGCGGTCCACGCGCTCCACGCCTTCGCCGCCGGCCGGACGGTGACGGAACTCCCCGAGTACCGCTTTGAGGCAGCGGTCGGCCTGAAGGCGGTGGCGGCCGCCCTCGGCGTCCTCGGCCTCCAGGGATTCGGGCTGGACAGCGACCATCCCGCCCTGGGGCCCGCGGGCGCCCTCGTCGGCTACGCCACCGACAACCTGCGCGCAAGGCCGGAGAACCTGCGGGGCCTGAGCGAGTACAGAAGCGCGCGCACGCTCCTGCTGGACCCGGCGACCCTGCGCAACCTCGAGATCTTCTCGTCGGTGCGCGGCTCGCGCCAGGGGTCGCTCTTCGCCGCGATGGACGGGACCTGCACGGCGGCGGGCTCGCGCCTGCTCGAGCGCTGGCTTGCGGCCCCGGTTCTCGACCTCGCCGAGATCCGCCGGCGTCACGCGCTGGTCGGCGAGTTCCTTGCGCAGCCCAAGCGCCTGGCCGAGTTCGCCCAGGCGCTCGGCGGGATCCGGGACATCCCCCGGATCGTCGGCCGACTTCAGAACCGGCTGCGCAACCCCCGCGAGCTTTGCGGCGTGCGCGACACGCTCGGGCGCATCCCCGAGATCCGCGCCTCGCTTGGCGCCCTGGGACCCCATGCCTCGGCCCTGCGCGAGCGCATGCGCGAGCTGCCCGACCTGCGCGGCCTGCTCACCGCAGCGCTCGCCGACGAGCCGCCGGCCGACGTGGCGGAGGGAGACTTCGTCCGGACGGGCTACGATGGCGAGCTTGACAGGCTGCGCGCCCTGATGAGCGGCAACAAGGCCTGGCTGGCGGACCTGGAGCGCGGCGAGCAGGACCGGACGGGCATCCGCAGCCTCAAGGTGAGGTACACGAACAACTTCGGGTACTACATCGAGGTCACCAAGGCCAACCTCCACCTCGTCCCGGCCGACTACGTCCGGCGCCAGACGACCGTCGGCGGCGAGCGCTACGTCACCGAGGCGCTCAGGCAGAAGGAGCGCGAGATCCTGCACGCCGAGGACAACGCGCTCGCGCGCGAGCGCGAGATCCTCGACGCGCTGATCGGCGCCGTGCTCAAGGAGGCGCCGGCGCTCGTCGGGACGGCGGAGGCCCTGGCCGAGGCGGATGTCGTCGCGGGCTGGGCCCGGATCGCCCGCGAGTGGGGCTACTGCCGCCCGGAGATCGACGACGGCGACGGCCTCGAAATCCAGGAGGGCCGCCACCCGGTCGTCGAGCAGGTCCTGCGCGGCGGCGGGGCCGGGGCCGCCGCCGCCCAGGGCTTTGTCCCCAACGACACCGCGCTCGCGTGCGCCGACGCCCAGATCGCGCTCATAACCGGGCCCAACATGGCGGGCAAGTCCACCTATATCCGGCAGGTCGCCCTCATCGTCCTCATGGCGCAGGTGGGCTCGTGGGCCCCCGCCGCGTCGTGCCGGTTCGGACTCGTCGACAGGATCTTCTCGCGCATCGGCGCCAGTGACGACCTGGTCCGGGGGAACTCGACGTTCATGGTGGAGATGAACGAGACGGCCAACATCCTGAACAACGCCACGGACCGCTCCCTGATCATCCTGGACGAGATCGGGCGCGGGACGTCGACCTACGACGGCCTGAGCATCGCCTGGGCCGTCATTGAGCACCTGCACCGCGACCCCGCGCGCGGCCCGCGCACCCTCTTCGCCACGCACTACCAGGAGCTCACGCAGCTCGACAAGCATCTCGCGCGCCTGCGCAACCTCTCGGTCGCGGTCAAGGAATGGAACGACGAGATCGTGTTCGTCCGGCGCGTCGTGCCCGGCGCGGCGGACCGGAGCTACGGCATCCAGGTGGCGAGGCTCGCCGGGCTGCCTCCCGGCGTGATCGAGCGAGCCAAGGAGATCCTCGCCCGTCTCGAGGGCGACGACACGACGGTCACCCTTCCCTCACCCGGGGCCCGCCCGAAGAAGAAGATCACGGTCAGGGCGGAGGACTCCGGGCAGATGGATCTCCTCTAGGGGCGGGGACGCCCGTCCGGGGCCCCGGCCCCCGGCTCGCGCGCGACCTCGAAGCTTCCGCCCTCGCGACCACCCGGAAAGAGCGCGTAGGCCCACCTTCCCCTCCAGTGCCCCTTCACGGTGGGCGACGCGTGGGCGACGATCGTGGCGTCCACGAAGCCCGGCATGAAGTCGAACGTGCACGACGAGACGCCGGCCCGCGGGGCGCCGACCGTCCACTCGACGCGCCCCGACTCCTTGCCCGTGAACAACTGGAAGAAGATCTCCGTCTCCTTGCTGGCTGTCGGCACGCGCCTCAGCTGAAGCTTGTACCAGCCGCGGGTCATCCCGATCACCGGCAGCGGGCCCGAGATCGCGACGGTCCCGCTCGCCAGCTCCAGGCCGCTGATGTTGCGGAAGGAGATGTCGTAGACCTCATCGTAGCGCGCGCAGCCTGAGGCGGCCGCCAGGGCCGCCGCCAGGGCCACCGCAAGAACGGGCTTCATCGGTGCGCCACAATGGGATGTGCCGCGGCCGAGGGCAATCCCGGCAATGTCAAACGCCCGCAAAATTGCGCCGCAGCGCCCAGATCTGCCTCGCCTGGGCGATCGTCTCCGCGAGCACTGGCGGCGTGAGCGCCTGCTTCGGGTCGTCGCCTATCCCCTGGCTCGGGTTGACGTGGGCCTCGATGCATAGGCCGTCCGCGCCGTAGGCGACGGCCGCCAGGGCGCAGGCCTGGACATACGAGGCCTTCCCCACCGAATGGGAGGGGTCGACGACGACCGGGGCCCAGGTCTTCTCCTTGAGCAGCGGCGTGATGCTCTCGTCGGGGTGGTTTCGGTACCCGTCCACGGCGGGGGCCGTGCCCCTCGGGCAGAGGATGATGTTGGGGTTCCCGAAGGAGGCGATGTACTCCGCCGCCGAGATGAACTCGTTCAGCGGCCCCATGTGCATGCTGCGCTTGAGCAGCACCACGGTGTCGCGCTTCGCCACGGCGCGGCCGATCGCGCGAAGGAGCGAGTAGTTGAGCGCGTTGCGCGCCCCGACCTGGAGCATCTGCACCCCCGCGTCGAGCGCCACGCGGACCTGGTGCTCGTCCATCACCTCGGCGTCGACCGGCAGGCCGGTCCGGCGCGACGCCTCCATCAGGATCTCGATCGACTTCTCGTCGCCCTGGAAGGCGTAGGGATTGGTGCGCGGCTTCCAGACGCCTCCGCGCAGGATGTGGGCGCCCGCCTCCTTGACGGCCGCCGCCGTCTCCAGGAAGTAGCCGGGATTCCTCGGGTCGATCGTGCACTGCCCGGCGATCACCGCGAGCTCCTCGCCGAGCGTCACGCCCCCGATCCTGATTCGGTGGCTCGCAAGATCCGACCGGCGATCCATGAGCTTGAACGGCGACTGGATCCGGTCGATGCGCTCGACGTACGGCAGGCCCTCCAGCCGGTTGATCATCAATTCGTCCCGCTCGTCCCCAACGATGGCGTAGATGGTCCTCACCGCGCCTATGATGGGCTGGATCTGGCATCCGAATTCCCCGACGATCGCGGCGACTTCGGCCGCCTGCTCGGGTGTGAGGCGTGTGGTCTTGGGCAGGATCATGGCGGGCTCCGCTCGGCTCGGGGAGGGCCGATCGTGCAGGGATCAGCGCCGGGCGTCCATTCCGAACTCAGCCGATGCACCCGAACTCCGCAGGCAGCGGCGCCTCGGCCGAGAACGCGTGCCGCCCGCCGCCGAGCGAGTACTCGAGGCCGATCTCGAGCGAGTGCAGGAACATCCGCTTCGCGCCGCCCGCCTTAACGAACCCGCGGTTCGCCCCAAAGTCCCCGTAGGTCCGGTCGCCCACGATCGGAAGCCCCCGCTTCGCGCACTGCACGCGCAGCTGGTGGCTTCGGCCGGTGCGCGGCTCGAGCCGGACCATGGACACGGTCCGGGCGCCGTGCGGCCCCGAGCGCACGAGCGTCATCCGGCTCTCCGCGGGCACGCCGCGCGCGCCGGCTTCGGTGCGCAGACGCCCGAGGCTGCGCTTCACGTTGAGGACATCCCTCCAGGTCTCGGACGCCTGCCTCGGCCTCCCAAACACTAGGGCCTGGTAGACCTTGCGGACGCCCTGGCGCCTGAACTGAGCCCGCACCTCGCGCGCGAGCGCCTCGTGGGCCGCGGCGAGGATGAGCCCCGAGGTCGCCGAGTCCAGGCGGTTGATGAGCCAGAGCCTTCGGGTCGCCCCGCCGGCGCCCGTCCATTCGAAGCACTCGCCCTGCCGGTCGTAGCGGGCGCGCACCAGCGACCGGCCCTCGTCGCGCGGCCCGTTGGGGTGCGACAGCACGCCCTCCGGCTTGTCGAGGCCGGCCAGGCCGTTGGCATCGCACGCCACACGCTTGACGCCGGGGCCGAACGGGACATCGGCCCAGAAGTCTGCGCCAGGGGCGCTCACAGGTAATGGAACTCGATCGTCAGCTCCTGCGAGGTGCCGAGGACGGCGATCATGTCGTCGGACCAGTCCCCGTACGGGGCCGTGTTCGTGATCGCGCTCACGCAGCTGGCGCTTCCCTGCTCGGTCGACGTCGACTCGACGTCGAGGATCTCGGTGATCCGGCCCTTGGAATCGAGCGTGAACTTGACCGTGACCGTGCTCCCCGCGGGAGGCGAGGTCTGGCTCTCGATCAGGATCCGCTCCCACTGGACCTGGATCGCCTCGAGCATCTTGTGCAGGTAGGCGCCGTAGCTGCTCCACTTGGCGCTGAAGGCGACCGCGCCGATGTTGCTCGTCCCGAACTGGTTGTCCTCGAATATCGCCGGCCGGGTGTGGACCTGCTGCAGCACGGGCCTGGCGCGGGGGTGCTTGGGGTCGATCGCCGGCTCGGTGGTCTGCGCGTTCGGCACCTGGGGGGCCTCGGGCGCGCCCTCGACCTTCTCCGGTACCGGCTTCGCGTTGTCCGCCACCTTCCCGAGGTTGCTCCCGAACCCCTCGTCGCCCGGAATCGCCTTCTCGTAGCCCGAGAGCGGGTTCTGGGCCTGCCGGGGCGCCGCCTCCGGCTTCACCGGCTGCCTGGTCGCGTCCACGGTGACCGGGACGGCGTCCTGGGGCTTGGTCAGCTGCCCGCTCACGGTCTGGTTGGAATGGATGTCCTTCCGGCCGTCGATCCTCGGCGCCTCGTTGTGCAGGTCCGGCTGCGGCTTCTCCTGGGCGACCTGCTGGTTCTGCGAGCTGAAGTTGTTCGTCTTGTCCGGGACGTTGTCCGGCGCGTTGGGGTTCGCCTCGACGTAGCGGTTGGGCGGCGGCGGCTTGGTCACCGGCTTGATGAACGCGTCGGGGGCGATCTCGATGTTGAACTGCTGCAGGGTCTGCTGCGCCCGCGGCCGGAAATGGATGGGCTCGGTGCGAAGCAGGTACGGGGCGGTCGCGAACAGGAGCAGGTGGACCAGCAGGACGGCCAGGATGCCGATCAGCACGCTGCGCGAGTCCGGATCCGCCAGGGCGCGCGCCGCGAGCCGCCTGAGCGAGGCGGCGGGCGAGGGTGCGGCAAGCGTCTGGGTCATCGGGTGTTGGGGCCGGTCGGCAAGGCCAACATCTAGCCCTGTAGGACGCCCCCCGTCAAAATTTGTTTCGTGGCCTCCATGGGCAGGCCCATGATGTTCGAGAAGGACCCCCGGTAGCCCGCGATGATCATCCCCGTCTGCTCCTGGATCGAATAGGCGCCCGCCTTGTCGAGGGTGTTGACGAGCCGGATGTACGCCTCGATCACGGCGTCCCCGAACGGCTTGAACTCGACCACGCTCGAGACCCCCTGGTCGATCTGCAGCCCGACCGAGCGCCGGCGCACCGCCAGGCCCGTGTAGACCGTGTGCTCGCGCCCCGAGAGGCGACGAAGCATCGCGCGCGCCTCGTCGAGGTCGCGCGGCTTGTTGATGGACGCCCCGTCCAGGAAGACGGTCGTGTCCGCGCCGAGCACGACCGCGTCCGGATGGCGCTCGGCCACCCAGTCGGCCTTGAGCGCCGCGTTGTGGGCGACCATCACGCGGGGATCCGTGGCCGGGTCCTCGTGCTCAGAGACATCCGCGACAACGACTTCGAAGGGGATGCCGAGCTGCGCGAGCAGCTCGCGGCGCCGGGGCGAGGCCGATGCGAGGATGAGGCGGCGGGTTCCGGACACGGAACCCCAATATAAGGTCGCCGAATATGTTGAAAGCAAACCCATTGGCGTTCATGGTGACCCCTTACAA
>Ga0335078_10014711_pt1 | contig 11611 bp, 3 predicted proteins | sample Lox_Sample_32_FD_206711 | JGI IMG/M metagenome (GOLD analysis project Ga0335078, IMG submission 206711) | Soil microbial communities from Loxahatchee National Wildlife Refuge, Florida, United States - Lox_Sample_3.2 | ecosystem: Environmental > Terrestrial > Soil > Wetlands | place: USA: Florida...
GCATAAGACCCGCCACTCGGCGGAGATGCGCTCCCTGCTGATCGATCACCGCGGAGCGCTGTGGATTGGCGCCGGGTCCGGATTGTTTCGCCGTTATCCGGACGGACGGACGGAGACCTATTCGACGGCGAACGGCTTGCCGACCACCTTCGTCGAGAAACTGCTCCAGGATACCGAAGGACGGATTTGGGCGGGCACGCGCGAGGGCCTTTGCCGCCTGGTGGCCGATCCCCGTCCCGGACAGAAAATCGTGGAGCGCGTCTACACCGAAGCGGATGGGCTCGGCTACCGGGACATTAAAGCACTCTCGCTGGCTCCTGACGGAAGCATTTGGGCCGGATGCCTGGCCGGCGGCCTCAGTCACATCACGCTTGGCGCCAACGGCCAGGCACGCATTCGCACATACGCGAAGGCCGAGGGATTGAGCGAAGACAGCATCAACGCGCTGGCTTACGATCGCGAGGGCAACCTGTGGGTGGGCGGCGAAAGCGCCGGCCTGATGCGCATCGTGCGCAGCGGATTCCTCACCTACACGCGGGCCGACGGTTTGGCCAACGACCGGGTGACGCAGATTTTTGAAGACCGCGAGGGCAATCTCTGCCTCGCCGCCAACAATCTGGCCTTGCACCGCGCGGAGATCTCGCGCTTCGATGGCGAAAGATTCCGCGCGATTCCCTTTCCTCCGGACCACATCTGGCCGCAGGTGCCCATTATGCAGGACCATTCCGGAACGTGGTGGCTGGGCGCTGCGGGATTAGTCAGAATCGGCCGGATTCCGCTCCGGCAGCTTCCGCAAGCCGACCCGGAAAAGGTCTATCCCATCCCCGGTTTTGCCGACGTCTTCAAGATGTTCGAAGATTCGCGCGGCGCGATCTGGATCAGCGTGAAAGGCCGCGAGAACCGCGTTGCCCGTTGGGACGAGACCAGCGGCCTGCATCTTCTGCCGCCCACCAACGGTCCACTGGAGCAACTGGTATCGGCTTTCGCCGAAGACCACGCCGGCAACATCTGGCTGGGGCTGTACGGGAACGGGCTGGTGCGCTATCGCAACGGCAGATTCAGGCAGTTCGACGCGCGCGACGGGATCCCGGCGGGATATGTTTCGAGCCTGTTCGTGGACGACGCCGGCCGCTTGTGGGTCGGCAGCTACGACGGCGGACTGGCACGCATCGACGCGCCCGGCGCCGAGCGTCCCGCGGTGCGCATTTACGACGAGTCTCACGGACTCACCAGCGATCATGTCACCAGCCTTACGGCGGACCGGTGGGGCCGAATCTATGCCGGCACGGGACGTGGCGTGGACCGGCTGGATCCGGCCTCCGGCCATGTGATCCACTACACCATCAACGATGGGCTGGCCAACGATACGCCCCTGACCTCGTGGCGCGACCGCCGCGGCTGGCTCTGGTTCGGAACCACCAAGGGTGTTTCGCGCCTGATTCCCGAACCCGAGCAACCCTCCGCGCCGCCGCCCATCCGCATTACCGGCCTGACCGCTGCCGCCCGGCCTTACGCCGTTTCGCAGTTGGGCGAAACCAGCCTGGCGGGACTGGAGTTCCCGGCGGGCGATGTGCAGATCGCCTTTTCCAGCCCCAATTTCGTGGCCGGCGAGGTGCTCCGGTATCAATATCGTCTCGCGGGCGCCGGCGGGCAATGGAGCCTGCCCAGCGATCAGCGCAGCGTCAACCTTGCCGGCCTGAGTCCGGGCGTGTACCGCTTCGAGGTGCGCGCCGTGGATAGCCACGGCCAGGTATCGGAACAGCCGGCGAGCATCGGCTTCGAGGTCCCCCCGCCGCTGTGGGACCGGGAATGGTTTCGCGCGCTCGCGCTGGCCATGGCGAGCCTGGTGCTATACGGAATCTACCGCTTCCGCCTCGATCGCATGCTGGAACTGGAGCACATTCGCATGCGCATCGCCACCGACTTGCACGACGATATCGGATCGAGCCTTTCGCAAATCGCGATTCTAAGCGAAGTGGCGCAGCGGCCGGGCGCGGCAGCCGAGGAACTCGACCCGCTAGGCAGCATCGCGCGCATCTCGCGCGAACTGGTGGACTCCATGTCCGACATCGTCTGGGCAGTCAATCCGAAACGCGACAACCTGCTCGATCTGACCCGCCGCATGCGGCAGTTTGCGGGCGAGATGCTGGTGCCTGTCGGAATCGAGTTCACGTTCGACGCGGAGGGCGCGTCCGGCCAGGTGAGTCTGGGCGCCGACTTGCGCCGCCAGGTCTTCCTGATCTTCAAGGAATGCATCCACAATATCGCCAGGCATTCGGCCGCTACCCAGGTGGATATCGTTCTCGCGTTGCGGGGCGGCGCATTACAGCTCATGGTTCACGACAACGGCCGCGGGTTCGACCCGCGGAGTCACGGCGCGGGCCACGGATTATCCAGCATCACGAGCCGCGCCGCCGCGCTGCGCGGCACGCTCCGCCTGAAGTCGGCGCCCGCGACTGGGACCACGGTGAGCCTGGAGATTCCGGCGCCCAAACACCGGATGTGGTGACTCGGACCCCAGCCGGGCCGCGAACGCGGGCGAGCCGTGCTTTTTTGGTCCCGCCCGTAAACCGCCTGAAGCTGGTAACTGCTCGGCCGCCACCTGGCCGCGATTGGTGTTGCCGACAGGAAGGCCCCAAGGCGTATTCCGTTTCGTTCAGTATCTGACCGCCGCCGCTGAGCAAGACGCCCTTCTGTTATCGGCGTTCATCGGCGGCCAAACATGGTTTTCGACGGAGCAGATCGTCAATTCTGAGCCGGGACAGAGACTAGCTCTGAACCGTCTTTCTCCGGCCGAACCAGCCCAAACCGAGCAGCCCGAGACCAATCCCGATCAGCTCATCAGGCTCCGGAACGCTGGCGGGCGGAGTGTACGTGAATGTGATCGAGACCGGCATGGTGAGGTCCACGGGCGTCACGGAAAGCACGAGGTTCGCGGGATCGGCCGGCTGGGGCGTGCCGGAAAGCTGCTCCACCAGGCCCGGTGTGTAGGTGACCGGCACAGTTCCCGAAAGGAAAGCCGAAATATCGGCCGAAAGGTCGAATGAGCCGTTAAGCGGCGTGAACGAAATATCCTGCGAATTGGTGCAACTGCTGATTTCCACGCCCGCGCCGGAGCAGTTCAGGCCCTGAAAATCTTCGGCGACATAAGGGCCGCCCACCGGCAGGTTAAACGTCACCTCGTAACCCAAGTTATACGTGATGTCGATCGGGCCGCCACCCGGTTCGATATCGGTGATCGACGTGTCGGCGGAGATACTTCCCGCGCCGAAATTCAGCGTCACCGCGGTGAGCGTGCCCGGAACGTTAAACTGCGGCAGCGTGATGGTGCCCCCAACGGTAGGGCTGGTCTCGTTAACTGTTGGTAGCACATCGGTCAGCGTAGCCGCGGAAAGTGCTAAGTTGGCGACAAACAGCATGGCGGCAGCGCCGCATAAGGTCTTTGACATAATCCTCCGATTCTGTCCGGCATTCCCTCGGACAGTTATTCATGGGATCGTAGCACGGAGGAGTAGGCGGAGAAACCACATATTTAGGGGGGTGCCGAAACAGAAATAGTTAATTTCCGTTGTGAAGGCGGATAATGCGGGCCCGGTGATCGCGCCGGGCCCGCTTCTGACTTCTGACTCCTTGTTTAGAAGTGAATGCGCAGGCCGAATTCCATCTGCCGCGGAGTGTTGGCCTGAGTGGTGATGCGGCCGAAGGTGGCCGGGCTGCTCCAGTTGAGGCTGCCGGTGCCGGGCTGCTCGTGGTTGAGGATGTTGGTGAACATGATGTTGAGAGTCATGCCTACGCGGCCCTCTTTCCACACGCCGATATCCTTCAGTACGGTGGCATCCAGGTTCCAGGTGGGGAGGCCGCGCAAATTGCCGTAGCCGCCGCAACTGGTGTCGAGCCCCAGGAAGCACGGCCGGAGTTCGTTATAGACCGCGGCCGGGTTGGAGAACATATTGATGTAGGTGGGTTTGTTGTTGGTCCCCACGCCGACCCCGGCGAGACCCGGAGCCGTGGGGTTGCTGACAGTCGATCCGGGATTGTTGTAGTAAGCCGATGAGGCGACGCTGAGCGGCGCCGCGAACGTGGCGCAATCGGCGGTAGACGTCATGCTTCCGGAGCTGGACTCCCCGAACGCCTCGGCGCCGGCGAGCGAGCCCTCCGTATAGGTGGCGCAGACCGCTGCGCCGCTTTGTGCCGTGAACAGCGGCGAAATGGTCCACCCACCCAGCACGTGGCCGGCGATGCCGTGCTGCGCGGCGTAAATCTTGGGGGCGTAATATACGGCGGCATTGTACTGGAATTTCACGTCAAAGCCGTTCGGTCCATAATTGGCGTGCATGTTCCAGGCGTTGAGCGCGGTATTGGAGCTATTGGCCTGGGCTAAGGGCGCGGTGCCGAGCGCGCGGCCCCAGGTGAACGTCGAAATCGCGGTCAGGCCGTGGTATTCCGTGGTTTTGAAGGTGGAATAGAGGGCATTGTAATTGCCGAATCCCTGGCTGGTGGTGAGCGCCAGCGACGTGGCTTGCAACGGCGAGACGCCGCCGCCCGCGCCGCTGATCATGGTGCGGCCCAGCGTCCAGGAGGGTGCTTTGTTAATGGCGTTCCAGATGTCGGAAACGCCCGCGGCTTTGAAGGTGGACGACAGTTTGCTGGCAACCGCCACGGTGCAACTGGAGTACCCCGAGCAATAAGCGGAGTTGGCCCCGCCCAGCGCGGTTTCAAAGAACGGCTGCACCGGGACACTCGCCGGAGTCGCGCCGGCGAAATACAACGCCTGGGCCACCGCCGAGTAGGCACTGGCGAAGCTCTCGCCGCCAAGGGTGGTCATGTAGGGCACGTCGTCGAGATTCATTTCCTGCATCTCGTTGCGGATGAGACGCCCGATGTAGCCCACCTCGAGCATCATGTTGCCCTTGATCTGGCGTTGCAGCGAGATGCTGAGGTTGTCGGTGCGTTCCGGCTTGTAGTGCGGGTCGAGCGTGTTCACATCGCCCGCGGAGATGGCGCCGTTATACCCCATGTAGAAGGGTTGCGCCAGGGTTTGCGAGGGCGCCGGAAGAGGCGCCGCCATTCCGTCCGTGCCGATGCGGAACACATTGGTCGGGTCCACGTTGTTGGCGCCCGCGCAGGTCCCGTTCATGTTCGGGCCGGCGCAGGTAACCGGCTGTAACGGGCCGATTCCGAGCAACGGCACCAGCACCAGGTTGACGCCATTCAAGCGGCCGTAGATGCGGCCATATCCGCCGCGCACAACGGACTTGCCGTCGCCGAACAGCGAACCGAGGATTCCGCTCGCGAATTTCGGATTCCAAGCCATGGCCAGGCGCGGGCTGAATCCGCCGTAGAACGGATTGTAGGGGTACTTCAACCCGCCGCCGACATTGCGCACCGTGGCGAACCCGAGGACCGGCTCGTACACTCCTCCTGCGAGCGCCGCTTTCTGCCGCTGCGCCAGGTAATCGGCCGTGTCGATCTGTTCGCCGTCGGCGCCCACCACCGTCACCTGTTTGCCGTTGATCTCGTAGGGAGGCATCTCCAGCGCCCAGCCGAGGCTGTAGGTCAGGGTGAGCGCCGGCCGCAGTTTCCACGTGTCGCTGAAATAGACGCTGTAGTAGGGAATGATGCTCTGATCGAATGCCGGCTGGCCTACCGGGTTTACCGTCAGATTGGCGCCGGAGCGGGTGTAAGCCACCTGCGGCTGGCTCACCAGGCCGAGGACTTCGGAATAGAGATTGCGCCAGTTGGTCAGGTAGCTGCTCCCCACGGTGGTGGGAATCCATTGCGAGTTGGTGAGATTGATGTTGGTGCTGGCGATCTGGTAGATGATCTGATCGTTGATGCCCGACCCGTTATCGGTGCGCATGTGGTAATCGAAATTGCGCTGATAGGTGCCGCCGAACTGGATCAGGTGGTTGCCCTTGAGTTTGCTCACATCGTCGCGGATCAGCTTGTCCTGCCCGTCCCAGAAGCGCTGGCGGGTGCACTGCGTGCCCACGTTATACGGAATCAGCGTATTGGCGCAGGTGCTGCTTTCCGCCGTGGAATTGCTGTAGCCGCTGGCGATTTCCACCGCTCCGCCCAGCCCGGGAAGCTGCGGAGGGGCATTGGCCGAACCCCACTGCCAGAAATTGCGCGTGAAGTTGAAGCGGAATTCATTGGTGGTGGTGGGAGTCACATTCGTGGTCAGGCCCAGCACCAGGTAACCGGGGTTCTGCGGCCGCGGCGCGGTAGCCGCGGGCACGCCGAGAGTGTCGCCGTGCAGCAGGCCGCCGATATCGGCCTGGTTGTTGGTGAGGTTGACCAGCCGCATGTAGCGGTACGTGGCGAAGAAACGCCAGCTCTCGCTGAAGTTGTGGTCCAGGCGCGAAACGTAGGAATTCTCCGTCAGCGGCTGGCGGATGGTGGAGAGGAATCCAGCCACGTTATACCCATCGGCGCCGTTGGAGCCGTAGGTGAAATCGTTGGGCTCCGGCATGTACGACCAGATCTTCGAGACGATGGGGTTCAATCCGAGATTGCGCGGGTCGCAGCCGCCGGCGGGACACACCGCCGAGGGATAGGTGGTCATCTGCCCAGTGACGGGATCCTTGGCGGTGACGGGATTCGGATTCAGGTTGTAAGGCAGATAGGTGCCCGAGGAATTGGGCACGAAAATCACGCCCGCGCGCATGCTGTCGGTGGGCACGGGGCGCTCATAGTTGCTCACGTTGGGATATCGCAGGCCTTCGTAGTTGACGAAGAAATACGTCTTGCCGCCGAGGAGCTTGGGCGTGAGCGGTCCGCCCAGCGAGGCGCCAAAACGGTTGCGATGGTTGGAAGCGAGCGGTGTGGCCACCGTCTGGCCGGCCGAGTTCGTGGTCAACGTGTGATTGTTGGTCCAGGAGTTAGCGGCGCCGACGTCGGTGGCGTAGTAATACCAATAGCCCGCACCGTGAAATTGATTGCTGCCGCGCTTGGTGGCCATCTGGATTTGCGAGCCCAGAGAACTGTTGAAATCGGCCGTCTGGCTGAAAGACGCGACTTTGAATTCTTCGATGCTCTCGACGGGGGTTGGCACCACCCCGGAGGGCACGGCGCCCTGCTGCGTCCCGCCCAGCCCGGTGAAGTTGGTGCCATACCGGTTAGCCTCTCCGGACATATCGTCGGAAGCGTTTCCCCCATCGAGCATGTAGGTATTCTGATCTTCGTACGCGCCGGCGGTATAGCCGCTCAACGTCACGCCCGGCTGCAAAACGGCCAGCGTCGAGACATCGCGGCCGAGGTTCGGCAGGGCGATGAGCGCCGGGCCGGTGAGAGAGGTTCCGACGGCGGCATTGGTGGTTTGCAGCTCCGCCAGGTTCGTGGCCACAACTTCAATGGTCGAACTGGTAGAGCCCACTTCCAGCACCGCGTTGACGGTCAGCGTCGCGCCCACCTGTACCTGTTGCGCCTCGATCTTGAGCGAAGCAAACCCGGGCTTCGAGAACACCAGATCGTACGTTCCCGACTGCACGTTGACAAACACATACCGTCCGGTTTCGTTGGACGATGTTGTGCGCGCCGCGTTGGTGGATTTATCCACCAGAACCACCTGCGCCGCCGGGACGAGCGCCGCTTGTTGATCCGTCACTTGACCGGTGATGGTACTGCTGGAAGTAGCCTGGGGCCAGGCAGGCACCACCACGAGGAGGAGCACAACCCCCATCCAAATGGCCAGCCGCGCCCAGATAGAGCTACGCTGTCGGAATTGAGAATACATAGGACTCACCCTTAATCGATCTGGTTAGTGAATTACCACCCAGCCGTTCGAGGGGCGAGACATCCGCTCAAACGGCCATACCAGCCGCTTCGCACGAAGCGGCCGCGCGCTTCCGATCGGTTGCAATAGGTATTTAATACACCTTCTCCACTCCTAATACAAGTGTTTCAGGGCTGAAAATATTTTATTGCTGCGATAGACGACACCCCCCGGAAGCGCGCTCCCGAGCGTCGGAGCCCGGTTGTGGTTTTTTCGTACAGCCGCCCCGTCGGAGCTTCGCCTGGTCAGCTTCCAGCGCATATAATCTAAGGCATGCTCCGAGGGTGCTTACGGGTGCTGTCCTGGACCGCGCTGATTCCATTTCCGATGGCCGCGCAGGATTTGCCGCCTGCGGCCACGGTGAAGGTCGATTACGCGCGCGATGTCGCTCCGCTGCTCGAGGGCCATTGCTACATGTGCCACGGTCCGCGGCAGGCGATGAGCGGGTTGCGGCTCGATCAGAAGTCCGCCGCCCTCCAGGGCGGAAAATCGGGGGCAGTGATCGTTCCGGGCAATAGCGCCGCCAGCCGCCTGATTCGCCTGGTGGCCGGAGTCTCGCCCGACAAGAAAGTAATGCCGCCGGCGGGGGCGCGTTTGAGCGCGGCCGAAATCGGACTGCTGCGGGCCTGGATCGATCAGGGTGTGGAATGGCTCGACACCCCCGCGGCGGCCGCGCCGGCACGGCCGTCCCACTGGGCATTCCAGAGAATCGCCCGCCCAGAACCACCGGCGGTCCGCGATCGCGCCTGGCCCCGCGGCGCGATCGACGATTTCGTGCTGGCGAAACTGGAATCGGAAGGCATCGCGCCGTCACCGGAGGCGTCAAAAGCGACGCTCCTTCGCCGCTTGAGTCTCGATCTGACCGGTCTTCCGCCATCGCCCGACGAAGTGCGCGATTTCCTTCGCGACAATCGCCCCGATGCCTACGAGCGCGTGGTGGACCGGCTGCTCGCCTCGCCGCACTATGGGGAAAGATGGGGCCGCTACTGGCTCGATCTCGCCCGCTACGCGGATAGCGACGGCTACGAAAAAGACCGCACGCGCCCGTGGGCGTGGCGCTATCGCCAATGGGTGATCGAGGCGTTCAATCGCGATCTGCCGTTCGACGAATTCACCATCGAGCAGCTCGCCGGCGATCTTCTCCCGGGCCGCAACCAGGAAATGCTGGTCGCCACCGGCTTCAATCGCAACACCCTCACCAACCGCGAAGGCGGCACCGATCCCGAGCAGTTTCGCGATGAACAGGTGCTCGATCGCGCGGCGACTTTAGGGACCGTCTGGCTGGGGCTCACCGTAGGCTGCGCGCAGTGCCACGATCACAAATACGACCCCATCGCCCAGAAAGAGTTCTACCAGCTCGCCGCGTTTTTTAATACGGAAGACGAGGTGGATGTTCCCGCTCCGCTTCCCGGTGAAATCGGCCCGTGGATGGCGGCGCGCCCGGAATACGAACGAAAGCGCCAGGAACTGCTCGCCGAATACAGGATTCCCGAAGTCGAGGCCGATTGGGAAAACAAGCTCCGCTACGCCCAGGAACACAAAGGCGAGCACGAAGATTGGGATTTCGCCTACGGCGAGTTCACCCACACCGTCGATAACGCCAAAAAGGTGCTCTACACGGACCCCGCCAAACGTAGTGAAGTGCAGCGGACGGCCATGACGGACACCCTGATCGGCTCGTGCGGGAACCTGTTCCCCAAACCATACTGTGAGGGTCTCCGGCTGAACGAGCTCAAGGCGAAACTCAACGAACTGCGCGCGGCGACGCCCGGGATCAGCTACGCGCCGGTGCTCCTGGAAAGCGATACGCCGCGCCAGACGTACGTGCACATCAAGGGCGATTGGCGCGAGCACGGCGCGGAGGTGCAACCGGACACGCTCGCGGTATTGCCTCCCCTGGCCGCCGGTCCGGATCCGCCGCGGTTGCGCCTGGCGCGCTGGCTGGTCGAGCCGGACAATCCGCTCACCGCGCGCGTGGCCGTGAATCGCTTCTGGCAGGAGCTGTTCGGAAGGGGAATCGTACACACGTCGGAAGATTTCGGCACGCAGGGCGACCGGCCCACGAATCCGCAACTGCTCGACTGGCTGGCGTCGGAATTCGTGGCGCGCGGATGGAGCATGAAGCAGACCATCCGCCTGATAGTGACGTCGGCAACCTACCGGCAGTCATCGAACGCGCGGCCGGAGCTCGCGGGGCGCGACCCCGACAACACGCTCGTGGCGCGGCAATCGGCGGTGCGCCTGCCGGCGGAGCTGATCCGCGACGAAGCGCTTTCCGCCGCGGAATTGCTCGATCTGCGCATCGGCGGGCGAAGCGTGAAGCCGCCGCAGCCCAAAGGCGTGGCCGAGCTTTCCTACGCGGGATCGGTCAAATGGGTGGAAAGCACGGGCCCCGATCGTTACCGCCGCGGTATGTACATCCACTTTCAGCGCACATCCCCCTATCCGCAGCTCATGAACTTCGACGCGCCGAACGCCGAGCTTTCCTGCACCCGCCGCGAGCGCACCGACACGCCGTTGCAGGCCCTCAACCTGATGAACGATGCGGTATTCTTCGAAGCGGCGCAGGGGCTGGCGCTGCGCGTCATGCGCGAGGGCGGCGATTCGTTCGGCGACCGGCTGAACTACGCGTTCCTCGTCACGCTCGGGCGCGACCCTTCCACGCGCGAGCGGGAGCGCATGGAGCGGTACTTCGCGCAAGCGAAGGAGGACCTCGCGCGCGACGAAAAGGCCGCGGCGGCGCTGTTTCCGAACCGCATCGAGGGCGTCCCGCAATTGGATGCCGCGGCGTGGGTGGAGTTGAGCCGGGTGCTGCTCAACCTGGATGAATTCATCACGAGGGAATAAATATGGATCGCGAGCAATTCCGCGGAATTCAGACGCGGCGCAGCTTTTTCGAACAGTGCGCCGGAGGAATCGGCATCATCGCGCTGGCGCAGTTGCTGGAGCGCGAAGGCCGCGCCGCGGCGGCCGAGGTCAATCCCCTGGCGCCGCGCAAGCCACACTTTCCCGCGAAAGCCAGGAACGTGATTTTCATGTTCATGGAAGGCGGACCGAGCCAGCTCGACCTCTTCGACCCCAAGCCGGCGCTGGCAAAATGGAACGGCAAGCCGCTTCCCCCCGAAATGACCAAAGACCTGCGGCTGGCTTTCACCAAGCCGAACGCCGCCGTGCTGGCCAGCCCACGCACATTCCAGCCGTACGGCCAGAGCGGGACGGAATTCTCGGACTACATCCCGCACATCGGCTCCTGTGCCGACGACTTATGCCTGGTGCGCTCGATGTACACCGACGCGTTCAATCACCACCCCGGACAACTGCTGCTCTTCGGCGGCAGCATTCAGGTGGGGCGGCCGACCATGGGCGCCTGGGTGCTGTACGGGCTGGGCAGCGAATCGCAAAACCTGCCGGGATTCGTGGTGCTGGGCTCCGGCGTAGGGACGAGCGCGGGGACGGCCAACTGGTCGAGCGGCTTTCTGCCATCGACATATCAGGGCGTGGTCTTTCGCAGCTCGGGCGACCCGGTGCTGTACCTGTCGAACCCTCCCGGCGTGAGTTCCGCCATGCAGCGCGCCGCGCTCGACACGCTCAAGGACTTGAACGAAGAGCACGAAGCGCAGACCGGCGATCTCGAAATCGCTTCGCGCATCGCCTCCTACGAGCTCGGATTCCGCATGCAAGCCGCCGCGCCGGAACTCCTGGATTTCTCCCGGGAATCGCCGGAGACGCTCGCCCTGTACGGCCTTCACGATGCGAAATCGGGTTCCCAGTTCGCCATCAACTGCCTGCTGGCGCGGCGGATGGTGGAGCGCGGCGTGCGCTTCGTCATGCTCACTC
>Ga0335078_10014712_pt1 | contig 11611 bp, 9 predicted proteins | sample Lox_Sample_32_FD_206711 | JGI IMG/M metagenome (GOLD analysis project Ga0335078, IMG submission 206711) | Soil microbial communities from Loxahatchee National Wildlife Refuge, Florida, United States - Lox_Sample_3.2 | ecosystem: Environmental > Terrestrial > Soil > Wetlands | place: USA: Florida...
CCGAAACAGCTACCCAGGACGAAGACCCGAACCTGACACCAGCGCTGCACCTTGCCGCAGATGTGCTCTTCGATGGCCACGAGAAAAGCATTGCCCATGTCGTGTTCCCGTTATACTGGTACCGAACATGGAAGTACAGCTCAGCGAGCGAGAAGCGTCGTTGGTGGACGCTTTCCGTCGTCTGCCTCCGGAAACTGCAAAGGAACTGTCCGCGCTGGCGGAGCGATTAGCGGACCTCGCGCCGAACCGGAGAATCGACTGGTCCGACTCCTGGTCCGACGAAGACCTGACTGAATTCAGAGCCGCATCTCTGCGGCGCCTTGACGCTGAGGAGTCAGAGGATCGGGATTGAAGCCTGGAGACGTGGTGGTCGGCGTTCTCGTCGGCGCCAGGGAAACCAAGGTCCGGCCGTGGTGATCGCCAGCTCCACATATCTCGCCGAACGTCAGGATGTCCTGGTCGGGATCCTCACGACGAATCTGCCCGGTGCCCCTGGCACAACAGATTACGTTCTCCTGGACTGGCGATCGGCCGGGCTTCGCGCAGCGTCCTGCTTCCGGATGTATGTATTGACGGTCCATCGTGCGGAGTTGACTGTGATCGGCCATCTCAGTCCGCGCGATTGGGATTCGGTCAGGGCCCGAGTCCGCGCGGCACTTGCCGTTTAGCGTGATCGCAATTGCCGCAACGCGTGATTCGGTTACGCGACCTTTAGCCGCCTGAGCTTCGTCATCCGCTCACGGCTGACCTGCGCGAGGTCGTATTGGGCCTGTTGCACGATCCAGCCCTGCTCGGTGCCGCCGAACACCTTCGCCAGCCTCACGGCCATCTCGGGAGAAATCCCGCGCCTGCCCGCTCGCGTGATCGTCAACCCCAGCGGCTCGATGCACTCCTGTAACACAACGAGCCCGGGATACGGCGGGTTCTTCATGGTCATTGGCGCGCTCCCGTTGCTCGGGAAGTTCGGAACACGAGGTGACGAGGAGCAGATCGATACCTTGCCGCGCGATACCAACGCGCAACCGCACGGTCGCTATCTGCCTTCGAGTGCTCGCCCGCGTTACTTGCCGCCGGATGCCGGCAACTTCCTGGCTGGACTGCTCGCGGTCGTTCGCTCGGCCGCCACGTTCATCCCTGCCATCGCCCGGCGATGGTCCTTCCCGCGCACGCCACCCTTCAGTCGCGTGAGGTCGTACTCCGCTCGGAGGTCGTCACTCGCCTTGGTAACGGATGCCTTCTTCATACTGTCTTCGCTCAGTGCCTGTCGCAAAACGCGCGCTGACGGTCACACTTCAAAAGTGCGTCTCAACGTGCTGGGCTCTCCCGTTTCAACCGAGCCCCGTTACTTCGCCGGTTCGTGGTCGTAACTAATCGCCCGCGTGATCTTCCACACGCCATCCTTGTTCTGCCACAGCGTGATGAACTTCGCCTCGCCGACGTTGCCCGGGTCGCCGGGATGGTGGAAGCGGTGAACGCCAATCTCCACGGCGCCGTAACCGTGAATCGGGTAAACCTCAAGCGAACCTGGCGCCAGCGCCCGCTGCACCTTGCCGCAGATGTTCTCCTGGATGGCCGCGAGAAACGGCGCCTTGCCTGCCATGAAGCCGGTCTTGTCGTGATAAAACTCCAGGTCGTCGGCCACCATCGCGCCCAGTGTTTTCAGATCGCAGTGGTTGTAAGCGTCGAAGAGCTGCGTATCGAGAGACCGGACCTTGTCGAAAAGATCGCCCGACTGCGCCGCGGACTGAGTTCCTGATTGCGCGCACAGAGGCATACCGGCGATCGCGAGCGCCGCAAGCGGCACACAAAACAACTTCAGGTTCATGCAATGAACCTACGTCATGCGCTTTCACCGTGTTCCCCAAAACCGGGAACTTTCCGAACCCGTTTCCCGTAACTGGCCGTGAAGGAGAAATTCGTTGCGCTTTCTGTCATCCGCTGTCTTTTTGCTCTTCTTTTCTGTGGCGCTCGCGCAGCCTCCCGCGAAGCCCGCCGCGGCTTCCGCCTCACAGAAGACCTTCGACCTGCTGAAGACCCTCGCCGGCAACTGGCAGGGTCCGGTGACCACCGACAATCCTGCCTTCCGCGTCGACAAGCCCCTGTCCCTCAGGATGCACGTGGCCTCCCGCGGAAACGCGCTCGTGCAGGAACTCGACACCGGCACTCCGGAAATCACCGTCTTCTACGTTGACAACGATCGCCTGACGCTGGTCCACTACTGTGACTTCAACAACCGGCCGCTGCTGGCCGCCAACCCATCACAGGACGGCAAGACGGTGGATTTCGATTTCGTCAGTTATTCAGGCGGCAACGAGATGGGACACGTGACCCATTGGGGGTTCACCATCGTTGACACGGACCACCACTCCGAGGACTGGACGTTCCTGCTGCCGGACGGGAAACCGATCCACGCTCACATCGACCTGAAGCGGGTGCCGTAGCGTCGTTCGCCACGGTCATCGCGGCTGGCTGGCCAGCAACGCCAGAGCTTCCAGCGTGCGAGCCTTCTGCCCGGGCTCCAAAATCAGATACTGCCGCGTGCCCTTCGCGTTCGGCGTGAACACCGTCCGTCCCTGGTCGTCAACGTCCACTGTGCCCGGCTGCGACAGCGAGAAATACCCACCATCGGGGCGGACCGCATAAAGCGCCGCGGTCAGATCCCACGTCGGCCGGTCGTAGGGCATCGGCATGTAGTTGCGATAAGCCTCCGCCACCGGATGATTCGCCACCCACGCGAAATCGTGCTCGATGCTCGCGGCCGGGAACAGCAGCGCCTGGCCGATTTCGAATCCGCTGAAGACGATGGGCGAGGGCCACTCCCGGAAGACGCGCCGCGCCGCGGGAATGTCGGTCTTCACGTTGTACTCGGGGTTGCCCGCGGGAAACGCGCCGGCCATGGCCGAGAGCAGCCGCACCTTGCGCGCTACAAGATCGGGCGCGGCTTCCAGCAGCCGCGCAAGATTGGTGCTGAAGCCAACCTGGATGATCACCACGCTTGCGTCGGGCTGCTTCTCCAGCACGCTGCGCAGGACCGCAGCGGCGTCGGGCGCCTGCGCGCCATCGGTGATGCGGTGCGGGTAGACGAACGAACCGTCCGCATTGCGGCGCGTGGCGGGCACGCGAATCATCGCGCTGTCCTCGGGCGTCTTGCCGTTCCTGACCACGCCGATGGGAATGCCGCCTCGGCCGTAGAAGGTGTTAACGCAATCGATGAACGGCGCGGCGTACCGGTTGTCCTTGGTAATGGTGACCGCCAGGATTTTCGCTTCACCGCGGCTCTCCAGCCCGTGCAGGATGGCCAGAGCCAGCGCGTCGTCCACATCGTTGCCGATATCGGTATCGAAGATCACGCGCGCGGGCTCGGCGGCCAGCGCGGACAAGGCAAACACAACCGTTGCAACGAAGCATCGAAGAGGACGCATGATTCAGTGTAGGCTGATGGGAGCATGCGGGGAATCTTGTTCGATCTGGACGGCGTTCTTTACAACGGCGACCAGCCGATTGCCGGCGCGGCCGGGGCGGTGGCGTGGGTGCGCGAGCGCGGCATTCCGCATCTGTTCGTCACCAACACCACGTCGCGGGGCACGGAAGTGATTGCGGAAAAGCTCCGCCGGTTCGGCGTGCCGGCGGTCGCGAATGACATTCTGACCCCTCCGCGAGCAACCGCCGAGTGGCTGGCGAGTCAGCCGCGCGGGCCGCTGGCTTTGTTCGTGCCTCCGAAAACGCGGGGCGAATTCGCCGGCTTTGACGTGCTCCCCGATGACGCCGAAACCGGCGCCGCGTACGTCATCGCCGGCGATTTCGGCGAAGGCTGGGACTTCCGCTCGCTGAACCGCGCATTCCGATTGCTGCAGGCCAACCCGGCGGCGAAGCTCATCGCGCTCGGCATGACTCGTTACTGGCAGGCGCCCGACGGTTTGCGTCTGGACACCGCGCCCTTCGTCGTCGCCCTGGAAACTGCCGCGGGCCGCCGCGCCATCGTGCTCGGCAAGCCCTCTCGCGAGTTTTTCGACGCGGCCGTCGCCCGGTTGGGCCTGCCGCACGAAGATGTCCTGATGGTCGGCGACGACATCCGCACGGACATTGCCGGCGCTCAGGCCGCGGGTCTGAAAGCCGCGCTGGTCCGCACAGGCAAGTTCCGCGAGTCGGACCTGTCCGAGGGCATCGTCCCGAATTTCATTCTCAACTCAGTGGCGAGCCTTCAGGAGCTCCTGGGCTGAATCGCCGCCGCCGCAATCTGCGCAATGTCCAGCAGCTTCGGCCCGCCCTCGCCCATCCCGGCCAGCGCGTCGCGCAGCATGGTGTTGCAGAACGGACAAGCGGCGCCCACCGTGCCCGCACCCGTCGCCGCCAGTTGCTCGGCCCTTTCCACGCTCACGCGCTTGCCCTTTTCCTCGCCCAGAAACACCAGCCCGCCACCGGCGCCACAACAGAATGACCGCTCCCGCGCGCGCTCGGGTTCCACCGGCTCGGCAAACCGCCCCAGCACGCCGCGCGGCTCATCGTAGATGTTGCGATACCGCCCCAGATAGCAGGGATCGTGAAAGACCACCTTCTCCCGGCCGTCGCGCGCCGCGGGCAGCTTGTCCAGATGCCGCGCCATGAACTCGCTGTGATGCTCAATTGCCGGCGGCTCGCCGAACTCGCGCCAGTCGCGTGAAATGGTCTGCACGCAATGCGGGCAAATGGACACCATCTTCTTCACTCCCGCCTGCTGCAGCGTCTCCAGATTTGTTTCCGCGAGCTGCCCGAAGACCAGATCGTTCCCCAGCCGCCGTGCCGGATCGCCCGTGCATCTCTCCTTCTTCAGCACGCCGAAGCTCGCGCCCACGTGCTGCATTACCTCCGCGAACGCAGCCACAATTTCGCGCCCGCGCGAATCGTACGCGCCCATGCAGCCCAGCCACAGACAGTATTCCTGAGTACCGTCGAACAGCGGCAGCCCCTGCTTCTGGATGAACTTGTCGCGCTCGCCCGCGGCAAAGCCGAGCGCGTTCCCGTTGCGCTCCAGATTCAGAAACAGCTTCGTGCCGTAATCGTCTTCCCACTTGCCCGTGTTCACCGCGCCGCGCCGCAGCCCGATAATCAACGGCAGATGCTGGATGCCCACCGGACATTGAAACTCGCAGGACCCGCACGTGGTGCATTGAAACACGGCCTCCTGCGAAAGGTGCCGGCCCAGCAGGGGCTCCACGCTGGCCGGTCCGAGCTCGTTCAGGTACCGCCGCGTGCCCAGCGCGATTTCCTTCGGGTTGAGAGTCTTCCCGGTGAGATTTGCCGGGCAATGCTCCATGCAGCGCCCGCACTCCACGCAGGAATACGTCTGCAGCGCAATGATTTTCGTCAGGTCCCTGCCCGTGTCGAGGCCGAAATCCTCATCGCCCACCAGCGGCGGAATCGCGCTGAACTCCGCCCGCTTCAGGAACACCGTCACCGGGCTTAGCGCGAGGTGCAGGTGCTTGGTGTGTGGAATGAGCGGCAGGAAGATCAGGATGGTCAGCGTATGCGCCCACCACAGAATGCGCTGCCCGCCGGGCGCAAAGACGCCCGCCAGAAACGTCGCCATCAGCAGGAAGATCAGTAACGCGATCGCGCCCGATTCCGGCGACACCTCCCCCAGCCATCTCGGGCGGGCGACAAAACGCCGGACGGCCAGCCCCACAATCCCAACGATCACCGCCACCGCGAAGGCCGCGGCGAACCATTCATAGAAACGCGCAAACCCGCCCGACAGGAAGCCCAATCCAAATCCCGACGCAAAATGATTCACCGTGACCAGAGCGAACGCGCAGAAACCCCAGAAGACCAGTGCGTGCGCAATACCCGGCAGGGGCCGCTGCCGGATCACCTTGCCCTGCAGCATCACCTCCCACACGAATGCCCACACTCGACGGCCCAGCGGCCGCAGGCGATAACCCGGCTCATCCTTCGCGGCCCGGATATTGCGCCAGATGGGCGCGAATCGCCGCCAGAACCCACCGCCGGACGCCACCATCAGCAGCGCGAGAATGATCCGCTCAGTCACGGAGAGCATGTCAGCGGCTTCCATCGAAGCTGGCCGCCAGTTCGTCCAGCGTTACGGACGCTGTCCCCAGCTTGCCTACCACAATTCCGCTGGCCGCATTGGCGATTTCGGCGGCTTCCACCGGTGTTGCCCCGCCCGTCAGCGCCGCCGCCATGGCCGCGATCGCCGTGTCGCCCGCGCCCGACACATCGAACACCTCGCGCGCGCGAGTGGGCGTGTGATAAGGTGGCGCATCCCGCTCGAACAGCATCATCCCTTCTTCGCCGAGCGTGAGCAGAAGCAGCCTCGTGTTCGATTGTTCCAGCATCCGCCGCCCCACCGTATCGGCCGTGGCATCCTCGGGCGCGCCCGTGGCCCGGTACGCTTCGTCCCGGTTCGGCTTGATCACCGTGGCGTTCCGCCATTGAATCGGGTTCTTCGGACTTGGATCGATGGCCAGAATCGCGTTGTCTCTCGACGCAAGCTCGCCGAGCGCATCCGCCACCGCCTGCGTAATGGCGCCCTTGGCATAGTCCGCAACCACAATGGCATCCGCTGCCGGCGTTTGGCCGGCCATGGCCGCTGCGGCGGTTCGCGCCCGCTCCCGGTCCACCCGAACCACCTGCTGCTGGCGCGCCACAATCCGCGTCTTCACGATGGTCACGGAGCCCGCGTCGCGCTTCACGCCGGCGACCTCGATGCCCATTTTCGTCAGCTCACTCAGAAGCCTTTCGCCCGCGGCGTCCGTGCCCACCACCCCCGCCACGGCAACGTTGGCGGAAAACTCGCACAGGTTGCGGGCGACGTTGGCTGCCCCGCCCGGAAACCACGATTCCCCGGTCACGTGCACCACCGGCACCGGAGCTTCCGGCGAGATTCGGCTCACCTTCCCCCAGACAAACTCATCGAGCATCAGATCGCCGACGACGAGAAACCGCTTCGTGGCGGCGGCGGCGAGAATGGCGCGGCAGCGCTGGCTGGTCACTCCTTCGATTATGTCCCGCCCGCCGGCCAAACATATACTAAGAACGGACTGATTCGCTCTGCCACGAACCGGGTGACCGGCTCATCCTCCGCCAGGAAATGCGCTGCCGCCGCCGTCAGGCCGGAAAGGGCTGCCCTTGTCCTCCAGCCGAAGAGATGTCCTCAAATCCATCCTCGCCACCCTGCCGGTGGCCCTCGATTGGACCGCGTTGCCTGCCGCGCGCGCGGGCGACCGGAAGTCCGATGAGTTCGACGCAGTCATCATCGGCTCCGGCCTCGGCGGGCTGAGCTGCGCCGCCGCTTTCGCGCGACAGGGCTTCCGGCCTCTGGTGATCGAGCAGCACAACAAGCCGGGCGGCTATGCCACGGCCTTCAAACGTCCCGGCGGCTTTCTGTTTGACGTGTCGCTCCACTCCACCAGCGCGCAATTGCGCAACGGCGTCTACAACCTGATCCCCGGTCTGCCGGAGATCACCGGCGTCGAGTTCGTCCAGCTTCCCTACCTGTGCCGCGCCATCTTCCCCAACCACGATTTCCGTGTCGCGCAGAAAGACGTCCCCGCCTACGCCGCTCAGCTCTCCGCGCAATTCCCGCAGGAAACGGACGGCATCAGGCGCCTGATCGATGAAATGACCGGCGTGGCCGCCGATATCTCGAAATTCTCCGCGGCGCAGGGAAAGGTGGACATGAGCCGCTTCTCCGCCGATTACCCGCTGCTGCTCCGCTACGCAACGCATACCTGGAGCGAGGTCCTGGAAGCGCGCATTAAAGATCCGAAACTGCAGGCCATTCTCTCCGTTTTCTGGGGATACTACGGGCTTCCGCCTTCGAAGCTCGCCGCAGTCTACTACGCCCTGCCGACCATCGGCTACCTGGCGCAGGGCGGCTACTATCCCAAAGGCCGTTCTCAGACCATCAGCGATGCCATCGCCGGCTTCATCGAATCGCATGGCGGCAAGGTGCTGCTGAGCACGAGTGTCGATCGCATCCTCACGAAGGATGGCGCCGCTACCGGCGTGCACACCGCGGACGGCCAGGAGTACAAAGGCAAGGTGGTTGTTTCAAACGCGAACGCGTGGGACACCTTCCACCGGCTCATGGACCCCGAAACGCTGCCGCACGAGTTCCTCACGCGCATGGATGGCTACAGTGTGAGCCTCTCCACGTTCCTCGTGTTCCTGGGCCTGAAGAAGGATCTGGTGAAGGAAGCCGGCCTGAAGGACGCGGAGATTTTCTGCGAAACGGGCTACGATCCCGAGGCCAGTTACAACGGCGCGCTCACCGCCGACGTCGGCAACCCTGGGTTCGGTCTCATGCTCTACGACAACGTCTACCCCGGCTATTCGCCGCCCGGCAAAAACACGATGAGCATTGTCACCCTGCAGAGTTTCGATCACTGGAAACCGTTCGAGACCGACTACTGGAAGGGCCGCAAGAACGCCTATAAAGCCGAGAAGGAGCGCATTGCCAACGTCCTCATACGCCAGGTGGAGCGCATGCTTTTGCCCGGCCTCTCCAGGGCCATTGAGGTGAAGGAAATCGCCACGCCGCTTACGAATGTCCGATACACGGGCAACTATCGCGGCGCCATCTATGGCTGGGATCAGACCCTGGACAACTCCGGTATCCGCCGTTTTCCCCACAAAACGCCGGTCAAGAACCTCTTTCTGGCAGGTGCATGGACGCAGCCGGGCGGGGGTTATGCGGGGGTGATCCCCAGCGGGCTGCAGTGCTTCGCGGAAATCATGAAGACGTGGGCCTGAATCTCAGGCGCTCTGCTGCCTGGTCTGCCCGGAGCCCGGCTTCAGATTGAACTTTTTCACTTTGTACCGAAGGGCGTCGCGGCTGATGCCCAGCGCGGCGGCCGCACGGGTCTGGTTCCAGTAGGCGTTTTCCAGCGCCTTCACCAACATCTCACGTTCCACCTGCTCCAGCGTGGAGCCCTCGGCGGGAGCGCTCGGCCCCGGAGCAGCGGCCGTCTGCTGCGGTTCTGCCGGCTGGCCGCGGGGGTCAAGCTGCAGGCTCCACTCCTGAATCCAGTCCCTCTCTTCCAGCAGGGTGGCCCGTTCCATAATGTTGCGCAGCTCGCGCACATTTCCAGGCCAGTCGTACGCCTCCAGAGCAGTCTCCGCTCCGCGCGACAGACCGCGAATCTGCCGGTGGAAGCGCGCGTTGTAGAGCTGGTTGAAATACCTCGCCAGCGGAAGAATGTCCTCTTTCCGCTCGCGCAGCGCCGGAACCCACACCTGAATCACGTTCAGCCGGTAGTAAAGATCGAGCCGGAACTTGCCCTGATCGATGGCTTCCACCAATGCGCGGTTGGTGGCCGCCACCACGCGCAGATCCACCTGAATGTCGCGCACTCCGCCCAGCCGCCGAAACTTCTGCTCTTCCAGAACGCGCAGCAATTTCGCCTGCAACTGGACCGGCATTTCGCCAATTTCATCAAGAAATATCGTGCCGCCGGAAGCAATTTCCAGAATTCCTGCTTTCGCCGTCCGCGCGTCGGTGAACGCGCCTTTTTCGTACCCGAACAGCTCGCTCTCAATCAGGGTCTCTGGAATCGCCGCGCAATTGAGCGAAACGAACGGTCCCTTGCGGCGATTGCCAAAGTGATGCATGTATCTGGCGATCACGTCCTTGCCCGTGCCGCTTTCGCCTTCGATCAGGATGGTGGATGCTTCGCTCTCGGCTACCCGGCGTGCGAACTTGAGCACCGCCTTCATCTTCGGCGAGGAGGCGACAATCCTGAACTCGCCCATGGCCACGCCGTCCTCGTCCTTGCCTTCGGGAGCGCCTCCGCCCGGAGGAGTGGCGGGCTCCAGATCGGCGCTTCCGAAAACGATCACCGCGCCCGAGACTTCGCCCTGATGATTGCGCATGGGCGCAATGCTGCCGCCCACGCCGCGAACCTGTCCGTCCCTGGCCTTCAGAACGGCGCGGGAGCCCAACTCGCCCGTCGTTCCCTCGCTCATCGTGACTTCCAGTGGCGCGCTCAAAGGCTCGCCGGTGACGGCGTCCTTCAGGGAAAACACTTCCTCGATTGACTTGCCTCTCGCTTCCTCCGCGCTCCAACCCGTCCATGCCTCCGCCGCCGTATTGAGCACCATCACGTGGCCCGCAAGATCCACGGAGATCACCCCTTCGCCCATGGCGCGCAGAGTGGACGCGAGCCACTCTTCCCGCTGCCGCGATTCACGATCCGCGGCGTGCTTGTACAGCGCCATCTCGATGCCGGCGTGCAGTTCGGCTTCCTGGAACGGCTTGGTAATATAGCCCAGCGGCTGCGCCAGTTTGGCGCGTTCCAATGTCTCGGCGTCCGCGTGCGCCGTCAGGTAGATCACCGGAACATTGAAGCGACTGCGCAGAATCCGCGCCGCTTCCGTGCCGTCCATGTCCCCTTTGATGCGGATGTCCATGATGGCCAGATCCAGCTTCTCGCTCTCGCCAATCGCAATCGCCTCCGGACCGCTGGAGACCACATCGATGATGTTGTAGCCAAGCTCGGTCAGGATGTCGCGCAGGTCTTCCGCGGTGATCCGCTCGTCCTCGACAATCAGAATTCGGGCAGGAATACGCACCTCCAGCGCGATCCGTGTACTTAAATTGTAATCCTTTGTTCGCCGCCGTATCAGCGGGGATTCCCCTGTTGCGCCTCGATCTTTTCGTCGGGACGGACCGTGATGACCCACGGACTCACCAGACTCTCGTTACCGTGCCGGTCTACCGCCTTCACCCCGAACACGACATCGTCGATGGGAACATCGCGCAGCACGTATTCGTGAACGTTGCCGACGGCTACGGCGTGTTCCCAATAAGGCGCGGTGGTGGCCCGCATCACAACCACGTAACCGGCCAGCTCCGGTTCCGGCGCCGGCTGCGACCAGCTCAGTACCGCGTCGTAACCAGACGTCCCCCGGCTGATTCTTTCAACGTGCGGCGCGATCGGAGCCAACGCCAGGCTTGCCAGCGCCGCCCCGTTCACGCGCGTCACCAGCGCCGTGTAAGCGGGCGAGGCGTTGGCGAAAGTGTCGGTCGGGTTGTGCTGGTGCGAATAGTCCTCCGTGGCGGTGGTGAAGCGCACCGCTGCGTAGCCGGCATGATCGAATGGCGTGTGATCGCCGCCCCGCCCGAAACGGTCGTCGCGAAACACCAGATTCACCCTCATCTCTGGAAAGTACCGGTTCCCGGCCGACCTGATGTAGCGGGCCAGGGTGCGCGATGGCGAATCGGCCGGATCTCCCGAATAGACGTTCACCTCGCGGTTGTTCCGGCGCCCGTCGCCGCCCACATCGGTGCCGATGATGTCGTTGTTCAACACTCCTTCGATCTTTGCCCCATCCTCGCGCGCCTTCTGCGCATAGAGCGTGCTGCCAATCAGCCCCTGCTCTTCTCCGGCAAATGCGATGAACACCACGGTATTGGGAAACTCGTTCTGGCTCATGACGCGGGCCAATTCCATAACCGCGGCCACGCCGCTGCCGTCATCCGAAACACCGGGCGCGATGGGGGCGTCGGCGGTCTTCTCCCAGTCGATCTTGTTCTCCGCTCCGGCGTCGCGCACCAACGCCAGCGAATCGTAGTGCCCGCTGACCAGGATCTCGCGGTCCGGGTGAAGCGCGC
>Ga0335078_10014713_pt1 | contig 11610 bp, 7 predicted proteins | sample Lox_Sample_32_FD_206711 | JGI IMG/M metagenome (GOLD analysis project Ga0335078, IMG submission 206711) | Soil microbial communities from Loxahatchee National Wildlife Refuge, Florida, United States - Lox_Sample_3.2 | ecosystem: Environmental > Terrestrial > Soil > Wetlands | place: USA: Florida...
GTCATCGCCGCTGCTCTTGACCGACCCGAGAACGCTGCTCAGACCCTTGGGCGGGGCGGCGGCGTTCGGGGAGGCGCTCGGGGAGGGTGACTGTGCGTGTGCGGCCAGGGCGCAGGCGCCCACGACCACCAGTCCGGTCACGAGAATATGTCTAATGCTTAACCGCATATGACCGCTTTATAGCGCAAGCCTTGGACGAGTGGCAGGAACTGGGGTTCATCCCTGAAAAACAGCCCTCCCGACGAAAAAAGTCCGGCCACGGCTTGAAATCGCCAGGTCCCCCTCTATCATTAGCAGCCGCGTGGGGGGAGTGCTAATAGGTTCTCCCCCTGCAAATAACCATTCAACCATCAAGAGTCTTAAGGAGCGAACACATGAAGATTCGTCCTCTTCATGACCGCGTCATCGTGAAGCGCCTGGAAGAGGAGCGTACCTCCCCGGGTGGCATCGTGATTCCCGATACCGCGGCAGAGAAGCCGGTGCAGGGAAAGATCGTCGCAGTCGGCAAGGGCAAGATTCTCGAGGACGGCCAGGTTCGGCCGCTCGACGTGAAGGTCGGCGACAAGATCCTGTTCGGCAAGTACAGCGGAACGGAGGTCAAGGTCGACGGTGAAGATCTCGTGGTCATGCGCGAAGAAGACGTCATGGCCGTGATCGAAGGCAAGTAACGAGGAATCACGACAATGGCAGCCAAAGAAGTCCGTTTCAGCGACGACGCTCGCGCCCGCATGTTGAAGGGCGTGAACATCCTCGCCAATGCCGTCAAGGCAACCTTGGGCCCCAAGGGCCGTAACGCCGTGCTCGAGAAGAGCTTCGGCGCACCCACCGTCACCAAGGACGGCGTGTCGGTCGCGAAGGAAATCGAGCTCAAGGACAAGTTCGAGAACATGGGCGCGCAGATGGTGAAGGAAGTCGCGTCCGCAACCTCCGACGAGGCCGGCGACGGTACCACCACCGCCACCGTGCTCGCCCAGGCGATCATCCGCGAGGGCCTCAAGGCCGTGTCCTCGGGGCGCAACCCGATGGATATCAAGCGCGGCGTCGACCGGGCGGTCATCACCGCCGTCGAGGAGCTGAAGAAGCTCTCCAAGCCCTGCAAGGATTCCAAGGCCATCGCCCAGGTCGGCACGATCTCGGCGAACGCCGACGAGTCGATCGGCAAGACCATCGCCGAGGCGATGGAAAAGGTCGGCAAGGAAGGCGTCATCACGGTGGAAGAGGGCTCGGGTCTCACCAACGAGCTCGAAGTGGTCGAGGGCATGCAGTTCGACCGCGGCTACCTCTCGCCGTACTTCATCAACAACCAGCAGAACCAGACCTCCGAGCTCGACAAGCCGGCGATCCTGCTGGTCGACAAGAAGATCTCCAACATCCGCGAGCTGCTGCCGCTGCTCGAAGGTGTCGCGAAGGCCGGCCGGCCGCTGCTGGTCGTGGCCGAGGACATCGAGGGTGAGGCGCTGGCGACGCTGGTCGTCAACAACATCCGCGGCATCCTCAAGGTGGCCGGCGTCAAGGCTCCGGGCTTCGGCGACCGCCGCAAGGCCATGCTGCAGGACATCGCCACCCTCACGGGCGGCACGGTGATCTCCGATGAGGTCGGCCTGTCGCTCGAGAAGGCGACCATGAACGATCTCGGCGACGCCAAGAAGATCGTCGTGGAGAAGGAGAACACCACGATCATCGACGGCGCCGGCAAGTCTGCCGACATCAAGGCGCGCGTCGAGTCGATCCGCCAGCAGATCGAGGAGGCCACCTCCGACTACGACAAGGAGAAGCTGCAGGAGCGTGTCGCCAAGCTCTCCGGCGGCGTCGCCGTGATCAAGGTCGGTGCCGCCACCGAGATCGAGATGAAGGAGAAGAAGGCCCGCGTCGAGGACGCGCTGCACGCCACCCGTGCGGCGGTCGAAGAGGGCGTAGTGCCGGGCGGCGGCGTGGCGCTGATCCGCGCGCAGAAGGCCATCGAGAAGCTCGAGGGCGCGAACGAGGACCAGACGGTCGGCGCGCGCATCCTGTCGCGCTCGATCGAGGAGCCCCTGCGCCAGATCGTCGAGAACGCCGGCGAGGATGCCGCGGTGATCCTCAACCAGGTCAAGGCGAAGACCGGCGCCTACGGCTACAACGCCGCCAAGGGCGAGTTCGGCGACCTGCTCGAGGCCGGGATCCTGGATCCCACCAAGGTGACGCGTCTTGCCCTGCAGAACGCGGCGTCCGTGGCGGGTCTGCTGCTCACCACCGAGGTCATGGTGGCCGAGGCTCCGAAGGATGAGGAGCACAGCCACGCGGGACCGCCGGGCGGCATGGGCGGGATGGACATGTAATGACCCTCTCTAAAGAGGTATCGATTCTGTAACACTGAGCCGTTAGCCTTTACATAACGGTTAGGGGTTCGCGCCGTAAGCTCCAAGCTGAGGCGCCACCCCCAAAGACGCGGAACAAGACCCCCTATTCCGCGCATCATTCGCAGGCCCCCTCGTGGGGCCTGTTTTTTTGGTTTATCGTCCCCCTGAAGGATCCTTTCCAAGGAGGCTCACCATGGCTCAACCGAAAGCTCGCGCATTGCTCGCGGCTCTTGCCGTCACGGGCCTTGCGCTCGCCGCGTGCAGCCGGCAGGGCCAGGACGAGATGAGCTGGGCCCGCGCGGCGCTCGAGCGCAACGGCCGCCTGGAGATCGTGGCGGCCGACCAGCAGAGCCGTACTTTCACGGTGCGCAACAAGGACACCGGAGAGCTCTCCATGGTGCGTGTCGACCAGCTGGTCGCGGGCCCGGCTTCGCCGGCCGCGACTGCTGCGACCGCCCCGACGACTGCGCCGGCCAGCGCGGCTGCTGCACCCGCAGGCGCCAGCGCCGAGGCGGCGGCCGCCCCTGCAGCGGCTGCCCCAGGCGCCGCCGCCTGGCGGGGCGAGGCGAGCGAGCCGGAGGTCCCGGCGCCGCCGCCCGCACCCAAGCTGTTTGCCTCGAGGGCGTCGCAGCCGGGCGCTGAGGCCCGGCCGATGCCCGGACAGGTTCTCGAGGCGGGACCCGGGTACAGCATCGAGGCGGGCTCGGGCCCGGCGGCGGCTCCCGCCGCGGCGCCGGTGCTGCGAGAGAGCGGCTCAGGGAGCGCAGGCGTCGAGGTGCGACGCGAGCCGATCGTCTGCCAGGGGGCTCGCCTCCTGCACATCGACAACCTCAATCTTCAGTTCGAGGGTGATGGCGTGAGCGCCGAGGATGGCTGCGAGATTCACATCACCAACAGCCGCATTCGGGCCACGGGCGTCGGCGTCTCGGCGCGCGCCGCCAACGTCCACATCGACAACAGCCTGATCGAGGGTGATACCGGCTCGATCGACGCTTCGAACGGTGCGCAGATCTACACCGCGTCGTCGAGATTCAAGGGCCTGAGCCGCCAGCTCGACACCGCAGCCGTGCACGACCTCGGGGGCAATGTCTGGAACTGACCCGCCTGCGGGTGCCGAGCTCGAGGCCTCGCTGCCACGGGTGCTGGCAGCGAGCGATTTCGTCGCCGACTCCCTGAGGCGCGATCCCCGGCTGCTGACTGCGCTGCTCGCGCGCGGCGATCTCAGCCGGCGTCTTACCTCCGGCGAGATCGCCACGCGCGCCCCGGAGCTCTCCGCCGCGACCCCGGAAGGGGAGGCACAGAGCGCGCTGCGGCGCTGGCGGCGACAGGAGCTCGCGCGCATCGCCTGGCGCGACCTCGCCGGCTGGGCCGACCTCGATGAGACGCTCACCGATCTCAGCGCCTTCGCGGACGCGGCGATCCAATCGGCCCTGGCCTACGCGCGTCACGGGCTGGTCGCGCGCTACGGCGAGCCGCGGTCGGCGAGCGGCGAGATTCAGCCGCTCGTGGTCATCGGCATGGGCAAGCTCGGTGGCGGCGAGCTCAACTTCTCCTCGGACGTCGATCTGGTGCCGCTGTTCCCCGAGCACGGCGAGACTGACGGCCAACGCGGCGTGGCCAACGAGGAATTCTTCACGCGCTTGGTGCAGGCGCTGGTGCGGCTGCTCGAGGCGCCGACCGCCGAGGGCTTCGTGCTGCGGGTGGACCTGCGGCTGCGGCCCTTCGGCGACTCGGGGCCCGTCGTCTCGAGCTTCGCGTCCTTCGAGGACTATCTGACGCGGCACGGCCGCGACTGGGAGCGCTACGCCTATATCAAGGCGCGCGCCCTCACCGCTCCCGAGCGCTATGCCGAGATCGAGGCCTCCGCGGTGCGGCCGTTCGTCTACCGGCGCTACCTCGACTACGGAGTCTTCGAGAGCCTGCGCGAGATGAAGGCGCTCATCGAGCGCGAGGTCGAGCGGCGCGAGCTCGCCGACGACATCAAGCTCGGCCCGGGCGGCATCCGCGAGATCGAGTTCATCGTGCAGGCGCTGCAGCTGACGCGCGGCGGGCGCGATCGCCTGCTGCAGACCCCGGCGCTGCGCACCGCGCTCAGGCGCCTCGGGGAAACGCGCATCCTGCCGGCCGAGGCGGTGGCACAGCTCGACGCGGCCTACGTCTTTCTGCGCCGCCTCGAGAACCGGCTGCAGATGCTCGGCGATGCCCAGGTGCACGCGCTGCCGCTCGAGCCCTCGGTGCGCGAGCGCCTGGCGCTCGCCATGGACGCGCCCGACTGGCGCTCGCTCCTCGCGGAACTCGAGCGGCACCGTGCGCGGGTGCGCGGCCACTTTCACGACGTCATCCTCGGCGGCGGCGCCGAGCCGGATGCGGCGGTCAGAATCGACCTCGGACGTTTCTGGGACACGCAGGCGGAAGCCGCGGCGCTCGCCGAGTCGCTCAGCTCAGCGGGCTTCAGCGACAGCGCCGAGGCCGCGCGCCTGCTGCTCGAGCTGCGCGCCTCGAGCCTGGTGCGCAAGCTCGATGAGCCGGGCCGCAGGCGCCTGCAGGCGCTGCTGCCGGTGCTGCTCGCCGACATTGCGAGGAGCGGCGCGCAGCTGCCCGTGCTGCGCCGGATCCTCGGCATCATCGAGGCGACCGGCAAGCGCTCGGCATACTTCGCGCTGCTGCGCGAGAACGCGGTCGCGCGGGCGCGGCTGGTGGAGCTGGTCGGGCACGGCGAGTTCCTGGCGGCGCAGCTCGCCGCGCAGCCGATGCTGCTCGATGAGCTGATCGACGCGCGGTTGCTGTCGCAGCAGCCGACCCGCGCCGCCCTTGCGGCGGAGCTCGGACAGCGCCTCGCCCAGCTGCACGACGAGGACCCGGAGCGCCAGGTCGAGGCGCTGCACCATTTCCAGAGCGCCGCAGTGTTTCGCGTGGCGGTTGCCGATCTCACCGGCGCCATGCCGCTCATGCAGGTGAGCGACCGGCTCACCGACGTCGCCGAGCTCATCATCGAGCGCGCCCTCGAGCTCGCGTGGCGGCAGATCACCGCGCAGTTCGGCGTGCCGACCTGCGGCGACGGCCGGCCGGTGCGCGTCTGCGCGATCGGCTACGGCAAGCTCGGCGGCATGGAGCTCGGCTATTCCTCGGATCTCGACCTGGTGTTCCTGCACGACTCGCACGGCGAGCGCCAGGAGACCAGCGCCGACTCACCCATCGACAACCAGCTGTTCTTCGTGCGCCTCGCGCAGCGCATCGTGCATCTGCTCACCATGCACTCCGCCGCCGGGCGGCTCTACGAGGTCGACGTGCGGCTGCGGCCGAGCGGCAAGGGCGGATTGCTGGTGACCAACATCGGGGCGTTCGCCGAGTACCAGCGGCGCGAGGCGTGGACCTGGGAGCACCAGGCGCTGCTGCACGCCCGCAGCGTCGCCGGCTCACCGGAGCTGTGCGCCGAGTTCGAGCGCGTGCGAACCGAGGTGCTGTGCCACCACGTGCGGCGCGAGAGCCTCCGCAGTGAGGTGCGCGCCATGCGCGGGCGCATGCGCCGCGAGCTCTCGAAGGGTGGCACGGCGCGCTTCGACATCAAGCAGGATGCCGGCGGCATCGCCGACATCGAGTTCCTGGCGCAGTACTGGGCGCTCAACTGGGCCGAGCGCTACCCCGCGGTGGTGATGTTCGCCGACACCATCCGCCAGCTCGAATCGGTGGCCTCGGCGGCCCTGGTGCCGCAGGCCGAGGTCGACGTGCTCACCAGAGCCTACCGCGCCTACCGCGCGACCGCGCACCATCTCGCGCTCGCCGGCCGGCCCGCGCTTACCTCCCCGGAGGAGTTCGGGTCCCTGCGCGCCGAGGTCACCCGCATCTGGGACGCCGCCATGGGCGCCGACCCGCCCGCCGGGCCGGTATAATCCACGCCATGACCGCCACCGCACGGCCTCTCATCCAGCCCAACGCACAGAACCAGTACGACGTGACGCAGGAGGACCTGCCGCTCAGCTGTCCCATGCCGCAGATGTACCTGTGGAACTCGCATCCGCGCGTCTACCTGCCGATCAGGGACACGGGTTGGGCGAAGTGCCCTTACTGCAGCGCGGAGTACACGCTGCGGAAGTGACGCCGCGCCAGCGGCGCTGAGGCAGGACCCGCGCTGCGCGGAGGTCAGCACGCAGCGCGAGCTCCCGCCGTCAGTGGTAGAGCCTGAAGTCCGCCGGCAGGGTGATCTCGCCGGCGGCATCCGGGTCGAGCCCGGCGCCGCTGGCGCGGCCGCCGCCGCCGAGTGTGTCCTCGTCGTCGAAAGCCGTCGGAGCCGGAATGCTGAGAGCCGCTCCGCCCCTGGCCTTGAGCTGCGAGTTGAGGGCCGGCAGGTCCTTCGAGCTCAGCGCGGCGAACTCGGCCATCGCGTCCTCGAGCTCACTGCGCAGCCCGGCGATGTTGTCGAGCTGGTAGGCCGACGGCGGCCCCTCCCAGGAATTGACCGCGCCGTAGAGCTGATCGGTGTGCTCGCGCAGCCGCTCCTCGCCCGTGATCGCTCCGCCCTCAGTGGTCGCCACGATCTGCTTGCGGATCTTGTCGAGCTTCTGATCGAAGCCGGCGAGCTTCCTGTGCAGCGGGTCCTTCTCGGCACGGCCCTTGTTGGCCGCCGCGACCTGCTGCCGCAGTCCCACGACCTGCGCGAAGAACTGCGTCTCGTCGTTGAAGAGGGTGTAGACCTTCATCGCCGCCTCGTACTGCGCCTTGCGGTCGGCCACGCTCCAGGTGACGCGCCGATCGAGCCCGACGTCGATCTTGGTATCGTAGGTCTTGCCGTTGTCCTCGATGCGGATGGTGTAGGCGCCCGGCAGCACGCGCGGCCCATGGGCGGCGGCGAAGGCGACCTGTACCGCGGGCGGCACGTGCGGCGCCGGCAGGTGCATGGTCCAGAGCACGCGGTTGAGCCCCCGGCGGCTGCTCGCCGGCAGCTCGTCCACCACGTGGCCGCTCGGATCGAGCACTTCGATCTTGAGCTTGCCGAACAGATGCCGCGTCCGCTGGTAATAGGTGATGACGGCGCCCGCTTGTGGGTCGTCGCCGATGAAGGCGGCCGCCCCGGTCGGTGCGCCACCGTCGGCCTCGATGCGTTGCTGCACAGGACGCGCCGAGACGAACGCCATGTTCTGCGCGAGCAGCTCCGGCGTCAGGTGACGGAGCGGCGTGATGTCGTCGACGATCCAGATGCCGCGGCCGTGCGTGGCGAGCACCAGGTCACTCTCGCGCGGCTGCACCGCCACGTCCCGGACCGCGACTGGCGGGATGTCGCCGCCCTTGAACTGGCTCCAGCGCGCGCCGCCGTCCACCGAGATCCACAGTCCGAACTCGGTGCCGAGGAACAGCAGCGACCTGTCGACGGTGTCTTCCTTGATGACGTGCGCGTAGCCGCGCACGCTCTTCGATTCCTGCGGCGTCACCAGCGCAACCCAGGTCTTGCCGTAGTCGCGGGTCACGTACACGTACGGGGCCATATCCCCGAAGGTATGCCGGTCGAAGGCGGCATAGGCGGTGGCCGGATCGAAGCTGCTCGCCTGCACCCAGTTCACCCACTCGCCCTTCGGCAGGCCGCGCACGTTGCCGACCACGTTGCTCCAGTGCGCGCCGTCATCGCGCGTCAGCTGCAGGTTGCCGTCGTCGGTACCGACCCAGATCGTGCCCTTCTCGAGCGGCGACTCGCTGATCGAGAAGATCGTGGTGTGCATCTCGGCCGCGGAGTTGTCCACGGTCACGCCGCCCGACTGCTCCTGCTTCTGCATGTTCGGGTCGTTGGTGGTGAGGTCCGGCGAGATCCGCTGCCAGCTCTGGCCGTGATCGCGCGAGCGGAACAGGAACTGCGCGCCGATATAGATCGTCCCCGGATCGTTGGGCGAGAGCGCGATCGGGGTGTTCCAGTTGAAGCGCAGCTTCTTGTAGAGCTTCAGGTCCCCGGCGCCGAGCTTCGGCTGGATGTCGCGCGTCTCGAGCGTATGCATGTTGACGCGCCCGATGGTGCCTCCCTGGGACTCCGCGTAGACGTAGTCGGCGCTCGCGGGGTCGTTGTACATCCAGAAGCCGTCCCCGTCGAAGAACGCGGTCCAGCGCGCGCTGGTGATGCCGCCGGGGTAGGCCGAGTCGCCCCGCCACGAGCCGTTGTCCTGCAGACCGCCGTAGACGTGGTAGGGATCGGCGTTGTCGACGCTCACATGGTAGAACTGCGAGATCGGCAGATTGTCCGACTTCCACCACTTGTTGCCGCCGTCGTAGGAGGTCCACAGTCCGCCGTCGTCGCCGTTGAACACGTGCTGCGAGTTGGCGGGATCGACGAACACGTCGTGCACGTCGCCGTGCGCGCCGATGAAGCCGCCGACGGTGGTGAAGCTCTTGCCGCCGTCCTCGCTGAGGATCAGGGCCCCGTCGGTCTTGAAGAGGCGCTTGGGATTCTTCGGGTCGACGATCAGGTTGGCGAAATAGAAGGGCCGCCATACCATCCAGGTGCTCTTGTCGCCGCGCTCCCAGGTGGAGCCGCCGTCGTGCGAGATGAAGAGCGCCGAGTCGGTGGATTCGATGAAGGCGTACACGGTCTGCGGCTCGCTCGGCGCGTAGGCGACGGCGATGCGCCCGTAGGGCTTGGCCGGGAGCCCCTTGTTGGCCGCCACGGTGAGCTCGGTCCAGCTCCTGCCGCCGTCGCTGCTGCGGTAGAGGCCGCTGCCGGAGGCCGCCTTCGGACCGTCGCCGCCCGAGCGGAACGTCCAGCCCTTGCGGCGGAAATCCCACAGGCTCGCGAGCAGCACATCGGGGCTGCCCGGCTGCAGCGCGACGCTGCCGCAGCCGGTCGAGAGGTTCGAGCCCTTGAGGATCAGCTGCCAGCTCTTGCCGCCGTCGGTGGTCTTGTAGAGTCCGCGGTCGGCGGAGTCGCTCCAGAGCTTGCCCGGCACGCAGGCGTAGACGGTGTCGGACGAGCGCGGGTCGACGATGATCTTCGAGATGCGCTCGGAGTCCTTGAGCCCCGAGCTGGTCCAGGTCTCGCCGGCATCCGTCGACTTGTAGATGCCGTCGCCCACCGAGACGGTGTTGCGCGTCCAGGACTCGCCCGTGCCCACCCACGTGTTCTCGTGATGGGTCGGATCGATGGCGATCGCGCCGATCGACTGCACCGGCTGCTTGTCGAACACGGGCTTGAAGATCGTGCCGCCGTCGGTCGACTTCCACACGCCGCCGCTCGCCGCGCCGACGAACAGCGTCAGCTTGCCGGAGGCGTCGTTGTAGCCGGCGAGGGACGTGATCCGTCCGCTCATCGCGGCGGAGCCGATGTTGCGGGCGCCGAGACCGGAGATCACGGCCGAGTCGGCCACCGGCGTCTCGGCGTGCACCACCGCAGAGACGTTGGCAATGGAGACGAGCACACCGGCCAGTGCCGGGATTGGGAATCGCATGGGTCTTCTCCCTGAAAGAGTTATTTCGCCGCGGCAGTGGCCGGCTGCATCGCCGGGAAGCGGAACAGCGAGCTGTCGAGCGCCGTGTTCGCTTCCGCCTTGTCGAACTGCACCTTCTGCCGGTCGCTCGAGCCATTGGGGCCCGACGACTGCGAGAAGGCGAAGTAGACCCCGTTCACCTGCTCGTAGTCGCCGTAGTCGGTGACGGTCTCTTTGGGTATGCCGTGCTGGATGCGGCGGCTGACGGTGCGGATCTCGAGGAAGTAATCGGGATCGAGGAAGACGTAGGTGATGTCGCCGTTGGGCCGGGTGACGCGCAGCTTGTACGCATCCGTCCCATCGACGTCCTCGGTGCCGAGATAGTCGAGCTTATAGCCCTTGGCCTTCCAGTCGACCAGCGCACCGGCGAAGTCGGCGGCGTCTTCGCTGAGATCCTTGGCGTCGTCGGCCGACATCTTCTCGGGGTCCTTGCGGCCCTGGAACGGGTCTACCTTCCAGCCCTGCGTGCCGTCCCAGGCCTGGATCAGCGTGAGACCCTGCAGCGTCGCCTCGTAGCGGACCGAGTCCGGGCGCTCGAGCATCTCGACGTAGCCGAGCTGCAGCGTGTCGCCGTTGACCAGGACCTTCCCGGTGAGCCGCAGCGAATGCAGGGCGGCGAGCTTTTCGGCTCCGCCCTTGGCGGCGACGTTCTTGGCGGCGAGCTCGTCGGCGGTATAGGCGAAGGCAGAGGATGCTGCGGTGAGCAGCACGACAGCAGCTACTAAGCGCATGCGCTTAACTCCAGTCTCTCTCGTGGATCTTTGTATGATGCGCTGGCGTCCCCAGAGGGCACCAGCCGCGACGGATTCCGTCAGCCGCTCAATCCTTTCGTTCCGGCGCTCACTCCTCGTCCGCGGCGTTCACATCCCGCGGCGGCGCCAGGTCGGCCCGCACGGGGGTGAGACCTGCGGCCTTCAGCTGCCGGTTGAGATCCGCCAGCCCGGCCTGGAGCCTGCGCCAGCCGTCGGTGAGGCTCGCGAGCGCATCGCGCGCGGCGGCCGTCGCGGCCAGCTGTGCGGCGGTCGGCGGGGCATCGCCGCGCAGCAGCTCGGCATAGAGAGAGTTGATGTGGCCCTGCACGTCGGGCAGCAGCTGCTGGTGCGCGCCCGGCGGCTTGTGTGCCGGCTCGCTCTGATCCTGTTTCGATTCGAGCAGCGCCGTGAGGCGCGCCAGGTAGTCGCTCGCGGCCTGGGCCGCAGCTCCCGTGGGCTTGAGCGCTTTGAGCTGCGCCTGCTCGGACTGAGCGGCGAGCAGTGTCTGCGAGCTCTCGGTGAGGAGGCCTGCGAGCTCGGTGGCGAGCCGCAGCTGATCGGCGAGCGCTCTCTCGGGCAGGCGGACGCGCGGGTCGGGCTTCATCGTCAGGGGCTGCTCGAGCCTGCGCCCGTCGACCGTGAGGCGCACCAGGTAACTACCGGGCAGCGCCAGCGGCCCCTGCGGCTCGCGCGGCGTCGCGTGCGGGACGGCCGAGATGGGATAACCATGGGTGGTGGACAGCGGAGCCGCGTAGCGCAGGTTCCACACCCAGCGGTGCATCCCGCTGCCCGCGGGCAGCACCTGCGGGGGGCTGAGCCAGTAGGCGGGGATCAGCTCGCGCGCCAGCTCGTCGGCCGACGGCTCGGGAGCGTCGTCGCTTCGGTAGCGGCGCACGAGGTTGCCGGTGCCGTCGATGACCTCGAGTGTCACGGGGTGCCGGGCGGCACGGGGCAGAAAGTACTCGATCACTGCGCCGGCCGGCGGATTGGCGGCGAGCGGCTCATCGGGCGGGATCGGGGTGTCGGTCCAGGTACTGCGATGCACGCGGTAGGCGGCGG
>Ga0335078_10014714_pt1 | contig 11610 bp, 7 predicted proteins | sample Lox_Sample_32_FD_206711 | JGI IMG/M metagenome (GOLD analysis project Ga0335078, IMG submission 206711) | Soil microbial communities from Loxahatchee National Wildlife Refuge, Florida, United States - Lox_Sample_3.2 | ecosystem: Environmental > Terrestrial > Soil > Wetlands | place: USA: Florida...
ACACCAAGAACATTTCTTAGAGGGGGCTTAAACCATTGACACGGAATCGGTTAGCTATGGGGTAATAGATCGGAATCCGGCCTTTGGTAACGAAAGCTCTGTTTACCAAACTGATAACATTCCGCACGACTTCGCGCAAGAAGCCGTCGCCGCCTGAGCGGCGGCTTTGCCAGCCTGAAGGACCTGGGAAGTGGAGAAGTGCTGAGCAGATTTGCCGAGATGAACTGAAATGAAAGGGGCGAATTCAACGATCCGCCCTTTTTTTATTCCTGACTGTTATCTTACAGCTAACTAAAAGCTAATTGATGTCGAATTGCTCCTGGTGCAGCGCCGGGTCGCTCTTCACGATCACCGTCTTCTTGCATAGCTCTTCGAGTTCCGCGAGCGGGCGGCCGTTGTTGGATTTGAGCGCCTTTGCGACCTCCGGGTTCACGCGCAGCATAACGTCGGCATGTTCGAGGTGCCTGGCGATCTTGCGCATTTCAACATAAATCTCATTGCACACCGTGCTTACCGACTTCACGAAGCCCGTGGACTGGCAATAGGGACAAGGCGCCCCAATGGTGCGCTCGAGCGATTGCTTGACCCGCTTGCGGGTGATTGCCACCAGGCCGAAATCATTGAACTGCAGCGCTTTTGACGGGGCCCGGTCGCTGCGCAACGCTTCTTCGAGCGCCTGCATCACTTTCTGCCGGTTGCGGCGTTCATCCATGTCAATGAAGTCAATCACGATGATGCCGCCGAGATCGCGCAGTCGAACCTGGCGCACGATCTCTTTGATCGCATCCACGTTGGTCTTGACGATGGTGTCTTCCAGGCGGGCCGTTTTGCCGACGTATTTGCCGGTATTGACGTCAATCGCCACCAGCGCCTCGGTCTGATTGATCACGATGTAGCCGCCGCTCTTGAGCCAGACCTTCGACTTCAGCGCTTTGTTGATTTCATCAGTCAGGCCGAACTGCTCGAACAGCGGCGTTTCCTTGGTGTAGAGCTTGACCCGCTTGACCAGCGCGGGTTGAAAGCGGTTGGCGAAGCGCACGATTCGCTCGTACTCTTCGTCGGTGTCAACCCAGATGGCGGCGAAGTCCGAGGTGACCTGGTCGCGTAGCACGCGCTCCACTACGTTGAGGTCGTGATAGATCAGGGCCGGCGATTTGTCGCTTTCAGCGCGGTTTTTGATCTCGGTCCACAGGCCTTTGAGAAAGCGGATATCGGCGCGCAGTTCATCTTCCGAAGCACCCTGCGCAGCGGTGCGTACGATGAACCCTCCGTGGCCATTTTCGCGCTCGCTCAGAATGATCCGCTTGAGCCGCTGCCGCTCTTCTTCGGAGGAAATTTTGCGCGAGACGCCAGTATGGTTGACGGTGGGCATATAGACCAGGAAGCGCCCGGGCAGAGCGATGTGGCTGGTGATGCGTGCGCCTTTTTTTCCGATGGGCTCTTTGGCGATCTGCACCAGAATCTCCTGGCCCTCTTTGAGAAGGTCGGAGATTTGGGGGACCTGGAAATTTTCCCGGCGGCGGAAGCGCCGGCCGCCGCGGCGGCCACGAAAGCCTCCGCGACCGCGGTCAAATCCTGTGCGCTGCGGGCGCTGCGCGTAGGACGCGGTCGAGGCCGGTGCGCGGACTTCCGCGCGGGCATCCTCGGCGCCTTCGCCTCGCGATTCAGCGTCGAGCAGGGCCTCGGCCTGGGCCTGGGCCTCTTCGAGTTCTGCTTCTTCTTCCTCTTCGTCTTCTTCTTCAGGAGCGAGCGACTCGGCGGCTGCGCTGATTGCGCTGACCCCCGCGTCCTGGCCTTCCACTGGGAGTTCGGCTGCGGCAGATTCGCCCGACGCTACAATTTCCTGGGCCGGCTCGTGGTAACTTGCGGCGGCATGTGTTTCCTCTTCGAGCTCTTCGAAGGCGGCGTCTTCTTCCAGCTCCTCGACGTAAGAAGTGAGGTCTGCTTCTTCCTCTTCGATTTCCTCTTCTTCGATGGTGCGGGGCGAGGCTGCGGAAGAAGTCTGGTGTGACGCGGCAGGGGCGGCCGTCAGCGCCTCTTCGTTTTCCGCTTTTTCCGCTTCCGGTTTCGAGGCCGCCGGTTCCTCCTCGTCCTCGTGAAGCACTGCATTCAGGCTGGTTGCCCGGCGATCTTCGGCATGGTAAGCGGGAAGATCGGGGTCGCTTTCTTCGCGACCGGCTTCTTTGCGGCGAGCTTCTTCGCGGTGATCTTCTGCGCGATGATCTTCTTCGCGATGACCTTCGGGGTGACTCTCGACATTCTCTTCATTACTCTCTTTGTGCTCCGCCTCTCTGACATCTGCCTGAATGGCTTCGATATGGTTCGCGCTCTCTGCCGTCGTTTCGCCAGCAGGAGCGACATTAAACGCGCGCCCCTCCGACTCGGCAGACGTTTCCGACGAATGCTCGGCAGCCCGCGCCATGCGCTGATACTTTGAGATGGATTCTCCCGGAAGCAGGATGGGCTGATAGCCCGGCGGCGGGCCATAGTCCGAGCGCGACGGCCGTTGTGGGCGCTGGGAATAAGAATCGTGCCCCGATGATTCCCGTGAATCGCGCGAATACGACTCGCGAACGGATGATTCGCGGGCAGTGGCATCACGCGCCGCATCCTGCGGCCGGTCGAATTTCGAGTCCGGCATGCGGTCACCACGCCGGCCACGCCCGCGCCGGCGGCGTCCCCGCCAGTTGCCGCGATTGTCACGGGTCTCGCTCGAGCGCTCAGAGGCCTGGCCCGCTTCATGCGAGGGCTGAGTTTCTTCAGAAGCGGTGAAAGCCGGCGTGGCGCTGGCCACATTTTCGCTGGGCGCCGCCGGTTCCACGCGATATGGCTCCGAAACCGCATGGCCGGTCGGCAGTTCCTCTACTTCATCGGAATCTTCGAGCTCCATGAAATCGGAAACGTAGAGGAACGCGTCGCGCTCCAGGCCAATGTCCACAAAGGCGGACTGCATGCCGGGAAGCACCCGCGTGACACGTCCTTTGTAGATGGATCCGGCTAAGGTGTATTCGTTTTCCCGCTCGAGATAAATTTCAGCAAGCTGGTCGTCCTCCACCAGCCCCACCTTGGTTTCGTGAGGGGTCGAGGACACAAAAAGTTCTTTCGTCATTTAGGCTCCGGTTCGGCGCCGCATCGCGGCCAGCCGAAGTTCACCGGGGCGAAGGCAGAAGTAGGCGAGGAGGATCGAGGGCTGCGATGGCCGCACCCAAACAGAGGTGGGCGGAACCCGGGAAACTTTCCCGGGGCCGAATGCGCACAAGCTGTGGAATCTTTCGCACTGATCGCATTTGCGCTTGCCCAGGTTTGTGACCGCTCTCTCGATCTTCAGATCAAGGGGGCCGTTACCCGCCCAGCAGCGCGATAGCTTCAATCCTGCCCGGCCTCAGACTGCTTCTCCTGGCCGGTGATTTGCCCCCTTTACGCGAGGGCGATCGTAATCTCGTTTTCTGCCGCGTATGGCCCGCGGCCAGCATTCCCTGCCCTCTTCTTCCCGCTCAGTTTACGAAACGGCGCATGCGGACGTTCATCACGATGCCCAGCGCCAGGAACATGAACAGGACCGAAGATCCGCCATAGCTCATCAATGGCAGGGGTATTCCGGTGACCGGCATAAAGCCGACCACCATGCCCACGTTGACCAGGATGTGGAAGCTCAACACCGCCACCACACCCATGACGATGAACACGCCGGCGCGGTCGGGCGCCGTCTGCGCATTCTGGGTCAAACGCATCAACACTATAAAGTATAACAGCAACACTCCCAGTGCACCCACAAAACCGTGTTCCTCGGAGAAGGCCGCGAAAATAAAATCCGTTTGCGGAATGGGAAGAAAGGCAAGCTGCGTCTGGGAAGGCGCATCGCTGCCCCAGACTCCGCCCGAACCCACGGCAATCAGGGATTGATTCACTTGGTACCCGGAGCCGCGGCTGTCGGCATCGGGCTCCATGAAGCTGGTGAGCCGCTCACGCTGGTAGGGCTTAAGCTTGTGCCAGGCCAGAGGCATGGCCAGTCCGGCGAGCAGCACGACTGCTAGCGCCTGCTTCCAGCGCACCCCGCCCAGAAATAAACCCATCAGCGCAATTGGGAGATAAGTCAGCGCGGTGCCCAGGTCGGGCTGGGCCAGCACCATGAGCATGGGAATGCCGATGATGCAGCCCGCTTTCACAAAGTCCGTCCAGGAGAGCTCGCTGTGAAGGTAGTCCGCAAAATACTTGGCCATGGCCAGAATCAGGATCAGCTTGACCCATTCCGATGGCTGAAAGTGCGCGCCGCCGGGCAGCTTGACCCAGCGCCGCGCGCCCAGATATTTCTGGCCGAAGATGATCACCGCCATGAGTGAAGCAAGGGAGGCGATGTACATCCAGTGGACCTGGTCGAGCAGCATCTGGTAGTTGATCGAACTGACAATGAACATGCAGATCACACCGGCTGCGATCCAGTAAATCTGCTTGATGTGCGCCCCGGCAAACTTGGTGTGGGCGGTCGCGCTGCGAATCTCCATCACGCCCAGCGCGCACACCAGCAGCACGAACAACAACAGCAGCCAGTCGAAATCACGAAATGAAACGTAACGGGACATAAAAGTGGCTTCTAGCTTCTAGCTCCTGGCGTCTAGCTCCTGGCACTTGGCCGGTAGCTCCTCCGTTCCTCAAACATTTGTCATCCTGAGCGCAGTGAGTGTTTCGCGAAGCGAAGCACTCACGAAGTCGAACGACCCCCTGTTCGCTCTACTGCAGCCGAGGCCTGGAAAGCAATTTCTCCGATGCGCTATAAAGAATTCCTCTCTACAACCGCTGGTCGTTCCCCACATGCAAGGGATGGTTCGACTCAGCGCCTTGCGCTCCGCGCAAGGCGGTCTCGCTCAGGATGACAATGCATGTGCGCATTCCTTACTCCACACCCGGCGCGGCGGTGGCCAGCGGGGCATGCGTACGGGTCACATCCAGCACAAAACGTCCGCCGCGCATGTCGCTATCATCGTCTGGCGCACTCCACACCGCCCCCACTTCCACTTTGCCCGCCGGAATGCCCACCACCTTCACCGGCGCGCGGTTCTTCTTCTCCACGTAGGCCTTGATCACCTGTGCGGCCGCGCGCGCCGCCAGGTATCCGTGTTCGCCTTCTTCCAGCAGCGAGCAGACCACGATCTCCGGATTCCGCCGCGGCTCCACGCCTACGAACCAGCCGTTGTCCTTGAAGTTTGCCTTGCCTTCCGCACCCAGCTTGGCTTTCAGCGCGTTGCTGATGGTCTGGGCGCTGCCGGTCTTGCCGGCGAAATCAATCCCCTGGAGGTGGGAAAGCGCCGCCGTGCCGCCGGGATTCACCACATCCGCCATCGCGTCGGTAATCGTCTGCCAGTTCTGCGGATCAATCTGCACCGTCGTCTGCTCGGGGACGTTCGATGCCGGAACCACCCCCGGCGGCAGGTCCCGCGGATTGGTCACGTGCGGCCGCACCAGCGTGCCACCGCTGGCAATGGCGCCGATGGCGCGCGCCATCTGGATCGGCGTCGCCGCCACCGCGCCCTGGCCGATTCCCACCGAGATCGTCTCTCCCGCATACCATTTCTGCTTGAAGTTGCGGATCTTCCATTCCTCCGACGGCATCACGCCCGTGACTTCCTGCGGCAAATCAATTCCAGTTTTCTGCCCGAGGCCAAACTCGGTCGCGTACTTGGCAATGCGCTCAATTCCCAGTTTCTCGGCCAGCGTGTAGAAAAACACATCGCAGGACTGATAAATCGCTTTGCTGATGTCGGTGATGCCGTGGGTGCGGTGCTCGGCCACCACCCAGCACTTGAAATATCTGCCATAAAACGTCGCCCCGCCGGTGCAGTTCACTTTCATGTCCTGCGCAATGCCTTCCTGCAGGCCGGCTGTCGCCATGATGATTTTGAATGTGGAGCCCGGCGCCAATTGTGCCTGAATCGCCTTGTTCAGCAGAGGATGGTCGGGATCGTTGACCAGCTTTGTCCACTGGTCGCGCGAAACCCGGATGGCGAAATCATTGGGATCAAACGTCGGCCGGCTGACCATGGCCAGGATTTCGCCGGTTCGCGGGTCCATGGCGACGATCGCGCCATTGCGCCCGTTGAGCGCCTCCTCGGCGGCAATCTGCAGATCAATATCCACGGTGAGCTTCAGCGGCTTGCCAGGCACGGCCGGCGTTTCGTCGAGCCGCCCCATTTCCTTGCCGTGGCTGTTGACCAGCGTGCGCCGCGACCCGTTCTGCCCCATCAGCACCGAGTTGTATTCCAGCTCCACGCCGGATTTGCCCACCACATCGCCTGGGTTGTACAGCTCCCATTGCGGCTCGTTCAGCATCTGCTCACTGACTTCGCCCACATAGCCGATCAAGTGCGCCATGAATCCATTGCGCGGATACAGGCGCCGGTGCGCCATGATGGTGTCGAGCTCGGGCAGCTCGTTGCGATGGGCCTCGATGAACGCCAGTTCATCCGGCGTGATGTCATCCTTCAAATAAATCGGCTGATATTGCGGCATGGAGGCGAAGTGGCGGATGCGCTCGCGCACCTCTTTCGGGTCCATGTGCAGGCCTTCCGCAATCAGGTCGGCGTCGGCCACAATATCGCGCGTGGAATCGCGCAGCAGCAGCGCCGTGAACGAAGGATAATTGTCCACGATGATGCGGCCTTCGCGGTCGAGCAGCTTGCCGCGCGGCGCAAGGATCGGCACCTCGCGGATGCGGTTCCGCTCCGCCAGGTTCGAATAGAAGTCCGTTTTGGCTACCTGCAGCCGCCACAGGCCGTACGTCAGCACCAGAAAAATGGCGAGGATCGCGTACTGCGCCACAGTGAGGCGGAAGGGCGAGACTTTTTCATCGCGGCCAAACATAAATCCGTTGGTTGGTCCCTGGTCGCTCTTTCCTGATTGTGAGTTTTAGAGTTAACTGCATTGTAAACCGTCGCGGCGTGCCAATGGCTAGGGGAAAAGAGTAACCATGGGTGCTGGCCAGTGGGTTCCCGAACATACGGGATAAACGCTGTCCCAGCTTTGCAGAAGCAGTAGGACGTCAGGGTTCATCCGGCGATTGCGTTTCTTCACGCCACATCAATCACGATCAGCGTGATGTCATCCTCTTGCATCACCGCGGCAGGCCGCCAGGCACGGAGTTCGGCCAAAAGGCATTCCGACAATTCCGGCGCCGTACGCGATTGGTTGTCGCGAATCACCTGCTCCAGCCTGCGATCGCCGAATGGCTCTCCCGCGGCGTTTTCCGGCTCAGTAAAACCATCGGTATAAAGAAAGAGGCGATCGCCCGAAGCGAGCGTAATGTCGCACGCGGGATAGTCTCCATGGGCCGGGATACTGTAGGCCTGGACACCAAAAATCACGCCATTTCTTGCAATGCGGATCAGCGACCGGTCGGCGGCGCACCAATGGAGAAGCGGTGGATGTCCGGCGGCGGAATAGCGCCCGGTGCGAGTCTGGCTGTCAACATACAGGTAGGCCGCGGATACGAATCGTCCGCGTAGCTCCAGGGAAAGGCTGCTGCCCAGCCGTCGCAGTACTTCGCTGGGATCGTGCGCGCAGCCCTCCACCGCATGCATGGCGACTTTTATCATCGAGGCGATCAGAGCCGCTGGCACGCCGTGCCCGCTGACATCGGCGACGAGGAATCCAACCCGGCCCCGGTCAAGGGCAACAAATTCGTAGAAGTCTCCGGCTACCTCCGTCATTGGCAGGTAGGAGGCAGCAATGCGAAGGTTTGGAATCTCTGGAACGCCGGCGGGAAGGATTGAGAACTGCAACTCGCGGGCAATTTGCAGCTCCTTGTCAATCGCGAGCAGGCGGCGCTCGCTTATGACGATCATCTCCACGGCAACATAGCCGAAGGAAAGCAGCAGAACAGCGAAGCCCAGCGAGTTGACGATGTTCGGGACATCGTAATGCAGGGGCCGGGCGATGTTCGCATACAGCGCTTCTCCGACAAAAATCAGAGTGCCGGCCGTCAGCACGGGGTGGCGGGAGAGGACCATAAACCGCCTCGACAATGCTGGCACCGACAACGTGACAACCAGGAGAAGCAACCCGGCTGCCGCAAGCAGTTGGTTGTAGATGAGGAAGGTGTACTGAGCTCCTGAGATAAGAAACCATCCGATTCCAGCAACGGCAACCGCGGCGTCGGCCGCCAGCCATACGAGAAGCAGACGGCGCATTTTTCCGAGCGTCAACTCCAGAAATGCGAGCGCAGCGGCCACCAGCGTCAGGTAAGAGGCCGCGACTCTCAATAACACTCGTCCGCTTGCAAGCGAGGCAGGGAGGGCCGACGCCACGGCCGGCGACTCCAGGAGCAAACTGGCGCCGAACGTGCCGCTCCAAAGGCCGAGCCAGATAAAGATTCTCACCCCGCCCCGGCGCCGGATGGCGGCAATGGAAAACGCGATCAGTGCGATGAATTGAAAGAAGCTGCCGGCAACAATGTCAGCCAGTTGGCCGCGCAGCAAAGCCGCGACTTGGTTCTGCGCGTTCATGAGTCCGCTGACGGTAAACCATACAATAGTTGCCGGTGGCTGTGCGGTGATTCGGCGCGGCTGGATTGTTTGCAGTCCGGTGACGAAGACGATTCTGGATTGTCGGCGTCGAAACCGTATTAAAGATCTGCGCGGGAAGGCCGTGGCGTCGCTTTAAGTTCTGTGCTTGAGCCGATCCAGCAGTAGAAACAGCGGGAGCGCCAGCAGCGCATTCGCGAACGCTGCTCCCAGTTCGTGCGGCCAGCTCCAGGCCAGGGTCAACCCGACCAGCCCGCGCGCCACCATGAAGTAGGCAATCTGATGCACCACGTAGAAGAACAAAACCAGTAGAAAGCGCGCGCCCAGGTTCTCGACATCCAGCTTCACGCCCAGTGAGGACGCCCCGTAACCCACGACCGTCTTGGCGATGCCGTACACGCCGATGGGAAGATGAGTCAGCGAGTCCTGCGCCAATCCGATAAGCGCCCCGGTAATGAGCCCTGCCGCCGGATTGCGCCGCGCCACCGAGAAAAAAATGGTCACCAGCAAAGGCAAATCAAAGATGGAAAAGAAACGCAGGCGCAGCGGCAGAAATGCCTGCAAAAAAATCGCCGCCAACGGAACGCCGATGGCCACCGGAATACTGAACCGGTAAACCTCAACCTGCTCGCCGGAAGTGTAAGTGATGGGCACGCTATTGCGGCGGAGTTCCGCCCGGCTCTGCTGGGGGGGACGCGGCAGGCGCGGAGTTGAGCTTCGGCTTTGGGGAAGGGGTAGTCCCGGGCAGGGTGGTAGAGTGCTGCTCGCCGGGCTTCGCCGGTGCGGCTGGCTTGGGGGATGTCGTTGCCGCCTTGGGCGCTGCGGCTGCCTGCTTAGCCGGAGATGCGCTCGCCGCAGCATTTGAATTTCCCGCGCTGCCGTCGGCCGGTCTTGGGGAAGCGCCCGGAGTTGCCGGAGCCACCGGCTTATCCGGAACCGAGGGCAGCCGCTGCGACAGAATGTCAGCGGCGCGCGTCAGCGAAATGCCCTCTTCGGGGGCTTTCTCGTGCTGTTCGGTGATCACCAGCACTTCTTCCAGCCGGCCCAGGTTGGCGGCCGGGCGCACCCGAATGTTCAGAAACGCCTCTGGCCCTCGCGTCACGCTGGTCACCACTCCCGCCGGCAAACCTTTGGGAAAAATCTGATCGCCGCCGCTGGTCATCACACGCTCCCCCGGCTGCACCTGCTCATCCGATAAAACCTTCTCCAGTACCACCTCGCCCACCGGCGTGCCGCGCAGCACCCCCTGCAGCCGCGAACCCTCCAGAATGGCGCCCACCCCGCTCGACTGGTCATCCAACAACAGCACCTGAGAAGTACCGCTATCGGCGCGCAGAATTTTCCCAACTACTCCATCGGCGGTGATCACCGCCATATCTTTCCGGATGCCCTCATTCGAGCCTTTATCAATAAAGACCGAGCGCGAATAGTCGCTGCCGCTCGAGCCGATGACCTGCGCCGCAACCGTCTTCGAAATGAAGTGCTCTTTGAAGCCCAGTAGCGACTGCAGGCGGCGGGCCTGCTCCGCGTCGTCGCGCAGGCGCACCTGCTCCACGCGCAGATTCTCAATCTCGTATTTCAAGTCGCGGTTTTCCTGCCGCACCCCGCGCAGGTAAATGTAGTTGCGCCAGAGACTGCCGGTGCTGCCCTGCGCCCACACGATGATTCTTTCGAAGGGCGTGATCGCGCTTGTGGCCCACACTCGGATCAGACGGTTGGATTCATTCTCCGATGTGCGCCGCACCTGGATCGCCAGCCCCAGCACCTGCGCGAACAAAATCGCCACCAGGATACTGACGTTGCGATAACGGGAAAGAAGGTTTTCCATTGAAGAACAGTCGTTGGTCCTTCGTCGTTGGTCGTTGGCTCAGACCGTTCGCGGTTAGCCGTTGGCTGCCCGAAATAGATCGCTTGATTTGTCCGCCGAAAAACTTGCCGGCGAAGGGCCAGCGGCCAAGGACCAACCACCAAGGACTTTTTTACTCGATTGAAATCTTGCGCAGCAGTTTGAAATCGCTGAGCATTTTTCCCGTGCCCAGCACCACGCTGCACAGGGGATCGTCGGCGATGGAAACTGGGAGTCCGGTTTCTTCGCGGATGCGTTTGTCCAGGTTCTTGAGCAGCGCGCCGCCACCGGTCAGCACAATGCCGCGGTCGCTGATGTCTGCCGAAAGCTCCGGCGGTGTGCGCTCGAGCGCCACCCGAATCGCATTCATAATGGTCGAAACGCACTCGCTCAAGGCCTCGCGCACTTCACTGTCATCTACCGTGATCGTCTTCGGCACGCCCTCGATCAGGTTGCGGCCTTTGATTTCCATGGTCAGCGGCTTGTCCAGCGGATACGCGGAACCGATTTCAATCTTGATCTGCTCGGCAGTGCGCTCGCCGATCAGCAGGTTATATTTCCGCTTCAGGTAATTCATGATGGCCTCATCCATCTGGTTGCCGGCCATGCGCACGGAACGCGAATAAACGATGCCGCTCAGAGAAATGACGGCAATGTCGGTGGTGCCGCCGCCGATATCCACCACCATATTTCCCGAAGGCTCGGTGATGGGAAGCCCGGCGCCGATCGCCGCCACCATCGCCTGCTCCACCAGGTGCACCTCGCTCGCCTTGGCGCGATAAGCCGAGTCCATCACGGCGCGCTTTTCCACCTGCGTAATTTCCGAAGGCACGCCAATCACGATCCGCGGATGCACCAGCATCTTGCGGTTGTGCGCCTTCTGAATGAAGTAATTCAGCATCTTCTCCGTGACTTTGAAGTCGGCGATCACGCCGTCTTTCATGGGCTTGATGGCCACGATATTTCCCGGCGTGCGGCCCAGCATCTCTTTCGCTTCCTTGCCCACGGCCTCAACTTCCCCAGTGTTTTTGTTGATGGCCACAATGGAAGGCTCGTTCACCACAATTCCTTTGCCCCGTGCATACACCAGGGTATTGGCCGTCCCCAGATCAATAGCGAGGTCGCTGGAGAAAACGCTGAACAGCGAGCGGACGTTGGTTACCCGCGACCCGCTGCCGTGAAAGCCATTCGAAGACATAGGCAAGCTTCTCTCTTTTTGTGCCCTCTGCATTCGGTTCCGGGAAATCACCG
>Ga0335078_10014715_pt1 | contig 11610 bp, 6 predicted proteins | sample Lox_Sample_32_FD_206711 | JGI IMG/M metagenome (GOLD analysis project Ga0335078, IMG submission 206711) | Soil microbial communities from Loxahatchee National Wildlife Refuge, Florida, United States - Lox_Sample_3.2 | ecosystem: Environmental > Terrestrial > Soil > Wetlands | place: USA: Florida...
GAAATCGCTGTAACTCACTGAAAACAAAGCACCGAGGTCATTTCTATTCAAGACAAAAATGAGCCCACAAGAACACCTCGCAAGGCCGTTGCCGCCTTCCCGAGGACAGCCGCTGCCCGAAATTGACGGGATGAGCAACAAGCACCCCTGTTTCTAGTACACCTGCCGGAAATAGAGCCTCAATCGGGGGTACCGACGATCCGTATCGCAGGACTCTCCAAAACGCCTTGTTTAACTAGAATCGAGACAGATCGTCGTGATTTCGAATCAGCAAAGGCAGAATGTCGTTTCGAATCGTTTCGTTTTTGCAATGACCATCACAACCACCGATCTGCGCATTCGGATGTAGTCGTTGAGTCAAATCAGACAGATTATGGGGTCCGTTCAGTGGACCTGAATCCCTGCTTGTAATCCCTGCCATTTCTGGCCACCCACCGCAAACTGATTAAATCTCGTGATTATCGTAGTCGGGTCAATCGTAAATGTTGCGATCCGAGGGCCAGAAAAATAACCCAGATAACCAATCCACGGCACCGGGTTGCACGTATTCGGGCCAGAAATGAACTTGTCAGACCCCGTGTTAATGCATACAGGCAGATCAATCTCCAAATTCAAAATGCCTGTCAATGGAATTAGTCCATTATTAAGCGATTGCTCCAACTGACCGCTGGAGAGCTTGATTGGAAAAATTAAAAACCAACTCGAAATAGCTACTCGAAAATCAGCAACCCTGAATTTTAACGCCCCATCCTCCGCCACTATTCGGTCTAACAATACTGTCGCCTTTATTTGACTAAGTGGCTTGCCGTGGCCGACAAGCGGTTTTCCGTTCCCGATTTTGGCGTAAGTCGTGCTCAGGGAAACACTAATTGCGTCTCCGCCGTTGTGTTTGACAAATTTCACCGTGGCACCATCAAACACGATTTCAAAGTGTTTTTTAAATGAGCCGATTGTATCGCCCGAAATACGAATCGGGAGCAAACTTCCGAGAAGGCCTGTCGACGGTTTGCCGCTCCCCGCGTTTCCGAAGAAAGTATCGTGAACCGTAACGCCCAAATTCCTTTGATTCCATAGTGGTTGGTCAGAATTGAAGTATGACGTCGCATCATTTGCCGTCGTGAATGCAGCGATCTGTGACTGACCAACAGTTGCATCGACTATCAACGTGCTGTTGTCGCCCGGAGATCCGCCAAAACTGCCCACGTTGATGGCGATTGGAATATCTTTATGCGTCGGCGTCGGCGAAGGTGCGAAGTTGCTGCCGTCGAATGTCCCGAATTCTAGCGTGGCTCCCGGGACTGGGGGCAGGTCGACTGGCAGACTTGAGAACGACGGTATCGGGACCGTGAACCCAAAAGGAAAGGTTCTGTTCACAACATTTGCAAGATTTATGGTCGCACTACCGTTGATCGGCAGGCTGCCACCTCCAAACGGTCCGACGGTTGTCGCTGCGTATGCTTGACCGTCAGCCCATTGATCCGCTAGACATCCGTGAATTTGTGCTCGTGCAGTTGCCGACAGATTGAGCATCGTGCCGTAACTCCCGTCTGAGTTTAGATAACCCGTCGCAGACAGTACCGGAGGATCCTTTATGTGTGCATCAAACATAGTTCGGTCTCCGCACCCAAATTCGCCAAGTCGAATCCATTCTCCAAGTTTGTAATTATCAAAACTGGCCGCTGCGTTCTTCAGTAGGCTGAAATCGAATGCCAAACGTATATCTGGCTTTGGAGCCGCATACGTGGCGCTGCTGGCCGCAACAGACCTATAGTGAGCGATGACGGCGACTTCAATGTATGCGGATTGAGCACCAGCGCATACCATCGTGGTCCCTGTGCCTGACGTATGGCTGACCAGAGTCCCGTCGCCAGTAGCGCGGAGAGTAAAATTAAGCGCGTTTGCGGTGATCGAGACGTTGGTTACGCTGACCTCTCCAAGCGCGTTAATCAACTGAATATCGATGCCTGCGGGCCAAATTGTCGTCACATAACTCGTGTCGAGCGCACTTGAATCGACCGGAACTGCAAACGCCTTCTGTATCGGCTTGCATGGCTCTGCAACCACTGCAAAAGATGACGTTCGCTTGAGAACTGCGCCATTCTGAAGTACTAAAGTCTGATTTACTTGAGCGTTGACATCGGCGCCGCAAAATGCAAATAGAAAAAACATGACGAGGAAACGCTTTTTCATGTTGTCCTTCTATTCTTCATCAAAGGTCTCAGCGAAGCGGCAAAGAATGCACCGTCTTTATAGGAAGTAATCGATCAAGTCAAGCATTAACTCTATGTTGATGTACCGGATACATTTAAACTATCTTTGAGATATGTTTAAGAAGTTGGCATTCGGGACGGACCATGACCGAAAGGTTGAAGCAAACTCTGAACTCCAATCGCAAATACTTTGGCCAAATCTTGCGAAAATCAGACGGCGTTCAATGAAAAGAAAGCATGCTGGGCGACGTTTCGCGCAACGGAATGATGGTTGAAAGCAAAGATTTGTTGCGTTTCGAATCCATTCTAAATCAGCTCTACGACCTCGCTCAGCGAAGCGGAATCTCAGAGTTAGAGAAGAGGGGATATAAACAGTCGGATTTTGAAAGCAATCCTTCGATCAGACGTGAGTTTCTCCGTGCCTGTCACTATGGTTACGATGTGGCCCAAAGGAAGATCGCCAAGCTCGTGATAGACATGGAGCTGGAGATCGCACGATTGACCGCTGAAATGAAAGATTACCGGCGGAAAAAAGACGGGAAGGAAAAAGAAGTCTTTCAGCTAATTCGTATGATTCGAAACCGACAGAAAGTACTGCGGCGGATCGTTGATTCAATTCTGTTTACCATGATTCAGCAGCAGAATTGGCTGCTTCGAAGATTCACGATTGATCTAAAGATTCACGCAATCGATCCTGAAGTGCTCAACCGAACCGTACAGATTGCCGTGGATCGGAATCGCGAAGACCGGATGAAGTTCAACCTTGTCTCCGACTTGTCCACGGTCGTTCAAATAGGAGATCTTATCGAGATTGACGCGTCTGTACGCGGTGGGGGAAAGTGGAAAGTAATCGAACTGAAGCAAGGAAAAATGAACGAATTGATATCCGGAATCCTAGGACTAAAGAGTTCGAGCGCCGACGCCGTAGTGGCGGTTAAGACCTCTCTAGGCGAAAAGGCCGAGAAGCAAGCACACCGAATGATAAGACAGGTTCGACGCGTCGGGGAGCTAGAACGAATAGTCGAGACTGATCGGGGATTCGATCCTTCGAACGATGTCGAGACGTTAATGACTAAAGACACCTTGGTGTTGGACAACTATCACGATGAAATGATGAAACTCTACGAAAGTGCGAACGTCAAAGGAGCGGCAGCGCTTGAGGTTAGTGGGTGCTTGAGAATATTTGCAATTCCCCAGGACAAAGCGGGACAGAGAACTGGGGAAGTTGCAGCACATCAATTTTTTCACGCTGCGAATAAAGATCTCTCTTGTGCTTTCCGAGGCGCTGGCGATCCAGCGAGTCAAGCCGAAGAGAAGAAGATGCTTAAGTCGGTGCCGTATTTTGTGGACATCGTCGACTACAACCTAAACGTACCGATGGCTGATCCGATTTTTGCTTGGCCAAACCGCAGAATGGTGATTGATCTCGTAGTTGGTCGAATGCGTATGTTTGTGCAGTTCGATATCGACGCTTTTATTCGCCTTGCGGAAGGCGAGGGCGTCAAGCTGCGATGGATCAAAGGAAAAGAAGCGGACAAGCTTAAGAAATTCTCGATGCGAATTCCTGGCAGCGACGACGCTTGGGGCATCCTCGCAGAATTTCCGGACGGAACACACGCAACATTCCTGGCGGGATTTCTTGCCCGCCCTTATATGAATTGCACTACTCCCCGCCAAATGATTGAAATGATAAAGGATTGGCCCAAGCAGTTTGCCAAGTCCGATCCTGAAAACGCGCTAATATCGCCGATTTGAAATCACGGAAATTTCATTTGGAGGCTAAGTCAGGAATTCCAACAAGTCGCGCAAGTTCCTGCCAATGCCTGGGGTGTGGAATGCGCCGACCGGCACGGATATCTGTCGCGTAAGGATCCGAGACGCCGAGTGCGGATGAAATCGTCGGAACTGTGACTCCGGAAAGGCGAGGCTGGATTTTATCTCGATATACGTCTGCATTAAGCCAGTCGGGTTGCCGTGACGAATGCCAAGCCTTCAAGGCGGCTCTGTGCCGACGCTGGGTTGCGGCGCGGAGCACTTCTGCTTTCGGGCTATGTGTGGCAATTCGTCCCAATTTCGCAGCTTCAATCAGGCCAAGTCTCGACGCGGCCAAAGCACAAGTGGAACAACTCTTTCGGCTGCGTTTTATCGGCGTGCCACAAGTGCAACACACGCGCGGCGGTCGTGGCGCAGACAACCCTGTACTATCGGTGCTTTGTAAACCTCTCGACTGACGACGGCGGCTCTGTGTAAGCCTTGTGGCAGGATAGATTTGACGAGCGGGTTTCGGCAATGTCGACCAGAGCGTGCGAGAAACCCATTCAGCAATTGGTGCGACAGCGTTACCCCACATAGGCGTTGTTTTAGAGAGTTGAACGGCAAACGATCCCATAAGTCGACAGTTCCCGTCACGCTGCTCGAAGAACCATTCTCGACGTAAAGTTTCGCGCGTAATCCAGTCAAAAAGATAGGCGTCGACCGCAGGCCGAACCGGTTCCATCAAGTCGCAGGCGAAGCTATCGCGCGAGGGAGTATCGACGTGCAACACGCCAATACCCGGATCTAGCCCGAGTGCTGCCAACGCTAGTCGTGATTCAGATTCGAGCAACGCATATAGGTAGTTGAGCATCGCGTTAACGGGATTTACTGCCAGCCTGGGAGATCCAGTCAGCGGTGATTTGCGAGTTCTAAAAGTTCGCCAGTGATCGGGCACGCGTCGAATGTCCCGCTGTGGAAAGATCACCGGCACGTCCCGCCATGCGGACCAGTATGCGGAGGCCGCTTGCGATTCATATTGGCGGATCGCCGCGATTGTAGCGGCACGTTCGACTTCAACGCGAGCCTGAGCAATGATATCTGCGGTTGCCGAATCGCAAAGTTTCTCGCGGGCGACCTTTTCTTGTCCGATTAGTTTGCGACGTATCAGTTCACGCGCGATCCGCAACGCTATGCCGGAATGATGGGCCAGAGACTGAGCGCGGCGCAGTCGCGCGTCGGAAGGGCGAACCGGGCCGGTCGTGGCTAGAACAGAACCATCCCGATCAAGCATTACAAAGGCAGCGTCCTGGTCCGCCAGCCAACGAAGCGCGGCCAGGGAGACGATGCCATCAGAGCCTATAATCACCAGACGGCGGATACCGTGGCCTACACGCGGGAAGCGGATTTTTTGACGAACGCCGATTCCATCTTCAAGGACGAGATGTCCCCGATCAACGCGCACAGCTATCCCGTAGCCGTAGAGGGTCAGAACGCCGCCGTGGAGGCCAAGAAGATCGTGCAAAGTTCTTAGATTCTATCACTTATGAGGCTTTTCTCTCAGTCGAATCGGCTTCTGGCTCGCGCATTTCGATTGCTTCTAAGGCTTGGGAGAGCTTAATTGCGGTCTTTTTCCGAATCCGCTTGTTTGTCTTAACGGCTTGTATGGTCGCGGGACTCAGGCGAGCTTTTTTCGCCAAATCGCGGACTGAAAATCCACGTGTCCGATCTTGGAGTTCTCCAGCCGTTGAGAGCCGCGCGGTCTCATTTGGCCGGTACTCAGGAAGCTCGGGAAACAGCAGGCTTACATCTTCGTCTTGTTCCCATCGGCGATCCGTTTCTTTTCCGATGTATCGCGGGTGGCCGCACGCTGTTATCGATGTGCGGCGCAACAGTCCCTCGGTATGCCAATCACACCGCGTTCCATCGGGAGCGAGGCTTTTCGATTCTGGGTGCACATGATGGAGCGCGATGACATTTTCTAGGACCGTGGGAGCCGCTTCAGAGAATCTCTTGCGCGTAATCGGAGCAAGCACGTATCGCTTTCCGTCATGTACGTTTACCCAAAGAATTCTGTACCAACGGGCTGCGTTGTCTGTAAAGGGCGCGATGAGCGTGAAATGATCTGGATCAACGCCAACGGGAAATCCCGACAATCCGAGCTGATGAATTTGCGGACTAAGAACGAAATCAAACGGCTTAATCCGGCTACAATAACTGAGTTTTTCCTGATGGCTTTGGAGAATCTTCAAAACTTCTGGCGTAGTGATTGCAATGCGCATCATTGCGGGCTGTTCGAACTGAACAGGTTTCTTCGTCGGAAGGGCCAATACCCCTCGGATGATGTAATCCCATGCTTCGACCACCCAAATAGGCGAGTCGGCTCGCTCGTCGAATTTCGACCTAGGCACATAGAGATGGCCTAGGCCGTGGGAACTCGCGGATTCAACGCAAATCCCGTCAGATGTTCGAGTGAACAGACAATACCTCTTCGAACTGATTGCGTACCCGTGGATCTCTCGGTCTAGCGAGTCCTTCTCAACCTTTAATATGGATCCTCGGAATTCATAGGGATTGATCCGCTCGAATCCTGCAATAAGTTTCTGCGCTTCGGACCATGAAATCGCTTTCACCGCCTCTCGACCGTCTGAAAGATGATGTGATCCGCCTGGACATGAAATTAAGCCTCCCTCCCTCGATGCGACAATAGCCATCGAATCGGTATCACAGAACAGATAGGTGCCTCCGACATCGGTAACTGCGCGTTCCAGCAATGCGAGTAAGAGACGCCCACCGGCTGTAATCAAAGACGAAATCACCGGACAGTACCAGCGACCTTTGTCCTCCACTATCGCGGATGTGGTAGAGAAGCGCGATTCTCCCGAAAATACTTCCACCCTTTCTCTATCGCGAACACGCTTTGGAGTAGTCTCAATGAAAAGCCCATATGAGCCCGCATTAGCGAGAATTTTCAGGAAATAACCAAGGGCTTCGCGTTCATCTTCGGACAGATTCTTGTCCCGCTTTACGCGTTCGCGAGATTCGGTAACAACTTTAAAGAAATCATCCTTGCGCGGATCAATCGTAGTCTTCCCGCGCAATGCAATTGGCTTGAGCCCATCTTGCTTTCCTTCCGGCACAACACGAAACGCTCGTAGGATTTTCGGTGGTTTTCCCGAGAGGAGGGTTGACGCAACCACGTCTGGAAGAGCGAACCAGATGGGTTGGTTCGAAGTCAGCAAGTTTATGCCGAGATTGTTTCCTACTCCGCTATAGCAAGTTCGAACTGGCAGAACATCTCCATCGGGACGCACGAGTACATATACCGCGAGCTGTTTCCAGAATTTCGGCGCGAACACATCGTCAGTATTGAGGGTTTCAAGTAGTTTTCGTACTTCGCTTGTGACCGACTTGATCCGTAGTCGCTTCGCGATAAGTAGAGGCCAGAGTCCTAGCAACGTGTTGACCGTGGGATATTCGCTCTTGAAATCGGTGTGCACCACAGGGACAATCGTGCGCCGAATACGACACTCCGCTCTCCCGCCGAGGTACGCTTGCGCTGCTATCCCTTGAATAATCGGCGATAAGTGGAACTTCTGCGACGGTGGAATGACTCCCATTCCCATCAGGTACGCTTTCGCAATCGACGCAGGAGAGTATGCGCGCTCAGGCTTCAGTTCGATTGGATGACAATCAAATTCGGCACGCAGCGCATTCAAGAGCCCGACAGTCGCACGCACGTCCTGACGGCAATACGCAATTTCTGTCGGCGTAACCGAACCCGACGGTGCATGCGCCAACTTGCCCGGAACGTTGTGCGCCTTGCACGCACTCTCCAGGCTATAACTTACATTTCGAAGCGCCCAAGCCAAGGTCCGTAAATCGAGAAATCGGCCAGGCCTGTAGGCCTTCAGCCTTTTTCCGGTCTTCGGATTAAGTATGCTGACGCCTGAGAATCGAAAGAATGCAAACTTGCCATCTTTCCGGGTAATTTTAATTCTTGGAAGAAACGGATTGTCGCGTACTTCACCGGTTCGCGGATCTTTGTCACGAGACATGACGAGTGACCAATCCTCATTCAAGCGCCTCGCTTCGCGAGCGTCTGAAGCAATGCGCGAAATGTCGAACGGCAAGTTGAAGCCAACGATCACGGCTCCTGCCAAAGCATTCGGGAAGAAGACTTTTTCAATGAATTCTTGGAGAGTGCGAACACAAATCTGTTTAGGACAATCAATCGCAGTTTCCGCGGCGTGCTGCTTAGCGTACTGAATGAGAATGCCGACCTCGTGCGACGGCAAATCATCAGGGTAGAAAAACCCTTCTTCTCTGATCTCGCTATAGCGACCGTTCACTTCGCGTAACAGGCGATATGAACCAAACGTAAGAGACTGTTTTTCATCCGTCGTGGTCTCACAGTCGAAAACCAAGGCATATTTGGCCCATTTCGGGCTATTAGATTTTTTGCGCTGGGCACCTTTGCGCTTTTTCTGCAATTCGGTATGAGCGCGAAGCAAGATTGTGCTGTTCATTTTCACCCTCGCATAAGAGATTTGCCCATCCTCGGAGTTTAGGAACGAGCATTTCGAAAAAGACGGCTAGGGCTCTCAGAATCAGGGCAACACGTACAAATCGATTGGGTTCGAAAGTTGCGCGTACGCCTTCCTGCAGAAGCCTCTCCGTAACCTCAGCATGGCAATTCCGGCACAGCGGCACCGTCAAATCGCGGTCGTGCTGTTTGCAAACAATATGATGTCGTTCAAGCCAACTCCGCCGAACGGGAATTAGAGCGAACGGATTTGAATATCCACAGAGAATACAAACCGGGTCTGGCCCAAGGCGTTCGAGCCTACGCATGAGCCTGGCCGCCGTTTTGTTTGGATTGCGATCCATCACGACTGCTTTACGCGCAAATAGAGTTTTTCGATTTCCAAGATTCCTGCATCTGCAAATCTTTTCAGCTTCGCGGGACTGACAACGAATTTATGGGCTGTCCCTGGCACTCGTTTTCCCTGAAATTTCTTAAGCTCCGAGCGGTTGTTAGTGCGCACGAATTTCTTGACGGCATTCATGTACTTCGCGATTTGCGTTGCTGTCCTAGAACTGCGAACTGATACAGGCTGCATTCCTTTGGGACCGACAACATTCAACGTACGGGGGATACGGTCAAAGGGTTTTACTCGGTAATCTCCCTTGCTCTTACGGAGAGCCGATCCTGCATAGCGAAGCACTGTGCTAGGACGGATTTGTTCTGCTTTTACAGCAAGGCTAAGCGGCAAGTTCTCGCGGCGCATTAAAGACACCGTGGCGAGAGCCCGTTCGCGGGTTTCGGCCTGGCGTGAATTGCGTGGAATGGCATCCCTACGAGCAGAAGGACGCTTGCGCTTTCGTTTCATGGCGACCACCTTGATTTTTCTCGAACGCGATACATTTCGCATCGTCATGAGAGAAGCCTAGGTGGTTCGCACGAGTCGCACAATTGCAATGAAACGACGCGGTTTTTTTTGTCAGGCAGAAAAGATCAGAAGTTGTTTGGACCGCAATCTATCTGGAGGCTTTTTGCAGTGCAAAATATTTAGATGGTTTTCTGCTCCCCCGCGCCACGGTTGGCTTCGTAGGGCTCAAGCCGGGGAGGAAAGGGCTTGCCAATGCGCTTTGCGTAACTTTTAACTCCTTCGCGTATACGGTGCTTTATCGCCTCTCGCGTCTCGAAGTCCAATGAGTCGAAGGTACACGCTCTAAACTCCGCCTTCAGGTCTGGATCCTCCAGCACGGATTGCTGCGCAACTTTGGCCCAGGACAGCCCAGAAGCCTTGCGATCGTACTCCTTGGAGTAATCTTTTGGACGACGCCCGGATTTTCCTCCGGTTCTTAGGCCAATTAGTTCAGTGAATTTCCTCGCCGAATCTTTGGAAATGCCCTGCGTCACCATCGACTGAACTAGGTTGCCCAGCCCCGCAGGGACTTCCGGCAATGCTCCCAGCGGCTCAGACTCTGCGGACGTCGATTCAACTGGAAAGGGAAGCTTGGGCAGAGCAATAGCAATCTTCAGCAGCTCGCTAAGATTCTGAATCTCCGGCAACGAGAAGCTTGCGGCGATTCCATCAGCGAACAATTCGTTAAAACCTGTGGGATTGTCAGCAAACAGTCGGCGCAGGTCAGCAATGTATGTCAATCCGGTGCGAGCGCGGCGAATCATCTCGAAGAATGTCTTTTCGTTTTTCTCGTAGTACGGTCTGATAGCCTCCGCACCGTCGCGGACAAGACGTTTGGCCAACTCTCGATTTTCATTCGGCGCAGCTTGTACCGCTTCTTTGATTCGCATCGTGAGTTCGAGAACTGCGTCCTCGGATAACAGACGGTCGAACAGCGCAGGTATTCGCACCCAACGTTCCAGCAGTTGCAACGCATCCTCAAACACATATTTGGCGGTTCCGTATTTTTCTATGTCGTGTAGGGCTTTCTCGTACATTTCACGCGCGCGGAACTGGAGATAGGGCGTCGGCTGGTGGGTGCGTTCGACTGTGCGTTTCCCACTGTAGAAACGAAGCCTGATCTTCCCCGTTCGTACGAATTCCTCGACGTGCACTCTATGAACTCGATTTGTAAGATTGAACGGAAAATAGCAATAATGCGGCAATGGTCGAGATTGAGAAATCTCAAGTGCTATAAGAACGAGAGGGCCTGCCTCGCTTTCGAGGTTGCCCAAGCATGCGAAGATATCTGCCGACAAGGCTTGGTCTGCATTTCGACCCCGCCAATCAATAATTAAGAGATTCGCCCGTCCGGCAAACGTGCATCCAAAACGATCAAAATCCTGCTTCACCTTTTCTGTAAAGTGGACGGATTTACGTGCGCTGATCTTTGCCATCGCGAATCAAAAGCCTTTCTTAGACTCGCGATAAATGTACCATTCCAAGCGACACTTGCAGACTCCCAGAAATTTCCTGCCAACCTTTGGTTCTGCGGCGTCAGCAACCGTTCTTATCCGCGAATCTTACACCGCCAACGGAATTTGCGACTCAACTGAAGCCACGGTCAACCATGATTGACACCAACGAGCGACGGGCATATGGTTTTCTGCAAATGGCGGCCTGAAATCAGAGGAATCGCATAGGAAAGAAATGCAAGCACAGTTGGGTCTTGTTCTCGTGTCCGCGCTGGCCGTGAGCACCGGAGCACTGTGCGCCCAATCTCAGATCGAGAGTTCTGCGCCCAAACCTGAACTCGTGGTGCAGACTGGCCACACTAGCTTCGTCTTTTCTGTCGCGTTCAGCTCTGACGGACGCACGCTGGCCTCGGGAAGTGAAGACAAGAGAGTGATCCTATGGGACGTTGCGACCGGGCGAGAGCTCCGCACGCTGACTGGCCCCGACGCAGTTTCTTCTGTTGCGTTCAGCCCTGACGGACGCACGCTGGCTTCGGGAAGTGACGACGAGACAGTGAAGCTGTGGGACGTAGCGACCGGGCGAGAGCTCCACACGCTGACTGGCCACACTAGCCGCGTCGAGTCTGTCGGGTTCAGCCCTGACGGACGCACGCTGGCTTCGGGAAGTGACGACAAGACAGTGAAGCTGTGGGACGTTGCGACCGGGCGAGAGCTCCGCACGCTGACTGGCCCCGACGCAGTTTCTTCTGTCGGGTTCTGCCC
>Ga0335078_10014716_pt1 | contig 11610 bp, 8 predicted proteins | sample Lox_Sample_32_FD_206711 | JGI IMG/M metagenome (GOLD analysis project Ga0335078, IMG submission 206711) | Soil microbial communities from Loxahatchee National Wildlife Refuge, Florida, United States - Lox_Sample_3.2 | ecosystem: Environmental > Terrestrial > Soil > Wetlands | place: USA: Florida...
TTCGCCATCGACGGCTTGCCCACGGCTTGCACGAACAGCTTCGAGTTGCCGGACTTCATGCCAGCGCCGCAAAGGTCGACTGAATGGTGTCCCGAACTGACCTCAGCGATTTTGGTCAGACTCTGTCCGTCCTTGCTGCTGTACACCTCGTAGTGATCAATGGTTTTTTCGCTGCCGTTGGTGCTCCACTCCAGTTTGTTCCCTGAGACAGAGGCCTTGAGGGAAAAGCAGCTGTCGATCCCCGACTCGATTTCCGTGCCCTCCTCATAATCGTTCCAGGTAACCAGTTGCATGTAGGGCAACTGCTTTCCCGAGCCATAGAGACTATTCACCTTCTCAAAGGTCTGCAGCCAGGTCTCGCCGCACTGTTGATTCATGAACCGGCCTGATCCCCAAGCAGCCAGCGCATCGTTGAACCCCTTATACGCCGCGCCAATGGTTTCCTTGTTCGCGACGGAGAAGCCGGCATCATAGAAACTGGAAAGGTAATCCAGCCCGAAGTTAGCGGCGTTGGGCATGACCCAGGAATAGCTTCCATCACTCATGCTGTGCGTGAAACCGCCCTGATTTTGAAACATAAAGCGGGGCGGAGTCGCCAAGTGTCCACTGACGCTGGCCCAATCGATGGAGTAGTCGCTATCGATATCAAAGTTCGTCACGACGGGTTGGCCGTTAATGGTCAGGTAAGCACTGGAAGGAAAATACGTCTGCTCGACGTACTTCAATAGTTCGATCAGCTTCTGTTGGGCTGAGCAACCGGAGCACGCGTAGTCGCCGATCGCGGCCCGGTCGACCATGATCGTGAAGCTGAAGCCGGGGTGCTTCTCGGCTTCGCGCACGACCACTTGCGCGGCGCGGTCAACGAAGTTGTTGGGACCGTACCAATCGATGATCACGCCATCGATGCCGCGGCTGATCATGTCCGTGATCTGTCGCTGCACTTGCGCCGGATCGTCGGAACTGTAACCCACATTCATGTGGTTCGGTTTTCCGAACCAAAGCATGAGATGAGCGAGCACCTTGGTCTTCGCGCCGGAATAAAGCAGGGAGTGAATGTCCTGCTTGCTCACATTGTTGGCGCCCAGGTTTCCGTTGGACTGGGTCGGGAAGCCCGAGGCGGCACTGGTGTTGTTGGCGCGCAGGGCGTTTAGCGTAGTGGTGGTTGAGGCTAAGGTTGTGGTTATCTGGTCCGCACTGCGCGCGGCTGGACCGGCGCCGCACGCCGTGAGCACCAAAGCAGGCAGCAGAACTGCAACAAATTGTGGAAAACGCATTACAGGCCTCGAAGTAAGTGAGCGGTCTTGCTTCGATCTGGGCCATCGAGGAACGCGAATCGTCGCGCTGGGATTTCCCCGAAAGCCCGGTCTGTCTGGGAGTGCGCTGTCTGGAACGGAGGGAGCTTAACGTAGTAATCGCGCCCTCGCTAGTCTGAGGAGCGCGGAAACTTTTGTGGAGGGCACGGAGTAGTTAATACCTTCGGGCTATTGCACTCGCTTGAATGCGGCATGGCGCCATGCATCGAGACCGTGGCCTGGGTTCCGGACTTTGCCTCGGAACAGTCGCACGCGGAACCAATGCGGATTACGCGACGAGGACCGGAAAGCCAAAAAAGGCGCCGGGATCATTTCCGGCGCCTATGAGGAACGAAAACTCGCAAGATGCGGTCAAGCGAGGGTTACAAAATCTTGAAGCTCGGACTACTTGCTCTCCGCCACTCCTGGTGACGGTGCGCCGACATCGCGCCGGCCATTAGCGGCGGTGCGCGCTGCGCGTGCCGACTGCTGATTACTTGCAGCTGCTCCGTAGCGTTCGAGCAGCACCGGAGCCATCGCATTCTCGGCTTCTTTCACGAAAATCATCTTGTTTTCCGAAGCCATATCGATGCGGACGAAATCTCCCAGCTTCACTTGTCCGGTGGCTACCAGATTGGCCAGCGGGAATACCAGGTTGCGCTCGATCGCGCGCTTCAAATGCCGCGCGCCGTATCGCGGATCGGTGCCTTCCTTCAGCAAATACTCTTTCACCGCCGACGTGCAGTTAAATACGAACTGATTCGTGCCCGCGGCCATGAGCACACGCTGCTGCACCATGCCCAGTTCGATGTCGAGAATCTGCGCTAGATGCTCATCCCGCAGCGTCTTGAACACGACGGTCTTGTCGATGCGGTTCATGAACTCCGGCGTAAACTTCCGCCGCGCCGCTTCGACGGCCGTGCGCTGGATCTTGTCATCGAACGATTCGTCGACCTCGACGACCTTGGGAGCGAATCCGAAACCGCCGTCGACCAGGTTCATCATCTCTCCCGCGCCCAGATTGGAGGTCATGATGATGATGCACTGGGAGAGGTCCACACGGCGGTTGTCGCCCAGCGTCAGCGTGGCCTTGTCGAGAATCCCGAGCAGCAACTGCCAGAGCGAGTCGCTGGCCTTCTCGATCTCATCGAACAGCAGAATCGAGAGCTTCAGTCGCTCCGTGAACCACTGATTCAGCGCTTCCTGCGTAAGCAACGGATGCGTCTCGCGGTGGCCTAAATATCCCGGAGGCGAACCGATCAGCTTCGCGATCTCATGCGAGTGCTGGAACTCGGCGCAGTCAATCTTGATGCAGGCGCGTGCGTCTCCGAAGAGCGCCTCGGCCATCGCTTCGACGACGCGGGTCTTTCCGGATCCGGTTGGCCCCAGAAACAGCAAGTTCCCGACCGGACGTCCGGGAGCATTCAGGCCCGCCAGGAACATTTGATAGATTTCGACGACCTTTTCGACCGCCTGATCCTGGCCTACGATGCGACGGCGCAGGGCTGCTTCAAACTCACCAGCATCGTTGCTGCGGCGGTTCGGATCGAGCACAGTTGCGAGATTCGTTCTCATAAGTTCGCTGCCCAGAACCGGGCGCTTTCCCTTTCGGCCGTGAACCGGCTCTTCTGATTGTTTCCGGATTGGGCGCCCCCACCTCTTGCCTGGCTCCCCGCGCGGTTGGAAGTCCAGCACTCTGACTTCAAAACCTGCAATCCGGTTGCTTTCAAAATGAGCAAGCCTCTGGCCACCGTCCAGGCGCTCCGCTGGTCAGAGGTAAGCGCATCATTTACTTTAACTTAGGGCCATACCCGCAGAATTCCTCAGGTTCTGCCCCGCACCGCCCCACAACATAAGGGAAAACCTTTTCACCTGCCGGGAAGGAACGTACAGTAACCGGGGTTACTGCCTGACTGGGGCCAACGGGCGACGTTATCGAGCGCAGCGGACGATTTTGGGGATGTTCGTGCGGGGCGTGCCTTCGCCCAACCGCCGCAGATGTATCGCATCGCGGCTGCACGGCATCTGAGGTATTGATACAGTCAACCGTGTTAGTCCGCCCGTAACTAGCGACGGCCAACCCTCACGGCTACTATCGCAACGTAGGGGTTACCTGTCGCGGAGGCCCGCTTTGCGTCTTTCTTCTCGCATCGTCACCGGAATTCTCTGTCTTCTTATTGTTGTTCTTGCTGCCGCCTGGCGATTTACGGCCAAGGCGCAGAGCGTGAAACCCGCGGTCGCTTCCCCGGTGAGCGGGCAACTGCAACCTGCGAACGTCAGCATCACGACGGCGAAGCCTACAATTCCCGATCCCAAGCCGCTGGCAGCGCCCGGCACCGAAATCTACACGGCCAAACGGGGCGAAGCGATTCCGACCGTCGCCCGGCGTTATCTCGGCCGCACTTCTTACCTGACTTCTGCCGAACTGGCTGACGCCATCCGTGCCGTCAATCACAAGTCCGACAGCTCGAATATTCTGAAGGCGAACGAGAACATCATCATCCCTGGAATTCTCTCTGCGCCGGTTACCGAAAGGACGATTCCGGTCCCGAAAGATTTTGAGGTTCGCGCCGTCTATCTGACCGGCGTGATGGCGGGCAGCGATCACGGCATCCGCATCATCAAGCACTGGCGGGAAGTCGGCGGCAACGCAGTGGTCTTCGATATTAAGGACTCCGATGGCAGCGTGAACATTCCCTTCGATCATCCGCTGCTCGGCAAGCACAACGTTTATCTGCATGATGTGCCCAAGTTCGTGCACTTCCTGCATCAGCAGAACATGCATGCCATTGCGCGCATCGCGATCTTCCGCGACGAAGCGCTGGTGGTCTCGCATCCCGAACTGGCTGTCCAGTCGCGCCGAAACCACACCGCGTGGCGCGAGAACGGCAAGCTGGTCTGGACCGACCCTTCGAATCCCAAAGTTCAGGATTACGACATCGCCCTCGCCAAACACGTAGCCCAACTCGGCGTGGATGAGATCCAGTTCGACTATGTCCGCTTCCCCGCCGAAGGTGACCAGAAGGACGCGATGTTCGTGTTCCAGAAGGATCAGGCGTCCGAGGCAACCGGCGCGGTCAAATCAGATTTAGCTTCCGAAGGTGATGTCATCCTGACGGCGGCACAGGCCGCGGGAGGGACCGTAAGTCAGCCCGAAGCGCCACAGCAGCCGGCAGGATCTCAAGGAGTCGGTAAAGCTGCAGCAAAAGCAGAAAAGAAGCATGTCACCGCGAAGAAGCCCGAAGCGCCTCGTGGCCCGCAGCGTTCCGACGTGATTGCCGGATTCCTGAAGAAGGCTTACAGCGAATTGCATCCGACCGGCGTCCTGCTCTCGCTCGATGTCTTTGGCGTGATGGCATGGCAACGGCAGGTCGACCTCTCGCATACCGGGCAAGACATCGTGCAGATGGCGCAGCATTGCGACATAATCAGCCCGATGATTTATCCCTCGCATTTTTTTGGCATGGATAACATTGCGCGGCCCGGCGACGAACCGGCACACTTCATCGGCGAATCGATGGATCGCTTCATGCTAATCACCAAGGGCAGTGGCGTCGTCATCCGCCCGTGGCTGCAGGCGTTCCATTGGCGCACGAAGACGTACTCGCCCGAATACATCAAGATTCAGGTGGAAACCGCTCGCTCCAAGGGTGGCGTAGGATTCCTTTTCTGGAATGCCGCCAACGACTACTCGAAGCCGTTCACGGCAATGCCTGAGATGAAAGCGGCGAATTTCAAGGAAGGCACAAAAGAGAATCCCAAGTATTTCCGCGGCGACGAATTGCCGACCGGCACAGTGCAAGCCGCCCTGTCTCCAGCGAAATAAAATCAAGTACGATGTAGCCCCGGATGGCATTCCTCCGGGGTTGCGCGCGAAAGCGCGCAATGGAACCTCCATGTCACGCGTCGGCTATAATGGCTTGTAACGTGGGTTGGGTTCGCGCCTCGCCTCCCTGCTGCCCAGAGGAATGATTCCGCCTCGTTGCCTAACATTCACCTGTAAGGAGTCGGCATGGCCATTCAGAAGACCGCCAAGATCTGGCACAACGGCAAGCTCGTCAACTGGGACGAGGCCAACATTCACGTGATGTCGCACGTGATCCACTACGGCTCGTCGGTGTTCGAAGGCATCCGCTGCTACGAACTGCCGGGCGGACCGGCGATCTTCCGCGCCACCGAGCATATGCAGCGCCTGGTCGATTCGGCGAAAGTGTATCGCATGGAGATTCCTTTCTCCCGAGAAGAACTCGTGGCCGCAATGGTCGAGACCGTCGGAACGAATGGCGCGTGGCCGTGCTACATCCGCCCGATTGTGTTTCGCGGATACGGCGACGCCGGGGTAAACCCGCTGAACTGCCCGGTCGAGACCTATATCGTCAATTATCCGTGGGGGAAATATCTGAGTGGCAGCGAGGGAGAAGGATGTGACGTTTGCGTGTCGTCCTGGACGCGCCTCGCTCCCAACACATTGCCCGCCATGGCCAAGGCTGGCGCGAATTACATGAACTCGCAGCTGATCAAGATGGAAGCGATCGCCAACGGCTACGTCGAAGGCATCGCGCTCGATGCGAACGGGTTCGTCAGCGAAGGCTCAGGCGAGAATCTTTTCCTCGTGCATCGCGACCGCCTGATCACGGCGCCGCTGGGCAACTCGGTGCTGCCCGGCATCACGCGCGATTCGATCTTGCAGATCGCGCGCGACCTCAACATCACCGTCGTGGAACATATGATTCCGCGCGAGATGCTCTACATCGCCGACGAAGCTTTCTTTACCGGAACCGCCGCCGAGGTCACCCCGATCCGCTCTGTCGACAAGATCAAAGTCGGCAAGGGCGCGATGGGACCGATCACGAGAGCGCTGCAGAAAGAGTTTTACGCAATCGTGCGCGGGGAAAAGAGCGACCGGTACAACTGGCTCACCCCGGTACCGGTGCGCGCCAAACAGCCGGTTGGAGTATAGGCCGTCATTGAGGTCTCAAGCTGTCCGCAAAAGCCAGACTGAGCCTGCTCGAGCCAGCCAGGGCGGAGTATACTTCCTGAGTCAATTCGAGCCCGGGGCGCAGCCGACAAAAGCTGCGCCCTTTCGGCTTTCTGCCCGGAACAAACAAAACAATTTCAAAGAAGGAGCATATCTATGCACGGCCTGACTCCGGAATTTGTCCTTGGCTATCGCGCCATGATGCTCGACGGCATCCAGCGCGAGGCAGAGATCACGAAGAGAGTAATGGCTGCCGTCCCAGACGCGGCTTCCACGTACAAACCCGATCCGCAGGCGCGCAGCGCCCGCGAAATTGTCCTGGCACATCGCGAATACCGATGTTCAGTTTCTGGATGGAATCGCAGATCTGAATTTCAAGATGGAAAATCCTGAGCTCAAACCGGAAACCTCGGCGGAGATCGTTGCCTGGTATGAGGAAAACATGAGGCGTGGCATCGAGCGCATTGCCGCCATGACACCGGAGCAGTTGCTTACGCCAGTCGAGTTCTTCGGCGTGTTCAACTTCCCCGCGGTGTTATATCTGGGATTTCTGAATAATCACAGCATCCATCATCGCGGCGAACTGGCGACGTATCTACGGCCGATGGGATCGAAGGTACCTTCGATCTATGGCGGCAGCTACGACGAGCCGTTCGTGCCCGCGACGCCGGCAGAAACAGCAGCGGCGTAACTTGCAATAAGGTGTCAAAGCCGCCCTGCAACGGGCGGCTTTATTTCATTTTAGAGCTGAAACCGTGCGCGACATGGAAGAAGTTGAACTGTCCGAAGCCGAGTTCGCCGAGTCAAAGATGAACGCAGCCAAGGAGGCGCTGTTGTCGGCGATCGAGCAAGGAAGAGTGACCCACCGCGAGCAGTATCACTGCCTCGTAACGCGGGTAAAAAAGGCCGAGCAGGCATTCATGAGAGCGGTGCGGAAGTTGGATCAGTAAGGGGTCCTACGCAGCTTCGGTCAAAGCTTGACCTGGGGCGCAATGGGTGCATTGAGAACTTCCCGAACCTTTGCCGCCAGCGCTGACGGCGTGAAAGGCTTTTGCAGGAAGAAGAGTCCTTTCTCGAGAACTCCATGATGAACGATGGCATTGGTCGTGTAGCCGGACATGAAGAGCACGCGCACGCCCGGCCAGCGTTGCGCCACACGTGCCGCGAGTTCCGGGCCTTTCATGTTGGGCATCACGACATCTGTCAGAAGGAGGTCGCACTTGGCGGTTCGATCCAGAACCGCCCCAATGTCTTCCAGGTTTTCGACCGAATGCACGGAATACCCGTGGCCGGAAAGGATCTCAGCCGCCATGCGGCGCAACGTCGCGTCATCTTCCACCAGGAGGATGCGTGCGCTTCCCTTTTCAGGGACGGCAGTCTTTAGAGTGGCGGCAAGCACGTCTGCCGGAGCGTCCACGCGCGGCAGATAGATCTTCACCGTCGTGCCATGATTCACTTCACTGTACACTTCGATCGAGCCGCCGCTCTGCTTCACGATCCCGTAGACCATGGGTAGACCGAGGCCGGTTCCCTTCCCCGGTTCTTTGGTCGTAAAGAAGGGCTCGAAGATCCGCGCCTGCGTATCGGGATCGATCCCTGTGCCATTATCGCTGACCGCCAGCGAGACGTATTGGCCGGCGTTCGTGTACTCATGCTTTTTCACATAGCTTGCATCGAGCTGGACGTTCTCGGTCTGGATGGTGAGCTTGCCGCCGTTCGGCATGGCGTCGCGCGCGTTCACCACTAAATTCATCAGGACCTGATCCATCTGCCCGGGATCAACTTTCACCGTCCCGAGTTCAGCGGAAAGGACGGTCATCACCTGAATGTCTTCGCCGATGAGGCGGCGCAACATCTTGTCGAGGCTGCGCACGACCTCATTGAGATTCACATGTCTGGGCTGCAGCACTTGCTGCCGGCTGAAGGCCAGCAATTGACGGGTCAGGGAAGCCGCTCGGTCCGCAGCCGACTTGATCTGTTCCGCTTCATGATGGAACGACCCCTTGGTACCAGTACGCTCCAGAATGATCGTGCTGTAGCCGCTGATGATGGTGAGCAGGTTGTTGAAATCGTGAGCCACACCTCCAGCTAACCGGCCAACGGCTTCCATCTTTTGGGCCTGACGGAGTTGGGACTCCAACGCGCGTCGCTCCGTGATGTCGACGACAGTGCCTTCCAGCAGAGCAGTGCCGTCCGGCTGTTTTTCCAGATTCGCGTTCAGCAAAAGCCAGGTCGGCATGCCGTCTTTTCGACGCAGGCAAAATTCACGCGGTTGCGCCGGGCCCTCGGAGGAGAGAGTCTGAATCCACTGATTGCGCTCTTCCGCGCCCCCGAAGTAGAGCTCGTGCAGAGGAATCTTCAGCAGTTCTTCGCGCGTGTAGCCGAACATGCTGGCATAGGCAGGATTGCAATCCAGCAGCCGGCCCTCTAACGTGCAACGAAATACGCCGGCCATGTTGCGCTCGAACAGCGAGCGGTATTGCTGTTCTGTAGCCTGCAGAGCTTCATGTGTGAGGCGTTGCCTTCGCTGTGTCAGAACCAGGCGGAGGTTGAACAGAACAATGGAAAAGATCAATCCGAACAGTCCCAGAAAAATCTGCTCGCGCACGACTTCTCGATATTTGACCATCAACAACACGGGCAGGAGCAATGAAGGCAAGTACGCAAAAACCACTCTTGAGATGCCTGGATACGATTGCGGGGAAGTGGATTCCTCCGGCAACTCTTGCCACAACGCCGCCGCAACCGCGATGCAACCGAAAGGAACCGCCCACGCCAGGTCGTACCAGGAAATCTCTGGCGCATCGGACAAAGACTGCGCCCGATTTCCGAACCACGTCGTAACCGCAAACCCTGCCGTGATCAGTCCTACGGGGAAATAAAGTCGCTTGATAGATCTGGAGCGCGACAATAAGGCCCGTCCCAGCAGACCTGCCGCCAGAAAAATATTCCGCCAGAGCAGAAGGCGGTCTTCCAGCGAATTGACCGCCTTCTCTCCGTAATAAAGCAGGGGAATGTAAACCAGAAAAAGGTAGAGAACCAGAATCAGACCAAGGATCTGAGCGCCGTCGAGAATCCATTCCCAGTTGATTGTGTCCCGAATATTCTGGTCGGACAGAAACACCGTCACAAACATCGGTGCAGCTGCCAGGAAAAAGATAAGCAGGGGAGTAATGGGAAGTGTGTTCATTCCCAAGAAATCGAAGTCGTAAATGACGATCGCCTTGCCCAACGACCAGATGGCGAGCGCAGCTCCTGTCAAATACCAGAATGGATGGGCAATGCCTCGCGAACGACGGCTGGCATAGAGACAGGCCGCCGTGGCGACCAGCGCTGTAGCAAATTGCAGGGAATCGGACCAGACGCCGAAGGAACGCAGATGTCCAAAAAACGCCAGCGCGCCAGTGTGGACGAGAAGAATCGACACAGCAGCAATCGCCAGGGGCGGCAATCGCCGGGCGCTTGAACGGTGTTCTGATTGGCCGGACTGAGGATCCATACGAGTTACAGAGAAACTTCGGAGCCCTTGCGGGGGAACCCGTCTGAAAATTGGGATTATACCGGCAGGCGCGGATCACCAATACACGAGTCCTCCGCTTGCCGGCCCCGCCTGTCCAGCTTACATTCCCGGAACTGAAGGCGATGTCCAACCGCCGTGCGAAGGCATTACTTAGGTCATCTTGGGGAACGTGACGATTCGGGTGATGATGCAGGGAGTGCGCTTGCGGCGGTTTTCTGCGCCTGAGTGCCACTGGGATCGTGCGGGTGATGGGGAAGCCTCCGGGTCTTCGCTCGGCCTCGCCTTCCCCACGGCCACTGAGAAATCCTCCATGAACATTGATGATCTGCTGCGGATTGCGACCGAACGGAAGGCTTCCGACTTGCATTTGAAGGTGGGAAACTACCCTCACCTGCGCATTGACGGCGAACTGATGCCCTTGACCGACCAGCCGCGCATCAGCGCGGAAGACATGCTCAATATGGCGTTCAGCATGATGTCGGCGCGGCAGAAGCAAAAATTCAAAGAGACCACCGAAATCGATATGGCCTACGGCGTCGCCGGCCTGGGACGTTTCCGTGTCAACATCTTTCAGCAGCGCGGCAACGTGGGGCTGGTCCTCCGCGTTATTCCCACCAAAATCCGCGCGCTCGACGAATTGTTTCTGCCCAAAGTAGTCGAGCAGATTTGTGATATGCCTCGCGGCCTGGTGCTGGTCACGGGCGTGACCGGATCTGGTAAGTCAACCACGCTGGCCGCCATGGTCGATCGCGTGAACTCGTCGCGCGCCGAACACATCGTCACGATTGAAGACCCGATCGAATTTCTGCACCGCGACAAAAAAGGATATGTGAACCAGCGCGAAGTCGGTGTGGACACGCCATCGTTCAGCGCCGCGCTCCGAGCTTCTCTGCGTCAGGATCCCGACGTGATCCTGGTGGGCGAAATGCGCGACCTGGAGACGATTCAGACCGCGCTGCACGCCGCCGAGACCGGCCACATGGTGTTCTCGACCCTGCATACGCTCGACGCTGTCGAAACCATCAACCGCGTGATCTCGATCTTCCCGCCTCCCGAGCAAAAGCAGATTCGCATGCAGTTGGCCGCCGTGCTGCGCGCGATCATCAGCCAGCGCCTCGTCCGCCGTTGCGACTCTGAGGGACGCGTGCCCGCGGTGGAGGTCATGATCAATACCGCCTACATCCGTGAGTGCGTGCTGGTTCCGGAAAAGACTCGGTCGATTCGCGATGCGATTGCCGCCGGCACTTCGCAATACGGCATGCAGACTTTCGATCAGTCGCTCTGGGATCTGTTCCAGGCGGGCCTGGTCAACTACGAAACCGCTCTTGAAAACGCGTCCAACGCCGACGACTTCAAGCTGCGCATGCAAGGCATTGCGTCGACCGCCGACATCTCGCGGCAATCGATGCAGGGTGCGGGCTTCGGAGGCGGACGATAGGGCAAGTCCTCAGTCAGACGAATAGCGAGTTCCGAAGAAGGAATTTGAAATGGTGTCATCCCGAGGAGGGCGGAAGCCCTCCGAGGGCCGTACGACCGTCCCCGCCAGCGATGCTGTTTGAAAGAGACCCTTTCCGGCTACCGACTCCTAGTTACTCCCATCTACATCATCCTAGCCTCCTGCAGCCGTAGGGTCCTTCACGCCAGCTTCGCTGGCATTCAGGATGACAGCCCTGTGTGGGCCGCGCTTGGCTCGCGACTCGGAACTCGCGACTCAGGACTAATTGCGCTATCGTTAACTCGTGACTTTTTCTCGTCCCAAGCGCCGGCACTATTCCGAGGACGAACTTTACGAATATGCCGTGGGCGCGCTAGCCCGGCGA
>Ga0335078_10014717_pt1 | contig 11609 bp, 12 predicted proteins | sample Lox_Sample_32_FD_206711 | JGI IMG/M metagenome (GOLD analysis project Ga0335078, IMG submission 206711) | Soil microbial communities from Loxahatchee National Wildlife Refuge, Florida, United States - Lox_Sample_3.2 | ecosystem: Environmental > Terrestrial > Soil > Wetlands | place: USA...
CGACTTCGTCGCACCCCGCCCAGCCCCAGCCACCAGGCTCCGCCCAGCCATCTGACAGGCACCGCAACTCAGACCCTCAGGCCATCAGCCCGGTCAAGATCATCCCCAACAATCCTGTCGTGCACCCCAGGACCGAGGTGTAGGTGTCGGCGGTCAGCACGATGCTGGAATGGCCAAGCATCTCCTGCACGATCCGCAGATCCACGCCAGCGGCCAGCGCCAGCGTCGCAGCGCCGTGCCGCAGATCATGAAGACGTACCGGCGGCAAGCCCGCCTCAGCAACGAGCTTGCGGAAGGTACGGGTGAGCCGGTCGGGAGCCATCGGATCCCCGTTGAGATTGGTGAACACAAACCCGCTGACCCGGTACTCCGGGCCGCAGGCGGCGGCTTCGGCGCGCTGGAGGTCCCGGTGCGCGGCCAGCGCGGCGACCGTGGTGCGGTCCAGGGCGATGACCCGGGCGCTGTGCGCGGTCTTCGGCGCGCAGATCACCAGCCGCCCGTCGTGCTGCTGCAGCTGCTGGGTGATCACCGCGGTCCTGGCGTCCAGGTCGATATCGCACCAGCGCAGCCCGGCCGCCTCACCCCGGCGCAACCCGCGCAGCGCGATCAGGTGAAACGCGGCGTACAGCCGGTGACCTTCGACCGAGGCCAGGAACCGCGCGGTCTGGGCGGCGGTCCACACTGCTACGGCGGGCCGTTCCCCAGTACGCCGCCACTGCTCGACCCGGTGCTCACTCCACACCACCGCCCGCGGCCGGCGCGCCCGCGGCAGCTCGGCCCGGCACGCCGGGTTCTCCGCCAGCAGCCCGCGGCCGATGGCGGCATTCAGCGCCGCCCGTAACGTGGCCCGGATCCGGGTCAGCGTCGCCGCGGAGATGGGCGTGCCCAGCGCCTGGTGGTGGCGGATGATCGCGGCGAACATCGCCTGCACCTGCGCGGCGGTCAGCTCGGCCAGCAGCACCTGCCCCAGGTACGGCGCCAGATACAGCCGCACGTGCGCCGCGTAACCGCGGACCGTGGACGGGGCGGTGGCGGTGCGGGCGACCAGCCAGTGGGCCAGCCAGTCCCCCACCGTCAGCACCCGGCCGCCTTGGTCGCCTGGCCGCGGGGACCGCAGCCGGGCCAGCACCGCCAGCGCGGCCTGGCGGCTGGGGTAGCCGCCGCGGCGGATCCGCCGCCGGTGCCCGTCCAGCCCGGCCGGCAGTTCCAGCCGCACATACCAGCTGCCATGCCGCCCGCCCGCTGCCAGCTTTGGGCAGCCACGCCCGTACTGCCGCCCCGTCACCGGGTCAGCACAGCCACACCGCCGGTACACACATCCGCCGCTGTTCACACCTCATCACCTCGTATCGCCGAAAGTAGCTACACCGTCACTTTCAGCATGTGACAGGACAGGCGGCCAGGAAAGAACCAGCAGAGCCCGGCACCCGCTCCCGGGCAGCCGGCCATCGCTATCAAACGAGCCGGGAGCACAGGCGCGCGGGATCACAAGGCACCTCAAGCAACCCTCGGTCCCCACCCGGCAGTCACAGGCAGCACCCAAAACGCGGCCTTCACCATCAGCACCGCTGGCTTCGTCATCCTCGGCGTCTTCTTCCTCACCCGGGCCGCGGCGGTGCCGGTCTGGCATTTCGGCAAGACCGGGCAGAAGGGGACCATGCGGCGGCGAAGGCCAGCGCGAACGCCAGCGACAGCACGTCGGCGGCGGGAGCCCGCCGCTACTGGCAGTCAGCGCACAAGCCGGTCACCGCGAACCGGTGCGGGGCGATGGCGAACCCGTAGCGCGCGGCGACGACCCGGGCGAGGTCGTCGAACAGATCGTCGGGCACTTCGGTCATCGCGCCGCACTGCTCGCAGACGATGTGGCCGTGGGCGGCGTGAAGGACTATATTGCAGCACGGCGTCCAGCAGCCAAATGCCGGCTAGCAGGAGCTGCAGGCGCCTCCGCTGGTCGGGGTACTGCCCAGAGTTCGTCCGCCACGGCTGTGCTGCTGCGCCAGGCCGCCCCATCGCTGGGCGCGACGCTCCCGGTCATCCGTAGGCATTCTCTTCGTGCGATGGCGCGAGACTCATATTTGTTTCCGGGCCGCACAAGGCGTCGGTTATTGCGGCCAGCGCTTTATTTTGAACCGGTACCCTATTGGATATACGAGAAGAGCCTTAGCCGTATTCATTAACTCTGTTTGGGGCAGCCCCGAGTACCCTGAGGGGTCTAGCGGTGTTGACGGCATTGCGGCGCGAGTACGATGCTGCCGTCGCGTTGATCGCGGTGGCGTCCAGTCAGATGGTCAGGAGCTGCGGTGAGCCCGCCGGTGAAGCTGTGTGCGTTGGGGCTGCTGCTTGTCGCGGTCTTCCTGGCGACACGGGCCGCCGGGGCCTCGTTCGGGCCTGTCACCACGACTTACAGCCGCGGCGGTGGGACTACGGTGCACACTGGTCCTGGCATGCCCGGGATGAACATGTTCCCCAGCAGCCCGGCCTCGGGCGGCACCCGGCCCTCTCCGGCCGGTTCCGCAACGCCGTAAGGAGAAAAGCCGCGATTGACGGGCACGACTACCGCGGCCGGCGCTCCGGTAGAGCTGGTGGTCGGTGGGATGAGCTGTGCCGCCTGCGCGGCCAGGATCGAGAAACGGCTGAACCTGCTGGACGGCGTGGCGGCCAGCGTCAACTACGCCACCGAGCGCGCGTACATCACCGCCACCGGCGGCCGTGAGGTCTCCGAGCTGATGAGCGCGATCGAGGCCGCGGGTTACACGGCGGCGCTCCCCGGCCAGGACGGCGCCGACGGGCCGGTGACCGAGTCCCGGGCACGCGCGCTCGGCTGGCGGCTGGCCGCCTGTGTGCCGCTGGCCGTGGGCGTCGTGGTCCTGGCGATGGACCCGGCCGCGCAATTCCGCGGCTGGCAGTGGGTCAGCCTGGCCCTGGCGCTCCCGGTCGCCTCCTGGGGTGCATGGCCACTGCACCGGGCGGCGTGGGCCAGCCTGCGGCATGCCAGCGCGACCATGGACACGCTGGTCAGCCTCGGCATCGCAGCCTCCTTTGTCTGGTCGCTCTATGCGCTGACCTTCGGCGGCGCCGGCATGCTCGGCATGCGGATGCCGTTCCCGCTGACGTTCACCCCGGCCGGGCAGCAGGCCCTCTACCTGGACGTCGCCGCCGGGGTCACCGTGTCCGTGCTTACCGGCCGCTACCTGGAGGCGCGGGCCAAGGACCGGTCCGGCTCCGCGCTGACCACCCTGGCCCACCTCGGCGCCAAGACCGTCGCCGTGCTGCGCGATGGAGCCGAGGTCCGGCTGAGCGCGGCCCGCGCTGGCGCAGGCCGATTTGGGCATGGCCATCGGCACCGGCTCGGACGTCGCGATCGGCGCCGCAGACCTCACGCTGGTTAACGGCGACCCGGCGAGCATCGCCGACGCGGTACTGCTGTCCCGGGCGACGCTGCGCACCATCCATGCGAACCTCACCTGGGCGTTCGGGTACAACGTGGTCGCGATTCCGCTCGCCGCCCTCGGGTACCTCAATCCGCTGTTCGCCGGGCTGGCGATGGCCGGCAGTTCGCTGGTGGTTGTCTCCAACAGCCTTCGGCTGCGCCGGTTCAAGGCCAGCCGCCGCCCCGGGGCCACGCCGAAGCCGCGCCCGGCGGTACAGCCCGAGGCCAGCGCGGTTCGGTCGGCGCTATGACCGCCCAGCATTCGGCCGAGGCGCCCGCCGCGCCGGCCGCGCCATCCCGGCCCGTGCGGCCACGCGGATCCGGTGCCCCAGCTGATCCGGGCCGGCCTGGCCCCGGTGGCCTGTGCCGTGGCGCTGACCGCGCTGCTGTGCGCGTGGGTGGCCACGGGCGGCGCGGGCACCGTTTCCCGGGTCACGATCAAGGTCGGCCAGGCCGCGGTCACGCTGCCGTCATCTTCCGCACCGGACGCGGCCGATACTTACCTGACCGTGACGAACCTCGGCGGCCCGGACACGCTGCTCTCGGTCCGGTCGAGTGCGGCCAGCCGGGTGACGCTCGTCAGGCACACCGGCAGCGCTGCAGGCCCTGGGACTGCGCTGCGCCAGATGGCGATCCCGGGCCACGGGACGCTGTCGCTGAACCCGTTCGGCCTCGACATCGTGCTGCAGGTTCCCCGCTCGCTCATCGTCGGCGCCAGCGTGCCGCTGGTCCTGACGTTCCGGCACGCAGGCCGGGTCACGGTCTACGCGACCGTCACCCCGCCCGGCACCCCCTGAGTTGGGCAGACCTGACGATTTGCTCGGTTTCCACCCGGGCAAGATCGCATCAGGACGGCGCCGCTGGCCTTCCGTCCGCCGGGCATCCGCGGTCAGCCGGGTGTGCCCCGGTCCACTGCGCCAGAGATCGACAGCGCGTACCACAAGCCCATGTCGTCGGCCTGGCCCGTGGCCTGGCCGGGACTGTCATCACCGATCCACAAGTAGAGCGGCCAGCCGCCGTACGTTACTTGCCGCTCTCCGTCAGCGCGGCGCACCGTCCCGAGCAAGAATGCCCGGACTCCAGGACCCGCCTGGGGGCGGGTAACACCGCGCGGCAGGATCAGCGGCGGCCACTGCTGCGCGCAAAACCCGCTGCACTGTGAGCGCCCCCGGTGATCGGGCGCGTACAGGTACAGGGTGAAGCCCTTGCCGTCGGTGATGATCTTGCCCAGACCCGGGACGTCGCGAGCCAGCACCGCATACTGCGGCGGGCTGTCGCCCGGGCGGTTGCCGCATGCCGCAGCGGCCGTGCTGATGAGCACCGCGGCGGCCAGCAGGGCGACCCGGCGGGCTGCCGCCGTCCTCGGTGGCCGCTGTCTAGCCCAGGGTGCTTTTCCGCAGGCCAAGAGCTATCCTGTCCGTCCCGGGTTGCCGGTGCTAGATCATGATGATGAGCATGAAGGCCATGGTCACGCCCATCGCGATGCGGCAGGCCGCGGCGGCTTGAGGGCTGAACAGCAGGGCGCGGGCTGACCCGGACGGGCTTCTCCGGGCCACCGGCTCACGGCCACCGTCCGGATGGCTGCCGCCGGCGGTCTGGTCCGGCGCTGCGGCCACGCTGGCGCCGGTTCCGGCGGGGGCAGCTGGGGTGGCGGCCAGGTTCACAGATCCAGTTCCGGCCGCGGCGCCGGCCAGCGCCGGGGCGGCGAAGTAGCTGCCGTGTGCGTGCCCCGGGCCGGACAGCCGGTCCAGGTCCAGGACGACGTAGATGGACAGCCACAGCGCGAAGATGAACGCCACCACCGGCACGCTCAGCGTCTGCATCGCCGCTCCGGAGCCGCCCATGCCGCTCATCCCGCCCCCGCCAGCCGCGGCGGGCGCGTTCAGGGCGGCGAACATGTACAGCATCGCGGCGCTGTGCACGAGGTGCGGCATGCGGTGGCCGTCGGCCAGCACCCGGGCGCCTTCCCTCCGGGATTCGCGGTAGACCCGCCAGCCGAACCACGCCGTCATCACGGCGAAGATCGCATCCCACACACCATTCGGCAGCGTGGTCAAGCTCGCCACCAGCATGCCCGCCATCGCGATGCCCATTAGCAGGTGCGCGACGTCGATGTCCGCGTCCCCGGCGGACCCGGCCCACCAGCGGGCTGCCACCAGTCGCCCCGCGCTGATCGCTGCGACCAGCAGCATGACCGCGGCGAGGATGTCCAGAATCCAGGACGGCGTCATCACGCCCTCGCTTCTTCTGTGTCAGCAGGCTGGCTTGCCGCCGGCAAAGACACCACCGTCCGGGCCGGCCAGTAGGCCGCCGCGAGCAAGATCAGCAGCAGGCCGGAGTTGGGGTCGGTCGCACCTCCGGCCAGGATGGCCCCGAACGCCTCCCCGAAGACCCAGATGACGGCGGCGACCACGATGGCCAGCACCACCGTGGCCCGGGCGGCCGGCCGCGGCAGGTAGGTACCCACCGCGATCAACGCGAGCGCGATCGCCAGCACGATGGAGGCAGCCAGCCCCTGGTTCGCCAGCAGCGAAGCGGCATGGTTGTCCAGAGCGGCCAGCCAGCCGGGCTCACCGCTGGCCATGCCTGCGATCATGTCGTGCAGCGCCTGCGGCGTCCGGTTACCCGGCATCAAGGCGAAGTAGGCCAGGCTGCCCCACAGCACCAGCCACAGCGCCCGGGCCACCGGCGCGCCGACTGCCCGGGCAGCGGCGAACGGGGCCGTGGCTGCGTACCGATCGGAGGGCCACAGCAGCACGGCGAGCAGCGCGTAGATGATCACCGCGCCGGGAGCCCCGTTGACCGGGCTCGCCGCGCTGTTCAGCACCTCCCCCAGCCCTTCGCCGAACCACCACACGCCCAGTGCCCACGCGATCGAGGCAGCCAGCGCGAGCCGGAGCGTGGGCCGCCAGGCGATGCCCACGGCCAGCAGCAGCTGGATCGTGGCGAAGATCGTGTTCAGCAGGACAGCGTGGTGCTCGACCAGATTCGCGTCCCAGGTGATCGGGCTGGCGACCACCGTGGGGTTACCGGACGCAGTTCCGGCCAGCATCTGGCCGAACCCCTTGGTGAACATGAACGACTGGTACTGCAGCACCGCGTCGAGCAGCCAAATCGCCGCCAGGGACAGCTGCAGCACCCGCCTGGCGTCGGGCGGCTGCCAGCCATCCACGGCCGCGACGCTTGTGTTCCCCCGCCTCGCGGCTTGTCCGTCCGCGACGGCGATGTCACTCATCCCGATTCTCCTCGGCTCTTGCACCCGGGACCGCTGCAGTAGCCGAGGCCCTGGGTGCCTGCTGTCTGTGTGTCGATGCCGGCCACCGCCGAGCGTCTCCGGCGGGCACGCCCAGTAACTGAACACATCCAGGCACCCTGGATTCTTCTAACAACTACTGGGCGTCGTAATGAAACATTAGATGGCAGTTCACTAACTGAGCAAGGGGAGCGGCCAGAAAGCATGCACCGGACCCAGGGAGTGACGTATATCCGCAGGTAGAAGAGGGCTTTGCGGATCACGAAATAATGATTCGGGTCCAGGCGATAAACCCTCTCCCGGTATCTGTTAATACCTGGAGAGGGTATCGCCGATACCGCTGCGGGGTATCCAGCTGGCCATTACATTGACGCCGCTGCTTTCCGCATCGGCCACGGTGCCGGACGCCATCGAGAGCCGGAAGACACTGCGGTGAAGCCCGCGCGCGGCCGCGGACGAGGCCGGGTACTAGCCCGGGAGGCTGGGCTGGCCGCCGTCGGCTACTGGCGTGCGGCGAAGCCCGGGGCCAGGCTGGACTCGAGCGGCAGGCCGGTGTCGCGCCAGGCCACGATGCCGCCCGCCAGGCTGGCCGCGTCGTGGCCGGCCCGGGTGAGGAAGGCGGCCAGCCGGCGGGAGTAGTCCCCGGCCGGGCAGATGAGAACGATCGTGCGCGCGGCGGGGAAGGGCGTCCCGTGCCGGAGCATGTCCTCCAGGCAGTCGTCGCGGATGTTCACCGAGCCGGGCACGTGCCCGGCCCGGTAGGCCATGCTGCCCCGGGTGTCAACGCTGATCAGGTCCGGCTCACCGAGCCGCGCCGCCAGGTCGCTGGGCGAGATCTCGGGTCCGGCGGCTGCCTCGGCGTCGGTCAGGTCGGCGGGCATCGCGTGGCGGGCCCGGCCGAACAGGTCGGGGCGGCGCTGCCGGATGTAGGACAGGTACGGTTCCAGCCGGTCGCAGGCGATGATGACGGCGCGGCGCGGCGGCCCGGCCGGCGCGGTGCACCGGCGCAGGTACTGCTGCGCGGCCCAGTAGGTGGCCCCCGTGGTTGGCCCGGCCAGCACCCCGTGCGTGCGGGCCAGATCCAGGGTGGCCTCGATGGCGTCCGCGGCGCGGACCGGGATGATCTCGGTATAGAAGGCGGGCTCGAACAGCCCGACGTCCCACAGCTCAGCCTCGGAGCGGATGCCCGGGATGAAGTCTTCCTTGGTGGACACGATGCCGATGGTCTGCAGCCGCGGGTTGGCGGCCCGCAGGAACGTGGCCGCTCCGCGGGTGGAGCCTGTCGTGCCCAGCCCGCCGAACAGCATGTCGACGTGGCCAAGGTCGTCGGCGATCTCCTCTCCGGTGGTGTCGTGGTGGGTGCGCACGTTGACCGGGTTGGTGTACTGGGAAGTGTGATAAAACTCGCCGGGGTGCTGGGCCATGAGCGCCTCGATCGTCGAGAACACGTCGTTGGGCACGGTCGGATCGGGGCACTCTGACAGCCCGGGCAGTTCTTCCAGGTCGCCGCCGAGCAGTTCCAGCATGTCCCTCACCTCGGGGACCTTGGTCCGGTTGGTGAGCACCCGCAGCCGCAGCCCGTGCATCGCGGCTAGCACCTGCAGTGCCTTGGCGGTGTTGCCGCTGGAGGCCTCGATGAGGGTCTGCCCGCGGCGGGTGATCTCGGCTAGGTCGCCGCGGATCATGCCCCAGGCGATCCGGTCCTTCACCGACCCGAACGGGTTGCAGAACTCCAGCTTGGTGTACAACTCAGTGCCGCCGAGACCGTGCCGGGCGGGGTCGAGCCGCAGCAGCGGCGTGTTGCCGATCAGCTCGGTGATGTCGCGGTAGAGCACGATGACTTTTCCTCTCCCAGGCCCGCGGTGTCGGCGCGCACGGTGAACCCAGCCCCACCAGCGCGCACGACGACCTTGCCCGGCATGCGCTGCATCAGGGCACCGGACGCGGACAGATCCATCTGATAGCCAGCCGTGTTGACGAAGGCCACGATGTCGCCGGGGCCGGGCACCCGGTCCAGGAACGTCAGGTGGTTGAAGACCATGTCGCGTTCGAGGCAGAGGTTGCCGGCGAAGAAGACGCACGCCGGCCGGGCGCCCGGCCTATCCGGCCCGTCCGGCGCGGACCGGCAGATGAGGACCGGGTCGAGCATCACTTCCTGGTCGGCCGGGCAGATCTTGTCCCGGCTGATATCCAGGCTGACCAGGAGGGTCTCGTCGTGCGCGGGCGTGGCGAACTCGACGCTGGCCAGGGTGAGGCCCGCGTGGTCGACCAGCGCCTTACCCGGCTCCACCCACAGCTCGATCATGGTCTCCCGGAGCACCTGGGCGACCGTCCGCCCGCCCTGCCCAGACAGCGGGCTGTCCAGCAGCTCGCGCAGGAAGCCGCTGCCCGGGACGGCGTTGCCGTACTTGTGGAACACCGGGACGCCGCGTATCTGGCCATTCTCGTACCGGTAACCGAGCATGTTGCCGTCCCAGGTCAGCGGCTGGCCGCGGCCGGCCAGGCCGCGCCTGAGTGCCTGGGTGTACGCCTCGAACGCCGCCGGGTCGGCGGTAAATGCCTGCCGGAAGCCGCCGCCGATGTCCAGCACGCGCGGGGCCAGCCCGGCCGCCCAGCACTGTTCCAGCAGCGTCAGGCATTCCTCCACCGCCTGGACCTTCTCGCCCGTCTCGCTGCTGTCCAGGTGGAATGACAGCCCGCGGAAGTCCACCACGTCCCGGGCCTCCCGCAGCGGGCCAATCAGTGCGCCGAAGCAGCCCGCGGGAACGCCGAACCGGCTGACCCGGCGCGCCGCCCGGTCTGGGGAGGCGCCGAATCCGGACAGCCGGACCAGGACCGGTGTCCGCTGGCCGTTCCCGCGGCTGTCGCGGGCCAGCCGGATGATCTCCGACAGCTCCCACGGGTTGTCCGCGTTGACGGTCACGCCCGCCCCGCTTAGCGCGGCAAGAAACGCCCGTCCCTTGGGTCCGGTCGCCTCCACCCGGCCAGGCGGGAACCCGGCCCGAAAGGCACTGGCCAGCTCGCCGGGAGAAGCCACGTCGATGCTGATGCCCTCATCAAGCGCGGCGCGCACGAACGCGCCAGCCTGGTTGGCCTTGTGCGCGTAGCAGATCCGGTACCTGAGGCCCGCATCCGCCAGCACCTGCTCGAAGGCGGTCACGTTCTCAGCGAAGACATCCGGGAACGCGACGTGCAGCGGCGAGCCGTGCTGGGCGAGCAGCCCGGCCACCAGGTCCTCCTGGGCCAGGAACGACCGGGCCACCGGGTGGATCCGGGCAGGCAGGCGCATCACGAGGCCGCCGGCGGCACCACGGTGTACCCCGCGTCCCGGATGGCGTCGAAGGCCCGTTCCCGGGCCGCGACCGTGGCGAAGCCCGCCACGATGCGCTTGGAGACCGGGTCGATCTCGGCCACCGGGCTGCCCAGCGAGCCGAGCAGCCCGGTGATCGTCGCGCGGCAGTGCGTGCAGTTCATGTCCGGGACGTGGAAGGTGCGCTGCCCGGGGTCGGTGATCTCCTCGTCGTCCGCGCCGGCCAGCTCGGTGATCTCCACCCGGTCCAGCAAGGCGGCGAACGTCTCGACATAGGCCGACACCACCGCGGGCTGCACACTGAACCGCTGGCCCCTGATCGTGTGCGTCATCTGGCCCAGGCAGCGTGGCTGTTCGCCCGCTGGCAGCAGGGCGTACTGCTTGGCGATGAGGTCCAGTTCGTGGTGGTACTTCTGCACCGCCTGTGCGGTGCTCAGCCCTTCCTCGCCGGTGGCCCGGGCCATCACGGCCTGCGCCTGGCTGATCGTGGCGTCCTTCATCGCCCGGAGCGTCGCGATGACGTGGCCCGGGTAGCGCACCGTGCCGTCCCGGCCGGCCACGAAGGACACCGGGATCATCCCGCGGCGGAACGTCGACGCCTGCAGTTCCCAGTACCAGGTGCCCGCCACCACGCCGAAGATCCCGCTGTCGCGCAGCCCTCGGGCGAACCCCGCCGGTGTGCGGTACGGCGTCTGGTGTGCCAGGTAGGCGTGCTGGACCAGGGTCCGCGCCGTGGCCTCGACGCCGATCCGGAAGATCTCGATGGGCTCGGTGTCGGTTGTCGTGGCCGCCAGCACCCGGCGGGCGTGCTCATCCAGCCGCGCGGCCCGGCCGGCCAGGGCCTCGTCCGCGGCCAGGTCCCGCCACAGTGCGAGGGTGGCCTCCCGGGCCACGATCGGCACCACCGCGCCGAGCTGGCTTGGGCCCGCATGCGCGACGTTCGGGATGCCGTCGCTGTCATTCCAGGTCACCCGGTGAGTAGCGCTGGTGACCTGGCTGGCCGGGCAGGGCTGCATGAACGCGTCCAGATACCGGCGCTGGGAGGCGGTCAGGTGGCCACCCGGCTCGGGGACCAGGGCCCTCAGGCGGTACCCGAAGCGGCGCGGGCCGCCCAGGAACTCCTCGCCCACGGCCCCGTCGGCCGGGAACAGCCCAGGGAAGGCCAGGCCCGCCAGGATGGCCGAGGCGGCCGCCCGGTCATATCCTTCCGCCACGGGGGTCAGGAGATCGTCCGGCATACTTACCCCGCCCCCTCGGCCAGCCCGGACAGGACACCAGCGAGCCGGCTCAGCTCCTCCCCGGAGTTGTACACATGCACGCTCACCCGGACCGAGTCCTCATAACCGCTCCCAGGCGGCAGGCAGTGCCGGCCGGCCCGCACATAGAAACCTTGTGCGCTCAGCGCGAAGCCCAGGTCGTCCGGCCGGACCCCGTCCAGGCGGAACGACACGATCCCGTACCCGGCCGGGCACTGCGCCCAGGCGACGCCGGGCAGCAGCGTCAGGTGCGGGATCTCCCGCAGCCGGTCGACCAGGAAGCGGGTCAGCGCCTGGCCATGCGCGGCGATCCGGCCGATGCCCAGCTCGTCGATGAAGTCCAGGGCCGCGCCCAGCGCC
>Ga0335078_10014718_pt1 | contig 11609 bp, 7 predicted proteins | sample Lox_Sample_32_FD_206711 | JGI IMG/M metagenome (GOLD analysis project Ga0335078, IMG submission 206711) | Soil microbial communities from Loxahatchee National Wildlife Refuge, Florida, United States - Lox_Sample_3.2 | ecosystem: Environmental > Terrestrial > Soil > Wetlands | place: USA: Florida...
CCGGGTCGGCGGCATCGAGCAGACGCTGTTCCGGATCATCCAGGAAGCGCTCAACAACGCTCGGAAGCACGCGCGAGCGGCGAATGTCGAGGTCGTCGTCACGTTCCTGCCGACGCAGATCACGGCGGTGGTGCGGGACGACGGTGTGGGCATGGACGTGGCCGCAACCGAGGCGCAGGTCGACCGAACACGTCACTTCGGTCTGGTCACCATGCGCGAGCGCGCATCGCTCGACAAGGGGAAGCTCGAGATCCGATCCCAGATCGGAAAGGGAACCGAGGTCCGGGCGACGTTCGACCTTTGAACGGCACTCCGATGTTCCCGCTGAGCCTGGGCAGGTACCGCCCCGTGACAATGGAGGGGATGCGTCACCGCGTGCTCGCCTGCGACTACGACGGGACCCTCGCCACCGACGGGGTCTGTGCCGATGCAACCGTCGAGGCGCTGCAACGCGTCGCGGAGGCGGGGATCAGGCTGATCCTTGTCACCGGGCGCACGCGCGACGAGCTGGAGTCCGTCTTCACACATTCCCGGTTGTTCGAAGCGATCGTCATCGAGAACGGCGCGGTCGTCATCGACGTGGCGAGCGACTCGGAGCGGCTGCTTGCGCCGCGGCTGCCCGCGGCCCTCGCCGACGAGTTGAGCCGGAGGGGCGTGGATCCGCTCGTCATCGGCAGGGTGCTCTGCTCCACGTCATGGTCTCAGGAGTCGAAGCTTTCGGCGGCGATCGCCCGCCTCGGCGTCGAGCGCATCGTGGTTCGCAACCGCGAGTCGGCGATGGTCATGCCGGCCGGGGTCAACAAGCGCACCGGGTTTGAGGCCGCGCTGCGAATGATCGGCGAGCTCCCGAGCAGCGCGGTGGCGGTCGGGGACGGCGAGAACGATGTTGCGATGTTCGCGGTGGCAGGTGTCTCGGTCGCCGTTGCGAATGCGGTGAACATCCTCAAAGCGCGCGCCGACGTGGTGCTCGACCAGCCCAACGGACGCGGCGTCCGAGCGCTCACCGCGGCGCTGGTCGCGGGCGATCTCGGCACGCTGACCGCGCGCAGCCCGCTCGCGGGATAGGGCTGCTCGCCCCCTCAGGACGGCGGTCCGGCTCAGGGCGCCGGTGTGACCCGCGTCCAGGATGCCAGCGCATCGTCGGTGCGCCGGCGCCCGATCGCGGTGCGCTGCTCGACCAGCCCATCGCGTTCATGCTCCGGCGCGCTGGTGGCCTGTCGAGGGAGGACGTTCATCAGCGCGTCGACGAGGTCGGGATCGAACTGGCGGCCACGGTGGCGCCGCAGCTCGCCGAGGATCCAGTCGCGCGACCGCGGCGGTTGATACGGACGGCCGCTGCGCATGACGTCGTACGCGTCGGCCACCGACACGATCCGGGCGCCGAGCGGGATGTGCTCACCGCGCAGGCCGTCCGGGTACCCGTCGCCGTCGAAATGCTCGTGGTGGTGCCGAACGATGAGACGGACGTCCCTCCAGGTCTCGATGTCGGCGAGGATGTCCGCGCCGACCTCCGGGTGTCTGCGAACGATCGAGAACTCGTACGGCGTGAGCGCCCCGCGCTTGCGGAGCAACTCGTCGGGGATCACGACCTTGCCGATGTCGTGGAGATACGCCCCGAAACGGATGACCCTCCGCACATCCTCCGCGAGCCCGATGTGCCGCGCGATGGCGTCGGCGACCCCCACGAGCCTCGCGGAATGCTCCTTCGTCTCGTAATCCTTGGATCCGAGCGCGCCCGCGAGCACGGTCGTGAAGCGCTCGAGCGTGACGTCGTGCCCGACGAACTCGATCGTCTGCCGGATGAAGCCGCCGGTCAGCCCGGCGCCGTCGTCGACCTCCCGTCGACCCACCTGATGGTTGCCTCCCGTCATGCCCCGCTGATCTCGAACGGTCGGGGCCGGGCGATCGTCGCCGATCGAGCGCCTGGAGAGGCCGATGTCACAGCCTCGTGCCAGACCGCTACAGCTGGGCCCTCGGTTCCGGCGCCGATCCGAACGGCAGGCGCAGCGTGTGCCGCCAGTGCGCGCGCACCGCGCGCTGCACCTGGAGGTCGGTCCACCAGATGGGGACCTCCGCGCTCTGATCGTGGTCGACCCGGAGACGCTTGCAGAGCAGCCGGCGCTTGACCGGCATGCCGAAGTCCTTTCGCCCGGTCATGACGACCTTGTAGACGAGATAGACCACCACCCAGCAGACCAGCGCGCCGGTCGCGGCGAGGTAGACGTCACCTGGGATCGATCCCCCGGAGTGGGAGGCGTGCGTGGCGGCGGCGAGGAGGTACATCGAGAAGAGCGTAGCCGCCGCCTGCGACGCAACAGTTCACGATCCGGTAACAGCCATGCGGCCGTCACCGGATCGTGTGTGCTGCGCGTCGCAGTGGCAGTCGCTAGGCGATCGGTTCTGCCTGAGGCTGCGGTTCCAGGCTCATCGCGCCGTCCCCGTCAGGCGCCATGCCGAGCCCCGGGTAGTCGGCGTCGGCGCCACCTCCGGCGACCGCCGCCTCCTCCTCGTAGAGGCGCAGCGCCTCGTCGCGGAGCTTCTGGTAGTAGTCGAGGCCCGTCCCCGCCGGGATGAGCTTGCCGATGATGACGTTTTCCTTGAGACCGCGAAGCCGGTCGATCTTGCCCGAGATCGCAGCCTCGGTGAGGACACGGGTGGTCTCCTGGAACGATGCCGCCGACAGCCAGGACGCCGTGTTGAGCGCCGCCTTGATGAGTCCGAGCAGGACGGTCTGCGCGATGGCAGGTTCGCCGCCCTCGCTCAGCGCCTTCGCGTTGGCCTCTTCCCACTCCAGCTGGGAGACGATCTCACCGGGGAGCAGGTCGGTGTCGCCGGCGTTGTCGATGCGAACCTTGCGCATCATCTGCCGGACGATCACCTCGATGTGCTTGTCGTTGATGTCGACGCCCTGGGTCCGGTACACGCGCTGGACCTCGCGGACGAGGTAGTTCTGCACATCGTCACGACCGCGGACGAGCAGCAGCTCCTGCGGGCTGATCGAGCCCTCACTGATCTTGTCGCCGGCGCTGACGTGGTCGCCGTCGCGGACCTTGATCTGAGCCGACACCGGGATCGCGTACTCACGCGAATCGTCGTCGGTGCTGCGGACCAGCACGTGGTTCGCGTCGACCTTGACCACGCCCGCGTACCGGGCGCGAATCGAGACCTCGTTGCCGTGCTCGTCGACGCCGCGGATGAGCTCGGTGCCTTCGGTGACATGGCTGCCGTCCGCGACCGCAACCGCGTGCTTCGAGGGCACGGGATACGTGGTGTCGAAGACGTCGCGCGAGGTCACCTTGACCTTCTGGGAACGGTTCTCGCCGCGGATGACCTCGACGACGCCGTCGATCTCGCTGATGAGCGCCTTGCCCTTCGGGACCCTGGCCTCGAACAGCTCCTCGACGCGCGGAAGGCCCTGCGTGATGTCCGAGCCACCCGTCGCGACGCCGCCGGTGTGGAACGTCCGCATGGTGAGCTGCGTACCCGGCTCGCCGATCGACTGCGCCGCGATGACGCCGACCGCCTCGCCGATCTCGACCAGCCGTCCGGTTGCGAGGTTGCGGCCGTAGCACATCCGGCAGACGCCCTCGCGCGCCTTGCAGGTCATGATGCTCCGCACCTTGACGCGGCCGACCTTGTCGCGCTCCCGAAGGATGCGCCGGGCGGTCTCGTCGTCGATCTCGTCGCCGGCTCGCTGCACGATCTCGTCGTCGACGGTGACGTCCTGCGCGGCGACCCTGCCCTGGTAGCGGTCGATGACACGGTCCTTGAGCTCGTCGTCGGCAAGCTCGATCCAGATGCCCGCCGTGGTCTCGCAATCCTCGATGCGGACGATGACGTCCTGCGCCACGTCGACGAGCCGCCGCGTGAGGTAGCCCGAGTCAGCGGTGCGCAGTGCGGTGTCCGCGAGGCCCTTGCGAGCGCCGTGCGTGGAGATGAAGTACTCGAGCACGGTGAGGCCTTCGGAGAAGTTGGCCTTGATCGGGAGGTCGATGATACGGCCGGTCGGGTCGGCCATCAGGCCTCGCATACCGGCAAGCTGACGGATCTGCTGCTTGCTGCCGCGTGCTCCCGACTGCGACATCATCAACACCGAGTGGAAGCGGTCGAACGAGCTCATGGTGACCTCGGTCACCTTGTCGGTCGCGTTCGTCCAGATGTCGACGGTCTTGAGGTAGCGCTCATCGTCGGTGATGAGCCCGCGACGGAACTGCAGGTCGACCTGCTCGACGTCATCCTCGGCCTTGGTGATGATCCCCGCCTTCGCGGGCGGAGTCTTGATGTCCATGGCCGCCACCGTGACGCCGGCGACGGTCGCGTAGTGGAAGCCGAGGCGCTTGATGCTGTTCACCAGCAGGGCGGTCGTCTCCGCACCGTGCAGGTCGTAGCACTCCTTGACCAGGTGGGAAAGCTTCCCCAGGTCGAGGAACTCATTGCGGAACGCCATCGACGGCAGGTCGTTGTCCGTGCCCGCGTCACCGAGCGGCAGGACCTCATTGAAGATCACGCGGCCGATGGTCGTCGTCACGATCTCGGTGCCGGTCGGGTCCTCCTCGGATGCGCGGTGCGAGTGCACGTTGCGAGCCGGCATGCGTACCCGGATGCGCTCGTGGAGGTTGACCACGCCGTGCTCGAACGCGAGCTGCGCCTCGCCGGTGGAGGAGAAGGTGTGCAGCTCGGTCTCCGGCCGGTCGTCGTCCGCTCCGCGCTGAGTCAGGTAATACGCACCGAGCACGATGTCCTGGTGCGGTGCGACCACCGGGCTGCCGTTGGAGGCGCTGAGGATGTTGTTCGAGGACATCATCAGGTTCTTCGCCTCGGCGACGGCCCCACTGAAGAGCGGCACGTGCACCGCCATCTGGTCGCCGTCGAAGTCCGCGTTGAACGCCTTGCAGACGAGGGGATGGATCTGGATCGCCTGGCCCTCGACGAGGACAGGCATGAAGGCCTGGATACCGAGGCGGTGCAGCGTCGGGGCGCGGTTGAGGAGCACGGGGTGCTCCTTGATCACGCCGTCGAGAACGTCCCACACCTCGGGCCGGACACGCTCGACCATGCGCTTCGCGCTCTTGATGTTCTGCGTGCTGTTCTGTGAGACGAGCTCGCGCATCACGAAGGGCTTGAACAGCTCGAGCGCCATCTTCTTCGGCAGGCCGCACTCGTGCAGCCGCAGCTCCGGGCCGACCACGATGACCGACCGGCCGCTGTAGTCGACGCGCTTGCCGAGCAGGTTCTGGCGGAAGCGACCCTGCTTGCCCTTGAGCATGTCGGAGAGCGACTTCAGCTTGCGGTTGCCGGTGCCGGTGATGGCACGGCCGCGGCGGCCGTTGTCGATCAGAGCGTCGACCGCCTCCTGGAGCATGCGCTTCTCGTTGCGCACGATGATCTCCGGCGCGCCGAGCTCGAGCAGCCGCTTGAGGCGGTTGTTGCGGTTGATGACGCGGCGGTAGAGGTCGTTGAGGTCGCTGGTGGCGAACCGGCCACCGTCGAGCTGCACCATCGGGCGCAGCTCCGGCGGGATCACCGGGAGCACGTCCAGGATCATCCATGCGGGCGAGGTCGACGACTTGCGGAACGCCTCGACGACGCGCAGGCGCTTGATCGCCTTCTGACGCCGCTGGCCGCTCGTGGACTTCGACTCCTCGCGAAGGCGGAGCGCCTCGTCGGCGAGGTTGATCTGCTGGAGCAGCTCACGGATCGATGCCGCGCCGATGCCGGCCTTGAACACCTTGCCGAACTTCTCGACGTATTCGCGGTACTGCGTGTCGGTGAGCAGGTCGCGCACGGTCAGCGACTCGAGCTCGTCGCGCTGACGCTGCACGTCGGCGCGTAGGTTGTCGAGCTCCTCCTGCGCGCTGAACTCGCGCTCGGCGCGTCCGCCCTGGAGGTCGGCACGAAGCGAGGCGATCTCCGCACCCGCCGCATCCTCGGCCTCCTGGATGCGCTGGGCGATGCTGCTGACGAGCTCCTGCTCGCGCTCGGTGGCGCGACGCTGCACCTCGATCGCCAGGTCCTCTTCGAGCAGCGTTCCCTTCTTGGCGACGACCTCGGTGATCACCGAGTCGTTGAGGGTGAAGTTGGCGGGCGCCTTGCGGCCCTTGGCCTCCTGGATGCGCTCGTCGAGGTCCGCGGCGGACTCGCGCAGCGCGACGAGGCGGCGCTCGCGCTCCTCCTCGAGGCGCGTCCGCTGCGCGTCGAGCTCCTGCTCGCGCTCGGCGATGCGCGCTTCGATCTCGGGCCGCTCGTCGGCGGCGCCCGAGCTCATGCGCTCCTTGAGCGCGACGACCCGCTCGTCGGTGTTGGGATCGAGCTTGGCGAGCAGCTCGGTCCGCGCCTTCTCATCGATCGACGTGACGATGTAGTTGGCGAAGTAGAGGACCTTCTCGAGGTTGCGCGGGCTCATGTCGAGCAGCAATCCCATGCGGGATGGGATGCCCTTGAAGTACCAGACGTGCGACACCGGCGATGCGAGCTTGATGTGGCCCATGCGCTCGCGCCGAACCTTTGCGCGGGTCACCTCGACGCCGCACTTGTCGCAGATGATTCCCTTGTAGCGGTAGCGCTTGTACTTCCCGCAGTGGCATTCCCAGTCCTTGGTGGGACCGAAGATCTTCTCGCAGAACAGGCCGTCGCGTTCCGGCTTCAGCGTCCTGTAGTTGATGGTCTCCGGCTTGGTGACCTCACCGTGTGACCAGGACAGGATCATCTCCGGACTGGCGATCGACAGTCTCAGCGCATCGAAGTTCTCGAGTTTCAGCATGTGTGTCCTAACTACCGATTGCTGCTATCGAATGTCGTCCACGTCGTCGCGCTCGTCGCGCTCGAGGTGGATCCCGAGATCGAGTGGAATGTCGGGGATGTCCTCCTCACCGAGGAGGATCTGGTGCTCGTCGTCGGACTGGATCTCCACGCCGAGCGCGAGGCCCTCGAGCTCCTTGACGAGCACCCGGAACGACTCCGGGATGCCGGCCTCGAGCGTGTTCTCGCCCTTGACGATCGCCTCGTACGCCTTGACGCGTCCGACGATGTCGTCGCTCTTGACGGTGAGGATCTCCTGCAGGATGTGGCTCGCGCCGTACGCCTCGAGGGCCCACACCTCCATCTCGCCGAATCGCTGGCCCCCGAACTGCGCCTTGCCGCCGAGCGGCTGCTGCGTGACGAGCGAGTACGGACCCGTGCTGCGCGCATGGATCTTGTCCTCGACGAGGTGATGCAGCTTGAGCATGTAGATGTAGCCGACCGTGATGTCGCGGTCGAAGTACTCACCGGTGCGTCCGTCGCGGAGCTGCTGCTTGCCGGTCTCGGGCAGCCCCGCCCGGACGAGCTCGCTCTCGATGAGCTCCTCGGACGCGCCGTCGAACACCGGAGAAGCGACCTTGAGCCCGAGCGCGTGCGCGGCGTAGCCGAGGTGCGTCTCGAGCACCTGGCCGAGGTTCATGCGGCTCGGCACGCCGAGCGGGTTGAGCACGATCTCGACGGGGGTGCCGTCCGGCAGGTACGGCATGTCCTCGATGGGCATGATCCTCGCGACCACACCCTTGTTGCCGTGCCGGCCCGCCATCTTGTCGCCCTGGCTGATCTTTCGCTTCTGGGCGACGTACACACGGACCAGCTCGTTCACGCCGGGAGGCAGCTCGTGGTTGCTCTCGCGGCTGAAGACCTTGACGTCGACGACGATGCCCCGCTCGCCGTGCGGCACGCGCAGCGACGAGTCGCGGACCTCACGCGCCTTCTCACCGAAGATCGCGCGCAGCAGGCGTTCCTCTGCGGACAGCTCGGATTCACCCTTGGGCGTGATCTTGCCCACGAGGATGTCGCCAGGGTGCACCTCGGCGCCGACGTAGATGATGCCGCGTTCGTTGAGGTTCTTCAGCGACTCCTCGTTGATGTTGGGGAGATCGCGGGTGATCTCCTCGGCACCGAGCTTGGTGTCGCGCGCCTCGATCTCGAACTCCTCGATGTGGATCGAGGTGTACTTGTCCTCGCGAACGGCGGACTCGCTGATGAGGATCGCGTCCTCGAAGTTGTAGCCCTCCCAGGGCATGAACGCGACCAGCAGGTTCCTGCCGAGCGCCAGCTCACCGCCTTCGGTCGACGGACCGTCAGCGAGCACGTCACCGGCCGCCACGTGCGTGCCGCTGAAGACCGTGATTCGCTGCGACAGGCAGGTTCCCTGGTTGCTGCGCACGAACTTGTGAACGCCGTACCACTGGTCCGGGCCACCGTCGTCGGGGCGCACCAGGATGCCGATGCCGCTGTCCTGTCCGCTGAGGATCTTCTCGACCGAGCGGTCGTTGTCGGCCGGCTCCGGCCAGCCGACGCCGACGACGGTTCCCGGCTTGAGCGCCAGCACCATCTCGCCCGAGTTGCGCGCGGCGTGCCCTTCCATGCCCGTGCCGACGATCGGCGACTCGGCCACCAGCAGCGGGACCGCCTGCTTCTGCATGTTCGAGCCCATCAGCGCGCGGTTGGCGTCGTCGTGCTCGAGGAACGGGATCAGGGATGTCGCGACGCTGACGATCTGCTTCGGCGAGACGTCCATGAAATCCACGTCACCGATGGGCAGGTCCTTGAAGGTGTGGCGCGTGCGGCAGGCGACGTGAGCGACGGCGAAGTGGCCCTTCTCGTCGACGGGCGCGTTGGCCTGCGCGACGGTGTACTTGTCCTCCTCATCGGCTGAAAGGAAGACGATCTCGTCGCTGACCCAGGGCGTGCCCTTCTCGTCCTTGTGCACGCGCCGGAACGGGGTCTCGATGAAGCCGAACTCGTTGACGCGCGCGAAGGTCGCCAGGGAGCCGATGAGCCCGATGTTCGGACCTTCGGGGGTCTCGATCGGGCAGATGCGGCCGTAGTGGCTCTGATGCACGTCGCGAACGTCGAACCCCGCGCGCTCGCGAGAGAGACCACCGGGCCCGAGCGCCGACAGGCGGCGCTTGTGGGTGAGCTCCGCAAGCGGGTTCGTCTGGTCCATGAACTGCGACAGCTGGCTGGACCCGAAGAACTCCTTGATCGCGGCGACCACCGGCCGCGCGTTGATCAGGCTCGCGGACGTGATCGTCCCCGAGTCGCTGATGGTCATGCGCTCCTTGATGATCCGCTCCATGCGGATCAGTCCCATGCGGAACTGGTTCTGGAGGAGCTCGCCCACTGCGCGCACGCGACGGTTGCCGAGGTGGTCGATGTCGTCCGCCTCACCGTGGCCGTTGTTGAGCTGGATGACCTTGCGGATGATCGACACGAAGTCCTGGTTGTCGAGCACGCGGCGATCCTTGTCCCACGCGCGCTCACGGGCCTCGTCCTCACTGATGCCGAGATTCTTGTCGAGCTTGAACCGGCCGACCTTGGAGAGATCGAAGCGGCGCGCGTTGAAGAACAGCGAGTTGAGCAGGTTGCGCGCGTTCTCCACCGTGGGCGGATCGCCCGGGCGGATCTTGCGATACAGCTCGACGAGCGCCTCCTCGACGCTCGTGCTGCCGTCCTTCTCGAGCGTCGACGCGATGTACTGGTGCTCGGGGTCGTTGTCGATGTCGGCGAAGAAGGCGCGGATGTCGTCGTTGCTCGCGTAGCCGATGGCGCGGACCAGCGTGGTCACCGGCACCTTGCGCTTGCGGTCGATCTTGACGGTGAGCACGTCCTTGCTCGAGGTCTCCACCTCGAGCCACGCGCCGCGGTTGGGGATGAGCTTCGCCGCGTACAGCAGGCGGCCGGTCGCGCGGTCCTCGGCGGCGGTGAAGTACACGCCCGGCGACCGCACGAGCTGCGAGACGACCACGCGCTCGGTGCCGTTGACGATGAACGTTCCCTCGCCGGTCATCATCGCGAAATCGCCCATGAAGACCTCGGCTTCCTTGATCTCGCCGGCGTTCTCGCCTGTCTTGATGTGCAGACGGGTGTTGATACGCAGCGGTGCGGAGAAGGTCATGTCGCGCTGGCGGCAATCCTCCTCGTCGTACTTCGGCTCACCGAACTCGTAATCGAGGAAGCGGAGCTCGTAGTTCTTGCCGGTGTAGTCCGTGATGGGGTTGATCTCGTTGAAGAGCTCCCGGAGACCTTCTCTCTTGAACCACTCGAAGGAGTCAAGCTGGGTCTGTATGAGGTTTCCGACCTCGAGCTTGTCTGCTATCTGGCCGTACGACTTGCGGGCGGCAGTAGTGGAAAGAGAAAGCACCATATGCTAGAGTTCCCCCGAGAAGGAATGCGCGCGGGCATGCGCGGCGACGGGCACAATCCCGTATCGTAGCAAAATCTCGCGCCGGAGAGCCTTCACGCGCCGTTCGAACGGCTTGGAGCGCTCGGCGCACCGGCCGGGGAGCGGCACCTCGGACGGACTGCAACCGTCCGATTGCGGGGAAGGGCGCCCGGCTCCCCGGCTCCGGACGCCCTCGATTGCTCGACTACTTGATCTCGACAGTGGCTCCGGCTTCCTCGAGCTTGGCCTTGTGGCCGTCCGCCTCGGCCCGGGGGATCCCCTCGCGGATGGCCTTCGGCGCCGCGTCGACGAGGTCCTTGGCCTCCTTGAGGCCGAGCCCGGTGATCTCGCGCACCGCCTTGATGACGTTGATCTTGGCGTCGCCCGGGTGGGTGAGGATGACCGCGAACTCGGTCTGCTCCTCGGCAGGAGCCTCGGCGGCTCCGCCGGCAGGCGCGGCGGCGACCGCCACCGGCGCAGCGGCCTTGATGCCGAGCTTGTCCTCCATGAGCTTCACGGCGTTGACGACGTCCAGCACGGTCCACGTCTGCAGGGCGTCGACGAACTCCTCGGGGGTCAGGGTCTTGGTGGCCATTGGTTCTCCTTTAAGAAACAGCGATGGGATGGTCGGGCCGGGTCGAGGCCCGGTCAGGCTGCGAGCTTCTCGCGGTAGGCCTCGAGGGTCGACGCGAGCGTGGAGAGCGGCGACTCGAGCGCTGCGGCGAGCCCGCTCAGCGGTCCGAGCAGCGCGCCCGCCAGCCGGCTCAGGAGCACGTCACGCGACGGCAGCTCGGCGAGGGTCCGGACCTCGTTGCCGTCGAGCACCTGCCCCTCGGCGAGGCCGGCCACGAGCGGCAGCGTCCTGGTCGTGCGGAAGTGCTCGAACAGGATTCGAGCCGGAGCCGAGAGGTCCCCGTAGCCGATGGCCAGGCCGACCGGGCCGGTCAGCACGGTCGCGAAGCCCTCGGCGCCCGCCTCCACGGCGGCGCGCCGGGCGAGGGTGTTCTTGACGACGACGTAGTCGATGCCCTCGGCGCGGAGCTTGCCCCGCAGGTCCTCGAGCTGGCGGACCGTGAGTCCGCGGTAGTCGGTGACCACGGCCGAGGTCGCTCGAGAGAGCAACTCGGTCAGGTGGGTGACCGAAGCGACCTTGCGCGCTCCGGCGCGGGTCGCCTGCCCTGTGTCGGTGCTGGACGCCATCGGCTGCCTCCGTCGGGTGCCGCGCCTCCGCCGATGGCGGATACACGGCGCCGGATCGCACCCCGTCGGGGCCGTTCCGGCAGCCTTGCCCACCTGCGCAGGAGATTGAGTGGAACTCGGTCCACGCCTGCGGTCTTCGGCGAACGGACGACGGCGTGTCGTCTGCTGGGAAGGGCAGAAGCGTAGCAGGCCGTGGTCGAGGCGGGGGGCGATCCGGGCC
>Ga0335078_10014719_pt1 | contig 11609 bp, 12 predicted proteins | sample Lox_Sample_32_FD_206711 | JGI IMG/M metagenome (GOLD analysis project Ga0335078, IMG submission 206711) | Soil microbial communities from Loxahatchee National Wildlife Refuge, Florida, United States - Lox_Sample_3.2 | ecosystem: Environmental > Terrestrial > Soil > Wetlands | place: USA...
GCGTCTTTGCGGAAGGGTCACCCGCTCGGAAATGCCCCGCCGGGAATATTGTTCACCTGGTAAGCGAAGATACCGATAGCAATACTCTCGGTGCATCAGCCGCTATCGTCAATGTTGCAAGCTGAATCTGGTTTTTTTATGGAGTGCAACATCCGTTCTTTTATTTGACAGTTTTAAAAATACGCACGTTCCAGTTTTTTGCTCAAGGTCATGAATTCATTTGCAGTTTTCAGCTCGCTGCAAAATTATGATGCGAGCGCAATAAGCCCTGCTTATGGTGCCCCACCATAATTGTTTGATAGCGCGCATCGATGAAAAAGGCGGTCATGGCTATCCAACACGCGCGCCACGCATACTAGTGGAGCGGCTTTGACATTCGCTACCCGCCCAGCCGGCAACTCCCGCAGCGAATGTCAAAGCCAAAACTCCACTAGCATTTATTATTTGCTAGGATCGCGAGAGCCGGAACGCTCGCGTAAGCCAAAGCGCCGCAAGCACGGCCATCGAGAACTCGGTCAGAGCACCGGCGATAATCTTAACGCGTGTCGCCAGGCTTGAGATCTGGGCCACGCTTCTCGCCAAGTCGGGCCACGCCCAGAGCATCATAGCGATGCAGCTGTTCTCGATCAGGTCGAGACTCGCCGTCATCAGAGGAAGCGCGATCAGCGCGCATCGCGTGCGCAGCGGTAGCGCCGCTGCGCCGAACCGCCCCGGCAAGGTCAGCCACCACAATGCGAGGCCGCGCGAGACCAGGTAAAGCGGCGGGTAAAACATGTCGAGCGTGAGTTGCGGATAGGCGTAGTACTTGCGGCCTTGTTCGCCGATCACCGCCAGAAATGTCCGCGCCTCGTCATAGCTGTAGCCCATCGGCCTAATGTCGAAGGGCGGCGCTCCGCCGGCGAGGCGCGACAGATGCGGCAGCGTACCAAAGAACATCACCGCCCAAAGGACACCACTGGCAACAAGCAGTGCGGCAACCAATATCCCGGACGGGAATCTCGCGGCATGGTTCAGGCGACGACCGCGACGCATTGAATCTCGAGCATCATCTGCGGCTGGGCGAAGCCGGCAACCGTGATGGCGGCGCTCGCGGGAAAATCCTTGCCCAGGATTTCACGGCGCAGCTCGGTCATTCGCGTGGTGTAGCGCGCGTCGATCAGAAACACCGTCATGGTGACGAGATCGCTGAGCTTGGCTCCGGCCTGGGCCAGCGTCTTCTCGATGTTGCGAAAGCACTGGTGGACCTGCGCGTCGAAATCGCCGGCGAGCGATTTGCCGGCGGCGTCCACCGCGCCGGTATGGCCAGCGACCCAGATGCTCTTGCCGCCCTCGGTGATCACCGCGGGCGAATAGGCGCGCGTCTCCTGATAGGTGCCGCGGATGAACGATTTTTGCATGTTCTAGGTCTCCCTTCCCTTCCTCATGGCCGGCCACACGGGTCCGGCCTCCGGCTGGTCCGAGTGCAAGCTTGATCCGGCCATCCACGTCTGCGCTATGTCGCAGCATCCTAAAGACGTGGATGTCCGCGACAAGCGCGGGCGTGACGGCGTACATTGACGAGTATGGTGACAAGCAACCCGGACACAACCGACGCCCTCCCCCTCGCCGGCATCCGCGTACTGGAATTTTGCCACGCTATTATGGGGCCGAGCGCGGGCCTGATCCTCGCCGATCTCGGCGCCGACGTGATCAAGGTGGAGCCGGTCGGCGGCGATTCCACACGCCGCCTGTCCGGCTTCGCCGCTGGCTTCTTCGGTACCTTTAACCGCAACAAGCGCAGCCTCGCGCTCGATCTCAAGGCCGACGATGGCCGCGCCCTGCTCCACCGCCTCGTGGCAACCGCCGACGTGGCGATCGAAAACTACGCGCCCGGCACCATGGACCGGCTCGGCTGCGGCTATACCGATTTCGCCAAGACCAACCCGCGCCTGGTTTACTGTGCGCTCAAAGGCTTTTTGAGCGGCCCCTACGAGCATCGCCCCGCCCTCGACGAAGTCGTACAGTTCATGGGCGGTCTCGCCTACATGACCGGGCCGCCCGGCCAGCCGCTGCGCGCCGGCACTTCGGTAATCGACATCATGGGCGGTGCGTTTGCGGTCATTGCGGTCCAGGCGGCGTTGCGCGAACGCGAGCGCACCGGGCGCGGCCAATTCATCAAATCCGCGCTGTTCGAATCGACTGCTTTTCTGGTGGCGCAGCATATGGCCGGCCAGGTGTTAACCGGCCGCGCGCCGCCGCCGATGCCGGCCCGCGAAGGCGCCTGGGCGATCTACGATCCGTTCGAAACTGCTGACAAGCAGCAGATTTTTGTCGGCATCACCAGCAACGCGCAATGGCAGCGCTTCTGCGAGCATTTCGGCCGGGCGGATCTTCTGCAGAATCCGGCCTACAAGACCAACGAGGATCGCGTGCGTGAGCGCCCAACCTTGCTGCCGATCGTCGCCGCCATCGTGGCCCAGCACTCATGCGCCGAGCTTGCCGAATTATTCGACCGTATCGATATTCCGTTTGCGCCGGTCGCCAAGCCGGGCGACCTATTCGACGATCCGCAGCTCAACGCCAACGGACGCATGCTCGACGTCGACCTTTTCAACGGCGTGCACGCCAAACTGCCGCGGCTACCGGTCGAGATCGGCGAGCACGACGTCGGGCTGCGCCGGCAGCCGCCGACCATCGGCGAGCACACCGCCGAGATTTTGGCGGAGCTTGGGCTCGGCAGGGCCGAGATCGACGCGCTGAACGGGCGCAGGGTCATCCAACTCAAGGCACTGCAGAGATAGAGATTCAAAATGAGCGATTTGCCCGCATCCGTGCACATCAGCGAGGAAGGACCGCGCGAGGGATTCCAGTTCGAGAAGGGCTTTATTCCCACCGCGCGCAAGATCGCGCTGATCGACGCGCTGTCGCAAACCGGGCTCGATCACATCCAGATCGTGTCTTTCGTGAATCCCAAGCTTGTGCCGGGCATGGCCGACGCTGATGAAGTGGTGGAAGGAATAACGCCGCGGCCGAGCGTCGCCTGCACGGCGTTGTGGCTCAATGAAAAGGGGTTCGAGCGCGCGCTGACGCACGATAACCGGCTGGCGCTCGCCGGCTCGATCCAACTCTGCACGTCGGAAAAATTCTTAAAACGCAACCAGAACCGCACGATGGAGCAGCAGCTTAACGCGCAGCACACCATCGTCGAGATGTACAAGGCGCATGGCGTGCCGGTCGAGCGCGGCAGCCTGATGGCAGCGTTCGGCTGCAATTTCGAGGGCGATATTCCGGTTGAGCGGGTGGTGTCGCTGGTCGGGCAGATTCTCGATGTCGCGGCCGCACACGGCGTCGCGCTGCATTACGTCAGCCTCGCCGACACGATGGCCTGGGCAACGCCGCTCTCCATCAAGCGCGTCGTCGGGGCGCTCCGCAAGCGCTGGCCCGATCTCGACATCGCGCTGCACCTGCACGACACGCGCGGCATGGCGATCGCCAATGCCTATGCGGGGCTGGAAATGGGCGTGACGCGGTTCGATGCCTCCGTCGCCGGACTTGGCGGCTGTCCGTTCGCCGGCCACAAGGGCGCCGCCGGCAACGTCTGCACCGAAGACCTCGTGTTCATGTGCCACGAAATGGGCATCGAAACCGGCATCGATCTTGACGCCATGATTGAGTGCGCAAGGCTCGCCGAGGACGTCGTCGGCCACCCGCTGCCCGGCTCGGTGATGAAGGGCGGCACGCTGGCGAAGTATCGAACTTAATGTGTCATCACCCGCGAAGGCGGATGATCCCGTAAACGCCGGCTTTCGATGTCATCGCGAAAACGCTGACGATTGTGATTACTGGATGCCCGCCTTCGCGGGCATGACAGTCAGCCCTCTTCCAAAATCTTCCAAATGCCGTTGGTCGTCACGACCAGCCGCGGACCGACAAACATTTTAGCCTGCATAAAGACGAGCGAACGCGTTGCCCGCACCACTTCCGGCTGCGACTCGACGAACTCGCCGACTTTCACCCCGCCGACAAACTGAATGTTCAGCTCGATGGTGGCGTGACGCTTGCCGCCGGTCGCTACCCGCGCGGTCATCGCCATGGACTGGTCGGCGACCGTCATCAGCATGCCGCCATGCAGATTGCCGGCACGATTGAGGTGCTTCGGCGCGACCACGAAGGCGAAGCGCGGCTGTCCGTTCTCCTCGCGCCGCCAGATCGGTCCGACCAGATCGCCGAACGGCGTATGATTGACGATCTCCTCCCAGCCGTGCATGGCCGGGTCGAAAGCCGGTGTCTGTGCCGCAGCCACGTCGTTCATGCGCCGGCTCCGGCCACCGTCATGGCCCTGGCGCCGACGCGCTTTGCCAAGTCAGGAATGAGCTTCTCGGCGTTGGCGCCCGCACACAGTGCCCGGCTGTTGGCGTCGAGCGCCCGCAACGCCTTGACGTAAGCGGTGACCTCGCTCGCGTCGCGCACCGCTTGCGGGTAATCGGTGGCAAACACGAGCTGCGAGAATGCCAGCTCCTGCAGACCGAATTTGACCCAATCGGCGCCCCATTCGGCGGCATGGTCGGGGCCGGCCCAGCCGGCGATGTCGTAGAACAACCGGTGGTCCAGGTAGTAGTCCAGCGGCCGCGCCGGCCGGCGGGCATGCCGCACGATGCCGGCCGTGCCCCATTTTTCGCGCTGCTGGAATGCGCGGATGCGCCCGAGATAGCGGCCGATGCCGCCGGAGAAATGCGAGAACTGAATTTTGAGGTCTGGCAATTCGTCCAGCAAGCCGCTGTTGATGACGCGCACTGTCGCCGTCATCAGCGAAAATTCCCAGCCCAGCATGCGGCCGAGATCGTCGGCGTCCATGCGATTCCAGCGGATCACGCGCGGCAGCGGATGGATAAACACATAGAGGTTAAGGTCGGCGCACGCTTTCCAGAACGGGCGCAGCGCCTCGGCATCGAGGCCTTGGTCCTGTAGCTCCGAGGCGATGACCACGCCGGGAAAGCCGAGATCGACGGCGCAGCGTTTGAGTTCCGCCGCTGCCTCCACAGGTTTTAGCGCCGGTACGTGAGCCAAGCCGATGAAGCGACCGGGATGCGCCTTTTCCGCCTCGCGCATCCGGTCGTTGATGGTGCGGCAGATGGCGAGATCGGGCTGATCGAAGCCCGATCCGCAGGAGAGCACGCCGGCGTCGATGCCGGCGGCATCCATCACGCGCACGTGCGCGGCAAGATCGGCAAGCAGCGGGTTGAGCAGATAATGCGGATTGCCCTCGCGATCGACGTCGACCGTGACTTTGTCGGCATCGCCCTTGAGCAGCTCAGGCGGCGTGTAATGTTGCTGAAAATCGATGAGCATTGAGACCTCAATACGTCATTCCGGCCGAACCGCGAAGCGGCGAGAGTCGGAATCCATAAGCGCTATCATTTCAAGATGGTCTGTCCACGGGCAATTCTGCGAGCACTGTGAATATGGATTCGCGACTCCGCGCTACGCGCTGCCCCGGAATGGCGGTGCGCACTCACATGATGGCAAATTCGGAGTTGCGCCGATCGGTCACCAGCATGGCACCCGGATAGTGGGTGATGCAAAATTCCGGTTTCACCGACGTGACCACCGACTGAGGGGTCACGCCACAGGCCCAGAACACCGGAATCTCATCCTCGTAAACCGGCACTGCGTCGCCCCAATCGGGCCTCGCGATGTCCTTGATCCCGATCGCTTCCGGCTTGGCGAGATGAACGGGTGCCCCGTGTACCGACGGAAATCGCGTGGTGATCTGCACGGCGCGGATAGCGTCCTTAGGCGTCATCGGCCGCATAGAAACAACGAGCGGTCCATGGAACGGACCCGCCGGCGCCGTTTCAATCGAGGTGCGGTACATCGGCACGGTGCAATTGCAGGTAAAGTGGCGTAGCTCGATGCCGTCGTCGATCAAGGCCTGCTCGAATGAGAACGAACAGCCGATCGCGAAGGTGACAAGATCGTCGCGCCACCAGCGCATGAGATCGGTCGGCTCTTCGACGGCCGTGCCGTTGCACCATACCCGATAGCGCGGCAGGTCAGTCCGGATATCGAGATCTTCGCCCAATTCCGGGATGCGCCAATCGCCTGGCGCCGAAACGCCGATGAGCGGACAGGGCTTGGGATTGAGCCGGCAGAAGCGCAAGAAATCCTCGGCGAGCGCCTTGGGCAGGATGGCGAGGTTTGCCTGCACATTGCCCGGCGCCAAGCCTGAAGTCGGCCCGGAATGTTCGCCGCGACGGATTTTCAGCCGCGCCGCCAGCCCGGTCTTCGGGGCCGCCTGCTCTTGAGGCTCTTCTCGTCGTAAAATCGCAGTGGCCATCGCGCGCTCCCGTCCGGTTCGATGGTGCCCATTTTATCAGCAATTGCCTCAGGAAAAATACCGCTGCCGCGACGATGTTACGCGCGGCGCGACCGCGGCGCTTGGACCGCAAACGATGCGAATCTGGTTGAAACTGATCTCAAGATCGCGTTTGCTAACCCATTCGTCGCTCGCCAAGAGCCTGCCAAGGGCCGCAGCCGGCGCCCGCCATTCCGCGCATGCGCGAGCTATCGGTTCAGTATGAATCCAAGAGGGAGACTCGCGATGAGCGAAAAGTGGAAAGAAGAGAAATGGGCTGAAGACATCTGGTATCGCGGCAAGACCACGCGCCGCCGGATCGTCGGTTGGGGCGCTGGCGCGATCGGGGCGGCGATGCTGGTGCCGGCGCCATGGCGCGCGGCCTTCGGCGCCGCCAAGCCCTTCCGGATCGGCTCTGAACAGCCGCTGTCGGGTGTCGCCGCCATCGGCGGCAAGACGGCCGTAGTCGGTCTGCAGATGGCGGCCGACCGGATCAACAAGAACGGCGGCATCAACGGCCGTCCGGTCGAACTCGACATTGTGGACGACGGCAGTTCGCCCGCCGTCGCCCGGCAAAAGACCGAGAAGATGGTGCAGGAGGACGCTATCGACGCCCATGTCGGCGGCTTCCTGTCGAACATCTGCCTCGCCTGCATGCCGGTGTGGGAACACGCCAAGATCGTCAACATGATCAGCGTGTGCCTCGACACGACGCTGACCACGTCCGCCTGCAACCGCGTGAGCTTCCGCGTCCACGATTACGCGCCCGCGCAAGCCGTCGCGTTCGGCCCGATGCTGGCCAAGATGGGCAAGAAGTGGCACATCGCCTATGCCGACTATTCGTGGGGCCAGTCGACGCGCGACGCCTATGCGGGAGCGATCAAGGCGCATGGCGGCGAGGTGGTCGGCACCACCGGCATTCCGCTCGGCACCGCCGACATGACGCCGTTCCTGTCGAAGATCACCGGCAATTTCGACGGATTGTTCGGCATCTTTTTCGGCAAGGACGGTGTCACCATCGCCAACCAGGCCTACGATCTCGGCCTGACCAAGAAATACAAATTTGCCGGCGACGGCGCCATTTGCGAATCGACCAACATGCCGGCGCTGGGACAAAAGATTAACGGCTTCATCGGCATCAACCGCTACATTCCAGTCTTCCAGGGCCCGCTCAATACGCCCTACCTCCACGCCTTCTTCGACGAAGCCAAGGCGCGGCTCCTCAAGGTCGATCCTTCCGGCCCGCTGCCCGATCGCTACGTGCAGTCGAACTACGAGGCGCTCAACGCCTTGAAGCAGGCCATGGAGGCGTCGAAGTTCAACAGCCGCGAAGACACGCAGAAGCTGATCGACGCGCTCGAAGGCATGGAAATGAAGGAAGGCCCCGACTTTCCGCAGGGCGACAAGACCCTGCGCAAGGCCGACCACCAGGCGTTCCTGCGCGAGTTCCTGTTCGAGGTCCAGAACATGGATTACAAGCTGCTCGAAACGGTGCCGAAGGACGCGACCGTCGTCGCACCGGCCTGCACCTTCTCGGCGTAAGTGCGCGCTGCCGCTTCGATCGAAACACACTCCCCGGCCATTGGCCGGGGAGTTGCTTCGTCACCTCTCCTGAAGACTGAATTGTTGTCCGTCCGCTTCGGCGGGCTTGCCGCGCTCTCGGAGGTCAATTTCGAGGTTGCCCGCGACGAGGTTCGCGCGGTGATCGGGCCCAACGGCGCGGGCAAGAGCACGTTCTTCAATTGCCTGACCGGCGTGTTGCGGCCGACCAGCGGCCACATCACCTTCAACGGCGAGGACATTACCGGACTGCGATCCAACCTGATCTCGCAGAAGGGCATCGCCCGCTCCTATCAGATCACCAATATCCTGCCCAACGCCACCGCGCTGGAAAACGTGCGCATCGCCGCGCAGTCGCGCCGGCACGCCTGGAACATGGTGTCCCACCACGGCGCGTTCGCCGACATCAACCAAAGAGCCGAATCCGCTCTGCAGTCGGTCGGCCTGCTCGACAAGGCCTACGAACTGGCCGCCAACCTCTCGCACGGCGAGCAGCGCAACCTTGAAATCGGCATTGCGCTGGCGACCGAGCCGAAGCTTCTCTGCCTGGACGAACCCACTGCGGGCATGAGCGCGGCGGAAACGAACGACACCAAGGAGCTCATTCGCCGCATCGCCCGCGACCTGACCATCCTCATCGTCGAACACGACATGGAAGTGGTCATGGAGCTGTGCCACCGCATCACCGTGCTGCATTACGGCCAGATCCTGGCCGAGGGTACGCCGGCGGAGATTCAAGAGAATCCACGGGTGCAGGAGGTCTATCTCAAGACATGACCGCCGCAGCTGTAAGCGCCGATCCCCTGGTGCGCGTCGAGGACGTCCACACCTATTACGGCAAGAGCCACATTCTGCACGGCGTCTCGCTCGAGGTCGGCGCCGGCGAAGTCGTGGGCCTGCTCGGGAGGAACGGCGTCGGCAAGTCGACGACGTTGAAAACCATCATGGGTCTCGTGCAGCCGAGCCGCGGCAGCGTCCAGCTCGCCGGCGCCCCGATCACCGGGCTGCCGCCGCACAAACTGGCGCGGCTCGGCATCAGCTACGTGCCGGAAGACCGCCGCATCTTCCGCCTGCTGACGGTCATGGAGAACCTGCGCACCGGCTTCGACCGCCACGGCGTCACCGAGGAGAAGCGCAAGGCGCTGCTGGACAAGGTGTTCACCTATTTCCCGGTATTGGCGGAACGGCGCGGCCAAGCCGGAGGTACGCTGTCGGGCGGCGAGCAGCAGATGCTCGCCATCGCGCGTGCCATGATGCTGGAGCCGCGGATCGTCTTGCTCGACGAGCCGACCGAGGGCCTGATGCCGCGCATGGTGTCGCAAATCCGGCAGATCATCGACGTTCTGCACAGCGAGGGGATCGCCATCCTCCTGGTCGAGCAGAACGTGCCGCTGACGCTGCAGGCGAGCCAACGCGTCTACATCATGGAGAAGGGCAGCGTGCGCCATCATTGCGCCGCGTCCGCAATCGACGTGAATGACGCCGTCATCAAGCAATATCTCGGGGTGTGAGCTTTGGGCGCGGTCGGTCAGTTCTTCCAGTCCATTCCCATCGATCTACTGATCATCCAGACGGTGAACGGCATCGTCACCGGCATGATTTTGGCGCTGGTCGCCTCCGGGCTGACGCTGATTTTCGGCATCATGGACGTGGTGAATTTCGCGCACGGCGAGCTGTTCATGCTCGGCGCCTATATGGGCGTAATCGCCTTTGCCGCGACCGGAAATTTCTGGCTGGCGCTGGCGCTCTCCGCGTTGATCATCGGCATTTTCGGCGCCGCGCTGCAGATCGTGACGTTGCGGCCGCTGATCGGCCGCGATCCGTTGAACACGATTCTCGCCACCTTCGGCGTTTCGCTCATACTGCAGAATTACGCGCTCTGGCAGTTCGGCCCGGTGGCGCGCAAGATTTCCGAACCGATCAGCGCCGAGTTCACCCTGTTCTACCTGCAATATCCGTGGTACCGGATCGCCATTGCGGCGCTTTCGGGCGCCATCATCGGCAGCCTTTATCTGTTCCTCAAATTCAGCAAATTCGGCGTCTGGATCAGAGCCACCACCCAGGACCGCGTCATGGCGCAGGCCATGGGTATTCCGGTGCCGCTCGTCTATACCGGCGTGTTCGCGCTCGGCGCCGCCATGGCGGCGGCGAGCGGCGTGCTGTTCGCCCCGTTCGGCGGCGTCGATTACAGCATGGGGCTGCAATGGGTGCTGGAGGCCTTCATCGTCGTGGTGGTCGGCGGCATGGGCAATCTCGGCGGCTCAATCGTCGCCGCGATCTTCATCAGCCTGCTTGAGGCCTATGCCGCGGTCTGGCTCGACCCGTCGCAGGCGGTGATCGTCTCCTTCGTCGTGCTCATCCTCACGCTCCTGTTCCGTCCCACCGGCCTGTTCGCGACACCGAAATGACCGCTGCACCGCTCGATAAGCCGATGAATCTCGACAAGGCGCACTTAAGCCACACCGCCGTTTTCTGGACCGGCTTTTGTGCGGTGATGGCGGCCTTGATTGCGGCGCCGCTCGTGCTGCCGGTGTTCTGGAGCGGCTTCCTCACCGAAATCCTGATCTGGGGCCTGTTGGCGATGTCGTCCGATCTGTTGATCGGCTACACCGGCATGGTCTCGTTCGGCCACTCCGCCTTCTTCGGGCTCGGCATGTACGGCGCGGCTGCGGCGCTGATCATCGTCAAGCCGGCCAATCTGTGGCTGGCGATCCTGTTCGGACTCGGCGGCGCCGCCGGCGCGGCCTTGTTCGTCGCCTATTTTTCCACCCGGTTGCGCGACATCTATTTTGCCATCACCACGCTGATCTTCAGCCAGATTTTCTACGTCATCATCTTCACCTGGACCGCCGTGACCGGCGGCGAGAACGGCCTGATCTTCGACCGGCCGCACTTTACAATTCCGTTTATCGTCAACGTCTCATTCAATTCCCGGACGATGCATTGGTTCGTGCTTGCAGTGGTGACGGGGTCCTATCTGATCCTGCGTCGGGTCACCCAGTCGCCGTTCGGCATGGTGCTGCAATCGATTCGCGAAAACGAAGCGCGCACCCGCGCCATCGGCTATCCGGTGGAGCGCTACAAGATCGTCTCGGTGATGCTGTCCGGCCTGTTTGCCGGGCTGGCCGGCGTGCTCTACGCCGTGCAGAAGGAATTCGCCGCACCCGATTTCGTCTACTTTCTGACCTCGGGCGAGGCCGTGATCTACAATGTCTTGGGCGGTATCGGCACGCTCATTGGGCCGATCGTCGGCGCCGGTTTTTTCCAGCTCATGCGCCAATTGCTGTCGGAGTGGTTCGGCGATCAGTTCCCCTACCTGATCCCGCTCGGCATCATCTTCGTCGCCATGATCATCTTCCTGCCGCAGGGCCTGCTCGGCTTCGCGCGGCGCTGGCTGAACCGGTAGCGCGGACGGCCCTGCTGCCGGAAGCACTCTTGCCGAGAGACGCGCTAAGCGCGGCCACGTCCTTCTTCTCTGCCGCGAAATCTTCGGCGAGGTACTGATAGAAATGCGCGGCGCGGTTTCGCGGCTCCCCATCCAGACCCCATGCGATACAAGATGATCGTCAACTCATAGCCGGCATTAGATCGCCGTGATAGGATGATGGCCCTTCCATCAGTCAGAAGCCGATAACCGGCGATCGCACCTTGGAAGGAATATCATCCCGAATTCAACAGAGGGGCAATCAATGTTGTTCTGCATCACTGCGCAATA
>Ga0335078_10014720_pt1 | contig 11609 bp, 7 predicted proteins | sample Lox_Sample_32_FD_206711 | JGI IMG/M metagenome (GOLD analysis project Ga0335078, IMG submission 206711) | Soil microbial communities from Loxahatchee National Wildlife Refuge, Florida, United States - Lox_Sample_3.2 | ecosystem: Environmental > Terrestrial > Soil > Wetlands | place: USA: Florida...
CCGCTACCAATTCCGCCCGCATACCGTCTGAATAGGAACAGCCGACGTGATTGCATTCCAGCAAAATCTGGTTGCACCCGCAGGCGCACATCAGGCGGTGTCCAAGATCGTTGAAGCGCGCGTCGTCGCCGGCGCCGGCGCAAATCAACACTGCCAGCATGAGCAAGCTGACCTGCAAAGTGCGCTTGAGCAAGGGGCTTCGACAGATGGACACTAATCACCTGCTCCGACAGGTTCGGCGCGCATACGGGCCGGCACCGCCACCCGGACTGGCAGGGCATTGGGAATCAAGGCCACGACTGTGCCAACTAGCATGATCCACACTCCCACCCAGATCCAGCCCACCAGTGGATTCAAGTGCGCTTTGAGGATGGGGCGACCCGTATCCTGGTTCAAGCCTTCGTAAACCAGATACAGATCCTCGCTGATGGTCGAACGCACGCGCGGCATGGTCGAGGTCTGCTGGCTCGCCTTATAGAAGCGCCGTTCGGGATAGAGCGTGTCAATCTGCTTGCCGCCCTTGAACACATCCATGACCGCCCACTCGCTGCCGTAGTTGGGATTGTCGTCCTGCGTGTAAGAGCGACACACGAGCGTGTAAGGCCCGATTGTCATCTTGTCGCCGAACCCCATCTCCTGCTCTTTGTCCTGATTGAAGGCGGATCCGGCGAAGCCGATCATGATGACGATCACGCCAAAGTGCACGATGTAGCCGCCATAACGGCGAGTGTTGCGATGCGCCAGGTGCACCATGGAGGCGAAGAGATTCTGTCCGGTATGGCGGCCAATTACGCGGCCTCCGCGGACGAACTCAGAAATGACCGTCAGGGCCACCAGCACCGAGAGCATGATGGTCATCAGAGAATAAAAATAAGAAGCATCACGCCAGGGGCGCATACCGAGCGCGACCAGCAAAACACCGGTGCCCAGTGCACCGACGGCAGGCCAAAAGAAATTTCTCTTGAGGCTTTCGAGCGAGGTTCTACGCCACGCCAGCAGCGGGCCGAGTGCGGTAAGCAAGAGCAGCAGCAGAGCCACCGGGATATTCACCCGGTTGAAGAACGGCGGGCCCACGGTGACCTTGTTTCCCTGTACCCACTCCGACAGCACCGGAAACAGCGTCCCCCACAGTACGGTGAAGCAGGCCACCAGCAGCAACAGGTTGTTGAACAAGAAACTCGATTCGCGCGATACCAGCGATTCCAGCTTGTGCTCGCTTCGCAGGTGGGAGCGATTCTTCACATAGAAGAAGACGCAAGTCGCAAAAATCACCGCCAGGAATGCCACAAACCAGTCGCCGATCGAAGATTGCGCGAAGGCGTGCACCGAGCTGACTACGCCGCTGCGGGTCAGGAAAGTGCCGAAAATCGAAAGTCCGAAGGTGGCAAAGATCAGCCACATATTCCAGGTCTTCAGCATGCCGCGCTTTTCCTGCATCATCACTGAATGCAGGAATGCCGTCCCCGTCAGCCACGGCATCAGCGAGGCATTCTCCACCGGGTCCCATCCCCAATAGCCGCCCCAACCCAGCACAGAATAGGCCCAGTGCGCGCCCAGAAAGATGCCGCAGGTGAGAAATCCCCAGGTCACCATGGTCCAGCGCCGGGTGATGTGAATCCACTTTTCGCCCGGATAGCGCATGATCAGCGCCGAGAGCGCGAAGGCAAACGGCACCGTGAAACCAACATATCCCAGATACAGCATAGGCGGATGAATAACCATTTCCGGATACTGCAGCAGAGGATTAAGCCCGGTGCCATCAGCCGGCAGCGAACCCTGCATCACGCCAAAAGGGTTGGCGGCGAAATTCAGCAGCAGAAGGAAGAAGACCTGTACGGCCGCGATAATCACCGACGCCCAGGCGAAGAGGCGCACGTCCGTTTTATAGCGAAGCCGAAGAACCAGGCCGTAAGCGGAGAGTAACAACGACCAGAACAGCAGCGAGCCTTCCTGTCCCGACCACAGAGTCGCAAACTTGTAAGCACCGGGAAGGTCTCGATTGCTGTGATGAAAAATGTAAGCGATGGAGAAATCGTTCTGGAAAGCTGCCACCACCAAAACCACTGCTGCCAGAAAGACCACCGCAAAAGCCGCAACCCCAGCCCGCCGCGCCGTCTCGCTGAGGCGCGCCGAGGAACTGTACCGCTCGCGAACCAGTGCGGTCAGCCCCGCCAGGAAGGAGTAAGCGCACAAGGCCAGTGCCAAGAGCAGGGCAAAACTGCCAATTTCTGACATGGGAAGGTCCGAGGCTATTTTTTCAGAAACCGGCCATCGAGGCAACCCGAAAACCCATGAGTTCTAAGACTTCCCACTGGACACACTTAACCACGGAGTCATAAAGACTCCAGGGCGCAGAAAAATCCTGCAGCGCAATCTAAGTGGGTTGCCTCAACCTCTAGGCGCTTTGCTGATGCCGGTGGCGGGCAAGAATTTCGTTTTCCGCCTGCAACCAATCTTCATTCTCATGGCCGGAAGCGCCTCCGCGCTCCTGGAAGAGTTCGTAGGCGCGCTGCCGGATCTGTGCTTCCAGGTCGATCGGAGTCGGGCTGTTCGGCGGGCTAATCTTGCGAACCGGAGAAGCCGATGCTTCCGGCATGGTGATGACTTGTTTGTTGGAATCCGCGGGGCGGGGGTTTCTTGCTTTAGCCATGACTCTACTCCTTACAGATACAGTTAATGAATTTATGATTACCCGCAAAACACAAGACTGGGATACAGATTGTGTAACGAGTGTGACTTAATAATAAACTCACTGGCTGTGGATTTGGGGAGTTCGCAGAGAAAATTAATCTTTACGCAACATAAATTTTGTTTATCTAGGATGATGAGATTTTCAACAGTTTAGAGCACGATCAATAAAAATCATGCGAGCTGGTTTCAGCCTGAGTGATGGCCAGCGGCGCCACCCGGTTCGCTTTCACAGAGATGACGTTATCCTGATTCTGCAGGATTCCCTCCACCATAAGAAATTGCTCAGAACTTAGCAGTAGACGGTTTTTCTGGAACAAATCCGGATGAATGATGGCATTGGCCACTCCGGTTTCGTCTTCCAGGCTGAGAAAGACAAAACCTTTCGCCGTCCCGGGACGCTGGCGTGCGATGACGCATCCCCCAATCCGCACTTGATGCCCGTTGGGAATGTGGCTGAGTTCACAGGCCCGGCTAACTCCAACGGCGTTCATACGGTCGCGATGGTAAGCCATGGGATGAGGACCGACTGTCATGCCGGTGCCGCGAAAGTCCGCCACCAGCCGGTCTTCTGCATTCATCGGGCGCAATGGAGAGCCGGTATCGGGTTCGGGGAGAGAATCCAGTAATGGTCCAGAGAGACGGACTGCACGCTCCACCTGCCACAGAGCATCGCGGCGATGAAATTTTGAGTGCTCAGTGGTCAGTGGACAGTGGGCGGTACTACTCCTGTGGACAGTTTTGTCATTCCGAGCGAAGTGAGGAATCTGCTTTTGATTTTGCCCGGAGGCTGAAAACCTGGAAGTCAAAACTGAATTCAGTGCTCCAATTTCTGCCAGTGTCGTCAGTTCGTTCTTCCGCAGCTCAGATACCCGATTTACCAGATCCCGAATGGAGGTAAATGGAGCAAGACCGCGCTGCTGTACCAGAGCCCGTCCAGCTTTTTCCCGTAATCCACGGGCGTAACGCAGGCCCAACCGGAGAGTGAGATCAGCACTGGGAACTGAGAACTGGCATCTGGCAACTGGTTCTTGTCGAGCTGAGGTTGGCGAGTCACTAAAAACACATTCGATCGTGCAGTTCCACTCTGACCTCATCACATCAATCGGCAAAACCTTCAGCCCGTGCCTTTGCGCGTCTTTCACAATGGTCGACGGATGATAAAAGCCCATGGGCTGATTGTTGAGCAGAGCGGCGGTAAATGCTGCCAGGTAATGACACTTCAAATAAGCGCTGGCATAAGCGATCAGCGCGAAACTGGCGGCGTGGGATTCCGGAAATCCGTAGAGCGCGAATGAAGTGATGGAAAGAATGATCTGCTCTTGCGCCTCCTGCGGGATGCCATTTTGCGTCATGCCTGCGCGGAGCCTGGCCTCGATTTCCTTCATGCGTGCCTGGGAGCGCTTGAATCCCATGGCGCGGCGCAGATCTTCGGCTTCGCCGCCGCTGAAATTGGCGGCCACCATGGCAATGCGCAGCAATTGCTCCTGAAAAAGCGGCACCCCCAGAGTGCGCGCCAGCACCGGTTCAAGCGAAGGATGCGGATAAGTAACCGCTTCCCGCCCTTGGCGGCGCTGCAAATAAGGATTCACCATCTGGCCAACAATGGGGCCGGGGCGAATGATGGCGACTTCCACCACAATGTCATAAAAACGCTTTGGGCAGAGACGCGGCAGGCACGCCATCTGCGCCCGGCTTTCGATCTGAAACATGCCGATGGTATCGGCTTTCTGCAGAGTGGAGTACACCGTGGGATCGTCCGCGGGCAGATGCGCCAGTTCCACTTTTTCGCGATAGTGATCGCGAATGAGCTGCAGGGAATCTTCCAGCACCGCCATCATTCCCAGACCGAGCAAATCCACTTTTATGATGCCCAGGTCCGCGCAATCCTCTTTGTCCCACTGCACTACCACGCGGCCCGGCATGGACGCGGGTTCGAGCGGAACCACGGAATCCAGCTGGCCCTGGCAAATCACCATGCCACCCGAATGCTGGCCGAGATGGCGCGGCAAATCCTGTACGGCAACGCACAGCTCAGAATATTTTCGCAGGCGGGGATGATTCAAATCCAGACCGGCGTCGTGAAAGCGGCGATCGAAGGTATCGTTCTGGTCGCGGTATTCCCAACTGGAAACCGCGGCAGAAACTTTGTCCAGTGTATCGGGATCGAAGCCCAGCGCCTTTCCCATTTCGCGCCCGGCCATGCGGCTGCGATAGGTGATAACATTGGCCGTCATGGCGGCGCCGCGCTCGCCATAGCGTTTGTATAAATACTGAATTACCCGCTCCCGCTGATCGCCGCTGGGCAGATCGAGATCGATGTCCGGCCACTCGCCGCGCTCTTCGGAAAGAAATCGTTCGAAGAGCAATTCCATGCCAACGGGATCGACCGCCGTAATGCCCAGCGAATAACAGACCGCGCTGTTGGCCGCCGACCCGCGTCCTTGCACCAGAATGTTTTCCTCGCGGCAGTAGCGAACCAGGTCCCAGACAATAAGAAAGTAGCCGGCGAGGGCGAGCTTTTCGATTAACTTCAGCTCCCGCTCAATCTGGCGGCGGGCGCGATCTTTCAGGCCATCACCAGCCCTTCCATAGCGCTGCTCGTAGCCTTCCCAGGCGCGCTGGCGGAGAAACGAATTCATGCTCTCGCCTTCCGGCACGGGATACTTGGGGAATTCGTAGCCCAACTCCTTGAGCGTGAAACCGAGCCGGGAAGAAAGTTCTACGGTATTGGCGATGGCCTCCGGAAGATCTGCAAAGAGCGCTTGCATTTCCTGCGGCGATTTCAGGTGACGCTCGGAATTACGCGCCAACAAACGGCCCGCCGTTGTCAGCGTGCGATGATGGCGGATCGCGGTGAATACATCACACAATTCCCGTTCGGCAGGAGTGGCATAACAGACGCCGTTCGTCGCCAGCAGTGGAAGATGCAGCCGCCGGGCAATTTCGATAGCGGCATGATTCCGCGCTTCCTGCTGGCGATGAAAGTGCCGCTGCAATTCGACATAGACATTGCCTCGCCCAAAAATTTCCGCCAGATGCTCGACTTGCCGGCAGGCCGCTTCGATCCCCCCGTTTGCCAGCGCAACAGCCAGCGGACCATCCTCGCCCCCGGTCAAGCAAATGAGCCCGGCAGCATGTTCTTGTAATTCTTCTTCGTGCGCCGTGCCTTCCCCTTTGGTTGCACGCAGCTTCATTTTAGTGATCAAGCGGCAGAGGCTCTGGTAGCCGGCGCGAGAGGAGACGAGAATAGGAAGCCGGAATCCGGAGAAATGCTTGATGGTTGATTTTTGTCTGCCGAACCGATCTGTGTGAATCTGTGTTGATCCGGGGCTGACCACGTTTTCCTGTGGTGAAAAACATTCGCAAGTTACCTCTGCCCCGATATGCGCTTTCAGTTTCGTTTTCTTCGCCGCCACGTGGAAGCGCGGCGCGCCATATACGCCATCGCGGTCCAGCAGCGCCATGGCCGGCATTTGCAAGCTGGCGCAAGCGGCAATTAAGTTCTCGGGCAGAGAAGCGCCTTCCAGAAAACTGAAAGCAGAGCGGGCATGAAACTCGATGTACATAACAAACCCATGTGGGGACAGCCGCCCCCGGCTGTCCAGGCGGCGAGCTGCCCTGTTGTTGTCCCGTCGCCTCGCTCCACGGAATAAAAAGCGTAGAAACTATCTGCCGCGGAGCTTCGCTCCGCTGGACAGCCGGGGGCGGCTGTCCCCACGTGGGTTTTGCCTAGTCATAAGTTCCCTCAACCAACCATCGTCCGTTGAGCAGATCGCGAACCAGGCGATATAATCCGATGCCAGCTTCATGTTGCACCGCGATATCCCACTCGTCGCGCGCCCAGCCTTCCTGCTCCCACCAATCTCCTGACGAGCGCCAGGGCCCGGCCGCCCAGAGAATCTCGCCGCGGATTTCCTGGCGTTTCGCGCATGAAATGAACTCGGGTTTGCCCTCACGCAGAGTGACAGTGACGGCAGCAGGAGGGCGAAAAATGCGCAAGGCCGTCACCAGATCATCGGAATTTCCGGCCGCATCGGGTTTTTCCTGAGGTTCGCCGGGTGCGAAGCGCCGCATCTCAAATCCCTCCCGACCATGGGTATCCAAAAGCGCCAGTGATCCCACGCTGTTTTCTCCAACAATGCCCGCGATTCTGGCCAGCGTGAGTTCGAGTTTTTCCGGCTCCGGCGATGGCGGAAGAAAAAGCCCGCCCTGCGCCGCCCGCGGCCGCACCGGTTCTGCAGCCAGATGGATTTTCCGAATAGGAGCGCCGGGAGGGTGAGCTTTCAAATCCAGCTGCAACAACTTGAGGAAAGTTTTGTAGTCGAGCAGAGGGACGGGAAGATGAAGGGTACGAGAAAAATGCTGCCGAGCTTGCGCCCGGCCCGGACGGGCGAGGGCGCCCGTCCCCACGCAGTCTGGGATGCTTTCATCGTCTTGCCATCCATTTTGCAACTCCAGCTCCAGCCGCAGTTCTTGCGTCGCCAGGGACCACTCTCCCAGACGCGCGCATAGTTGCTGCAGCATCTGGCTCAGCAAAAACGCCAGGGGCTCGAGCAGCACCAGCGCATATTCCAACTCCACGGTTTCTTCAAAAACCAAGGGCGGATCAACCGGGGCCAGAGTGCGAGAAATTTTTCCTGCCGCCAACTTTTGCAAGTAGACGCCGGACTGTCCCAAGCGCTCACTCAGGGCCACATCAGGCAATGCCGCCAATTCGCGAAAATTACGCACCCCCCAGCGGCGTAAATTTTCTAAAAGCTGCTCCCATTCTTCATCGCCTGGCTTTTCCGCAAACAGCACTTCTACCGGCAGACTGCCCAACTGTTCTGCTTCCTGGCCCTCGGCAATCACAGTGACCCCGGAAAATCCGCGGGCCGCAAGCACAGCAGTGTCGGGATTCGCCGCCACAGCAACGTTGCTTTCCAGCCCAAGAGCGGATGCGCGCTTTGCCAGATCGCGGGCAATTTTGGGCAGCGGCCCAAAAAGCGATTGCAGACCGGCAAGATCCAGAAGAATCGTGCCTGGGCCTGCATCTTCTATTTTTGGAGAAAAAGACTGCGCGCAATCCAGCAATGCGGCATGCGCTGCGGCTTCCAGGGAGCAGGATCGATCCCGCAATACCAGGCCCGGACAGTCTTCTACTTGCAGCTTAGTCATTCCCGAGCTCACTCCGGCACGGCGCGCATTTTCATTCACGGCAAAAACTTTTTGTAGCGGAACCTTGCCTTCGAGCACCGCCAAAGCCTGCGATCGCAATTCCGGTTCGGTGCGCAGCCATGCCTCGACGGGAAAATCCGGAACGAAGATGCAGGCAAAAGGCATATGAGCTGTCAGCCATCAGCTCTCAGCTATCCAACAATTCGTACGGCTTTGGTAGTGAACGCTCCCGTGACCGAACCAACCGGCTTTCGCTCCAAGCGTGACCGCAACAGCTCTCCCTGCACCTGAAATCCACTCAGAAGTTGGGCATGCGTCAGAGAAGTATTTGCTGACAGCTGACAGCTGACAGATGACAGCTTCTTTGCCGATACTTTCAGCAGTAGCGAAGCACAGGTCTGCGCGCACGGTGCCGGTGTAATCACGAACAGCACTGTCGCGGTGCGCTCCACTGCGCGCTGAAAACGGAACCAGGAAGTCAACGGAACGCGGCGGGCAGTTTGGAAGGGCACATCGCCAAGATCGATCGTCACCAGGCCAAAGCCGCCGCTCTGCAAAAGCAGATCGGTGACGCGCAATGCCTGCTCGACACTCTTTCGCCCCTTCGGGGCCAGGTCTTCTTTGTCATACCCACGGCTTGCGCCGTGGGCTGTATTCTTATGCCGCTCTGCGGCTGGTCGCCCAGCTCCGCACCGCACCCACAGCAATCTCTCAAAATCCACTCCCGCCGCCGCCGCGGATACAGGATCGAAGGCATCGCTTACATCCACCATAGCGCAGGCTTCCTGGCGCTGCGTGGCTGCCGCCAAAGCGGCCAGCAGCACGCTGGTGCGGCCTGACGATGCCGCTCCGCAAATTTCGGTAAGGCAACCGCGCGGCAGGCCACCGGTCAGCGCATCCATCTCGCGAATTCCGCTTGAGACCATTTCCGGCGAAGGCCGCACTTCGAGCCGGGAAGCCGGGCGCACCTCCGTAAGCTTGGGCACAGCCGCCAGCCGTTCCCAAATCAGAGACGACGACGGCAGAGCAGCCGAGGCCATAGGACGGCGCTCCGCCGCGGCCGGAAAAAGCGGAAAAGACGACATAACACCCTCAGAATTTTCAGGGAACACAGGGCGGAAAGGCCCGGGCGAGTACACCTTCGCTTTTTATTCGCCTATGGAATTATGCCGTTGGGAAGGATTCCTGTCAAGCGAAGATTGGGTCCGTCAGGGCGTGAGCCGGGCGGCGCCCGCGCCAAGAAACATTTGTTTTATAATCGGTGCCAGCCCGTGGCGCTATCGTCTAGGGGTTAGGACGGAAGATTCTCAATCTTCAAACCCGGGTTCGATTCCCGGTAGCGCTACCAAACCTTGCTAAGTTGTTGAATCCAGCATGGCTCAAGCCTGCGAAAGTGGATGTTCCACTCCCGGAATGAGCACGACTTTGTATTATTCTGAAAGCCGTCGTGTGATTCTCCTATGAAGCCGCGAGCCCGGAGCATCCTCAAGAACACGTTTCGGACGGGCATTACGCTCAAAGGAATCGATGGTGTGCTCGAAACCATCGGAGGGGTCCTGCTCTGGCTCATTCCCCCCTCGGCGGTAAACGCGATTGTCAGGATCTCCTGTCAGCACGAACTTTCCAGCGATCCTCGGGATTTCATCGCCGTCCACCTGTTCCGTGCTTCAGAGACGCTACTGAGTGGCGGCAACAAACTGTTCGCGTCGTTGTATCTTCTGTCTCACGGCGCGACGAAAGTCGTTCTCGTGGCCGCGCTGTGGATGAACGCGCTCTGGGCCTATCCGCTTACAATATTGGTGTTCGCCATCTTCAGCGCCTATCAAATGTATCAGTACAGCCACACTCATTCGATCGTGATGTTGCTGCTTACGATTTTCGATGTTGTTCTGATTTACCTGACGTGGCTGGAATGGCAGGAGCGGGGGGCTGATCGTAAACCAATGGTCGCGCCGTAGTGGGAATATGATTGTTGAATCCTGCAAGGTCTTATCGATCATCTAGAAAAACGAGGGTGGCGGTTAAGAACTCATCGAGACAAATCCCAAACTTCGAGGACACAGCCTTGAACTTATCGATCCCCAGACTGGCCGTTGCCGTCTTTTTCCCACTCGTGTTTCTTCAGGCCCAGAACGTTAATTTTCACAACGCGCCCGCTTCGGCGAAGCAATTGAAGAATCCCTATCAGGGCCAGAACCAAGCCGCGCAGAACGGCAAACGGCTCTATGCCATGAATTGTGGCGCCTGCCATGGACGCAACGCTGGAGGGCAAGGCAATGTGCCCGGCTTGGTCGACGGCAAGCTGGAGTCGGTCACACCGGGCGAAATTTTCTGGTACATCACTCAGGGAGACAAGGCCAATGGGATGCCGTCGTGGGAGAAGATGCCGGAGCACGATCGCTGGCAGATTATTACTTACTTAAAGGGACTTGGTCTTTCCCAGACGCAAGAGGCAAGTGCCGCGCCAGCCGATCCGGACACCGTCTCGAAAATAAAGGCCGCGCCTCCGGCGCCTCCTTTCACCGACTTTCGTTATGAGCAGCCGGGGAAAGTCCGCAAAATTACGGCCAGGGATCTGCCTCAGCCCTACGCTACTCACTCGGCTGAAAATGGCCCGGATGTCGTCGCGCGTCCCACCAATGCCTGGCCAAAAGCGCCCGCCGGTTTTCTGGTGCAGCTGTACGCGGCCGGGCTGGATAATCCCCGGCTGCTTCGCACCGCGCCCAATGGCGACATATTCCTCGCCGAGAGTGACGCCGGCCGCATTCGCGTGTTTCGTGGCATGACCAGCGACGGCAAGCCCGAGGACGCATCCATTTTTGCCAGTGGATTGAACAAGCCCTACGGCATCGCCTTTTATCCTTCCGGTCCTGACCCGCAGTGGATTTATATCGGGAATACCGACTCAATCGTTCGCTTCCCCTATCACAATGGAGATATGAAGGTGACAGGAGCGCCGGAACACCTTGCAGACCTTCCAGCCGGCGGGGGCCATTGGACGCGCTCGATTGAATTTTCTCCCGACGGCAAGACGATGTTTGTCGCCGTGGGCTCGGCCTCGAATGACGACGACACCGATACCCATCCCGAGGAGAAAAATCGGGCCGATATTCTGGCCTTCAATCCCGATGGAAGCGGCATGAAAGTCTTCGCCTACGGAATCCGTAACGCCGGCGGGGGACTGGCGATCAGCCCCAAGACCGGAGACCTGTGGTGTTCGGTGAATGAGCGGGACGCTTTGGGCGACAATCTGGTCCCCGATTACATCACGCATGTGCAGGACGGCGGATTTTACGGATGGCCCTGGTGGTATATCGGTTCCCACCAGGACCCGCGGCAGAAGGGGAAACATCCCGAACTTAAGGACAAAACCATCGTTCCGGATGTTCTGCTGCAGCCGCACAATGCCTCTCTGGAGATTACGTTTTATCAAGGAACCCAATTCCCAGCGGAGTACCAGGGGGACATCTTTGCTTCTGAGCACGGCTCGTGGAACCGTAGCGTGCGCGCGGGTTATGAAGTCATTCGTGTGCCGCTGCATCAGACGGGACAAGCCAGCGGTGAGTACGAAGATTTTCTGACCGGATTCGTCTTGCCCGACGGCAATGTCTGGGGGCGGCCGGTTGGTACAGCCGTCGCTCCCGATGGTTCGCTGCTGGTAAGCGACGACGGTTCGAACTCCATCTGGAGAGTCAGCTACTCGCGCAAGTAACAGGCGACATTATAGCCAACACTCCTTGCCGACCTTCTTGGTTGTTATT
>Ga0335078_10014721_pt1 | contig 11607 bp, 7 predicted proteins | sample Lox_Sample_32_FD_206711 | JGI IMG/M metagenome (GOLD analysis project Ga0335078, IMG submission 206711) | Soil microbial communities from Loxahatchee National Wildlife Refuge, Florida, United States - Lox_Sample_3.2 | ecosystem: Environmental > Terrestrial > Soil > Wetlands | place: USA: Florida...
ATGCCGACCGGCTCGAGCTTTACGGTTACCGCCCACACACCTGCGGCGGCGATTCCCGTTGGAGTCGTATACCCATTGGGCGGGCCCACAATCAGCGTCAATCCGTCGAGTGGCCCTCCCGGAACCTATTTCGTCTTCACTCCGGACTTCGGCGCGGTACCCGCGCTTTCTGGGGACCTATCCGTGGCAGGTCCAGGCGGACCAGCCGGGGCGATCCTATGGCCCGGCGACAATCCCATTCAGTACACTGTCGCTGGGCATTACATAGCTTCGATGTACGTACTCGACGACGATTTGCCGAGCGATGAACCAAGCATTATAGAGAGTCCTCCTGTGAACTTCGATGTGAGCTCATCGGCAGGGCTCAGCGTGTCCGGTATCGTGACCAGCAGCGTGGACGACTCCGCCGTGCAGGGTGTGACGATCACCGCGTCGAGCGGGCCGACGGCGACCACGGGGAAGGATGGAACCTACAAGGTCTCAATAAACAGCACGAACGATACCTTGACGGCCTCGTTGATTGGATGGACTTTCTTTCCAACTTCGGCTTTAGCGAATGTTCCGAACATCAGTTTCATTGGCACGCCCGCCGGCAGTACACCGAACATCACCTCAATTGCTCCACAGACCTTTACGCCCGGTCAAAGCGAGGGGACGGAATACACGATTTACGGAACGTCTCTCTCAACAGTAAATGGAGTGGTGTTCCTCGATTCGAATGGAAACCCAGACCCTAACCTGACCTTCACGGCAGACTCGACCGTTGGCCCGCAGGACACCGTTGTCGTCGGCACCATTTCCGACGCCGCCAGCGTTCAGGCCGGGTCGAGGGCCCTCTACGTGACAACGCCGAACCTGGGCAACAGCAATCACATTGGCTTTGCAGTACAGGGCGACCTGTCGCCCTTTATATCGACCGTCTCGCCGGCGACGCTAGTAGCCGGGCAACCGACTGCCGTAACGATCTCGGGCGGCAACTTTGGGCCCGCGTGCGACAGCAGTGGGACTCCGTGCACAGGTGCGGAACTTGATGTCTGCGTCAGCGGTGTCTCGTCTTGCACCTCGTCAACCGCTACCGGCGACATAGCTGTCACGGGAATTAGCTGGAGTGACGCGCAGATAACGGCCACGTTTACCGCGGGCTCCGGGATCACCAATGGCGCCTACGAGGTGGCAGTTGGCTCGGCTGGGGCAACGGGCCAGGGGTTCTTTGCCCCGCCCTCCGGCAAGGGTAAGTACTCCGTTCCCTGGAAAAACATCGTGGTCGGGGGCGACCCGAACCTTCAGCTAATCGTGACTAGCACAGTAAACTCTGGGGTCCACCAGGGCGTAACAACGTTGACATCGCCGAACAGCAACGGCTGCGCTTACGTAGACGAGAATGGGAACATGCCGGAGATAACTGCGGTAGTCTCCAGCGCCAACGGCGGGCCCCCGCCGACCGGCACTGTAGTGTGGCAACTTTCTGTGTATTATCCGTACACGACTTACCAACCGTCGCCCCCCTTCGAGAACCCGCCTGTGTACGCCGGGCGCGCCAGTGCTCTCGATCAATACGATTGGCCGGCAAGCCCTGGGCAAGCCGCCAATCAGCCGTACACTTTCCCAGTGCCGTTCAACGCGGTCCATATCGGATGGGCTCTCCTGAACTATACATATTCCGCGGGAAGTGGTGGTTCCGCAGAGGATCAGCCGACGTTCGAGTTTAAAATCTGCGGCACTAACCCGGATGCGAATTCAGTGCCACCGCTTCCGGCAAATGGCGCCACGATGACTGCCCTGAACAACACCGGCTACTGGTTCGCTCCAAACTTCGCTCTGCATGAAACCAATATGTCGCAGTTCTGTCAGCAGGCGGGAGGTCGCGCGGCAGCGGCCTATTGCTCGGATGCGAAGGTTGACGGGCTCCCGGTATTTGGTCCGCCAGCGGGCTACGGGATTTTGCAGGTGGATCCGGCGTTTGTCGTCGGGGACGCCTTCAGCTTTCAGACCAATGTGGATGATTGGGCGGGCAAGGTCGGCACGAGCGGGGGAGCCAGCTATTGGAACGGGCAAGTCATATCCTGGCAGTCCTATAACAAGGACCCGCAGCATACGCCCGTAGCGGCTCCAGCAGCTATCTCGTATCCAGGCTGCACCTTTGCGATGCCTGCTGACAACTCAGCGGGGAAGCCGGCCTCCGGACTTTCCTTCGGGGATGCGGAGACTATTAAGGAGATTGCCGGGATTGGCTATTGCTTTCCCGACCCGAGCTGTCCGAAAGCTCCAGCGAACGCGAGGCCCCCAACTCAAGTAAACACTACGCTGGAGTTTATCAGGTTCCAAAAGGATCATCTCAACGCGGGCGACACGCCGTACTGGAGCGTCATACCCGCGAACACTATCAATAACAACATCGTTATGGAGATCTGCTCGTGCGTCGGTCCGACGAGAAGCAGCTGTCAATCGTCGGGGAGCCCCATAACCCTGCCTGAGCCCCCGGGCTGCTGGGCGGTAGATCCAAACCACCAGTGCAAGAATTAGGTTGGCCATGACAATACATCGAACACTCCTCGTCTTGTTCGGCGCCACGGCGCAGATCGCGTGGGGCCAGTTGTACCTGCTCGGAGGCGCTGCGGGCGCGGATGGCGGCTTGGGCACCGCCGCAGCATTGTTCCAGGTCGGGAGCGACGGAACCGTCAAGCGGACCGTCACGCTGGTGGAGGGCCCCGTCTTGGACGAACGCGGTAGAATGCCGCCTCTTAACGGAAAGTCCGGCCTCTTTTGGATCGGAATTGCGTATGAGTGGCGGAAGCTGGTTGTTATCTCGGGCTTCCCCGAGTATGCCGCAACTGTAGTCGACTTCGACAAGGCGCTGCCGGTTAAACGGTGTAACCTGCCGCACAATTCTGGGACGGCCCTCTTCAGAGCTTGGTTCGCGGAACCGCCCGGCCGCGGGCCGACGCTCGAATGGTCCGGCTTCACAGACAATGAGCACGGCTCATTTGTTTTTCAGGGGATGGCCGTCGACCCCGGGGTCCCATGCGAGGAGAGCATGCGAGCGCTCAAGGGCGACGACATGAGGTTGGCCTTCACCCACGGCTGGGGCGGCGGGCTGTCAGCGTACGCGAGCCCTCACCTCGATTTTGGACTGGACCAGACCAATGGGACGCTCTTCCATCTCGACGACGGTCCGGCCACGAGGACAGTGCTGGGTTATCAGGTTCCAGCGGAGCTACAACAGGGGTTCAGAGGTTCCGCCGTTGGGGTTGACGACTCGCACGCTTTGGAACTTTGTCTCTTCGACGACAATGGCGCCTATCGCGATCTTATTTTTCGCAAGAGCGACAAGACGTGGCACGTTCTGCCGGCGACCCTCGGTCCTCGGCCTCCATATTCGCGGAGTTTCGGCCGGTACGTAGCGTTCACCGAGGTTCAACCGAAGACGGCGCAGAACCCCAGGAGCGCGGGCCAGGAGGAATGGAGGAGATCGTCCAGCGAGATGAACGCGGGGTCTTGGGCCATCGAGGAAACCGGCCGCGTGTATCCGGGCAATCTGTATATCTATGATGTGGACACCGAGAGGGTTTTCCCGATCCGCACCAAGCAGGGTGACAGTGAGGTTCTGCTAATCGAGAACGGGACAGTTTACTGGCGGGCCGCTCGCCGGCTGTACTCCGCGCCGCTGACAGATTCCGGGATCGGGGAGCCGCGCCTTCTCGTGAATGACGAGACGATTCTGGACACGCACTACGCGTTCCTGAAGCGGTAGGCCGCTCCGAACACGGAGCGCTGAAGCTCGCTTTTCTCAAAGTCTCGGCGCGCCCTACCGGTTCTTCAACTGCTCCGGCAGCACCGCATATCCATCCGGCGGAGGAAACAAATTCACCAGCAGCTCCAGCCTGCGCCGCAGGTAGCGGCTGGGCATCTGCCGCGGGCCGGTATCGACGTCGATATCGCAGCAGGTGCCGTGCAGATAGAGCGTCAAGGTATCTTCGAATGCCTGCCGGGCATACTCGCGGAACAGCTTGGTCTCTTTGCGGACGTTGGTCTGACGGCGCACCAGCGCCTGTTTGAGGTGCCAGCTCTTTTCATCCACCTCGCCGTGCACTTCGGCGCTCAACTCCTCCCGAATCGCCCGGAAGAAGCGCTCCTGCATGTCGGTATTCCAGCGTTCCGCCGCCAGGCCGGCCAGCGCATTATAAAACTGGTAGTGATAATCGGCCACCTCGATTTCCTTGATGGCGAACGCCAGAAAAGTCATTTCGGAAAGGTCCCAGCGCGATCGCATAACGAATCGCGTCTCTCCGGGACGTTCGAAAGAGACACATTCCGATTTTCCGTTGGTCTTTTCCAGGTAGGGCGCGAGGATCACACCGATATTCGGCAGCAGGCTTAGAAGTGCCGGCGAGATGGCGGCGATGGGATCGTTCAGGTATTGGCGCAGGTCCTCCTCCGCCACCGGCAACGTGGTGAAGTAGGAGAATTTACCCGTCAAGGGGATCATTTCGCCGCGGAACCGTGTAGCCAATTCCTCCAGGCTAAGCCGCGGCCGTTCCGATTCGGTGCTCATGCCGTGTGTCCGATTGTATCAGGCCGCAACCGGCCCCCATGCCATACCTGATACCTTACAAGTAATGCCCCCGCGCGTCCTGGTATCCGCCGGCGAAGCCTCGGGCGACCTCTACGCGTCGCTGGTGGTGGAGGAGCTGCGCCGCGAATCGCCCGGCACCGAGTTTTTCGGCTGCACCGGCCCGCGGTTGCGCGCCGCGGGCGTGCGCTCCGTCGTGGATGCCTCCAGCCTGGCGGTGGTCGGGCTGGCGGAGGTGGTGCTGCACATTCCGCGAATCTACCGGGAGTATCGGAAGCTCCTGGCCGCCGCGCGGGAACGCCGGCCGGATGTCGCCATTCTAACCGATTCGCCCGATTTTCACCTTCGGGTAGCCCGCCGCCTGGCTCGGGCCGGCATTCCGGTGGTCTACCTGGTGGCGCCGCAGGTTTGGGCCTGGCGGAAAGGGCGAATCCGGACCATGCGTCGCACTCTTTGCCGTCTTTTGTGCATTTTCCCGTTCGAGGAGCCGTTTTTCCGCCGCGAGGGGTTGCCGGCCGACTATATCGGCCATCCCCTGGCCCGGCTGGTGCGGCCAAACCTCACCAAAGACGAGTTTTTTAAGAAACATAGACTGTCCGCGGGCCGTCCATTAATTGCGGTGTTGCCTGGAAGCCGTCGCGGGGAGGCGGCGCGACACCTGCCCGCTCTGGTTCAAGCAGTGGAACTGTTAAACAGCGAGCAGGCAATGAATTTCGTCCTGCCGGCTTCGGCCACCACCGGAGCCGGGTTTTTCGAGGACCTTACGAAGGGAACACCGATTCGGGTGATCGAAGGGCAAAGCTGGGACGCCATGGCGCACGCTTCGCTCGCGCTGGCCGCGAGCGGAACGGTCACGGTGGAAGCGGCCCTCCTCGGTACGCCCATGGTGACGTTTTATAAGGTGACGCCCGTCAGTTGGATGATGGGCAAACTGCTGGTGGATGTGCCGTTTTACTCGATGGTCAATCTCATTGCCGGGCGCCCGCTGGTGCCGGAGTTGATGCAGACCCGGATGACCGGCGCCAATATCGCCGCGGAGGCGGGCCGCCTGCTTCGCGATGAGAATGCGCGCGGCGCCATGATCGCCGGGTTGGCCGAGGTTCGTGAGAAGCTGTCGGATGGCGGTTCGGAGAGTTCGCCGGCTCGCCGGGCCGTAGCCGTGATACGAGAAGTATTGGAAGGAGTTGTCGCCCATGTTTTGTAAGTTCCCGGTCCTGCCGAAGGCGGTCCCCGCGGTTTGCCTGTTGGTGCTGGCTTTTGGCGCGAATGCCCAGGAGCAGCAGCGGCGGGCCCGCATCGACGTCCAGGACATTGCCATCGATGCCGACATTTCACCCAACTTACAAACCATCACGTCCAAGGCGGCCATTCATTTCGTGGCCGTCGACGACGGAATTTCGTCCGCGTCGTTCGAGCTGAACAACGCGCTCAACCTTTCCAAAGTGGAAGATGCGAACGGCAAGCCCGTGGATTTTTCGCGGAGCCAGCAGGATTTTACGGTGCGCCTGACCATCAATCCGCCGCTCGCCAAAGGGCAGTCGTTCACGGCCAATTTCTATTACGACGGCAAACTCAGCGGCAACGAGGAATCGCCGGTTTACGGAATCAAATTCGCCGCCATCCATCCCGATTACACTTATCTGCTCTATCCCTCACGCTGGTTTCCGGTCAGCGGCTACACCACCGATCGCTTCGCGGCCGACATGCGAGTACTCGTGCCCATGGGATATACCGTGATCGGCAGCGGCATCGACTCGCACCAGCAGAACGGCGACAAGAACCTGTTCGAGTACAAAATGTCGCGCGAATCATTCCCCGGCAGCATCGCCATCGTGAAGGACGCGCCGGTGAAGGTAGCCGAAGCGGGTGTCACCACATCCGTGTATTTCCGCCAGCCGGAAAACGACCTGGCGCAGCGGTACGGGCAGGAGGTCGGAAAAGCCGTAACTTATTTCACCGGGATTTACGGCCTGGCGCCCTACGCCGATCTGACGGTGATCGAGACCGAAACCGGAGCGCCTAACGGATACGCGGCCCCGGGCCTGGTTTTCCTTTCCCCGCGTGGAATTTCGCGCGACGTGTCGAGCCGGCTGGTGGCAAATGAGGTCGCCCGGCAGTGGTGGGAAGAGCTGGTATCGCCGACAACGCGCAATCACCTGTGGCTGGAAAACGGCCTGGCTGCCTATTCCGAATTGTTGTGGACCGAGCACGAAGTCGGCGCCGGCGCCATGGAAACGCAGCTCAAGGATTTTCGCGTCCAGGCGCTGACGGTGGACAATGTCCCGGTGATTCAGTCCTCGCGTCTCGAGGATTATTCGCCCGAGATGTGGGCGCTCACCGGCGGCAAGGGCGCGGTCGTGGCCAACATGCTGCGCTACACCGTCGGCGACGACGCCTTCTTCAAAGCCCTCAAAAACTTCGCGCAGCAGAACGCCTGGAAAAGCGTTTCCACCGACGACTTGCGGCAGGTGCTCGACACCGTCACCGGCCAGAAGATGGATTACTTCTTCATCCAGTGGATCGAATCTTCGGGCGTCCCGGAATTCACGCTGGATTATACGGTGTACCGCCTCGGCGGCGAGAAGAAAGGCTTCCGCGTGATGGGTAAGATCAGCCAGGATGTCGATACCTTCCGCATGCCCGTGGAGCTGAAGATCGAAACCGATGGCGATCCCGAATTTCAGCGCGTCGACGTGGCCGGCACGTCATCGGAGTTCTCCGTGGACACGTTCGGCAAGCCCAAAACCATCACCATCGACCCCAACGGCAGGATCCTGCGTCTGAGCCCGCAAGTGCGGGTGGAGGTGGCCATCGCCAAAGGCGAGCAGTTCGCGCAGATGAGCGACTTCGCCGAAGCGTTGCGCGAGTACCAGAAAGCTCTCGAAACCACGCGCAACAGCTCGCTGGCCCACTACCGCATCGGCGAGATCTACTTCCTGCAGCAAAACTGGTGGCCGGCCGCCAACGAATTCCGCGCGGCCATCGACGGCGATCTCAATCCCAAGTGGACCGAAGTCTGGGCTCATATCAGCCTGGGGAAGATCTACGACATCAGCAACCAGCGCGACCGGGCAGTGAACGAATACAACCTGGCGATCCGGACGAAAGACAACACCCTGGGCGCGCAGCAGGAAGCCAGCCAGTATCTGAAGACGCCCTACGAGCGCCAGCGCCGCACCGACCAGTAGGAGTATGTGGCGCGCGCACTCGTGCGTGCAGCGCCGGCACCCCTGCCGGCGCCTCGGGTTTCTTTTCACTCCTCGATGACGCCTTCCACCGCATCCGGCAGCGGACCCGTCATTTCCCGCAGCTTTTCGAACAGGGCATCGTAAAGCTGGGCGTAGGCTTCAAGCGAAGGATCGTTACGCCGCGGCTGCGCGAACGTGCGCCGCATCTGCCGCACGGCCACCAATATTAGTTTCAATTCTTCGTCGGTAAAGCCGAACGCCTTCGCCATAACCGCTCCCCCACGATCCAGAGTATCGCGCCCAGAAGCGCCGCCGGACTCAGCGATCGCGCCACGCGCATCTCCGTGCCGCCATCCCAAACCAGATCCACCGTGCACGACCCGCTGCAATCGGGCTCGACCACCACCTGCCCTAACGCATCAGCCCAGGTCTTGCGAGGCTCGCCGTTCACGTGCGCGTTCCATCCCTGGTCCCAGGCCACCTGCACGTACAGGAGGTCTTCCCGATGCAGATCGGCCGTGATCGCCGCCGCGCTGGAATTGCGCCAGCGGAACGCCGCGGCCGGCCGCGACGGATCCTCGATCACCGCCAGGAACGGCTCCAGCGGCTTGGTATCGTATGCCGGCGGTGCTTCGCGCGGCAGGTCGCCGGAGCGCACCACGTGGGCCAGCGAACGGCGCGCGCGCGGCACATCGTAGATCACTTCCGGCCCGTCGCGCCAGATCTCTTCGAGCGCGTGCAGTTTCTCCGGATGAGCATACGGATGGTAATGCTCGCCGCTCGCGGCATCGCCGCCGACTATCGAGTCGCAGCCGAAGGCTTTCAACCAATCCACCGCCGTTTGCAATTGATCCCCCGCGTAGATCTGGTAATTGACGCCCCAAAGAAGCTCGTTGCGGATGCCGTTATCGAACCCGCCGACAATCATCGGCGTGTCGCTGAAGGCGTTCATCCAGAAATCGATGGTTCCCGGTGCGAAAACCCGTTGTCCCGGCCGATGTTCGCCCAGCCAGCGGGAAACCCGGTATTCGGCCGTCTTTTCGATCTCGATCGGCTGCTCCATGTCGCGCGCGCGGCGATGCTGATGGACGATCACCGGAATGCAGGCCACCACCAGAATGCCGGCTGCATATCGCCGAAATGTGGGCTTCAAAATCCGCCGCACGCTATCGGCCTGGCCGAGAAAGATCACCAGAAGCCAGAAGGCCATGTCCATCTCCAGGTGGTAGCGTTCCGGCTGCGGCAGCATCCGGATATCGAGCCGATAAGCGCCCAGCGTGACAACCCCCATGGCCCACAGAAACATCGCGGCGAAGCGCACGGGGGGCGCCGTTTTCCACCGTCCCAGAGCCCACGCCAGCAGCAGAATTCCTCCGAGCATCGCCACTGCCAGCAATTGCTCGGACGGTGTCGATTTCCAGCCCACCAGCTTGGGCGCATTGCTGCGAATGGTCTGTATGGTCGAAGGCGTGGCCCACGGCATCGCCAGCGCGTACGCGAGAGCGCCGATCGCCAGCGCGCGCAGCCAGCGCGGCAGCCAGGGCAGCCCGCGCGAGCGATCCCAACCCGCCAGCAGATAGCAGATTACCGCCACGCCCAGCGCGAAGGCTCCGATCCAGTTGCTCAGCACGACCGCGGCCACCGCCAGCGCCGCCAGCAGGTAATACAACGGCCGGCGCTTCTCCAGCGCGGCGTGCAACGCCCCGATTGCCAGCGCCAGAAACAGCATCGACGCCAGGTGCGGCCCCTCGCCGTACGGGACGAGCGTCTGCAGTCGGCGCGGCCCGAACCATCCACCGCTGTCGGCGCGGACCTCGCGGATCAGCCAGCAGGACGGAGACAGCAGCGAATATAACAGCGTTCCGAGGAACGCGGCTCCCGTGCCGGCTCCCAATCGCCGCGCGGCCCAGAAGAGCGCCACCGGGCCGGCGGCATAGATCGCCGCTACTACCACGTGATAGGCCAGGCCGGCGGAAATGTGCGCGGCCCCGTGCACCGCAGCCACCAGAAAATGCAGCAGCGGCGGGTAGCTATCGGGGAACGGGATGCCGCCATACCAGAGCGGAAACCAGTTCAGCTCGCCGAAGTGCGCAGCGATGTAGCGCGCCAGCCCCACGTAGGCGGCTTCGATCGATCCCATCTGGACCGTGTAGGCCGTGCCGAACAGCCGAAGAGTAATCCAGGCATTAATTGCGAAAAGCGCCAGCGCGGCCGCCGCGTTTTTTCGTCTGTCGCCGGACATTATGGAATCATGGCCTCCACACCGTAGAAGCGCGCGGCCGCGCCGCCGAGCAATTCTTCCCGTACTTCCATCTTCTGTGGTCCGATCGCCTGTGTGAACGCCGCCAGGGTCTCTTTCCAGATATGATCCGGTAATCCCGAGGGCCATCCGCTGCCGAACATCACGCGCGCGGGCGAAAATTCGGCCAGCACGTGCTGCAGGTACGGCCGCAGCTCGGCTCCGCTCCACCGGCCGAGCGAAAGATGGATCAGATCGCTCGCTTTGCAGACTACCTGCCGGTGTCGCGCCAGAACCGCCATCCCGTTCGCCCAATCATCCGATGCCGTCCCGCCGACGTCCGGCGACCCGAGGTGCACAATCGCCATCCTCAACTCCGGAAAGCGCCGCGCCATCTCGATCGCCGGCGGAAACTGCGCGGGCTTGAGCTGCAGATCGAGCGCCAGGCGCCGCTGTTGCAGATCCGCGAGGCCGCGCGGAATGGAATCGCCCAGACGCCAGAACACACCGCGAAATTTGGCCGATCGAGCCAACTCGTCCAGCAGCGTCTTCAGCCCCGGGTCGTCCAGATCGACCCTCGCCACCGCACCCTTGACGAAATCATGCCGATTCGCCAGCGCCAGGAAGTCGCGCGGGTCGGCCGGTTCCGGCATCACTGCAATCGATCCATCGAACTTATTGCGCGCCAGAATAGGGGCCAGATGCTCGGGAGGATGCTGCGGGGTGAAGTACTGAAAGGAATCGAGGCGCACGCGCCCGTTTCAGAAGATGAAACTCAACCCGCCGCGCAGGCAGCGCGGCGTCTGCACCAGCAGAATCCGCTGGCCATCGACGGTGTAGAGGGGCAGATAGCCCTGCGCCAGCATGTTGCGCATCTCGGCCGTGGCCTCCAATCGATGGAATCCGGGAATGGGTTGGCGAATCACGATATTGAACCCCGGCATCGGGCTCAGCGTCTGCGTGCTATAGAGATTGCCGGCCATTGCCCAACGTTGGTCGCCCGACCACTGGTAGCTCGCTGTGAAATGCGTCCCCAGGTGCGGCACCACGCCGGCCAGGCGAACCGTGGCCGAATTGCGCCGTCCCACACGGATCATTTCCCGAAGTTGATCGGGGTTGTCGCTCACCAGCTCGCGGTCGCTCGCCGTCAGGCCTCCGGTCGAATCCAGCGTCAGGCTGGCATTGAGATTGTCCGTCAGTTCCTGAGTCACCGTGCCGGAAACACCGGAGCTCTGGAAGTTTCCGACGTCGAAAATGGAATTCGCCGAAAACAGGTCCGGCATCATATCGCTCGACGGAAGCATCCCGGCCGGAGCCACCATGGACAGCGCCGCGTTCATCACCGATTCGTGGTACACGGAGACGTTGTAGGTCCGGCTCCCGTATCTCTGCGTGTAGCCGGCCTCAAACTCCTCGCCGCGCTGCACCTTCGCCTGGTTGTTCATCATCGAGACGCGGGGAAAAATGCCCAACGTGTCCAGATCGCGCTGCAATGCCGCGTCCTCGCCGCCCGCGCCGGCCAGATCGGGCCGGGCATTTCCCGACGTGTAGGCGAATGCCAGCTCGCCGCCGTTCGACAGCCGGTAGCTCAGACGGGCATAGGGGCTGAG
>Ga0335078_10014722_pt1 | contig 11607 bp, 10 predicted proteins | sample Lox_Sample_32_FD_206711 | JGI IMG/M metagenome (GOLD analysis project Ga0335078, IMG submission 206711) | Soil microbial communities from Loxahatchee National Wildlife Refuge, Florida, United States - Lox_Sample_3.2 | ecosystem: Environmental > Terrestrial > Soil > Wetlands | place: USA...
TTGAGGACGACGAAGTGCTCCTTGAGGTACATGGAGCAGCTGGTGATGACGCCCGCGCGCGGCGGGACGGAGAGGATGTCGACGTCCTGGCGCACCTGCACCTTGTCGAGGTAGCCGCGGCCGGCGTCGCCGTTGACCAGCCGCTCGACCTCGGGGCGCTGCAGGCGCGGGTGGAGGGCGTAGCGCACCTTGTGCGGCGTGAGGAAGACGCTGCCGAAGCGGTCGATGGAGATCGTATTGGGCAGCTTGAGGCGGTTCTCCTTCACCGCCTCCCAGATCTGGTTGGTCGACAGCTTGGCGGATTCCGGCGCGTAGAACAGCCGCCCGACGGGCGTGCCGGGGCGGAGCAGCTTCTTCCAGTAGTCCGCGTTGGGAAAGCTGGGATCGAACAGGAAGGCATCCGTTTCGAGCACCAGGCGGTTGTGGTCCGCCCGGGGGGCGCCCGCGGTGATCATCTCGATGCCGATGCGGGCGAGGGTGCTGCGCTCGGTAAAGTGGATGTCGGCGGCGTGGGTGAGCACGAAATCGAGTTCGGCGCCGTGACGCGGCCAGAAAGCGAGGACGAGGGAGAGCGTCTGGGCGTCCTTTTGCCGGAGGCTCAGGATCTGGCCGTCGTTGCTAACCCAAAAGTGGTCGGGTTGCATGGAGGGGCTGCGGGGTTGGAAGTGATGAAGGGGAAGAGCTTGTAGGAAAGGGCGGGGAAACGAAAGGCCGGAGTTGCCGACGCGGCCGGGCCGGGGTGCGCTCCGGGATTGCATTTCCGCACCCGGGCTGTCATTGGCATGCCCTTTTAGAGGCTGAAACCGCCCCGGCGGCCGGCCGTCTTTCACTCAACCATCTCTTCCATGAATCGCTCCCCCCTCATTCCGGCGTGCCTGCTTCTGGTTGGCGCGCTCACCGTGTCCGCCCAGGACATGACGGTCAATGTCCCCGGCCAGCCGGCGGCCGCGCCCGCGGCCCCCGCCGTGGCGCTCCCCGGCGCCACGCCCGCCACCGCACCGGCTCCGGCCCCCGTGTTCACCGAGCAGCAGGTGCTCGAGGAATTCGGCTGGTTCGTCGGCAAGCAGCTCGGCCTGGCCGAGCTCGGCTTCAGCAAGGAGCAGACCGATGCGATGGTGAAGGGCCTGACCGCCGCCGCCGGCGGCCGCGAGGCGCCGTACAACATCGAGCAGATCGGCCCGCAGATGGACACCCTCATGCGGCAGAAACAGGCGACTTATCTGACCAAACTGCGCAACCAGAACCTCGGCGAGTCCAAGGCGTTCTTCGAAAAACTGAAGGAGAACAAGAACGTCGTCGAGCTGCCCAGCGGCCTGCGCTACGAGATCATTCAACCCGGCACCGGGGCGTATCCGAAGCCGACCGACACCGTGAAGGTGAACTACACCGGGCGGTTGATCAATGGCACGGTCTTCGACAGCTCGGTCGAGCGCAAGGAGCCCGCCGATATCCAGCTCAACAAGGTGATCCCCGGCTGGGCCGAGGGCCTGCAGAAGATCAACCAGGGCGGCAAGATCCGCCTCTACATCCCGCCGGACCTGGCGTACGGCGACAGCGGCCAGGGCTCGATCCCGCCCGGAGCGACGTTGATCTTTGACGTCGAGCTGCTGGACATCGGCGGCGCCGCCGCGGCGAAGTGACCGCGCCGGGATTCGCCCGCGATTTTCGCCCCGTCCCCCCGGACGGGGCTTTTTGCTGGTGGCGTGCGCTGCCATCGGCGCGGCGACTGGCGTTTTGTGCGCGGCGGAGCTCAATTCACCCCCCCCCGTTTCGCCCGGCTGGCGAAACGCCACCCCCCTTGTAGAGGGGATTCGGCCATCCACGGCGAAAGTCCCCTCTCGAGAGGGGGGGCCGCAGGCTGGGGTGTGTCACTTCCCATTTCGGGGCGAACCGGATTGTCCTACGGCCGAACGGGTGCCGCGCCGACCGGAGTGGGCGGGTATTGTCGCTTGCGGCCTGTCGGCCTGGCTAAAACGGCGACCGGGGCACCGTGACCGAGTCGCCCGGCACGAGATGCGGGTCTTGCTCAGGCTGGTGCAGGGCGAGGTCGGCGTCGATGGTGTAGGCGACGCGGTCACGCACCAGCGTCACCTGCGCCTCCTTGGCGTAAAGGGTGAAGCCGCCGGCCGCCTGGATCGCCTTGGTCAACGTGAGGTCAGGGGTCCAGATGATGCGCCCGGGACGCGCCACTTCCCCCCCGACGTAGACGTAGCGTTCGGTGACGGTGACCGACACGTCGATCGTGGTGTAGAAGTTGCGGGCGATGTAGGTCTGCCGGATGCGCGACGACAGCTCCGCCGAGGTCAGGCCGGAGGCGACGACATTCCCGATGTAGGGCAGGTTGATCAGGCCCTGCTCGTCGATCTGCACGTTGTGCATGCTCGGGTCCGGAATGCCCTGCAGCGCGATGGTCAGGCTGTCGCCCGGCCGCAGCAGGGCGGAGGAGGTGGATTCCGGGACGCGCGGATTGGATCCTTCCGGCTTCGTGGCGCAGCCGGCGACGCACGCCGCGAGGAGGAGAAGCCACGCTAACCGCCGCGCTGTCGTCATGGCCCCGCAGTGTTGCGAAGCGGAACCGAAGCGCAAGTCCAAGCCGCCGCCGATGCCGCCGGAGAGATCAGTTCGCGCCCGGAGCGGAACCGCCAGTGCCGGACTTGTGCGTTTCCGCCGGCTTGGCCGCCTCGGCCGCCGCCGGCTTGGCCTCGTCTTCCTGCGAGGCCTTCTTGAATTCCTTGACCGATTGCCCCAAGCCCTTCGCCAGCTCCGGCAGGCGCTTGGCGCCGAAGAGCAGGAGCACGATGAACAAAATCAGCAGCAGCTCCATGCCGCCAAGATTGAAAATCGCGAAACCGGGAAGAAAAGTTGCCATGTCTCAACCCTAGGCGAAATGGCGGTCGAGTAAAGGTGGAAACGGGCGCGCTCAGGGCGCCGGTTGCTGGTCGACGGGCCGGATCGACTTCTTGAGCAGATTCTGCGCGCTGTCCGGCTGCTCGGCGTCGAAGAAGCCGGTGAGCTGGCGGATGCGGGTCGGGTGCCGCATCTTGCGCAGCGCCTTCGCCTCGATCTGGCGGATGCGCTCGCGGGTGACCTTGAACTGCTTGCCGACCTCCTCGAGGGTGCGGCTGTAGCCGTCGACCAGGCCGAAGCGCAGCGAGAGGACGCGGCGTTCGCGCTCGGTGAGGGAGTCGAGCACGTCGACGATCTTCTCCCGCAGGAGTGAGAACGCGGTCATGTCGTATGGGTTCTCCGCGCTCTTGTCCTCGATGAAGTCGCCGAAGCTGGTGTCGTCGCCGTCGCCCACCGGCGATTGCAGCGAGATGGGTTGCTGGGCCATCTTCATGATCTGCTGCACGCGCTCGACGGGCATCTGCATTTCCTCCGCGACCTCCTCGGGCGTCGGTTCGTGGCCGTATTCCTGGAGCAGTTGCTTCTGGACCTGCATGACCTTGTTGAGGGTCTCGATCATGTGCACCGGGATGCGGATGGTGCGCGCCTGGTCGGCGATCGAGCGGGTGATGGCCTGACGGATCCACCAGGTGGCGTAGGTGGAGAACTTGTAGCCGCGGCGGTACTCGAACTTCTCCACGGCCTTCATCAGCCCCATGTTGCCCTCCTGGATGAGGTCGAGAAAGGAGAGGCCGCGGTTGGTGTACTTCTTGGCGATGGAGATGACGAGGCGCAGGTTCGCCTCGACCATCTCGGTCTTGGCCTTGTGCGCCTCGCGGACGTGCGTCCGGGTCTTGGCCACGAGGCCCAGCAGATCATGGGGCGCGACCCGGGTTTCCTGCTCGATCTGCTTGAGCCGCTGGTGGAGCGTGCGCGCGTCGATCGCGGCGTCCTTCTTGGTCTTCGGATGCTTGGCGCGCTCGAGGGAGTCCTGGAGCTTGTGAATCTCGTTGAGCAGCGGGCTCAGGTTCTCGAGGTAATCCTCGTAGACCTTGAGTTTGAAATAGAACTTCGGGAAATGCGCCCGCAGCGCGTGCTCGCGTTTGCGGAATTTGGTCAGCGCCCGCTTGCGTTCCGCCTCCGCGCGGGCCTTGAGGTAATCCTGCCAGCCGTCCTGCACGGTCTCCTCGGCGCGCAGGGTCGACTCGACGAGGCGCGGCAGCGACTTGAAGTAGGCCTCGCGGCTGTCGATCTTTTTGTCGATCACGATCCGGTCGAAGCGTTCCTCGCGGTTGAGCAGCTTCTGCCCCAGGGTGATGATGTGGCGGCTGACCATCCCGGCCTGGAAGAGCGCCTCCTGCGCGTGGAGCTCGGCGTTCTCGATCCGTTTGGAAATCTCCACTTCCTGCTCGCGAGTCAGCAGCGGCACCTGGCCCATCTGCTTGAGGTACATCCGCACCGGGTCGTCGAGGATGTCGTGCTGCGAGGAGCGCGACTCCTCCTCCTCGGCCTCCTCCTGCCGCTGCTTGTAGCTGTCGACCTCCTCCGGATCGAGGATGTCGATCTCCAGGTTCTGCAGGATCGAAATGACGTTCTCGATATCCTCCGGATTGTCCACGCTCTCGGGCAGCGCGTCGTTGATGTCGTCGAAGGTCAGGTAGCCCTGCTCCTTCGAGAGCCGGATGAGGTAGCGGATCTTCTCGTTGATGCTCGCGTTGCCGACCGGCCCCTCGGCCCCGGGCGCGCCCGCGGCCGCCGGAACGGCGGGCGGAGATCCCTCGTCGGCGACCGGCGCGACGGGTTCGTCGACCTTGACGGCGGTTGAAGCAGGCTTGGCTTTGCGCGGCATAGAAGTGGAGAAAATCTGACAAAATCAAACACCCGCCGTCAGCATGGGAGGCTGGCGGAGCTGGCGTTGGAGCTCGGTGCGGCTTTTCAGCAGCGACGGTATGTCAGCGTCAACATCCGTCTGTTTAGCAGCGATTTCAAGTTCTAACTGCCGCAGCCGGGGTTCGAGCGCGCGGGTCTGCAGGCGGCGGAGACCCTCGTTGGCCACCTTGCGGGGATCGTCGATCGCCGGCGGTTCGAACAGGAGCGAAGCGACGAGGGCTTTCTCTTCCGGCGTCTCCAACAGGGGCTCGAGGTGGTCGCGGCCGGGCCAGGCGTCGTGTTCGAACTCCGTGAGGAAGCGCCGCAACAGGGCGCCGGCCGGATGGGTGGCGTCGATCCAGTCGCGCTCCGCCAGCTCGTGGGCGAGGGGCTTGCCGAAAGGCTCGAAGTGCAGGCAGATCAGGAGCAGGTCGAATTCCGGCGACCGGCCGGAGGGGGCGGCCGGCTTCGCGGGTGCGGTCGCGGGCGCGTCCCCGGCGACGCGCGCCTGGCGGCGCGCAAAAGCGACGAAATCGCGCTGCAACGAGGCGGGGGAAAGGCGCATATGGCCGGCGGCCTCGGTCAGGAACTCGGTGCGCGCCACCTCGAACTCACTGTTGATCACGAGCGCAAAGAGCGCCTGCGCCGCGCGCGATTTCTGCTCCGGCGAGGTGGCCGCCGGCGCCGGCAAGAGGCTCCGGCAGGCGAAGGCCATCGCCGACAGGGCCTGGCCGCGGAGCTCGTCGTAGGCCGCCCGGCCGCGGTCGCGAAACAGCGAATCCGGATCGGCCCCGGGCGCGAGCACAAGGAACTTCACCTCCAGACCGGCCCGGAGCGCCATCGGCACGAGGCGCATCGCCGCCTTCTGGCCGGCGGCGTCGCCGTCGAGGAAGCACTCGACCTGCGGCTGGAAGCGGCGCAGGAGCACGAGCTGCGTTTCGGTGATGGCGGTGCCCTGCGGCGCCACCACGGTCTTCAGGCCGACCTGCCAGCAGCGCAGGGCGTCGAGCTGGCCCTCGACCAGCAGGAACGGCCGGTCGTCGGCAATATGCTGGCGCGCGCGGTCGAGGTTGAAGAGCAGGTTGCCCTTGGTGAAGATGGGCGTTTCCGGCGAGTTGACGTACTTCGCCTCGCGCGCCGGGTCGTCGGCCGGCGTGAGCTCGGTCTGCCGCGCGGTGAAGGCGACGACGCGCCCCTGGTGGTCGCGGATCGGGATCATGAGCCGGCCGCGAAAACGGGGCTTGAGCGCGCCGATCATCAGCGGCCCGGCGTCGCCGCCGCGGATGAAGAACAGCCCGCACTGGCGCAGGGCCTCGGCGGAGTACTTCCGCCGGAGCAGCGCCGCGGCCAGCTCGCCGCCAGCGGCGTCGACCGCGCCAATCCTGAACTCCTCGGCCAGTTCGGGCGGAAAGCGGCGCGTCTCCGTCCAGTAGGTGCGCATGAACTCCCCGGCCGGGCCCGTGCCCTTGAAGGCTTGGTGGAAATGGTCGGCGGCGACCTCGTGCAGGTCGAACAGCTCCTGGCGGAGCGAGCGCTCCTCGCGGGTGGGGCCGGAGCCCTCCTCGTACTCCAGCGTGACGCCGGAGCGCTTGGCGAGCGTCTCGACGGCCTCGGTGAACGTCAGCCCCTCGGTTTCGCGCACGAAGGTGATCGCGTCACCGGCCTTGCCGCAGCCGAAGCACTTGTAGAAGCCGTTGTCCGGGTTGACGTAGAACGACGGCGTCTTCTCCTGGTGGAACGGGCAGAGGCCGCGGAAGCGCGACCCGACCTTGCGCATGGTCACGACACGGGACACCACCTCGAGGAGGTTCACGCGGGCCTTGAGGTCGCGCAGGCTGGAGGCTTTGATGGCGGGCATGGCGGGGCGCGGGCGCGCCGGGGGCGGAAAGGCGAAGAATGCACTTTCAACCCCCCGGGAGGTGTGTCAAGTTTCCCGCCTTTCGCGCGGAACCGGGCGCGGTTATGAACGACATAGAAAGCATGCAATCTGGGATTCGATGGGGGCGTCGCGCCGGCTGGCGGGCGGCGCTGGCGGGACTGGCGCTGGCAGCGGCGGGCGCCGCGCCGGCAAGGGCGGCGGACACGGTGCAACCGCCGAAGGTCGTGCCCCAGCCGGTCTTCGAGTACGGGCTGAGCGGGTTCACCGAAAAGGACTATGGCACGGCGGTGGAGGCGCTGTTCACGCGCTACGAACAACTCTCCGGCCGGCGCCTGGTGCCCGGGCCCAAGGGCAAGGTGGGGCTGAAGATCTACAGCGACTCCGGGCCGGGCCTCGCCACGCCGATCCCGCTCGTCCAGGCGGTGATCGAGGCGCTGCAGCGGCGCGGCTTCAAACCGGAGAACATCTTCATCGTCGGACTGAGCCAGCTGCGCATGCGGTTCACCGGCTACCTGCCCTCGCTCGTCACCGGGCAGAGCGTCTTCAAGGGGCACCCCATCTACGTCCTCGAATCGGGCAAGTTCTATGACCCAACCTGGTTCTACGACAGCCCGCTGCCAACGCGCTTCGACCCGATCCTGAACGAGCGGGCGGCGGAGGAGGCCGCCGGCGGCAAGGTGCAGACGACGGTGGAGGAGGACCGCAAGAGCTTCCTCGACACGCCGCTGTTCCTCGACTCCGACTTCTGGATCAACCTGCCGGTGTACACCGACCATCCGGTGCTGGGCATCAACGGCGCGCTGGTGAACGCCACGCTTTGGAACGCCTCGAACACCCTGCGGTTCTTCCGCAGCCCGGCCAACGCGCCCGCGGCGGTGGCCGAGATGGCCGCCATCCCCGAGCTCCGCTCGTCCTGGATCTTCAGCCTCGTCAGCCTCGAGCGCTACCAGTTCATCGGCGGCCCTTACTTCAACTCGCTTTACACCCTCTCCGAACCGCAGCTCTGGCTGAGCGCCGACCCGGTGATGCTCGACGCCCTGATGCTCAAGCGCATCGACCGCGGCCGCCTCGAGGACGGCTTCAAGGAGATCGATTCCGACGGGCTGCGCATGCTGGAGTTTGCCCAGCAGCTCGGCGTGGGCTCGGACCAGACGGACGACGTGCAATGGGTGCGGATGGGGGAGAATCATCCCGCGCCGCCGTGAGCCGCCGCCCGCGCGCCGGCAAATTTCCACTTGTGTCGGCCGCCCGCTTGCGGGCAGTTTAGTCGCCATGACGCCGGCCGCGTATCTGCCCTTCCTCTGCCAGATCCTCCTGGCCGCGGGCATCGCCGCCGTGATCATCGGCGCCAGCCACCTGCTCGGCCAGCGCGCGCCGGAGAACAAGATCAAGGACACCGCCTACGAGTGCGGCGTGCCCGGCCGGGGCCTGGTGCACGCGCGCTTCTCGGTGAAATTCTACGTCACCGCGATGCTCTTCATCCTCTTCGACATCGAGGTGATCTTTCTCCTCCCCTGGACCTTTGTATACCGCGAATTCCTCGCCTCCCGCCTCCCGATCCTGCTCCCGATGCTGTTCTTCCTCGGCCTGCTGGTGCTCGGCCTCGTTTACGAGACCCGCAAGGGGGCGCTGGACTGGGAGCGATGATCGCGGCCGGCGCCGGCCCGGCGCCCTGACCGGTTTTCCGCATGCGGCTTGAAAAGTTCATCTCCCGCCAGCGTGTCATCGACCTCATCAGCCTCGACCTGAAGGGGGCGCTCGGAGAATTGCTCGAGGTGTCGGTCACCCGGTTCACCGACCTGAATCCCGACACGCTGCTGCGGGGTCTCTTGCAGCGCGAGAACACGATGACCACCTATCTCGGCCTGGGCGTCGCGCTGCCGCATGTGCGGGTGAAAATGCACCGCCGCTACGTGCTCGCCATCGGCCGCAGCCAGGCGGGCATCCGCTACGACGGGCTCAAGGACAACGAGCGGATTCACCTCATCATCATGCTGCTGGCCGACGAGTCGGCGCGCGACTACCTCACGGTGCTCGCGTCGCTCGCGCGGCTGGTCAAGGAGCCCGAGTTCGTGCACAGCCTGATCCAGGCGCCGGACTTGGAGGTGTTCTGCGACCGGCTGCTCACCGGCCTCGGCGGCCTCGCCGTGCGGCCGGCGCAACTCCAGCAAAACCGCGTCAACCGGATCATGTTTCGCGAGGCCGAGCGCGTGGCCAAGGGCTGCGGGTGCTCGTCGATCATGGTGTTCGGCGACACGTTCGTCGGCGGCATCGAGGCGGGGAAATGGTTCGGCGGCATGAAGACGATCCTCGTCACCCGCAATCCGGGCGAGCCGGGCGAGGAGCGGAAGGGGTTCGCGGAGATGATCCAGGTGCGTTCGTTTTCCAGCCAGCGCCTCGCGCAGTTGCGCAGCGCCGTGCTCGTGGCCCTGACCCGCGGCCTGATCAGCTTCAGCGACCGCGTATGCTGCGTCGGCGGCATCGCGGCCAGCAACCAGTTCGACACCGTTGTGGTCGTCGACGTGGAACGCGAGTTTCAGTCGCTGCTCACCGGCCACGCCGATCTCCTGCCCTCGGACGTGAAACCCGAGGTGCTCGAGCGGGTGCTGGCGGTGGCCACGGATCTGGCGGTCGAGGGCCGCGAGGGCCGGCCGGTCGGCGGGCTGTTCGTCGTCGGTGACACGGACAAGGTGGACAAGTTCATCAAGCCGCTGGTGCTCAATCCGTTCTACGGCTACAAGGAGGAGGACCGGAACATCCTCAGCCCGTTCATGGACGAGACGATCAAGGAATTCTCGTCGATCGACGGCGCGTTCGTCATCCGCGGCGACGGGGTGGTGGAATCCGCGGGCAGCCTGATCCAGGCGGCCGATTACGATCACGCGCTGCCGAGCGGCCTCGGCTCGCGCCACGCGGCGGCGGCGGCGATCTCGGTGGCGACGCAATGCATCTCCATCGTCATCTCCTCGAGCACGGGGCAGGTGACCCTGTTTCGCCGCGGCGTCATGCTGCCGCTGACGGAGAAACGCCTGAGCGGCGGGTAAGCCGCGCGGCGCCGGCCTAGAGCAGATCCAGTAAAACTGTAGCCGAAACCGGTCATTGCGAGGAGCCCCGCAGTGCGGGGAGACGAAGCAATCCAGCTGGATCGCCACGGCGCGCTTCGCGCTCCTCGCGATGACTCAAAGCGCGAGAACGCGGCTACAGGCCAAATTGAACCGCGCTAGTCTTGGAACAATCCGGTCAGCATCGGCGCGGGCCGGCCGTCCCACTCGCGGACTGGAAACACGCCCTTGTAGCCCCAGACGGTCCAGCCGAACCCGCGGCGTTCGCATGCCTGGCGGACCGCGCGCGTCCAGGCGATCGTGGAGGCCGGGTCGGCCCGGTAGTAGACGCCGAATTCGCCGAGGAGGATTTCGCGGTGTGCGCCGGCGGAGGCGGCCCAGCGGGCAAGCTGGTCGAACAGCGGCTCGATGTCCTTCGCCGCCGACAGCGTGACCCCGGTCCAGGGATGGTCCGGATGGTCCCGGTCGGCGGTCGCGCGGAGATCGGGCGCCACGCCGGGGAAGAGCACGGGCGGCATGTGCGCCACTGAGTACGGCGAATAGATCCACGGCGCCCGCTGGTGGGTGAACAGGATCGGGTCGTAAAAGTGGACGGTGACCGCGACGTTGGGATCGTTCGGGGGCAGCTCGAGGTCGACCACGTTCGGAATGGTGTTCCACCGGTTGACCGGGAAGTAGACGACCCGCGTCGGATTGCTTTCGCGGATGGCCGCGAGCATCCGGAAGTTGAACACATTCAGCTGTGCGTTGGTGTCGGCCTTCGGCTCGTTGAGCACCTCGAAGCGCAGGTAGTCGCCCTCCTTCGCGTAGCGCGTGGCGAGCAGGCGCCAGAGGTGCGCCGCCTTGTCCATGAGCGCCGGGTCGGTGAACACGCGGATGTCGGAGCCCTCGCCGGTGTTGAAATCCGCGCCGTCGAGGAAGTGAACGTCGAGGATGGCGCCGAGACCATGGCGGCGGGTCCAGGCGAGAGCCCGGTCGAAAGGCGCCACCTTTGCCTCGTCCAGCGTACCGTCGGCCTTCAGCCAGAGCCGGGAGTCGATCGGGTAGCGGATGTGGTCAAACCCCTGCGCGGCGATCCAGGCGACATCTTCCTCCGTGAACCACGGCGCCGCGTACGTTAGGTCGCCGCCGTTCTGGGACAACCAGTTGGCGATGTTGACGCCGCGGCGGAAGGTCGGCGCTGCGGCGCGCAGCCGGGGCAGGGTGGCGGCCAGCAGTAGCGGTACGACTAGCAACACCGTGAGATCCAAGGGATGAAGCCGGAAACTCATGCTCCCAGCAGGGCAGGGAGGCGCCCAGACGTCAATGTCGCGGCCCGGTACCCCGGGTGTCACTTTGGGGTTGCGCCGCGCCCCGGGGTGCCTTTCCTCTCACCCCTCCAACCCTTTGCCGCCATGCAAGAAGTCGTCACCCTCGAATGCACCGAAGCCCGGAAGGAAGGCAAGCCGCCCTCCCGCTACCTCACCACGCGCAACAAGAAGACCGTGACCGAGCGCATCGAGAAGAAGAAGTACAACCCCTTCCTGCGGCGGCACACGCTGCACAAGGAGATCAAATAGTCGCGCTCCCACTCCGCGGCCACGGGTCGCGGCGTCCCGGAACTGACTCCCGCCGGAGTCAGTTTTCTTTTTTCGGGACGGCGTCCACCGTCACGCCGGCCGGAGACCGGGCCGCGGCCTGCTGCTGCAAGAGCGCCCGGCGGTGGGCGCGCCAGCCGTCCCGATGTTTGCGGATCCAGTCGAGCAGGGCTCGCTCGAAGCCGATGTCGTAACCGAGCCGCTCGGACTCGAGCCATTTGTGCCGGAGGATCTCCTCCCGTTCCGCGAGGAATTCCTGATACAGCGACGATTGCTTGATGAAATCGCGGGAGGTTTCCGGCTCTTTGGGCGGCAAGGACATGGAGACCACGGC
>Ga0335078_10014723_pt1 | contig 11606 bp, 7 predicted proteins | sample Lox_Sample_32_FD_206711 | JGI IMG/M metagenome (GOLD analysis project Ga0335078, IMG submission 206711) | Soil microbial communities from Loxahatchee National Wildlife Refuge, Florida, United States - Lox_Sample_3.2 | ecosystem: Environmental > Terrestrial > Soil > Wetlands | place: USA: Florida...
CCATTCGGCCGGTGGCTTTGGTTAGCGAATCGGTGCAGACTGCACCTGTTTTGATTTGATTCGGCCTTCCTCGCCCTCCGCCCTCCGCCCTGCTGATTTGGGTTGACATCATACCCAAACATGCGCATACTCAGGTCGTATGTCTACCCAGGAAGCAAGAGAACGGCTGGAACTGCTGCAAGGTACACTGGACCTGCTGATCCTGCGCACGCTGATCTTTGGACCGCAGCACGGGCAGGGAATCGCGCGCGCCATTCACCTGGCGTCGGAGGAAGAGCTCCTCGTGGAGCACGGCGCGCTCTATCCTGCGCTCCAGCGCCTGGAAGAGCGGAGGTGGATCTCTGCCAGGTGGGGAACCTCCGCGAATAACCGAAAAGCCCGGTTCTACTCGCTGACCCCGGCGGGTCGCAAACAACTGGTTAAAGAAAGCACCAAGTGGAGGCGCTTGACGACAGCCATCGGGCGGATTCTAGGGCCCGAGGCGGAGGAGAGCTAAGGATATGTTCCGAACCAGGCGGAAGCCGAATGAATTTAGCGCCGAAATTGAGGCCCACTTGCAGCTCGAGACCGAGCGATTGCAGGAACAGGGGCTAAGTGCGGAGGAGGCACGCGCCGCCGCGCGCCGGACCTTCGGCAACGTGATGCAAGCCGAAGAGCGTTTTTACGAAACGGGCCGCTGGCTCTGGTGCGATCACCTCTGGCAGGACGTTCGCTTTAGCCTGCGCATGCTGGCAAAGAGTCCCGGCTTTACCGCAGTCGCCGTGCTGACTTTGGCGCTCGGCATTGGCGTCAACACGGTGATCTTTTCCGCTGTCTACGCTGTGCTGCTCAAACCGCTGCCATTTAAGGACTCGGACCGGCTCGTGTTCATCGAAAAGAAGAATCCGCCGCGTGGCTGGGTGCGGAATCCTATTTCGCCGGCCGAGATTCTTGCGTGGCGCAATGAGAGCGGCGTCTTTGAAGACATGGCTGCCTTCTCCGGGTCGTCCTGCGTGCTGACCGGTGTGGGTGAAGCGGAGGAGGACCCGTGTGAGGTTGCTTCCAGCAATCTGTTTCCGCTGTTGGGCGTAACCCCTTTCCGGGGCCGGATATTTTCCGCCGATGAGGACAAGCCGGAAGGTCCGCGCGTTGCAATCCTTAGCTATGGGTTGTGGCAGAGACGCTTCGGGGCGGATGACGCCGTCATCGGCCGTGCGATTGAGCTCAACGGCGCCAGCTACACAATCGTAGGGGTGATGCCAGCCAGCTTCTCGCACTTGTATGCCACGCCCTACGGTACCGTCCCTGAGATGTGGGTATCTGGGATTGGGCTCTCGCCGGAGGACACGTCGAATAACTACTTCGCAATTGGCCGGCTGAAGCCCGGGATCAGCTTGCAGCAGGCTGGAACGCAATTGAACCAGGTTTCGGTTCGTATCGACCAAGTGCATCCCGATCTCAAAGGATGGCGCGCGCAGTTGATGAGTCTCCGTGTGATGCTCTCCGGAGATACGCGTTCGGCGCTGGTGGTCCTGATGGGAGCGGTGATCTTTGTTTTGCTGATTGCGTGCGCCAACATGGCCAACCTCTTGCTTGCACGGGGCGCGGCCCGCGCGAGCGAATTCGCCGTGAGGAATGCCCTGGGGGCGAGTCAATGGCGCATTGTCCGCCAACTGTTGACGGAGAGTCTGGTGATTTCCCTGGCCGGCGGAGTCCTGGGGGTTTTGCTTGCTTCCTGGGGTTGCAAGGGGCTGGTGGCTCTGGCCCCGCCGTTCCTGCTGAACTCCGCTCCCGGCCTAGGCGGCGGCACAGCAGACTTACGGGTTCTTGCTTTCGCCCTTATCACCGTGCTGGCGACCACCATCCTTTCTGGCTTGGCGCCCGCGCTACAGAGCGCCCGGCCACATCTGACGGAAACGCTGAAGGAGGCGGGCCGCGGCTCACTCCAAGGTCCACGCAGCCGCCGTTTTCGCGGTGCGTTGGTCATCTCTGAAATCGCACTTGCCATGGTGCTTCTGGTTGGAGCTGGGCTCATGGTTCGGACTCTCACGCTCATTAGCCGGGTGAACCTCGGCTTCACTTCAGCCCATGTTCTGACGTTGCGTGTGCCGCTCTCTGGCCCGCGCTACAAAGAACCGCAGGCGAGCGTCGAATTCTGGCGCCGCGTCGTGGCGTCAGTCGAGGCGCTGCCCGGTGTGGAGTCAGCCAGCGTCTCGCGGGGGCTGCCCATCGGCGATTGGGCAGGACAGTTCTTTACGACCGCGGATCAACCGAATCCCCCGGCTGGGCACGTGCCGGACGCTAATTATGTTGTGGCCGGCCCGGATTATTTTCGCACCATGCAAATTCCTTTGCGTAGAGGGCGCGCTTTCGATGAGCACGACACCGCGAGCGCAGACCGAGTGGTGATCGTGAATGAGCAGCTCGCGCGAATGTACTGGCCTGGCCAGGATCCCCTTAGAAAGCAGTTGCGGATGGGAACCGCCGCGAGCACGTCGCCATGGCTTTCCGTCGTGGGAGTTGTCGGCAACGTCTTAAGCCAGGGACCCGACTATGGCTTTCATGCCGAGGTCTATGTCCCATATCAGCAGTTCCCGTGGGTCGTGAGCCCGGACGACCTGGTGGTGCGCACGGCCTCGACGGTGGGACCGGCGAGCATTACCCACGCAGTTGTACAGGAGGTGCACCGTGTGGACAAGGATCGGCCAGTGGCGGACATCAGAACCATGGAGCAGGTCCTGCGGGAACTAATAGCGCAGCAACGCATGATGATGGCGCTCCTGGGAGCGTTCGCGGGACTCGCGCTGGTTCTTTCGGCGCTGGGGATCTACAGCGTGCTTTCCTACACGGTTGCTCAGCGGACCCGAGAGATCGGTGTGAGGGTGGCGCTGGGTGCGCAGCGGGCCGATGTGCTGCGACTTATGGTGGGCGGCGGCGTGCGGCTCGCGGTTTTCGGCATGGCGGTGGGAATTGCGGCGGCGCTGGCGTTGACGCAACTGATGGCGGATTTGCTCTACGGCGTGCGCGCAACCGACCCGGTCACCTTTGGCGCCGTGACTATCGTCCTGGGGGCAACTTCGTGGCTTGCCTGTTACCTTCCAGCGCGGAGAGCAATGAAGGTGGATCCGATCGTCGCCTTGCGATACGAGTGAGAACCCGCTCTCTGGGCGCATCAGAACCAAAGGAGAAAGTCGCAGGCAGCGGACCTCTGGGGGTCCAAACAGATCTATGATGCTACCCATGGACGTGGCCGCGCTAGGCGTCTCGATTTCTGGCCACGACGCAATGCCTTTCGATCGTTCGGCCATCCCAAGTGATGTTCAAGTCCGGCTGCGGCCTGACTGATTACCCGCCGAAAGTCGGCTACTGTTTTATCGACGAACTTGCAGGGGCAATCCAAGGTTCCGGCTGGATGACAAGCATCCGGAAACTGTCAGGTGCTGCGAGTCCTGAGAGTACCTTCCGAGTCGACCACACGGCAAATGTCCCCTACCGAGGATCTTTTCGCGAGATGAAAAACACGGTATCCTGTCCGATGTCGAGCCGTCATCGAAATATGCGCTCTCTCCCACTGGACCGCCCGCTCTTCGCCGTCAAACAGCGCAAGGCTGTGCCGCATGAGTTCGTGCTGGAGGCGATCGCCGCCGTCTCGCCCCGGACCCGACCCATGTTCGGCTGCCTCGCGGTCTACGTTGAGGACAAGATTGTCCTTATCTTGCGTGACAAACGCGACAAGACTGCCGACAATGGAGTGTGGCTTGCCACCACCGAAGAGCATCATGACAGCCTACGCCGCGAGTTCCCGAATATGCGATCCATTCAGATATTCGGAAAGAAGGTGACGGGCTGGCAAGTCCTTCCGATCGATGCTCCGGATTTTGAGGAGGCGGCTCTGCGCGCCTGCGAGCTGGTCGTCGCCAGAGATCCTCGAATTGGCAAGGTGCCGGGGACACGGCGGACCTCGAGATCAGCAGCAAAGAACGCGACGAAATCGTCGAAGCCGACAACCAAGAGTACTGCGAAGAGGCGCGGGGTTGTGCTAGGCAGCTAATCACAGTTATCTTGCTTCGCTCGTCCAAGAGCCCGCAAAATAATTATGTTGACAGTGCTAGCATCTATGCTATAGTAAAAGGTAAGAGCCTTAGCGCGGCAGGGTCGCAAGCAAATTGGACGAAGTGGCTAGGACGAGTGAGGAGCAAGAAAAATCGTCGCGAACCGAGAAGGGATTTTGAGACTTGCAGTATCGTCCCGGCACGTGGCCTCAACCAAAAAGGAGACCTCAACACGGAGGTCACGGAGGCTTCACCGGAGACCACAGAGAAGAGAAACTAAGGAATGTCGCACCAAAGAGGCAAAGACGAAAATTGCGGTTGGCAATTGTCAATCGTCGACCCACCGGCTATCTCGCAGCGCCGTCAAACTCAGAGCAAGGGTGAGCGAACATACTCAATATGAAGGAACAACCCACGATGTTGATGAAAACAAAGGTACAGAAAATGGAATGTTGGAGAGTCCCACGATATTCATGAAAATAAAAGGCTTATTTTTGTTATCCCACGATGTCGATGAAAATAAAAGGCTTATCTATCTATTATAAATTGTAGCAGGGGGATCGATGTGTGGGAGAGCGCTTCGGCGCCTGATGGCTGCTGTGCTTCTGCTCGGACTCTTTCCTTCCTTTATTGTCGGCCAGACTCAAGTCCCCAAGGTGGTCGACGGACACGTTCATTACAACGGCGATCCGGTATTTCTGGAGAAGCTTGTCGCCAGGCTCGAGGCCGTCGATGGCGTGGCTTTTCTCCTGACGACTCCGAAGGATCTGCCTAGCCTCCAGACCTTTCTGTCGCAGCATCCCACGCAGTCCAACCGGATCATCGGCTTTGGCGACATCAAGCTCGACGATCCCCAGGCGCTCGAGCAAATCGACCGGTTCCACGCCCTCGGATTCCGGGGCCTCGGCGAACTCACTTCGCCGCTGAAGAACTACGATGATCCCTCGTACTCGCCCATCTACGCGCGCGCCGAGCAATACGGCATGATCGTGTTGTTCCATACCGGTATCGTCCTGCGTCCCGATCCGAGCATCCCGGCAGATATCAGCGTCGACCGCATGAGGATCACCACCCTCGATGGCATCGCCCGGCGCTTTCCCAAGCTCACGTTAATCGGCGCGCACATGGGCAATCCCGACTACGCGTGGGCCGCCGAGATCGGCCGCTGGAACCCCAACCTCTATTTCGACCTCTCCGGCTCCTCTCTCATCAAGAAGCAGGACGACTACACGTTTTTCAAGTCGATCTTCTGGTGGTCCGGAGTCGTCAGCCCGCACACGCCCAAGTCCGGCGCCAGCGCCTTCGAGAAGCTTGTTTTCGGGTCGGACGTCTTCAACGGCGAACTGGAGGAGTTCGACCGCGAGCTCGAGCGCTACCACAAGATGCTCGACGCGTGCGGCGTGCCTCCCGAAGCGCAGAACAACATCTTTGCCGGAACGCTGTGGCGAATCCTGCAAAAGCAGTGAGGAAAGTCGAAAGTTAAAAGTCGAAAGTAGAAGCGGTCGGTCTTGACTCGCGACTTTTAACTTTCGACTTTCGACTCTCTTCACATATAATTGCGGCCTACTCTGAAGGGAAGGGAGTCGAGTTGACATGAACGGGACGCTGAGGAGGATGCGAGTGCTGTTTGCGGCCGCCGCCGCATTGGTGATGATGGTTGCTCTCGCCGGCGGACGCGCCTGCGCCCAGTCCGCGCCACCACCGCCGGGGGCCGCCCCTAAGACAGCGGCGGAGCAGTACAAGAACATCAAAGTCCTCAAAGATATTCCCGCCGACCAATTGATCCCGGCGATGCAGTTCATTACCGCTTCGCTCGGCGTCGAGTGCAATTATTGCCACGTGGAAGCCGCCTCGACCCCAGGCGGGCCGGGGCATGGCGGGCCGCCGCGCCTGGACTTTGAGAAAGACGACAAGAAGGAGAAACAGACGGCGCGCAAAATGATCCAGATGGAGTTGGCAATCAATAAGGACAACTTTGACGGCCACCTCGAAGTCACCTGTTATAGCTGCCATCGGGGCGCGCACGAGCCGGTGGGAACGCCCGTCATCGCCGAGGAGGAGCCGAAGCCCGGGCCCGAGCGTCCCGGGGGACCGCAGCCGGGCGCAGCGCAGCCTCCGTTGCCGACCGCTGACCAGATCCTGGAGAAGTACGTGCAGGCAATGGGCGGCGCGGACGCCTTGCAGAAAGTTTCCAGCCGCATCGAGAAAGGCTCGATTGCTTTCGGCGAAAACAAGGTGCCGGTGGAAGTTTACTCTAAGGCTCCCGACAAACGCGCCACCGTCACGCACATGGGCAACGGCGAAAGTGTTACCGCTTACGATGGTCACGTGGGATGGCTCACCGGGATGGGCCGGCCCCGCGAGATGACCCCGGCGGAAACAGAGGCGTTCAAACTCGATGCCGATTTCTATCTCCCGCTTCAAATGAAACAGGTCTTCAATCAACTGCGCGTGCGGCCCCCGGAAAAAATCGGGGACCGTGAGGCGTACCAAGTGGTTGGCCTCAGGCAGGGACAGCCGCCCGTGAGGTTCTATTTCGACGAGGAGTCCGGACTGCTGGTGCGCGAAGTGCGCTACGCCCAGACGCCACTCGGCCGCATGCCGACGCAGATCGACTACGCCGATTACCGCGACTCCGACGGCGTGAAGGTGGTCTACCGCTGGACGCTGGCCCGTCCCGGAGGACGCTTCACCATTCAGATTGACCAGGTCCAGCAAAACGTCCCCATCGACGACGCGAAATTCGCCGAGCCCGCGAGGGATTGACGATTGGAAACAGCTTTCAGTCGTCAGCCATCAGCTATCAGCTGGCTCGCAAGTTCGGTTCTTGCTGATGGCTGAAAGCTGAAAGCTGATAGCTGACCGCCTTTCCAATCCCGGCCGCTAGGCTAGAAGGTGACCCTCACGCCCAGTTGGGCGGCGAAGGGGATGCCCACCGTGGTGCCCGGGCCGAAAAAGTCGCCCAGCGCCCCCGATGGCACCAGCAACTGCTTGGAGCTGGTGATGGGCGCGGTATTCGAGCAGTCCGCGTTCAGGCACAGCGCGGTGGCGTTGTAGAGATTGTTCACCGGCGTGGGAAGAGCGGAAATATCGGTCACGTAGTTGGCGCCGGGATTGTTGCGGTTGAACAGGTTGAAGAATTCGATGAAAGGCATCACGGACCACCGCTCTTGGAGTTTGAAGGGACGAGCAACCCGCAGATCCACCTGGATGTAGGGAGTGCAGCGGAACTGATCGAGCGTGCTCTGAACTCCATTAATCACGGCGCGGTCGTCGAGCGGATCGCCGAAGCCGTTCACGTCCACCGGAGTAGTCAGAGTGATGGGCCGCGCGCTCTCCGCTTGCGAGAGCAACGACAGTTCGAACCCGCCCGGAGTATGGAAGACCCCGGCCACCACCAGCCGGTGCGTCACGTCCTCCCCGGAGGGCCCGAAGTCCCCCGGACCAAAAGCGTGCAGCGGGTCGCACACGCCGTCCACGTAATCGAAGAGTTCGCCCAGCACGCATCCCCACGTCTTGGCCCTGGAGAGCGTGTAGTTGACGATCAGGTTGGCTCGACCCGTGACGTTCCCCTGCAAGTGTACGGACATACCGTCGTAGCGCGACCGGTTGTCGCTGCGAAAGAGGGTCAAGCTGGGTACGTCAGCCATCTGGTCGGCGACGTCGGAGGGGAACAAGGGCGAAAACAGGGCATAGCCCGCCTGGTATTGGTAACGGGCGAAGGAGTGAACTCCCTGCTCGTGGGTATACTCGGCGCTGAGCATCCAAGCGGAGTTGAAAGCGTGCTCGACGCCGCCGGTGGCGTGCACGGCATAAGGCGTGCGGTAACGCCCGTCAATCAGCGCGCCGTCACTGCCGCCGGGCAGGCATCCGGGATCGCCCGGATTGGCGCAAGGAGCGGGCGCCTCGTTCACTGCCTGGAGGGCGGTCACCCAGCCGTTCTGGGCGAGGTCGTTGTAAAAGAGACCGAAGCCGGCCCGCAGCACCGTGCTCCCGGTTTTTCCCGGTGAATAAACCACGCCCAGCCTAGGCCCGATCGCGCCGCGGTAATCGCGAGGCGCAACGCTGTTGATCGGAATGTGCAAAGCCTGCAGCGTGAGGAACGCCGGGTTCTGTGCCTGCGTGCGGCCCGAGGCGATGAAAAGCCCAAACGAGGTGTCGTAGCGCACACCGTAGTTCAGGATGAAACGCGGCGTCACTCGCCAGGAGTTCTCGGCGTAAAGCCCCAGGCGTTGCACGTTCTGCGAAAAGCTGCCGTTGCCGGCGGGCATCGAAGTGCACGTGGTGCCGGGCGTCACCGCGAGGGTGGCCGTGGGGGTACAAGTCAGGTCGACGGAGTACTGCGCGGGATTGCCCAGGTAGTCTGCCGGGTCCATGGCGAACACCGTCAGATTCTCGGCCGTGGCGGCGAGCGCCCCGCTCAGCACCGGCTCGTGAATGAAGTCCACGCCGAAGCGCACGGCCTGCCGGCCAGTGGCGTGACTGACGTCGTAACGCACCTGGTATTTTTCCTGGTTGCGCAAAACGGGGAAGGCCGTTATCGGGGTTATAAACTGGTTGTCCCCGAAGGTCTCGAAGCCCGAGATGGTGCTGGAGGTGGCGCTGAAAGGGAAGGCCAGCGCGAATCCCAGGTTGTCGCTGCGCGCTTCGGTATGATGCAGGTAACTGGAGCCCAGCACGAGCGATCCGAGCCAGGTGGGGCTGAAGGTGAACTGATTGCCGAGCGCGGTGTTGAAGTAGTTGGAGTGCGACGTGGCGCCGGTGGAAGGCAGCGCGCCCTGCTGCACCAGGTCGTTGTGCGTGATGTAGCTGTCGCCCGAAGTGCGGAGGAACCACTGGGAGCGCGAGGATTGCGACCAGTCCAGGCGCGTGGAGGCCAGCACGTCGCGGAAGGGGACGGGGATACTGCTGGGCACCGCGATCGAGTTGACGCCGGGAATCAGCCCCTGCGCCGCCAACGAAGCCAGCGCGTTGAACTGCGTTTGGCTCGCCGGGCTGTAAGCGATGCTGGCGTTTTCGTGAGCGTACTCGAGCGACGAGAAGAACCAGAGCTTGCTTTTCTGAATGGGCCCGCCCAGGGTTCCGATGTAATTCTGCCGGGAGAAAGGCTGCTTGGGATTGGGAGCCGGGTTATCGATGGGGAACCGCGCATTGAGCGCCGCCTGCCGATCGTAGAAAGCCGCGTCGCCGTGCCACTGGTCCGTTCCCCGCTTGGTGGTGATCACCACCGCGCCGGCGGTGGCGCGGCCGGTATCCGCGCTCTCCTGCGCGGTGCTTACCGCGAATTCCTCGATTGCGTCGGGCGAGAAGCTCTGCAGGAAGCCGCCGATGTAGTCGTCCGAGTTGTCGGCGCCATCCACCGAAAGCTGGACGTTCAGCCCCGAGCTGCCGCCGAATGAAACCGCGGTGATGCGCGCCTTGGTGGGATCCGAAGGCTCCACCGGCTCCGTCCCGGGCACCAGATAAGCGATGTTGGCAAAACTTCGGGCCGCCAAGGGAATGGCGTCGAGATCCTGTCGCGACACGGCGCCCTCATGGACGGAACTCGTGATATCAATCGGCTGGGTGGTGATGGAAGAGGCCCGTCCTTCGACGTTGACCGTCTGCCGCAGGCCTGCGGGGCTCAGCGTCACGGTGATGGAGCGTACTGAATTGACCACCACCTCGACGTCCGAGCGAGCCTCCGCCAACCCCGGAGCACTCACGCTCACGTGATAAACGCCTGGCCTCAGGTAGTCGATCCGGAATTCTCCCCGGTCATCGCAAGTGGCTTCGCGTCGATCAGACGTATCGACGAATTGGACCACAATCCGGGCTGACGGAACGCGAGCGCCGCTGGTATCCTCGACCACGCCTGCCAAGTCTCCCTCGGGGGTTTGCGCAGGTAGCGCCCCGGGGACAAAAATAATCGACGCCAGCAAAATCGCGCCTTCAGCGAAAAAAGTACCTCTGCTTGGGACCTGCATCCCGTGTTCCTCCCCTCAAAGCGTGCTGCCCCTTCCTCCAATCGTAGTTAGACGGGGCGCAGCAAGTTTTCTTCCATGATTTGTCGTCCTTTTGCCTAAGAGCACCGGCGGCAGCGAGTTGACGCAGATGGCTGATTGGAAAACCCGAGTGCCTCGCGCCTTCTTTTCCAATCGCCAATAGGAAAGCGGAAAACCGCTGGGGAACACGGCGAAAGCGCGAAAGTGAGAGGCGTTTGACGAAAGTCCCGTAAGGGCAGTAGAATAGAAATTCGGGGCTCACCCAGGAACGGATTCCACAGTCCTCCCGTTGGTCCGAAGCCCGCAAACTGATAGAATTGAGGCACGTCCCATGCAGGCCAATGATCTGCGACCAGGAATGGTGATCAAGCACAACGGCGAGCTTTTTGCCATTCACAAGGCAGAGCACCGCACGCCGGGCAACCTGCGCGCTTTCGTCCAGGCGCGCATGCGCAACCTGCGCACGAACGCACTGGCTGATCACAGATTCCGCTCCACCGACGAGGTGGAGAAGGCGCAGATTGACGAAACGGAGATGCAGTACCTCTACTCCGACGGCGATTCCTACCATTTCATGAACACCGAATCCTACGAGCAGACCTCGCTGCACAAGGATGTGATCGGCGACCGCGCCCAATATCTCATCCCCGACGTGATGCTGAAGGTGGAGTATTACGAAGGGCGCCCGATCGACGTTCAACTCCCGCCCACGGTCGACCTGAAAGTGGTGGAGACGGAGCCGGGTCTCAAGAGTGCGTCCGCAACCAACGTCACCAAGGCGGCCACGCTCGAGACCGGGCTCATCGTTCAGGTCCCCCCCTTCATCAACGAGGGCGAGACCATCCGCGTTGATACGGCAGAGGGCAAGTACCTCGAACGCGCCCAGAAATAAAGGCTGAAGGGTAAAGGGTGAACGAACAATTGACGATTGACGATTGACGATTCGAGGAAGTTGTCAGTCGTCAGTTGCCAGTGGTCAGTTGCAGCAGCGGACTTCGGATGATAGGCAACTGACAACGGACCACTCGCAACGCACAGCCTGCTCCAACCGTCAATCTGCAATCGTCAATTCCTTCTTCCTTCACCCGTTACCCTTCACCCTTTAGAATAGACTGAGACGCGGACCTCAACTTGGCTGACCAGGTACAAGGCGGAGATTTTCCGGCCACCCGGCATTCCATCGTGCTGGCAGCGCGAAGCAACAGCCCAACGGAGCGGTCGCGGGCACTCGAATCCATCATGACCGCTTACTGGAAGCCGGTCTACAAGTACATCCGACGACGATGGGGCGTCACTACCGAGGACGCCCAGGACCTCACCCAGGAGTTCTTCGCGCGCTTGCTGGAAAAAGATCTTCTCGACGCTTACGATCCTGATAAAGGGCGCTTGCGGACCTTTCTTCGTACCTGCGTGGACCGGCTCTACTGGAATCAGTCGCGTGATGCGCAGCGCCTGAAGCGGAGCGGCGGATCGTCGCCCTTGCCGCTCGACTTTGAAGAGGCGGAGCGGGAACTGGCGAAAGTAGCAGTCCCCGAATCGATCGAAGACTATTTCGAAAAAGAATGGGTACGGAGCCTGTTCAGTCTCGCGC
>Ga0335078_10014724_pt1 | contig 11606 bp, 8 predicted proteins | sample Lox_Sample_32_FD_206711 | JGI IMG/M metagenome (GOLD analysis project Ga0335078, IMG submission 206711) | Soil microbial communities from Loxahatchee National Wildlife Refuge, Florida, United States - Lox_Sample_3.2 | ecosystem: Environmental > Terrestrial > Soil > Wetlands | place: USA: Florida...
GCGTGCACAGGGTGAGGCCGGAGACGGGATTGTTCGAGGAGCCGATCATGCCCACCAGGTTTCCCGAAACCGCGGCGAAGAGGAAGCCGAGGACCACCATCACGAGCGCCGCGACGACCGCGCCGACGATGATGCTGCTCGCGGTCAGATTATGCGCACCCGCGATGAAGAAGTAATAGAGGCCGATCATCGCGAAGAAGACCAGTGCCACGCCGGCGAAGACCACCTTCATATTGAGGTCGCGTTCGGTGCGACCCGTGGCGGCGTGCGCTTCGGCCGACTTTTTCAGATCGGAGATGGCGCGCTTCAGTCCCATGGCCAGTTGTTTGCGCATCCGGAAGAGAGTGAAGCAGGCGCCCACCAGCATGCCGCCCACGGCGATGGGCCGCACGATGGAGAAGTAAACCGCGCCGGCGAGCAGCGGCCATGTCGGCGGGGTGCCTGCGGGCAGGGTCTGGGCGATGGACGGTCCCATGACGAAGGTGAGCAGCGGGACCAGCAGGCCCCACGCCAACACACCGCCGGCGAAGTTCAGCGAGGCCAGCCGTGGTCCGATGATGTAGCCGACTCCGAAATACGCGGGGCTGACGGCGGGCGAGTTGAAGATCGTCGTGCCGCCGGTGGTCACCGTAGTGACGTTCGGATTCGTGCTGGTGCGCAGCAGCAGGCTTTTGCCCACGCGGCTGATATCGACCACGAAGGTGTGGACCGGCTCGAAGACATTGAACAGGCCGAGGGCGTTGACGACGGCGCCGAATCCCATGTTCGCGAAAAGGATTTTCGCCGCCCTGGAGCCCTGCTGTCCAGCTTTGTGAATCTCCGACGCGGCGACGGACTCAGGGAACGGCAACTCGGCGTCTTCCACCATCACGCGGCGCAGCAGCGTCACGAACAGGATGCCCAGCAGGCCGCCGATGACCATCAGCGCCACCGATTGCCAGTACTTCTGCATCACCAGCCCGGGCCATAACTGCGCCAGCACGAATGCGGGAATGGTGAAGACCGCGCCGGCGGCCACCGATTCGCCGATGGAGCCGATGGTTCGCGCGATGTTCTCTTCCAGCAGCGATCCTTTCATCAGCCGCAGGAAAGCCATGCCGATGACGGCCGCCGGGTAAGTGGCCGCGATGGTCATGCCGGCGCGAAGGCCGAGGTAGGCATTGGCCGAGCCGAGGATGGCGGTCAGAACCAGGCCGATGAGCACGGCGCGTATGGTGAACTCGCGCATGCTGACGTGTTCGGGAACATAGGGTTGGTGTTTCGCCGGAGTCATCGGAGTGAGTGTATCAGGAGAACGCGCCGAGCGGTGGCGGCCTGGCGTCTACACTGGTTCTTATGCCCGGCAAACAATACTCCACTCCGCCTGCGATGCAGATCGACGCGAAAAAGAAACACACGGCCACGTTCGAGACTTCACGCGGCTCCATCGTCTGCGAGCTTTTCGCCAAAGACGCCCCAACGACCGTGAACAATTTCGTGTTTCTCGCACGCGAGGGCTTCTACGACGGCACCGTGTTTCATCGCGTGATCGACAACTTCATGATCCAGGGCGGCGACCCAACCGGCACTGGCCGCGGAGGTCCGGGCTACCGTTTCGAGGACGAGACGAAGGGCAACCCGAACCGGCATCAGGTGGGATCGCTCTCGATGGCCAATGCCGGACCCAACACCAACGGCAGTCAGTTCTTCATCACCCATATCGTCACCGACTGGCTGGACGGCAAGCACACCGTGTTCGGACGCGTGCTCAGCGGGCAGGACGTGGTGAACGCGGTGAAGCAGGGCGACACGCTGAACAAGGTCACGATCGCGGAAGAGTAAGTGGGCGGACAGAGTCCCTGCGCCACGCCACAGTGAATGTATGATGGGTGTATCCCGTACATGCGCCGTCTCTGGCTAGTTGCGGCTGTCGCAGCCATCGCGATGCTGGCGTCCGCCTGCAAGCGCTCCGTTCCGGACAATGTGGCGGCGACGGTGAATGGTCACGTCATCACTTATCAGGATCTGGAGAAGCAATATCAGTTGCAGTTTTCCTCGGCCGAGAAGCCCGGGCAGACTTTGTCGAACGGTCTCGACAAGACCAGCGACGAGGAGACGATGGCCCGCAAGATGGAAGTGCTGCGGGTGATGATCGATAACCAGATCCTGCTGCAGCGTTCGGAAAAGCTGGGGCTGATGGCCACCGACGGCGACGTGGATGCTCGGCTGGCGGAGCTGCGCGCCCCCTTCACTCAGGAAGAGTTTCAGAAGCAGCTCGAAGCCAGGCACATGACGCAGGACGACCTAAAGGTGCAACTGCGCCAGGAGCTGAGCATTCAGAAGCTGTTCAACAAAGAGGTCACCTCGAAGATCTCCATCACGGACCGCGATATTCGCGACTTCTATAACGCCAACAAGGCCCGCTTCAATTTCCCCGAGCCGCAGATCCACATGGCGCAGATTGTGGTTACCCCGCAGCCGGATTCGAACGTGCACAATCTGAAGAACGACAAAGCGCAAAACGACGACGAGGCGCGCAAGAAAATCGAAATGCTGCAGGCGCGCATCCAGCAGGGCGAGGATTTCGGGATGCTGGCCCAGAATTATTCGGAAGATCCCGCCACGTCGCCGAACAGCGGAGACCTGGGGTTCGTGCCGGAATCGGCGCTGGAACGGGCCAGCCCGGAACTGCGCAAGGCGATCGCCTCGATGGCCCCCGGTCAGGTGACGCCGGTGATCCACACGCAGGAAGGCTACCGCATTCTCAAGGTGATCTCGAAAGAGCCTGCCGGTCAGCGCGAGTTTGAGAATCCGCGCGTGCAGCAGGACATTCGCGAGACGCTGATGAACCGCAAGGAGCAGTTGCTGCGGAACGCCTATTACGAGGTCGCGCGCGACGAAGCGAGCGTGACTAATTATCTGGCGCTCGCCGTCGTGCAAAAGGGCAAGTAACCACGGGGCGGAGGCAGCCCGTATTCCGGCTTACAAAGTCTTACAGGCCTTCATTATGGCTGTTTTCCCGGAACGTAACCTCGCGCGGCCGCGGAGCGCCCTCCCATCAGTGGTCAGTGTGCGTGCGATTGGTGTCCTGATTCTTGCGGCGGTGGCGCTGCCGGCTCAGCAACCCCCTGCGGTGCAGGTGACGGGCACGGTGCGGTCCGCGGGGCTGGCGATTCCCGGCGCGACAGTTACCGCCACGCAGGGCGCGCAGAAGCTGTCCACCACCACCAACGACGACGGCCGTTACGAACTCAAACTGCCGCGCGGGACGTGGAGCGTTCAGGTGGAGATGATGGCCTTCTCCTCGGCGCGCCGCGATGTGACGGTGGGCGACGCGCCGGTGAACGCCGATTATGCGCTGGAACTGCGGCCTCCGCCGCGTGAGCAGTTCGCCAATCGAGGTGGCGGTGGTCCTCAGGGCGGGCAGCCCGGCCAGCGCGGCTTTCGCAATCTGAACCTCAACCAGACGAACCAGATCGAATCGCTTACCCAGGAAGCGCAGGCAAACGCGGAGCAACAGCAGCCAACCGCGGCCAACGCGAACGAGGCGTTCCTGATGAACGGAACGCTGGACCGCGGGTTGCAGCAGGCGCAACAGCCCAACCAGTTTGGCGACGGCATGGGCGCCCTCATGCAACAAAACCAAGGCAATCCGTTTGGGCAGCAAGGCGGGCCGGGGACGGGAGGGCCAGGAGGTCCGGGCTTCGGTGGCGGCGGCGGACGCGGCGGATTCGGCGGCGGGCCAGGGGGCTGGGGTGGTCGAGGCGGAGGTCCGGGTGGGCGTCAGGGCGGTCCCGGCGCGCGGCGAGGGCAGTGGGCAAACGGCCCGTTTGGCAATCGCGCGAATCGCGGGCGCCAGGGTTATCACGGATCGCTTTCCTTCAGCCTGGAGAATTCGGTGTGGGACGCGCGTCCGTTTTCACTCACCGGCCAGACGGTGCCCAAGCCTTCGTACGCGCAGAGCCGGTTCAGCTTCGCCGGCGGCGGCCCGCTGATGATTCCGAAGCTGGTACACAGCAGCAAGACCTTTCTGTTCTTCAGCTATTTCGGAACGCGCGCGCGCAATCCCTACGACGGCGTCGGGACCGTGCCAACGCTTACCGAACGCGGCGGCGACTTTTCGGCACTTCCCGGGCAGCTCTACTATCCGGGAACCAACACGCCGATTCCCGGCAATGTGATTCCGCAGGGCTTTCTCAATACCACCTCTCTTCAGGCGTTGAATCTGATTCCGAAGCCGAATCAGCCGGGAATTGTGCGGAATTACCAGTACACGACTTCGACCGGAAACAACGCGGACAACTTCGGCGTCCGCGCCAATCACAATCTTTCGCAGAAGGACCGCTTCGATGGGAACTTCAACGCGCAGCACCGGAACAGCGATGCGGCGAATCTGTTCGGTTATCTGGATCCCACCAGCGGTGCGGGCATCACCACCAACATCGGCTGGACGCACAACTTTTCCAGCAACACGCTGAATCGTCTGGCGGGCAGCTTCAGCCGCAACAGCAATCAGGGCACGCCGTTCTTCGCTGATAACCCTGCTGCCAACATTCCAATCGAGGGCGTGGTGGTACCGCCCGCTGACTACGGACCGCCGACGTTTTCTTTCACCAATTTCTCGACGCTGAGCGACGCGAATGCGATGCGGACGGTGAACCAGACCACGGGTGTCGCGGATACGCTGACACTGATACGCGGGTCGCACAGCATAACCGTCGGCGGCGGTTACCGCCGCATGCAGATCAATCAGAACACCGATCAGAACGCGCGCGGCAACTTCACGTTTACCGGCATTGAGACCAGCCAGTTCATCAACGGGCTGCCAGTTCCGAACACCGGCAACGATTTTGCCGATTTTCTGCTGGGTTATCCATATTCGAGCGCCGTTTCCAGTTCGCGCAACGACTATTTCCGGGCCTCCGCGTGGAATGCGTTCGCGAGCGACGACTGGCACATGCGCGACAATCTCACCCTCACCATCGGACTGCGCTATGAGTTCTTCTCGCCCTATACGGAGAAGTATGGACGGCTCGCGAACCTGGAGGTTCCGGCGCCGCTGATCCAATCGCCCGCGGGGTCGAGCCTGCCGGTGACGGAAGTCACCGAGGCCACGGCCGGCCAGCCTTCCGGCTTGATCAAGCCGGTGTACGATTTGTTCTCGCCGCGCGCGGGACTGGCATGGAAGCCGTGGAACCAGCGATCGACGCTGGTGCGGCTGGGATACGGGATCTACTACAACGGCTCCATCTACGCGCAGTTCGCGTCGCCGCTGGCCGCACAGCCGCCGTTCATCACAAACCTGAGCCTTTTGAACAGCACGACGAATCCTCTGCCGGTGGAGACTATCCTGACTGCTGCGGCGCCGACCGAGGTGACCAACACTTACGCCGTGGATCCGAACTACAAGCCCGGTTACGCGCAGACATGGAATGTCTCGGTGCAGCAGAATCTGCCGAAGTCATTCATCCTGGATTTGGAGTACCTGGGCACCAAGGGCACGCGGCTGGATACGGAGATTCAGCCTTATCGAACGCTGATCGATGCCGGTGGCGGGCGCGTGGCCAGCTTCGTCTACGACGAATCCGACGGAAATTCGATCTATCACGCGCTGCAGACGCGGCTCATCCGGCGGTTTGCGCGGGGCATGTCGCTGAACGCGCTGTACACTTTCTCGAAGTCCATCGACGACGCTTCCACGATCGGCGGCGGCGCGGCGGTGGTGGCGCAGAATCCCTACGATCTGAGCGCCGAGCGCGGCCTTTCCAGCTTCGATCAGCGGCACACCCTGAACCTGAGCTATGTTTTGCAATCACCCGCGGGCGGACCTGCCGAGCTGCTGCACTCTCATCCCTGGGCGGAACGCGCGCTGCGCGACTGGCAGGTCAGCGGAAGCGTGACCTTCACGTCGGGGTTGCCGCGGACGGCCACCATTCTGGGAAATCAAGCGGACATCATTGGCAACGGCGAAGTTGGCAGCAGCCGCGCCGAGGCCACCGGGTTGCCGATCGAAGCGCCCGGCTATCCGTACTTCAACCCACTGGCGTTCACCACACCGCCGCCCGGCGTGCTGGGCGATGCCGGCCGCAACACCATCCCCGGGCCGGATCAGTGGGTGCTGAATCTTTCGCTCGCGCGTTCGATTGATCTGGGCGAGCGGAGGCGCCTCGAATTCCGCGTGGACTCGAGGAATTTCACCAACAGCGTTTTCTACACGAATTATGGGACCGTGGTGAACGCTCTGAACTACGGCTTGCCGACCGCGGCTGGCGCCATGCGCACCATGACCATGACGATGAGGTTCCGATTTTGACGAAGGTGAAGCGCGGCGTTCTTTTGGCTGGTCTCGCTGCGTTGTTCGCGGCAGCACTGTTGCCGCAGGAACAGCACGATCTCGTGTTTCGCGTCAACAGCAATCTGGTGGTTGTGGATGTCTTTGTGCACGATCGCTCTGGAAAAGAGATTCCCGATCTGAATAAGGAAGACTTCACTCTGCTCGAAGACGGCAAGCCGCAGAAGATCGCCGTGTTCGACTATCAAAGCCTGAGCAGCACGCCGGCAGCGCCGCCTCAGCCGGCCGCCACGGTTGTCGCGACCGCACCGGCGCCGAAGCTTGCGCCAACCCCGGGCGCTCCCGCATTGCCGGGAGGGGAGCGATATCGCGATCACCGGCTGATCGTGCTGCTCTTCGATTTGTCGTCGATGCAGCCAGCCGAGCAGGTCCGCGCCACCGAATCCGCAAAGAAATTCATGGCGCAGCAGATTACGCCTTCGGATCTCGTGTCGGTGATGACCTTCTCGAACGACCTGAAGACGCTGCAGGACTTCACCGGCGATCGCGATCTCCTGGATGAGGCCATCCACAAAATCGCCATCGGCGAGGGCAGCGATCTGAACGTAGTCGGCGACACCGGCGATTCCACCAGCGGCGAGGACACCGGCGCGAGCTTTGTCGCCGACGAGACCGAGTTCAACATCTTCAATACCGACATGAAGCTGAGCGCGCTGGAGACGGCTGCAAAGACGCTGGGCGCGCTGCCCGAGAAGAAGGCGGTCGTCTACTTCTCGAGCGGCATGAACAAGACCGGTGTCGAGAATCAGTCGCAGCTTCGTTCGACGGTGAATGCGGCGGTGCGCGCCAATGTGTCGTTTTATCCGGTGGACGCTCGCGGACTTACCACGATTATTCCCGGTGGCGGCGATGCCAGTCATGCGGCGCAGCGCGGTTCGACGCTGTACAGCGGGGCCGCCCAGACCTCGCAGCGGAATTCGTTTAACGATTCGCAGGAGACGCTGGTCAGTCTCGCCTCCGACACCGGCGGCAAGGCTTTTCTCGATAACAATAATCTGGCGGCGGGCATTAGTCAGGCGCAGAAAGATATCGGCAGTTACTACATTCTGGGTTACTACAGCACCAACGCTGCGCTCGACGGCAGGTACCGGCGAATTCAGGTGAAGTTATCGCCTAAGCTGCAGGCGAAGGTGGACTACCGCCAGGGTTACTATGCGCCGAAGGAGTTCGGTAAGTTCTCGGCATCCGATAAAGAAAGCCAGTTACAGCAGGCGCTGCTCCTGGGCGACCCCATGACCGACCTGCCGCTGGCGCTGGAGGTGAATTACTTCCGGCTGGGCAAGGGGAATTACTTCGTCCCGGTGGCGGTGAAGATTCCGGGATCGGCAATTGAGCTGGGCAAGAAGGGCGCCAACGAAATTACCGATTTTGACTTCATCGGCGAGTTGCGCGATGCGAAAGGCCGCCTGCTGCCCACCGGCGTGCGCGACGGCATTTCGGTGAAGCTGGATGCCGAGAACCAGGCAAAGCTGGAGAGCCGGAATTTCGAATACGACACCGGGTTCACGCTTCCGCCCGGCGAGTATCATCTGAAGTTTCTGGCGCGGGAAAATCGCACCGGAAAGATGGGCACGTTTGAGACGGCGTTTCGCATCCCCGACCTCGACGCGAAGTCGGGTTATTTGCCGATCAGCTCGGTGGTGTGGAGCAACCAGCGCGAGGCGCTGCAGGCGGCGGTGGGGTCGGCAACAAAGCAGAAGAAGGCTGACGCGGCCAATCCGCTGGTGGAGAACGGCGAGAAGCTCATTCCCAGCGTGACGCGTGTGTTCCGCAAGGACCAGAATCTGTATGTTTATCTGGAAGCGTACGATCCGACGGTGCAGCCCGAAGCCAGGCGCGCCGATCTGGTGGCCGCGCTCAGCTTCATACGCGGGAAGACCAAGGCTTTCGAGACACCGCCCGAGCGCCTGAGCGATTTGGCGCCGAAGCGCAACAATACCCTGCCGATTCAGTTCCAGGTGCCCCTGGCCAAGTTGCCTCCCGGCCGCTACACGGCACAGGTGAGCGTGGTGGATCAACTCGGCCGCCGCTTCGCATTCGCGCGGGCGCGCGTGGTGCTGTTGCCGTAGGGCGGAAAGTCCGACGCCAGCCGGCATCCTCGGCATCATCTGTAATCTCCGAAACAAATTCGCAAAAAAGATGGCTTGAATTCGCGAATTCACGTGTAAACTCAGTGGATCGGGACGAGCGCATCTGGCAGGGCATTCGTCACCGAGCTTTATCGGGGAGGACACCATGGCTACAGCTTTATACGCGAGAGTCACCTGGATGGCGCTCGCGGGAGTTCTTTTCGCGGCGGCAGGAGCGCAGACCGCGCTTGCGGACGACCGCTGCAACAACACGACCTGGACCCTCAAGGGTCCGCTTAACGACAGCACTGAGATATGCGTTCCCCAGGGGCAGTGCGTCCAGGGTCATGCAGGCGACGTTATCTGTCAGAAGCACGAAGGCAGCCGCTGCAAGGACAACAATGACTGCGGCGGCGAAAACGCCTGCCGGGGAGGCGAGGACGACAAGAACGGCGCTGGCACCTTCACCCCCGGTGCGGCGCCTGGCACGACGATTACCTGCAAGACGAAAGGATACGTTCCCTGCAAATTCTCAGTGGATGTGGCAGCGGGGAACGCGCTCAATTGCAAGTGCACCTGCGGGTCCCGATCCTGGGTGGAGGCAACTCTCTCCTATCGTGAGCGCGGTACCGGCTATCTGATTCACGTTACCGGCCAGACGGTAGTGGTTGCCGACCGAAAGGGCACGGAGATCAAACGCTTCAACAGCTCGGCCGACGCCATTCAGAAAAGAATCAAATCAGGCGAATGGACTCCAATGAAGGAGGATTAGAAGCCGGGGCATTGAACGGCGCCGATTCCTCGAGCCAGAGAGGACCTGCGGGTGCCGCGCTTTGGCCCGGATATTCTATGCGCATGCTGGGGATTTTGCTTCTCGTGTCAGTAGGGGCAGAGGCCCAGGCTGGCACTGATGCCACGGATCTGATCCGGCAGGTTTCAGAAACTGCGAAAAACCTAAGAACCCTTCGGTTGGCAGGCCGGATTGTAATCGACACGAAAACGGCCCAATCGAACGATCATGAAGAGCGTGGATTCACGATTGCGATAAGCCGTCCCGGCAACATGCGCGCCGAAGTAGGCGACGCTCTGCGCATATGTACCGCGGGCAGATTCTCGACGTGGATTGCGTCGACCAAGCGGTACACGGAGCTCAGTCACGTAAACCTATCCTTGTGTGAGCCGGTAATACACGCTTGGGAGAAATCCCTTGAGAATATGGTCGAAGCGAAAATCATTGGACAGCAGGATGTGGAATTTTAAGGCACGCCCATCCAGTGTGATTTGGTCCGCGCGGAATATTCCAAAGCACCTTGGTTCATTGCGCCCGAACGGACCGATGGACCTGGGGAGCGGACGCTTTGTGTCGATCCTGATCGCCATCTGGTTCTGCGCGATGTTGTCGACGCGACGATCACACGCACCGACGGAAGCACGTTGCGACGAATCACGACCGTCACTCTTGAGAAGGTTGAGATCAATCCGGAATTTGATGCCAGCATCTTTGTATTCAGTCCCCCGCCGGACGCCAGCTCCCAACCTGTGTCGATCTACCGATCCGACCCGGCTTATGACGAGAACGCGCGAAAAAAGCACATTGAGGGAACAGTGGTGTTGAGCCTTCTTGTAGGCGCAGACGGCATTCCACATGACGTTCAGATCATCAAGTCACTCTATTCGGGCCTCGACAAAAAAGCGGTGGAATGCGTAAAGACTTGGCGCTTCAAGCCGGGAATGAAGGACGGCCAGCCTGTAAAGGTGAGGGCGCAGGTCGAAGTGAATTTCAAACTGCTCGACAAACGATAGGCTCTCAGATCGACCGTACCGGCATGGCGACGATGTCGTCGATGCGCATCGTTTCCTTCATCACAAAGGGCTCGCCATATTTCACGCCGATGAGGTTGCCGTAAAAGCGGGCGATGGCGGCGAGGCGCTCGCGGATTTCGGCCTGCTGCGGGAACAGGTCCGAACCCTCGGCCGCGTCGCCGTACTGGGACTTGTAAGTCAGCAGCGCGCTCGTGCGCCGCTCGAACTGCGCTGAGATGTCCATCACGAACGACGGCGTGACGTTCGCATAGAGCGACGAATAGACGACCTTGAACGGGCGATGCGGTTCGGTGCGGTCGTCGAGTTTCGTCAGACCGGCGAGGAAGCACGCCTCGAAGCCGATCTCGCTGGCCCGGTAATGGTCCGGATGGCGGCCGGTCCAGTAAGGCAGAATCACCACGCGGGGACGCAGGATGCGCAGCTCACCCGCCAGGGTCATGCGCGCAACCAGCGTGTTTTCGAGCCGCGCATCGGGCCAGTGCATGTTGCCGCGCCAGGCCAGCAGCATCTCTCGCCCGGCCTGTTCCGATTCCTCGATGCGCAGCTCGGGGGTGCCGCGCGTGCCCATGTCGCCGGCAGTGAGATCGAGCACGCCGGTTCGATAGCCCGCCTCCGCCGCGCGAATCAGCGTGCCGCCGCAGGTCTGCTCAACATCATCGGGATGCGCGGCGATGGCCAGCACGTCCAGTGGGCGATCGATACCCGCGGCGGAAAAGTTCATTTCCCACATGTCAGGGCCACTGGCGATAGCGCCGGTGCGACGGCATCACCAGGATGAGCAGCATTCCCGCGATGAAGCCACCGACGTGCGCGAACCACGCGATGTCGCCATGTGCGATCTGCGATCCGCCGCCGATGGAGCCGAAGCCGTTGAGAAACTGAATGGCGAACCAGTAGAGCAACAGGAACGCGGCGGGAATGTCCAGTGTGGTGAAGAAGAAGATGATCAGCACCAGGGTCACGATACGCGCGCGCGGGAAGCGGATCAGATACGCGCCCATCACGCCGGCGATGGCGCCGCTCGCACCCACAGTAGGCACCGGTGAATAAGGCGTGGCCAGCACGTTGGCCAGCGCCGCAACGATGCCGCAAATCAGATAGAAGGCCAGGTAGGGCAGGTGGCCGATGTCGTCCTCCACGCCGCGGCCGAACACCCACAGAAACCACATATTCCCCAGGATGTGCAGCCAGCCGCCGTGAATGAACATGGAGGTGAACAACTGATAGAGGTGAAGCCGGTCGGGCACCAATCCGTACTGCTCGATGAACAGGTTGAGGCGGAAGTTGCTGAGCGTGATCTCGTGAAAAAACACCAGCACATTGGCGGCGATGATGATCAGAGTCACCGTAGCTGTGGTGTACGTCCGTTCGGAGGAGCGGAG
>Ga0335078_10014725_pt1 | contig 11605 bp, 8 predicted proteins | sample Lox_Sample_32_FD_206711 | JGI IMG/M metagenome (GOLD analysis project Ga0335078, IMG submission 206711) | Soil microbial communities from Loxahatchee National Wildlife Refuge, Florida, United States - Lox_Sample_3.2 | ecosystem: Environmental > Terrestrial > Soil > Wetlands | place: USA: Florida...
CGTGCCGCCCTCAGGGGAGGGGTCCGTAGGTTCCCACCGTCGGAGTAGGAACCCATGCTTTGATTTTGGAGATGGCGTTCTGTGGAACGTAGACCATATCCCCTGGGCGGAGTGAAGAGTCTTCGCTAAGATTGCGAGAATTCAGCATGTGTTTCAAATCAATTTTGGTAACGGAAGTCCACTTATCATTGACGCGGCGGAACAACAGTACCTGGGAGTGCTTGGACAGCGTGGTAAAACCCCCCGCCAGGGCCACAGCCTCGGAAACCGTAGTATCGCTACGCAGGTCGTACTTGCCGGGCCGTCCGACCTGCCCGAGCACCATAAAGTAGGGCCGCTGGAAGTCTTTTAGATCCACACTGATGACAGGGTTGGCAAGGATCTTCCCGTAAGCAGACTGCACGGCGCGTCGCAATTCGGGCAGGGTGTCCCCCTCCACCTGAACGTCGCCGACTTCTCGAAGCGTGATATAACCATCGGGTTCCACGGTCACCGTCTGGTTGAATTCAGGCGTCGACTGAAACTGGAGATCAAGAACGTCCTCACTGGAGATCCGGTATCGGGAATTGCGACGGTCGAGAGCCGGAGCCGGCGCAGCATCGGTCGCATCAATGTGGTCCACGCCGTGTGCGAGGGCCTGCTCGACGGGATCGGATTGCTGTGCCGCACCCTTTTGGGTCTGACCGCGGGCGAAGGCCCAGGCTCCTCCCAATACGAGCAGACCCGACACCAGCGCAAACGACTTTTTTGAAACCACTAGACATCTCCTCCATGGTTGAGTCACCTGACACCATCTCGTTCTGCACCGCCCGCAGTTATTCCATCGATCTCCGAGATACAAGAACCCAAGCCAACTGCAGATCGAAAATAGGCGGCACTGTGGCGAACCTAAAACTCGCCCGCGACACTGTTTACTGGAGAGGAAGAGTGGTTGAAAACGAAAAGCTTTTGAGGTAGCCTTACGGTCTGCCACTGCGTTCTCTCCGTTTTATGACCCATGGGAGCGTTTTGGCCTGGCCGCATGTGAGCCATCACCCTCACGTGCGGCCTCTTTCTTTTACGCTTCCCTAATCGACGTACCAACTTTACTGAAGTTCACCTTTTTAGCTCCCACCCCTTTGCACTAAGTTGCCGGACGCCGCGGACGCCCCGCCGGTGAGCATTGGATGCTCGCGGAAACACTACGGGCGCACCGTTACTATCGTGCTATCCCTGGTGTGCCCTTGAATATTTGGAGGCAACGCAATACCGCTTTGGTTGCCTTCGAAGAGGAATCCACCCCGAGCTCACAATTCGGCCTTTGCATTCTATCCCCTTTGGGCGCCGGACCTAACGCATTGCTAAGTAAACCGACGCGATGTAAGCACAATTCAGCCCTGGCACTTTACCGATAACTCCAGCCAATACTTTGACTGCATATCGCTTGCCATTCGAGATGATCCATATATTCCTGATTCTAACATAGAAAACTCCTCCCTGTGCACCTTCTGGAATGAGCACTGCGAAAAAAGTACATGCATAGGGAAATTTGCAACCTGCGCTTCTTCTCAGCGGCCCGGAAGCCTCGGCGCCTAAAAGCCTTCGAAACCAAAGCCCCAAGCTGACATAGGTAATCCGAATACAATGTGGCAACAGTCGTGCCACAGGCTAATCCAGGCGAGTGCGACGTGCGTGGCGAGCAGACCACTACAGGCCCGCCAGGATGTTTGCCGGTTGCACAACACCTTCAATTGCCATGGAGGTAGGAAAAGGACGTATGGAATTCGTGGAATCGTTGACCACATTGTTGAGCTCGTTTCTACTTGGACTGCTCCTAGAGTGGGTATTGCTGCGAGGGTTATTCAAACTGATTGGAAAACAGCCGCAGGAAACGTTATCGGCCCGCGAGATCGTGAAGTGATGGCACACATCCCGGACAACTGGCAAGCTTATCTGCTATCGCCCGGGATTATCGTAGGCGCCGTCGTTGCCGGACTCCTTGCGCATCGCATCGCGTTTTCGCTCCTGGCGAAGCCATCCCTGAAACTCAGCGTCATTGATGCCTCGCTGGTAAGGCACAGCCGAAGACCTTCCAACCTTATCCTGCCGCTCCTGCCCGTGATCGTAGCCGAACGCGTACTGCCGGTCAGTTTCACGGTCCGGATTTCGGCGTGGGACTTGCGCTGCTATGTGCGGGAAAAGTTGATCGACTTCCTTCAGAGAGAATATCCGAACTGCCTGCCGAGATTGCCAGCCGAGTTTCACGCCCTGCCTGAGCAGCCGAGGGAGTTGAGCTCGATGAGAGACAGGCAGGCGCTGAGCGAAGCCCCTCAGCATGCACCCGTCGAATGAAGACGAGCTCGCAGCCTCAACACCGAAAGGCCGTCATCGCGGGGTCCCGTCCTTTCTTGGCCCGGTAATTTTTACCATCCAGCCTGTTCTCTGTAAATTCTCTGCAAAACTGCATGTCGTTCAAGACACAGCGCATGCTGTTGTCGGGCGAGTCTATATCGTCTTTTGGCAATGACGTTGCGAGAGCGTTTATTGGGAGTGAACTCCGGCTGTTCGAGCGACGGGGACGTAAACGGAATCGAGGGTCACAATGGGCACAAGTTCAGCGACTAACCCCGAGGTCGAAACTCGGTTGATCGATCGAGTTAGAGACGGTGACGAACAGGCTTTCGAGGCTCTATACCGCGCCTATGAGCGGCGTGTTTACTTGCTTTGCGTTCGCATGACAGGTGACTCGGGCGCGGCGGAGGACCTGACCCAGGAGACCTTTCTTCAGATCTTTCGCAAAATCTCGACCTTTCGAAATGAGTCGGCGTTTTCCACCTGGCTCCATCGGGTTGCGGTCAACGTTGTACTGATGCATCATCGCAGGAAACGTGTTCAGTGCGTGCCCTTCGAACGCTCTGATCCGTCGCCGGATGAGCCAGCCTGGCAGGAGTACGGAGCGGAAGACCGCACTCTTGTCGGCCTGCTTGATCGCATACTCATCCGGCGCGCCATCGGACAGCTCCCCCAAGGCCGGCGAAATGTACTCGTTCTTCATGATCTGGAAGGTTATCGACATACTGAAATAGCCAAGCTGCAGGACTGTTCTATCGGGAATTCAAAATCTCAGCTCTCCAGGGCGCGCTGGAACATGCGTGAGTTGCTTCAGCCTCGAAGGAGTAACCTTTCCGCTCACCTGATTGCGAAGCAGGTGAAGGCACGCGGTCATCGTCCGGCAAAAGAAAAGGAGAGGTTATGCGGACTCATGTAGAGAATTGGCCCAACGCCTACGAGCGTTTCCCCATGCCGGGAATAGACGCCGGCCCCGCCTGCCGCATGGTTCACAATGTGGCGGTGATTGACCTCAGGGGCTCTCTCGAGGAAGAACTATCCGTGCGCTCGTTCTATGGAGCGATACGGGAAATGCTCGAGGAAGGCACTAGAAACTTCGCCATCAACCTTGCGGAAGTGCCCGGCGCGGACAGCTACACGCTGGGCGCTCTTGCGGGGGCTTATAATCTGGTTCGAGACGCGGGAGGCCGGATCAAGTTCTTTGCAGCTTCGGACAGTCTCATCCGCGCCTTTCGGAAGTTCCGCCTCGACAGTGTTCTGGAGCTCTATGCCAATGAAGCTTTGGCCCTGACCAAGTTACGGTAGCTCGGCTTCGGCCGCCGTTGAGCGGGATGAACTGCTGGAATCTCAAAGCGTACCGACACAAAAAGTATGAGTCAGACCTTGGGTGCAACCCTTCTCGAAGGGAGCCGGTGCCAATTCCTGGTGTGGGCGCCTCGGGCGGAGCATGTTGATGTACGGATTCTCGATCCTCGCGGCTCCTTCTCGACAAGTGAAAGCGCCGCCGCGCGTCACAGCCAGGAACGCTTGGTGCGGCTGAAGCGGGGCATCCGTGGTTATCACCAGGGCGTTGTCGACGGGGTGGAGCCCGGAGCTGTTTACGTTTATCGACTCGACGCGACGAAGGATCGGCCCGATCCGGCCTCTTCTTTTCAGCCGCTCGGCGTGCACGGACCGTCCCAGATCGCGGACCGGCAAGCCTTTCAATGGGGCGATGCAGGGTGGCGAGGGGTTTCGCTCGACGATTATATCCTCTATGAAATTCACGTTGGAACTTTCACCGATGAAGGCTCGTTTGATGCCATCGTTTCTCACCTGGACGAAATAATAAAGATCGGAGTAACGGCTCTCGAGTTAATGCCCGTCGCGCAGTTTCCAGGCCATCGTAATTGGGGCTACGACGGGGTCTACCCGTTCGCTGTGCAGAGTAGTTACGGTGGTCCTGAAGGTCTTAAGAAGTTAGTTAATACCTGTCACGCCCGCGGACTGGCGGTCGTGCTCGATGTGGTCTACAACCATTTGGGTCCGGAAGGGAACTACCTTAATGATTTTGGCCCTTATTTCACCAGCCAATATCAATCACTCTGGGGCCAGGCACTCAATTTCGACGGCCCGGACAGCGACGAGGTGGTCCGGTTTTTCATTGAGAATGCTCTCTACTGGCTGCGAGACTTTCATATCGACGCTCTCCGCCTGGATGCCATCCATGGGATTGTGGACCGCAACGCGCAACCTTTTCTACAGATGCTGGCGAAGTCGGTGCACGAGTTTGCCTGTCAAGCGGGTCGGGAGATTTACCTCATCGCGGAGAGCGACTTCAACGACGTCCGTTATATCCAGGCTGAGAACTCGGGCGGATACGGAATGGACGCCCAATGGAGCGATGACTTTCACCATGCTCTGCACACCTTGCTCACCGGAGAGCACACCGGCTATTACCAGGATTTCGGAACACTCGCGCACCTCGAGAGAGCTTTGAAGGAAGGCTTCGTTTATGCCGGCCAGTATTCTGCGTATCGCCGCCGGCGCCATGGGAACTCTTCGCGTCATATGCCGGCTCGGCAGTTCGTAGTCTTTTCCCAGAATCACGACCAGGTGGGCAACCGCCTCTTCGGCGATCGCCTCAGCGCGCTCGTGAGCTTCGAAGCGCTGAAACTGGCGGCGGGCATGGTGATTTTATCCCCGTATATCCCATTGCTCTTCATGGGCGAGGAATGGGGAGAGCGCGCCCCCTTTCAGTACTTCACCAGCCACTCGGACATGGGACTAGTGGAGGCAGTGCGCCGCGGCCGCAAAGCAGAGTTTGCCTCATTTCGCTGGCAAGGTTCGCCGCCCGACCCGCAAGACGAGGCCACTTTCCTGCGAAGCAAACTGGATCGCAGCCAACGGCACACCGAATGGCATCAAATACTGTACGAGTTTTATCAGGAACTGATCGCCCTGCGGAAGACGTTGCCGGGTCTGGCAAAGCCGCATAAACAGCGTCTCGAGACTTCCGGCCTGGAAAAGGAGAAGGTGGTGGTAATCCGCCGCTGGAGCGACGCCGGCGATGCGGTCGCCGTAGCCAATTTTGAGAAGGAAGCCAAGCTGGTTCCGCTGAATGTTCCCGCGGGAGATTGGTGCAAGGTTCTGGACTCCGCAGACCTGCGTTGGCGCGGACCGGGCAGTTCGGTTTCACCGCGGTTCAAATCCAGTGGAAAGGTCCAAATGGGCCTCGGACCGGAGTCGTTTTGCGTTTTTGAACGTGGAGTAAATTAGTGCTTAGTCGAGTCGGTAAGCGAACCTAATCGTTCGCACCGGAAGGGCGGGGTTTTAGCCGCGCCGCCGGTCTCGGGACGTAAGAACGGGGCTTTAGCCCCTGAAGGGACTTGATTTCCGGGCCCAAAGAGTCTGTGTGAGAACTCCGGAGGCCTGTCATCCTGAGGAGCTGAAGGCGACGAAGGATCCTGGCAGTTCCTTGATTCGAGTAGCTGCGACAAACTGCAGGGATCCTTCGCTGCGCTCAGGATGACGTGATGGGCGAGTTCTCACACAGACTCTAAAGCCCCGCCCGTCCGAGGGCCATTCGAAATCGCGCTTATTGGAGCACTCAACCGACCCTATGGGATATATCTGCATTCACGGACACTTCTATCAGCCCCCGCGGGAGAATCCTTGGCTCGAGGCCATCGAACTTCAGGACTCCGCGCGTCCCTACCACGACTGGAACGAGCGGGTCAATGCCGAATGCTACGCGCCCAACGCGGCCGCACGGATTCTCGATAAAGAAAAGGGCATCGTCAAGATCGTAAACAACTACGCCAAGATCAGCTTTAATTTCGGGCCTACTTTGCTGTCCTGGATTGAGGCCAATGATCCTGTAGTGTACAAGGCCATCCTGGAAGCGGACGCCAAAAGCGCCAAGATTTTCTCCGGGCACGGGTCCGCGCTCGCCCAGCCGTACAACCATATGATCATGCCCTTGGCGGCCGAACGCGACAAGTACACTCAGGCGTTCTGGGGGATTCGCGACTTTGAACACAGGTTTGGACGGCGCCCTGAAGGGATGTGGCTACCGGAGGCTGCGGTGGATCTTGCCACCCTGGAGGTTCTGGCCTCGTTGGGAATCAAGTTCACGGTCCTGGCTCCGAGCCAAGCGAGCAGGGTTAGGGAGCAAAGTAGCAGCGATTGGAAAGAAGTCAACGACAGCTCCATTGATCCGACCACGGTTTACAGTGTCCACTTGCCCTCCGGGAAGACCATCAGCGTATTTTTCTACGACGGCCCCATCTCACGCTCGGTGGCCTTCGAAGGTGTATTGGACAACGGCCAGCAGTTCGCTGAGCGCCTCCTGGGGGCCTTTTCGAAGGACACCCGGCCCTGGCCCGAATTGGTGCACATCGCAACCGATGGCGAAACCTACGGCCATCACCACAAATTTGGCGAGATGGCTTTGGCCTATGCACTGGATTACATCGAGTCCAAATGCCTGGCCGAACTCATCAACTACGGGCTGTATCTTGAACGTCACCCTCCTGCTCAAACCGTAGAGGTGTTCGAGAATAGCTCCTGGAGTTGTATGCACGGGGTCGAACGATGGCGAAGTAATTGCGGCTGCAATTCAGGCGGCCATCCCGGCTGGAATCAGCAGTGGCGCGCCCCCTTGCGCGAAGCCCTGGATTGGCTTCGCGATACCTTGACGCCCCTCTTTGAGGAGAAAGCAAAAGAATTGCTGAAGGATCCCTGGGCGGCGCGAAACGATTACATCGATGTCGTCCTCGATCGCTCTCCCGCAAGCCTGGGAGGGTTCCTGGCCAAGCATGGCGCGCGTCCGCTCGATGAATCCGAGAGAATAACTGTCTGGAAGCTCATGGAACTCGAGCGCCATGCCATGCTGATGTATACGAGTTGCGGCTGGTTTTTCGACGAGATCTCTGGAATTGAAACCGTACAGGTGATTCAATATGCCGGCCGCGCCGTCCAACTGGCGGAGGAACTCTTCGGGGACCGGAGGGAGAGTGTGTTCGTCGACAAGTTGAGCCAGGCGAAAAGCAATCTTCCCGAGCACCAGGATGGCGGTCGCATTTACCAGAAGTTCGTGCGGCCGGCTTTTGTCGACCTACGCAAGCTCGGAGCCCACTACGCCATCCGCTCTCTTTTCGAACCCTACGAAACCGAGACCCGCATCTACCAATACAAAGTGGAGCGCCAGGCCGTCTTGAACCTGGTGCGGGGCGACAAGCAGGAGCAGCAACTCGCGGCAGGCCTTGCCAGGTTTACCTCGGGAGTTACGCAGGAGTCGGCCGCCCTGGGCTTCGCCGCCTTCGATCGTGGCGACTTCAACCCGACCGGAGGCGTCCTGAAGGCAACCACGACCGGAGCCTTTGGGAATTTCGTGGAGAGACTCAAGGAAGTTTTCTCGCACGGAGACTCGGATGCGGTGAATCGAACCCTGCAAAAGGAATTTGAGGGGGAGGCCTACGCCTTTACCGTTCTGTTCCGGGACGAGCAACAGAGAATCCTGAATCGCATCGCGGAATCTGCCTGGGGTGAGGCTGAACTGGCTTTCGGCACCCTCTATCCGCCTCTGATGTCGATGATTAAGACCATGGTCAAGATAGGCGGCGCCCTGACGATTCCCCGAGCTTTCTACGCAGCGGCGGAGTTCGTTTTGAACACCCGGCTGCGACGGGCGCTGGCAAGTGAACCGCTGGACTTCGAGGGCATCCGGGATCTTTTCGGCGATGCGGAGGCGGCTAAGGTCTCCCTTGATGTGACGACCCTGGAATACACGCTGCGGATGAGCCTTGAACGGCTGGCCGAGAACTTCCGCGCAAATCCCGCCCGCTCGCAATCGATCGAGACACTGGACGCCGCGGTGGACCTGGCTCGCTCTTTGCCGCTCGAAGTAAATCTCGCAAAGATTCAGAATATCTGTTACGACCTGGCGCAAACCGCGTATCGTGATACTGTGGAACGGGCGCAAGATGGGGACGAAAACTCAAAGGCCTGGGTCGATCACTTTCGCGCCCTGGCGTCGAAGCTTTCTCTCCACATTGCCTGATTGGTAAGTCGAAAATCGAAATTCGATAATCGCCGGATACGGGATTCCAACTCTCATATATCGAGCTGCGAATATCGAGTTTCGATTTTCGGACTTATGTCCAAACTGCGCATCCCGTCCTCGACCTACCGCCTGCAGTTCAGCGGGCAGTTCCGCTTTGAAGATGCACGGGCTCTGGCGGGCTATCTCGACGAACTCGGCGTGACGGATATCTATGCTTCGCCGCTGCTTCAGGCACGGCGCGGGAGCGGGCACGGATACGACGTCGCCAATCCTGCTCATCTCAATACGGAAATTGGCAGCGAGCAGGAACTTGAAGCGCTGGCAACGGAACTCCACGGCCGGCATATGGGTCTTCTTCTGGACATTGTTCCCAACCACATGGTGGCCGGCAGCGAGAATCCCTGGTGGATGGACGTGCTCGAAGACGGTCCGGGCTCTGCCTACGCTTCGTTTTTTGATATTGATTGGCACCCCCCGCGGACGGTCACTCGCAACAAGGTCCTGCTGCCCATTCTCGGCCGCCCTTACGCGGAGGCGCTCGAGAACCAGGAACTCAAGCTGGTTTTCGAGCAAGCCGGTTTCTTCATCTGTTATTTCGACACCAAGCTGCCTGTCGCGCCCAAGTCTTATCTACTGGTGCTGCAGCACCGGCTTGATGAGTTGCGCCACAAACTTGGCGCTGATGACCCTGCATTTCGGGAATTGGGAGGCATCCTCGCCGCCACCACCAACCTTCCGGAGCGCGCCACACTCTCCACCGAGATGGCGGGAGAGAGGAGATTACAAAGGGAAGCCATCAAGGAAAGGCTTTGGAATTTGTATCAGAACTCGTCCGCAGTGCGGGAATTCCTGGATGAGAACGTGCGGGTTTTTAACGGCCGCAGGCGAACTCCCGCCAGTTTCGTTTTCTTAGACCGTGTGCTGGCGGAGCAGGCATACCTGCTTTCGTACTGGCTTTCCGCCAACGACGAAATCAACTACCGCCGGTTCTTTACCATCACGGATCTGGTGGGAGTGCGCGTCGAAGATCCCTTCGTTTTCGAGGCCACCCACGCCGTGGTGCTGCGACTGATCGAAAAGGGCCTGGTGACGGGCCTTAGAATTGACCACGTCGACGGCCTGCGCGACCCTCTGGGCTACCTGCGCCGGCTGCAGGAGCGCGTCGCAGGCGGCTCCACGAGCGGCCGCCATCCTCCGTTCTTTGTACTCGTGGAAAAGATTCTGGCGGAGGGCGAAGCCCTGCCTCGCGAATGGCCGATCTGCGGAGCGACCGGATATGCGTCACTTAACGCCCTCAACGGTCTTTTCCTCGATCCCGAGGGGTGCAAGAAACTGGATCAAATCTATCAGTCGTTCACGGGCTCCAATGTTCGCTACGAGGACCTGGTGTATGAGAAGAAGAAAGAGGTGATGGCGAGCCTCCTGCGCGTGGAAATGCGTTCCCTCGGCCACCACCTTGCGCTGCTTGCCGAGCGCGACCGCTACGCGCGAGACTTCCCGCGTCACGATCTCGCGCACGCCCTTGTCGAGACCACCGCGTGTTTGCCCGTTTACCGGACTTATGTGCGTGGTTTCTCCATCGGGAGCGAGGAGCGCCGGCCATACATCATGAAAGCGCTTGAGGACGCCCGACGGCGCAATCCGAGCCTAAAACCGGAGTGCTTCGATTTCGTCAGTGATGTCCTCCTGCTGCGAGAACGGGCACACGTGTTGCCTGAACAGAGGGAAGCCCGGCTCGCCTTCGTGATGCGCTGGCAGCAGTTCACCAGTCCGATCACTGCGAAGGGAGTCGAGGATTCCGCCCTTTACGTGTACAACCGCCTGATTTCACTCAACGAGGTTGGCGGCAACCCCAGCTCGAACGGCATGCCGCCCGCGGCATTCCATGAGTTTCTCGGCAATCGCCAGAAGCGAAACCGTCATACGCTCACTGCCACGACGACTCATGACACTAAGCGGGCTGAGGACGTGCGGATGCGCATCAACGTGCTCTCCGAACTCCCCTCGCTCTGGGAACAAAAGCTCCAACAGTGGGCGTCCTGGAATAAATGCAAAAAGAAGCTTGTCAACAGTCGTCTCGTCCCCGACCCCAACGAGGAAATCCTCTTGTACCAGACCATGCTAGGCGCATGGCCCCTCGACCACCATGAAAGGGCCGCCTTCAGAAAGCGGCTTCAGCAATACCTGGTGAAAGCGACGCGGGAAGCGATGGTCAATACAAAGTGGGCGCGTCCCAACGTCCGGCACGAGCAGGCGCTTCTTCATTTCGCCCGAGCCATCACCCAGGAATCAGAAGACAACGCGTTCTTAAAAGACTTCCTGCAGGTTTGCGGGGAGCTTGCTTTCTACGGAGCAATTAATTCTCTTGCCCAGCTATTGCTTAAGATCACCGGCCCGGGTTTCCCGGACTTTTACCAGGGGTCGGAACTTTGGGACCTCAGGCTGGTCGATCCCGATAACCGCGGTCCGGTAGATTTCCGAAGACGCTCGAGCCTCCTCGCCGAAATCTCGCAGCAAGAAGAGCAGAATCGTTTGCACCTCATCGACAACTTGCTTGACCATTGGCAGGACGGCCGCATCAAGCTCTTCGTAACCTCCAGGAGCCTCACTTTCCGACGCACTCACATCGAATTGTACCTCGACGGCGCCTATCTGCCGTTGCAGGCTGTGGGTTCCAAGCAGGAGAACGTGTTCGCGTTTGCGAGGCGCCTGAAGCGCGCCTGGGCGGTGACGGTAGTCCCAAGGTTGGTCACCCGACTGGTTTCGCCTGGCCGTTACCCCACCGGCGAAAACGTTTGGGCAGAGAATGCGTTAGCGCTCCCCAACCATGCGCCTTCAGAATGGCTCGACGTTCTGACTGGCGAAAGCGTGCGGTCCCGCGCCGCCGATCAGGGAAACATGCTGCCGCTTGGAAAAGTCTTCTCCCGGTTTCCCGTTGCCTTGCTCCGGTCTTTGTAGCGCGGGGGTCTCGCCCGCTGTCGAAGCAGCGTCCCGCTTCCGCGCCGCGGGCACGATGCCCTCGCTCCAGCGGGCGAGACCCCTCCGCTACGCTGCTAACGGCTGGCGCCAGAACAAAGCCCTGCGTCACTGCCGATAGGGGCGGATCGCGAACCGCCCCCACATCCCGCCCCGGAGGTGACGCGTCTTCACGCAAATCGCCACAGCTTTCTTCGCAGCTGCCCGGCACTTTATTCCCCGATCTCGATCAGGGCCAGACCGTGCGCAGGAAGA
>Ga0335078_10014727_pt1 | contig 11604 bp, 11 predicted proteins | sample Lox_Sample_32_FD_206711 | JGI IMG/M metagenome (GOLD analysis project Ga0335078, IMG submission 206711) | Soil microbial communities from Loxahatchee National Wildlife Refuge, Florida, United States - Lox_Sample_3.2 | ecosystem: Environmental > Terrestrial > Soil > Wetlands | place: USA...
CCCATGTACGTTTCGGCAGCGGCGTGAATTCGCGCGGCGTGCAATGGAATTTCGCAACCTCCGCCGAGCGACAGCGCATGCGGAGCCGCAACGACGGGACGCGGAGCGTACTTGATCGCCATGTTGGCGCGCTGGAATTGGCGCACCGCGACGTGAATATCCTCCCACTCACCCTCTTGCGCCATCATCAGGAGGAGCATCAGATTGGCGCCGGCGGAGAAATTCGGGCCTTCGTTAGCGATCACCATGGCGTCGAATTCGTTCCCGAGCCGCGCGACGCCGGCCTGCAGCATCGCGAGCGTTTCGGCGCCGATCGCGTTCATCTTGGCGTGGAATTCCAAGCAGAGCACGCCGTCACCGAGATCGATCAGGCTGGCGCCGGAATTTTCCTGCACCACGGCGCTGCGCTCTTTAAGCGATTTCAGGATGATCACGCCCGAAGGCTCTTCAAGCGGCTTCCGCACGCCTGTGGCAAGATCGAAATATTTCGTGTGACCCTTTTCACTGTCGTAGAACGATTTCTTCGGCGACGCCAAAACTTTCTCGACGAGCGGCGGCAACTTTTGGCCGTCGCGTTCGAGAGCTTTAGCCACATGCTCGACACCGATTGCGTCCCACACTTCAAAGGGACCAATCTCCCAGCCGAAGCCCCAACGCATCGCGCGATCGACATCGACGACGCGGTCGGCAATTTCCGGAATTCGGCGCGCGGCGTAAAGACATGTCGCGCCGAGCGTAGACCAGAGAAACTGGCTCGCTTTGTCTGTGTTCTTTCCTTCCATCGCGGGGCCAACGAGCATCGGCAATCGTTCGCGAGTGCTTTCGACGGATTTGCCCGCTTCGATCGAGCCGAATTTCGACTTCTGGCGCGGGCGATACTCCATCTTCTGCCAGTCGAGAGTGAGAATATCGGACTCGCCGCTCGCGCTTTTCACGCGCTTGTAAAATCCGCTGCCGGTTTTTTCGCCGAGCCAGCCGCGCTTCATCATGTCTTCCATCAACGGCGGGACGTGATACAGCTCGCGCGATTCGTCGTCGGGCGCGTTCTGATAAATGTTCCCGATGACGTGGACGAGAACATCGAGCCCGACGATATCGAGCGTGCGGAAAGTCGCCGATTTCGGCCAGCCGATGGCGGGACCCGTGCAGGTGTCGACATCTTCGACGCTGAGTTCAAGCGCCTTCATTTGCTGAAAAGCATTCAGCAGCGAGAACGTGCCGATGCGATTGGCGATGAAATTCGGCGTGTCTTTCGCGACGACGACGCCTTTGCCGAGACGAACGTCCGAAATCTCGTCCAGTTCCGCCATCACTTCGGGGAGCGTCTTCGGGCCAGGGATCAGCTCGACCAATTTCATGTATCGGGGAGGATTGAAGAAGTGCGTGCCGGCCCAATGCTTTTGAAAATCCTCGGAGCGTCCCTCGGCAATCAGACGAATCGGCAAGCCCGACGTATTTGAGGTGACGATGGTTCCGGGCTTGCGCACGGCTTCGACGCGATCGAAGAGTTTGCGCTTGATTTCCAGATTTTCGGCAACGGCTTCGATGATCCAATCGACTTCGCTGCACCAGGCGATATTGTCGTCGAGATTCCCCGGCGTGATCAGGCGAGCCGATTCCGGCGTGAACAGGGCCGCGGGGCGAGATTTCTTGGCGGCTTCGAGTCCGGTCAGCACGATGCGGTTGCGCACGGCGGGATTTTCGAGTGTGAGACTTTTGCGCTTCTCGTCGGCGTTCAGTTCCGGCGGCACGATATCGAGCAGATAGCAAGGGATGCCAGCATTGGCTAGATGAGACGCGATGCGCGCGCCCATCGTGCCGGCCCCGAGGACCGCCGCCTTCTCGATTCGCCGTTTCATCCCCACCTCGACCTCGCACATCGTTGCAAAACGGCCATCCGTGGTCAACCGCGAAACGCCCAAGCTTCGCGAATTTGCTAAAATGGCATGAAGGGTTGGGAGCACGCAGCGAGGTGCCTATGGGGTCGGCGACCAAATGGATTTCGCGGGCTGTTCTGGGCCTGCGATCGTTCGCGTATGCCGGGCAGGGTGAACGGCCGAGAATCGGCCTGGCCTTGGGTGGTGGATTTGCGCGCGGCATCGCTCACGTGGGCGTGATTCGCGTCCTCGAACAGCACGAAATTCCCATCGATTTCATCGCGGGCACAAGCGTCGGCGCGCTGATCGCGGCGGCGTATGCGGGCGGCAGTTCCACCGAAGAGATGGAACGCCACGGCTCGGAAACGCATTTCCGCGATTTCGGCCGCTGGACGCTTTCGCGCATGGGCATGGCCTCCAACGAGCCGCTCGAATCCTTTCTCCACAAGTTCACGCCCGCTAAAGATTTTCAGGAAATGAGGATCCCGCTCACGATCGTGGCGACGGATCTGATGCAGGGCGAATCGGTGTATTTCAACCGCGGCGATATCGGCCCGGCGTTGCGTGCCTCGTGCGCGTACCCGGGGCTGTTCTTGCCGGTGCGTCACAACGGACGCGTGCTTGTAGATGGATTTCTCACCGAAACGGTTCCGTCACCTGCGGCGCGCAGGATGGGCGCAGAACTTGTGATCGGTGTGCATCTTGAGCCGGGCCTGCTCGGAACGGGTCCGCGCAACACCATCGAAGTGATTAGCCGGTCATTCTCGATCATTCAGATGGCGGCCACACAGCCGTGGCGCGCAGCGACGGACGTTTTGATCGAGCCCAACGTGCACCACATTTTGTGGGATGAATTCGTGAAAACGCCGCAACTCGTGGAGGCAGGAGAAGCGGCCGCACGGGCGGCGCTACCCGATATCAAGCACGCGATGGCCAACTGGTCCGCATTGAAAATCCCGCACGAGTCCGCCCTCCAGCCCTAAGCCAGACCGAAAATTTCGCCGCTGCTAACGATTGACCTGGGGTCGCGTCCAACGATTAGTGAGAGCCGAATCTCTCTCGCCATGTCGCTGCAACGCCCCAAACATGAGCGGGTTAGGTTCGGCTCTCCGTTTATTTCTGCTCGGATAGTTCCACAACCACTGCCTGACCGTTGCCTTTGCCGCGCTTGGTAAACCATTCGCACATCGCGGCGGCAAGCCGCGCCGGGTCGACCCGAAGTCCCACCTCCAACTGCCCCTCCCCGGTGGGCAAGGTGTCGTCAAATTCAGCCGAACCGGTGAAATTCCGCATGCAAAAGCCATCCAGCCAATCGTAAGGGACTGGTGTGCGTTCGGCGCCAATCGTCATTTCGGCTCGCAACTTTCGTGCGAACATGGCGGGCGAGTATAGCACCGCAGCATCAGAGGCCGACGCGGACCCGTGGCAGAGCGCGAAACAGGACGCGAGATGGGTACATCCGGCGTCTCCGCGCCTTGAAATTCGGGTCCCTGTACCATAGACTTTTACGTGTTTGGTCATTTTCAGCGAGTCATGTCGATCTCATACATTCTGTGCTGCTTGACGTAATGATCGGGGGGATTGGTGTCTACACCGTTGGAGTCGTGGGTCGAAGAATCCGCAAGGTTAACGAAACCGTCGAAGATCGTATGGTGTGACGGCTCGGAGCCGGAAAACGAGCGCCTGACCGAGCTCATGTTGAATGATGGGACGTATGTCGAGCTCAATCAGAAGACATACCCCGGTTGCCACCTCCACCGCAGTAATCCCAATGACGTGGCCCGCACCGAGGGCCTTACCTTCATCTGCACGCGCAAAAAGGAAGACGCCGGGCCCACCAATAACTGGATGGCCCCGAACGACGCGAAAGACAAGCTGCGCCCGCTTTTCGACGGGGCGATGAAGGGCCGGACGATGTACGTGATTCCGTACATTATGGGGCCGGCGGCGTCGCCCTATAGCAAGATCGGCGTGGAAATTACGGACAGCCCGTACGTGGTCGCCAGCATGCGGATCATGTCGCGCATGGGCAAGGTGGCGCTCGAACGGCTGGGCAGATCCGATGATTTCGTTCCCGGACTTCATTCTTTGGGCGATCTCGATCCCGAACGGCGGTTTATCGTTCATTTCCCGGAAGAAAAGCTGATTTGGAGCGTCGGCTCCGGTTACGGCGGAAACGCGCTTTTAGGCAAGAAGTGTTTTGCGCTAAGAATCGCGAGCTGGATGGCCCGGGAGAACAGCTGGATGGCCGAGCATATGCTAATTCTCGGGCTCGAGGACCCGTCCGGCAAAGTCACCTACATGGCCGCGGCGTTTCCGAGCGCTTGCGGCAAGACCAATCTCGCGATGATGGTTTCGGCGCTCGGAAAGCAGGGCTATCGCGTTTGGACGATCGGCGACGACATCGCCTGGATGCATATCGCGGCGGACGGCACGCTGCGCGCGATCAATCCCGAGGCGGGATTCTTCGGCGTCGCGCCGGGAACGAACGGCAAGACCAATCCGAACGTGATGAACGCCCTTCACGAAAACACGATTTTCACGAACGTGGCGCTGACGGACTCGGGCGAACCGTGGTGGGAAGGGATGGACTCGACGCCACCGGCGGGGCTGACGGATTGGCACGGCAAGAAGTGGACGCCGGGCAAGACGTCGGCGGCACACCCGAACGCCCGCTACACGGTCCCCGCAAAACAGTCCCCCTCGATTTCCTCCCACTGGCAAGATCCCGAAGGCATCCCGATCTCAGCGATCATTTTTGGCGGACGCCGCGCGCGACTTGCGCCGCTCGTCTACGAATCGCGCAATTGGCAGCACGGAGTTTTCGTCGGGGCCACGATGGCTTCGGAAACAACAGCTGCCGCGACAGGCGCGGTGGGCGTGACGCGCCGCGATCCGATGGCGATGCTTCCCTTCTGCGGCTACAACATGGGCGATTATTTCCGCCACTGGCTCGCGATGGGCGCGAAACTGAAGAACCCGCCGAAGGTTTTTCACGTGAATTGGTTCCGGCGCGATGCCGACGGGAAATTTCTGTGGCCGGGCTATGGAGAGAACGTTCGCGTGCTGAAGTGGATGCTCGACCGCATCGAAGGCCGCGCCGCGGCTGCCGAAACACCGATCGGCAGTGTGCCGACAGCGTCATCGCTTACTCTCGATGGCCTTTCGATTTCACGCGACACGCTCAACGAACTGCTCTCGGTTAATCCCGCCGACTGGACTGAAGAGGAGCAAGCGGTTGAAAAATTCTTCGAGAAATTCGGCGACCGGCTCCCTGCTGCGCTGTGCCAGGAGCAGAAGGCGCTGGCGAATCGCCTCTCGGCTTCATCCATGGCGTCGAAGTAATTTCCCATGGATTTGTTGCCGTGCAAAAAATAAAGGCGCCACCCTTTCGAGGTGGCGCTTTTTGTTTCCCATCGTTTGCGCGGGAGGGCGCGAAAACTACGCAGGCATTCCGACGAACGTTCGCTTCGTGTAAATCCACGCACCGATCAAACCAGCGAGGCCGAGCGAGAGTAACAGCAGGCTGCCCGGTTCCGGAGCAGAAACCTCAGAGATCGTGAAGTTGGTAAGAGGCAAAGCGGCCGTCTCTTCATCGTACGAGACGCAAGCTGGCTCAACACTTGAGACGCATTCCACGTACTGATCTGTCCCACCGTTGAAGGCGGAATCGAAAAAGAAAATGTTGTAGTCGAGGCCGCCGGCGCTAAAAGCCATGCCGAAAATATCCAATAGCGCGCCCGAGAACGACGTGGAGCCTGGGTACACATCGTTGTCGTTCTCGCCGTAGGTATTCGGGGCAAGCAAAGAAATCGACGAGCCGTTTTGAGTACCGGTCAGCGAATCCAGCAGAAATGTTCCGCCACCCAAATCCGTGACGGTAGCGACAGCGTTGCCGGGGCCGTAGCCGCCGGTCCAAGTGATGTCGAAAGTTTCATCTGCGCGCACCGTCTGCGCCATGGCGGCGGACAGCACGAGCGCACCCAAAATAAAAGCGAAGCGAAGCCCACTACGCATCATCGACACCCTCCCCTTGGGATACCTCAGTGTGGATGTGAGCAGCACATCGCCTGCCATGAGATGTTTGCGATCCCCGAAACAGTCATAGCTACCACCTTGAAACCAAGGATCTTACGAGGGAGTCTGTTGCTTTAGGCCTCGATGATTGCCCGAATGTGCAGACGTTTTCGCAAAAAGGACGTTGTGTTGTGTAGATCGTTGCATATGTGCGGCGCGGTGTGCGCCTTGAGGGCCTCTCAGAAAAAATTGTCGTGATTGCCGCTTTTTGTCTGCTGTTAGCGGCTTCGGCAAATGCAGAACATGCCTGGGATGAACACAAACTCTGCGCCGATGAACATGCAGCCGGGAAGTTTGGTGCAGAAGATTCTCGCCCACGACACCGCAGGTAGGAGCGCGGAGCCCGATTCGACACCGGTGCCCATGCTCATGCGCATGAGCCATGGGTGGACGCTGATGTTCCACGCTAACACGTTCATCCTCGACGAGCAGCAATCCGGCCCACGAGGCGCCGATAAATTTTTCTCGACCAACTGGTTCATGGGCATGGCGCAGCATAAGCTCAGGCACGGAATCTTCACGGCTCGCGATATGCTGACGCTCGAGCCGTCAACGATTACCGATCGCCGTTATCCTCTGCTTTTTCAGCAAGGCGAAACGGCATACGGCGTTCCCATCGCGGATGGTCAGCACCCTCCCCTGCAGCCGACTTATGGCGCGCATTGCGGGGTTCGTGCACCTGCGCCCGTTTTCGGGCCAGAATCGCTGAATTCCGCCTGATCTATAGCTTCGATCAGTGAATCCACTGATTGTCCTGCCCAGAGCGGCTGCTAGGATGAGCCATGTTGATCCGGCTCGGATACGACCTACAATTTTCGATTCCTCAGCCGGTCGCGGTGGTTGCGATGTTGAATGTGCATCCTTCGCGCGCGGATGACCTCTGTGAGCCTGACGAACTCCGCATCTCCAACGCCAGCAAAATTGAGAATTATCTCGATCGTTTCGGAAACAAGTGCACACGCTTCCTGGCGCCCGCCGGCAGAGTGCGCCTGTGGAATTCGACCCTGGTGAAAGATTCAGGCGAAAAGGACGCGTTCGATCCGGCGGCCCGGCAACACCCGGTAGAAGATCTGCCGTCGGAGTGTCTGATTTATCTGCTCAACAGCCGCTACTGCGAAGTCGACCGGCTTTCGAACGTGGCCACCGACCTATTCGGTTCTATCCAGCCGGGATGGGAGCGCGTTGAGGCAATCCTGAATTGGGTTCACGGCAAGATCGAATTCGGTTATCAGCACGCGCGTCCCACCCGAACGGCTCTCGAGGTCTACACGGAACGCGTGGGTGTTTGCCGCGATTTCCAGCATCTGGCGATCACGTTTTGCCGTTGCATGAATATTCCTGCGCGTTACGCGACAGGATATCTTGGCGACATCGGGGTGGCTCCCGTGCCGATGCCGATGGATTTCAGCGCGTGGTTTGAAGTCTTTCTGGAGGACCGCTGGTGGACCGTGGACGCTCGACACAACGAGCCGCGCATCGGGCGCGTTCTGATGGCGACGGGCCGCGACGCGTCGGACGTAGCGATCACCACGTCGTTTGGCCGCGCAGACCTTATACATTTCTCCGTGATCACGGACGAAGTGAAGGCTAGAGCGGCCGAGCGGTGACGAAACTCCTCCTCTCGAATAACTCTTGCTCGATGCGCGGTCATGGACACGTCAATGACCAGCCTTAGCGCGGCCCGCTTTGGAGTCATCGTCATCCGTCCTCCCGAACCCAACTAGGTAGCGGCCGAAGTTCAATTCGAAGTCGCTGTGAACGCCGTAACCGATGCCACGGAGTTTGGCACGGCGCGCCTGCGCACTGGGCAAGGCCAGCATTGGGAAGATCATCTCGTTGCTCGATTGAAGCTCGGCAGCGGTCGGAACACCGAACCGATTGATCTGGGCCTTGGCCGCAGCCAGCGTTTCGCGGTCGAACGAAGCCAGACGCCGGACGAGCGCATCGACAAACGTATCGAGGTCGCCATCATCCAGTGTGCGGTTCACCCAGCCGTAGCGTTCGGCGGTATCAGCATCGAAATCGTCCGCGCTGAGCACGAATTCAAGTGCGCGCGAGCGGCCGACCAAACGCGGGAGCCATTCCATCGCCCCGCCGCCCGGGACCAGCCCGACGCCGACTTCGGGGTTGCCGAATAGGGCGGTTTGCCGGCTGGCGAAGCGCATGTCACAGGCCAGCACGAACTCGTTACCGATGCCGCGCGTGCGGCCGCGAATCTTGGCGATGCTCACGATTGGCGCGGACGCAAGATGGAGCACAATGTCGCGCCAACGGTCTAGCACCTCCGGCCGTTCTGCTGCCTTGGCCACGTCGAGATGAGCGATGAAGAACTCGGGATTCGCCGACTGGAACACGACGACCTTCACGGACGGGTCCGCCTCGAGTTCGCTCATTAGAGCTCCCAATTCAGCGATCGTTTCGGGAACAAACATGTTGATCGGCGGGTTGCGGAAGGTGATTGTCCACAGGCCCGGATACGTGCGGTCGATGCTGAACTGGGAATGGTCAATCATCGCGCATCTCCCTAGAGACCCAGGTCGCTGAGGCCCGCGTGATCGTCCGGTCGTCGCCCGAGCGGCCAGTGATATTTGCGATCAGACTCCCGAATAGGAAGGTCATTGATGCAGGCGAACCGCGCGGCCATGAGGCCGTCGTCGTTGAACTCCCAGTTCTCGTTGCCATATGAGCGATACCAGTTGCCGGAATCGTCGTGCCACTCGTAGGCAAAGCGGACCGCGATGCGATTGCCGGTGAACGCCCAAAGTTCCTTGATGAGCCTGTAATCGAGTTCCTTCGCCCACTTGCGCGTCAGGAACGCGACGATTTCGTCGCGCCCGTTGACGAATTCCGAGCGATTCCTCCACCGCGTATCGACCGCATAGACAAGCGATACCTTTGCAGGATCGCGGCTATTCCAACCGTCTTCGGCGAGGCGCACCTTTTGCATCGCAGTCTCTCGCGTGAACGGAGGCACAGGGGGCCGGGTGGTAGTCGCTGGGGTTGCCATCTTCTTTCCTCCTCGAATGATTTCAGTTCTAACTTTCTTACGCCCTCGAACCAAACGCTCGCTAGTGGTCGACGAGCTGCTGTCCGCCGTCGATGTCGTAGGTTGCTCCGGTGATCGCGGTGTTCGTCATCAGGTGAACCGCGAGCGCGCCGATGTCGGCCGGGCCGACCACGCGCCGGATGGGCAGCGTTTCGCGCAGGTGCTCGCGACGGGCCTCCAGCCGATCGCCAAGCAGAGATGCCGAGAGCGGAGTATCGACGAACCCCGCCGCGATCGAATTCACACGAACTGGCGCGATCTCGAAGGCCAGCGCCCGGACGAGCGCAGGCGTCGCAGCCGTGAGCGCCGCGATCAGCGCGCCTGCTGTTGGCCGGCGGCCGCCAGTGCCTGTCATGAAAAGCAGGCTTCCTCCCGGGCGAACTTTGCTTGCGGCGTTTCTGGCAATTTCTATCGCCAGCAGCAGATGAGCTTCGAAGGCTTGGCGTGCCTTCCCCACGTCGAACTCCGCCAACGGCGCGTAATAGGGACCCGGGCCGGTCACCATCACGTGATCGATCGGCGTGGACAGCTCGTTGAAAAATCTCGCGAGGCGCTCGAAGTCCGTCGCGTCAAACGCCGCGGTGCTCTGCGCACCGAGTTCTCCCGCGGCGCGGTCGAGACGGTTCTCATCCCGGCCGACGAGAATCAGATCGGCGCCTTCGGCACGCGCACGCCGGGCCGTTTCGAGCCCGATGCCGGCGCTGCCGCCGATCACCAACACAGTTTGTCCGCGAAGTCCCGGTTCGTGCTGGATGGGAGATGCTAGGGTACCAGCGCTCATGATCGCTCCATTCGAGATCGCACGGCTTTTGTCACTTCGGAAGCTCGGTTCCGGCCTGCTCTGCCGCCATGTACTTGGCATACCAATCGGGCCAGCTCGGATCCGCTGCGCCCGTGCGCTTCTCATGCTCGCCATGGGCTGCTTCCGCGCGACGCATCGCGTTCGCCAGATCGTTTGTCGAAGCGAAGGTCGTGGCCGCGGACTCCATGCGACCTGGAAGACGCGTCGTCAGCTCCTGGAAGAGCCAGCCGTTGCCATCCGGATCGCGGAACGAAGCAAACGAGCGGTAGCTGCGATGCTCGGCATCGGGACCGCTCACGCGGACGCTGCCGAAGAGATAAGGCTCATCGATGCCGGTGTACGCGCCCTCGTTGTGGAACGGCTCGCTTACCTCGACGCCAAACGCCTTGAGTTCGCGCCGCGCCGCCTCGAGGTCGAAGACGATCAAGTACAAGCCCTGTGCGGAGCCCGGCGTCGCCGCAGTCACATTCTTGCCGAAAATGATCGAGCATCCCGATCCCGGTGGCGTGAACTGGACGACGCGAAAGTCACCCGTCGGCGCCGCGTAATCAGCGTCGAGACGCCATCCGAGCTTCGCGTAGAAATTTTTCGCCCGATCGACGTCCGAGACGGGAATGACGACGACTTCGAACTTCATGTCGACTGCGGCGGGTTTTGCTGCGCTCTGTTTCTGGGCTGCTGCTTCGCTCATCGATTTGTTCTCCTCTAGGGGAAGCGTTCCAACAAACATCACGGAGCGTAATGCGTGAAGACCATGTCGTCGTTCTTGTCCAGCGCATGGCAAGGGAAGCACGGCTGCATGAACGTGGCATCGGCCGGCTTGCCGTCCTTGAAATGACCGAATCCCCAGCCGCCCGTCACGGCGTACTTTTTCGAGTCCTTGATCATGAACTGCACGTTTGTCGGCGCTCCCGCAACGAACGATTGAGGCTTGCCGAATACTTTGTCGTTTTCCTCCGACGGCACGAAACTGTAATGCAACGCCACGATGATCGTGCCATCGGGATACGGAAGCGTCCTTGCGCGATACGCTTTGATCGCAACATCGTTGCCGAGGACAGCGCTGAAACTATTCAGGCCGGCCTCTTCGTGAGCGACCGAGATGAACTTCCAATCGCGGTACCCGGGCGGCATCGTGGTTACGTAGGGCGCGGCCCCACCGTCGGCGTGTCCGGCTCTCGCTTTCGCCGTCATGGTAACGAACACGCCTGCGATCAAAGCTGCTGTGACCAACAAGAAAATAAGCCTTCTCACGCCGCGCCCTCCTTGAGGAATGTGTGTTTGTGCATCTCTAGCGATGCACTTACATCGTGAGAACGACGCGGAATTGCGCGTGGCCGCTCATCATGCGCGCGTAGCCCTCACCGGCTTTCTCGAGCGGATACGTTTCGATCATCGGCCGCACGCCGTTCAGTTCCGCAAAACGCAGTGTGTCTTCGGAGTCGGTTGGCGTTCCAGACCACCAGCCCATAATGCTCTTTGCCCCGGTGATCAGTTGTATCGGCGTCACTTCAATGGGATCGAATGCCGCGCCCACGACGAGCAGCTTGCCATGCGCGCCCAATCCGTCGATCAGCTCGGACATCGCTTTCGAGCTTGGCGCCGTTGCCAGGATCACTTGCGCGCCGCCCAGCTTCTGTAATTCCTTTGCAGCATCGGTTGCCTTGCTATCGATGTAGACGTGCGCGCCGAGTTTCTTCGCCAGTGCCGCGTTCTCGGGCCCGCGCCCGATCGCCGCGACCCTGTAGCCGAATCTGTTCGCGAATTGAATTCCCAGATGCCCCAGCCCACCGACGCCCTGC
>Ga0335078_10014728_pt1 | contig 11604 bp, 12 predicted proteins | sample Lox_Sample_32_FD_206711 | JGI IMG/M metagenome (GOLD analysis project Ga0335078, IMG submission 206711) | Soil microbial communities from Loxahatchee National Wildlife Refuge, Florida, United States - Lox_Sample_3.2 | ecosystem: Environmental > Terrestrial > Soil > Wetlands | place: USA...
GGCCGCATCCTGCGCCGTGCCGATCGAGTACGTGGGCTCCGACGTCGAGGCGCTGCCGGTGGCCGATGCGAGTGTCGATCATGTACTGAGCACCTGGACGCTGTGCACGATTCAGGACGCCAGGCGGGCCCTGGGCGAGGTGCGCCGGGTGCTGCGGCCTGGCGGCGCGTTCCGCTTCGTGGAGCACGGCCTGGCGCCCGATCAGGGTGTCGCCCGCCTGCAGCAGTTGCTCACCCCGGTGCAGCGCCGGGCGTTCGGCGGCTGTCATCTCGACCGCCGGATCGATCAGCTGGTGGCGGCGGCCGGGCTCGAGCTGACCCGGCTGGACACCTATTACATGAAGGGCCCGCGGCCGCTCGGATACACCTTCGAGGGCGTTGCGATCCGGCCGTGACGGCCAGCGCGCCACTGGCCACCCCGTGCCGGGCTCGGGGACTTTTGACTACGCGCGGTGTGGGGCGCCGCGCTGGGATAGGGCCAGCCCCGGAGGAGACGTGGCGATGTTCACGGCAGCCTGGTGACAACCATCCGCCTGTACCGTCAATGAGGAGCAGCCATGTGCGAGACCGGTAACCGTGCCGAAGTCGCGCCGGTCGAGGCACTGCCGGCCAGCTTGGAGTGGAAGGGCGAGGTGCTTCCGCTGGAGCCGGTCGATGAGCTGTCGGTGCTGACCGTCTGCGACAACGTCACGGACATCCTGCTGCCGGACCAGGGCCCGGCCAAGCGGGTCCCGCTAGCCGCGATGGCCCGGCTCGCACCGCTGCTGGAGGCCCCGACGATACTCGGCGGCAAGGCGGCTGACGTGCCGCTGGCCCAGCACGGGTTCTCCGCGCTGGTCCAGGTCCGCAAGGGCGACCGGGTGCGCCGGCTGCTGTTCGACACCGGGATCACGCCCGGCGGGTGCGCCGGCAACCTGCGCCGCCTGGGCCAGGATCCGGCCGGCATCGAGGCGATCGTCTGCAGCCACGGCCACTTCGACCACACCACCGGGCTGTCTGGCCTGATCGGCCGGCTCGGCCAGGCGAGGATGCCGGTGCTGATCCACCCCGAGTTCTGGGCCCGGCGGCGGCTGGCCATTCCCGGCGGTGAGCCGTTCGAGCTGCCCGCCACCAGCCGGAGCGCGCTGGAAGACGCCGGCTTCGATGTCATCGAGCGGCGCCAGCCCTCGTTCCTGTATGACCGGTCGGTGCTGATCACCGGGGAAGTCGACCGGGTGACCGGGTTCGAGAAGGGGTTCCCGGTCCACCAGGCCTGGCGCGGCCGAAGCTGGGAGCCCGACCCGCTGATCCTGGATGACCAGGCGCTGATCGCCCACGTCGCCGGGCGCGGGCTGGTCGTGCTCACCGGCTGCGGGCACGCGGGCATCATCAACATCTGCCGCTACGCCCAGCGGCTGACCGGCGTCGGCACGCTGCACGCCGTCATCGGCGGCTTCCACCTGGCCGGCCCGCTGTTCGAGCCGGTCATCGGGGACACCGTCAGCGCGCTGGAGCAGCTCGCCCCCGAGGTGATCGTCCCCGCCCACTGCACCGGCTGGAAGGCCACCCACGCGATCGCCCGCCGCCTGCCCGGCGCGTTCATCCAGAACAGCGTCGGCACCACCTTCCACCTCACCGCCGCCGCGTAAAGATCGCAGGAACAGCCGCCCGCCACAGGCGGGCCTCGCCGCCATGACCGGTGGCGGCCTCACGCACCTGATCGCCTGAAGCGCCTGGTCCAGGCTCCCCGTCGGCCGGTAACCCGGATGGCCGCCAGGCACTCGCTGACCCTGGCACGTTCAGCGCACCGCAGCGAATATGCGGCCGGGCTGGTACCTAGCGGAATTTAATAGGAGTACACGGTGCCGGTACGAGGCGAGGTAACCTCAACCGCACCGCCGACGATCTTGGCCTGATAACTCATCACGGGGCCTCCTCACGATCGTGGAGCGGCCATGCCAGCTCCAGGCCCTCCGATACATCGTGTTTGTCCCCTGTTTTACCGGCGAGAGCCCGGATTTCAAGATGCCTAACGTCCTGTGAGCCCGGGCATTCGTCCCTGCGCCGGAGCTCACAGCGAGTCGATCGCCTCTGATCCCGGCCTGTGGCTCCACGCCCACGCCCACAGGAGCGCCGGACAGCCGCCGAGGGCGGCGATCGCCTCCCGGCCGGGTGGCCGCCTTCGACGGGTACCCTCCACAGCCGCGCGAGCCAGGCGTCGGCGCTGTTGCCGACCAGGTTCCCGAAGGTGATGGCTGCGATGTACGCCTTGATCTCGGCCTGCTCGGCCGGTGTCTAGGCAGCCGCAAGCGCTCGCTCCGCTCCCGGGTCAGCGTCACCGTGCTCGCTGGCGACGTGCTGGGCGTACCAGATAGCGACCTCGTCGGGGGTGCGGTCCGTGCTGACGATCCGCTGCCGAGGATCTGGCGCAGCGCCGCCAGGTCCACGCCGTTGCGCAGCGCCAGGGCGGTATGCCCCTAATTGCAGTAGCGCAGTCGTTGACCGAGGTGACGGCCGGCATGACCTGCTCGCGCAGTACACGCGAGATCCGCGGCCTGATGAGTGCGCGCACCAGCACGGGGCTGGCCGTCATCACGGCGGCGAGGCCGCGGGCGGTGAACGCGGCCCCGGGGGGCTGCCCGGCCGCCAGCCACCCGGCCAGCGTCGCGATCGCGACGGCGATGACGGCGGGGACGAACACGGCGGAGATCCGGTCGGCCAGCCGCTGCACCGGCGCCTTGCCGGCCTGCGCCTCGGTGACCAGCCTGGTCATCTGGGCCAGCTGGGTATCGGCGCCCACCGCGGTGGCGCGGGCCACCAGCCGCCCGCCGGCGTTCACGCACCCGCCGGTCACGCCGTCGCCCGGGCCCACCTCGGCCGGCACCGGCTCGCCGGTCAGCATCGAGGTATCCACGGCCGACAGGCCCGAGACCACCACCCGTCGGTGGCGACCTTCTCTCCCGGCCGGACCACGAACTCCTCGCCCACCGCCAGCTGCGCCACCGGAACCCGGATCTCGCGGCCGTCGCGCAGCAAGGCGGCGTCCCGGGCGCCCAGCGACAGCAGAGCCCGCAGCGCCGCGCCCGCGCGCCGCTTCGCCCGGGCCTCCAGGAAACGGCCGAGCAGGATCAGGGTCGTCACCCCGGCGGCGACATCCCGGTAAATGGCTCCCGTCCCGCTACCGGACGCCAGCCAGGCGACGCTCATATGCGCGCCCGCCCGGCCCGCCGCCCCGAAGAACAGCGCGTACACCGACCACAGATACGCCGCGGCCACCCCGACCGACACCAGCGTGTCCATCGTCGCGGCGCCGTGCCAGGCGTTGACCACGGCGGCGCGGTGAAACGGCCACGCCCCCCACACGGCCACCGGGGACGCCAGCGCCAGCGACGCCCATTGCCAGTTCCGGAACTGCAGCGGCGGGGATCATCGCCAGCGCCACCACCGGGATGGCCAGCGCCAGCGTCACCATAAGCCGCAGCCGCAACGCCTCCGTCTCGCGGTCGCCGTCCGCCTCTCCCGCTGCAGGCTCGCCGTCCGGCGGCGCTGGCAGCGCCGCGATGTAGCCGGCCTGCTCGACCGCCGAGATCAGCTCGGCGGCGGGCATCATGGCCGGGCAGGTCACCCTGGCGGTCCCGGTGGCGAGGTTGACCGTCGCGCTGACGCCACCGAGCTTGCTGAGCTTCCTCTCCACCCTGGCCGCACACGAAGCGCAGGTCATCCCGCCGATCGCCAGCTCCACGGCACGCACCGCACCGCCCGGCGCGGCGGCCGGACCCGCACCCGTCACCGTGCTCATCCGCGCATCGCCCCTTTCCTTACCCGGTCACGTGCGTCCAGGCCCGTTCGGGAAGACCTCGAGACCCGAACGGACCGGGCACCACGCCCGGCCAGCGGTGTGCTCAGCTTCCGGCGAGCTGGTAATCGCCAGCCTCGTCGAGGGCATCCGGATGACCCCCACGGCCAGGACCTTCGTAAGGGCCGCCTGCGGCGGCAGCCGAAGACCTAAAGCCGGTGTCTCCCCGGGGCGAGCCGGGTGGTCAGCAGGTGCACCGTTTCTCGTTCGGGACGCTGGCCAGGACCTGATCGGCGTGGGCGCCGCAGCCGGTCCAGGTGATCTTCTTGCACTGGTCGCAGACGGCAGGACTGCACATGGTGGTTCTCCGCTACTTCCGGGACTGATGGATTGGTATTGATGTGCCTTGGTGCTGGCTGCGCGGTTCAGGCGACGCGGCCGGGGCCGCCGCCCCTGGCGACGACCGGCAGGCCCGCGGGCCCAGGCATGCATCCCGCCGGACAGGTTAAAGACCTCGCGGCCCCGGCGTGCGAGCAGCGCCGCGGCGCGGGCGGACCGGGCGCCGGAGCGGCACACGATCACCACCGCGCGGCCCCTGGGCAATTCTCCGGTGTGCCGTGAAATCTGGCTCAGCGGAATGGTGCCGCGCCCGGGGGGTGGCCCGCCTGCCATTCGTGCGGCTCGCGGACGTCGAGGAGAATCGCGCCGCGTTCCGTGAGAGCCGCCGCGTCCGGGACCGACACCTTTCCGTAGGGCTTGCCGAAGACCTTCTTCAGCGCTGACGTCACGCTCATCACTGTGGCGCCAGCTGCGGCAGCGGGCCATCGAGGGGCAGGCCGGCGCGGGCGGCGCGCTCGTACTCATCGTCGACGGCGACGACGGTACGGCCGGCTGCGTCCAGGAAGGATGCCGCGACGGAGGCGCGGTACCCGGCTCCGCAATGAACCCAGATCTCGCCGTCCGGCACGTCGGCGAGGCGGGACGGCAGTTCGTGGATGGGGATGTGCACGGCGCCGGTGATGTGCGAGTCGTTCCACTCCTGGTCGCGGCGGACGTCCAGGATCACGACCGGGCGGTGGTGGCGCACCGATTCCAGGTCGGCGAAGCCGGCGACCGGGTAGCTGCGCAAGGCCCGGCCACAGGACCAGGTACCCGGGCTCCCGACGGCGGCCGCGGCCGGGCGGTCGATGCCGATCCGGACCAGCTCCCGCTGCGCCTCGGCGACCTGCTCGGGCGTGTGGCCCAGCAGGGTCAGCGGCGTGCCCCAGGGGATCAGCCAGCCGAGGTAGGTGGCGAAGCTGCCGTCCAGGTCGAAGCTCAGCGTGCCGGCCACGTGCCCGGCCGCGAACGCCCGGCGGGCGCGCAGGTCCACCACCCACTCCCCGGCCTCGACGCGCCGCCGGATCTCCGCTGCCTCCACGAGCCGCGGCGGGGACAGGTCGGGTCCGGCTGGCCCGGCGGCGTTGGCCGGGCCCATGTGCGCGTAGTACGCGGGGAAGGCATCCAGGCCGGCTAGCAGCTCGCGCACGTACTGCTCCTCGCCGAGCCGCAGCACGGGGTTGACCCGCATCTCCCGGCCGATGGTCGAGGAGGTGCCCTCGGACTGGGTCGCCGAGCAGAAGCTGCCGAACCCGTGGGTCGGGTAGACGTCCGCGTCCTGGGGCAGTTCGGCGGCGATCCGGTGCGCCGAGGCGAACTGGGCGTGCGCCAGCTCGCCGGCGTGCGCGCGGCCCAGCAGGTCCGGGCGGCCGGTGGACCCGTACAGCAGTGACCCACCGGTGAACACGGCGTGCGGGTGACCGGCGGCTTCCAGCACGTAAGCCAGGTGGGTGAAGGTATGACCGGGGCTGGCCAGCACCCGCACCCGCATGACGGCGCTGACCTCGATCAAGTCCCTGTCGCCGACCGCCACCCGGCCGAAGGTGACCGGGTCGGCCGCGTTGACGTGGTAGGCGGCCCCGGTGGCCCGGGCCAGCGCCAGCCCGCCGGTCACGTAGTCGTTGTGCAGATGGGTCTCGAAGACGTGGGTGATCCGCACTCCCCGGGCCGCGGCCAGGTCCAGCACCCGGTCGATGTCCCGCTGCGGGTCGACCACTAGCGCGACGTCCCCGTCGTGGGCGAGGTAGGTCCGGTCACCCAGCGCGGGCGTGTCGATGGCTACGACCTCGACGCCGGACCCTGCTGTAGCACTCATGCGGCGCTCTCCTTCCGCCGTTCAGCCAGTTCAATATACCCGTAGGGGTATCTGAATAGCCTTCACTGTAGTGCCAGAGGCCGAATTGACGCAAATACCCCTGGGGGTACCGAGCGCCGGATCGCGGGAGACGCTATCCCGTGCCGGGTGCGAGCCCGGCCGGCGTACCGCAGTCACCGCGGATCAGGATTCGGCGCCATTCCGCCGGACGGCCGGCGAAGCCGAGCCGGCTGATCAGCAGCGCCTCGGTGGATGGCGGAGTCCCGAGTACGCGCTGTTCGGCGGCTACCCGTGACCTGCTGGCTCACGTCATCTCCGGCCGGTGATAAAATACCCCCGAGGGTATAGGCGTGCGGGCTTGGCTGCCACCGGGCGGCGTCCGGACCGAGGAGCTGGCATGGAAGTCGACGGCGAGACGATGGCGAGCGTGGTCAAGCGGCTGCGCCGGGCCCAGGGCCAGATCGGCGGGGTCATCCGGATGATCGAGGAAGGCCGCGACTGCACCGACGTGGTGACCCAGCTCGCCGCGGCGGCCCGCGCCCTGGACCGGGCCGGTTTCAAGATCATCGCCACCGGCTTGCAGCAGTGCGCCGCCAACGGGGATGGCACCGCCGAGGCCGACCGCGCCCAGCTGGAAAAGCTGTTCCTCTCGCTCGCCTGACTTCCCCGAGTTCACGGCGCTGCCGGTGACGTGATCGCTTCCGCCGACGGTAGGAGCCAGCGCAGGTACTCGCGGTCGCGGAGCAGCCGGAGCCGCTGCCACAGCACGGCGCCGGGTGAGATCTGGCTGGCGTGGAGCAGGGCGGCCCGCCGCTGCCGGTCTCTGCTGACGCGAACGCACAAGTCGATCCGGTCCGGCGGCTGCCCGGTGAAGTCCCGGCCGGCGCCGGCCGAGAGCCGGGCGGCGATGCCCGCGGGTAGCGTCCAGGCCAGCACCGGCAGCCCGGTCCGGCGTCCGGTCTGTACCGCGGCGCGGGTGGCGGCTCGGTGGTCGAGGTGCCCGGTCACTCCGGTGTCGTCGAAGACGAGCAGGCCGTCGGCATCAGCGCGGGCGGCAGCCTCGGCGACGTGGCCGGTTAGCTCGGCCGCCGGGATGCCAGCGAGGCCGCCGTCGGCGTAATCCAGCAGCGTGACGCCGGCCGCCCTGAGTTCGGCGGCCGCCCGGCGCAGCTCGGTTTCGCGCGCGCGGTGCAGATCGGCGTGCGTGGCGTTCAGGGTGGATGCCCCGCCGTGGGTGTAGCACATGATGTGGACGGCAGCGCCGGCCACGGTGAGCTGGTCAATGACAGCACCCAGGCCGAAGCTCTCATCGTCGGGGTGGGCGATCACCGCCAGCACGCTCGGCCAGGCAGGCAACATCGCCCCGGCCTGACCGGAGCATGAGTCCCGCGGCGGGCACTCACTCATGGCATACCCCGTGTACCCATCGGGGTATACGCCAGCGCCTGTGTCCAGGGACCTTCGTCACGCATGTATACCCCACAGGTATTTGCGCGACCTGAACGCTGCCAGATAACCTGATCGTTGATATACCCCCAGGGGTATATCGATCAGGAGGCTGGCATGCTGTCCATCGCCGTCCCGGCCGGGCTGGTAATCGGCGTGCTGCTCGGCTCTCTGGGCGGCGACGGCTCCATCCTTACCGTCCCGGTCCTGGTCTACCTGCTGCACCAGGAACCGCACGCGGCCACGGCCGGGTCCCTGCTGATCGTCGGGATCACCGCGGCCGCCGGGATGATCGTGCACTGGCGGTCGGGCCGGGTCCGCCTCGCGCCGGGCATCGCCTTCGGCGTCCTAGGCGTGGCCGGTTCCTACGTGGGTACCCGGCTGTCGTCAAGTGTTCCGCCCGACCTGCTGCTCAGCCTGTTCGCCGGGCTCATGCTCACTGCCGCCGCGGCCATGCTGCGCCGCCGTCCCGGCCCCGCGCGCCAGCGTGAGCGCCTGGCCGGGAGCACGACCCTGAGCCGGGTCCTGACGATCATCGCCGCGGCCACCGGGGTCGGCCTGCTCACCGGATTCTTCGGCGTGGGGGGGCGGGTTCGTCGTCGTCCCGGCGCTCGTGCTCGTCCTCGGCTTCGACATGCCCGCCGCCGTGGGGACCTCGCTGCTGGTCATCGCGATCAATAGCGCCGCCGCGCTCGCGGCCCGGCTGGGCGGCCAGGTCAGCCTCGACTGGCCGCTGCTCGCCGTGTTCACCGCCGCCGCGCTGGCCGGGGTGCTGGCCGGCCACCGCGTCGCGTCCCGGGTCGACGCGTCCCGGCTCAGCGCCGCGTTCACCGTCCTGCTCATCGCCGTGGCCGCTTACCTGCTCGCCCGGAGCCTGCCCGGGCTGGTATGACCGCGAGCAGCGTGCGGCCCTAATCCGATGGTCACCTTGGTCACGGACCAAGGCCCCTGATCCTTCGGGCTCAGCCGGCGGCAGGTTGCGGACCTGAGGTACCAGGATCCCGATGAGCATGTCCAAGGCGATGCTCACCACCATGACCGGGTTCTACGACCGGATGCACGTCCACGATGCGGCCACCGCCGCCGGCACCGTTGTGATTGACACGGGCCCGGTCAGGCCGACCGACTTCGGCCTGATCCGGGAAACCCAGGACATAGTGTTCCGCAGCCAGCTGCCGGCCATAAGCGCTGCCGCGCCCTGGTTGGTCGCGCATCCGGCGGTTGCCATGAATCACCGCTGGGGCCTGGGCTCGCATGGGCGGGACCTTCGGCCCTTTTCCGCGCTGACAGGGATCGTCCAGGGTTTCAGGTGCGGGGCTGCCTGCGGGCCGGCCGATGTGCCGGATACTCCCCGGACATGGTGGCGCCCGGACTTGCGTCGACGGCAGCCGCGAGGATCTGGCCGGGCAGCGCCGAGGCCAGCAACCGAAGGGAGCGTCATAAGTGCCGTTGGCTGGCTTATACAGGCTCATCTGTCCTGCTTACCCAGGTGCTGTATACCCCCGGTGCACTCGCTGATCGACCAGAGCCTGCACTCCCGGCTCGGGGCCGAGACCACCAACGGCGACGGGTTCGGCGTCGGCTGGTACGACGCCGGCCCGGCCCCCGGGATCTTCCGCAGCATCGAGCCGGCCTGGAACGATGAGAACCTGCGCGAGCTCGCCGGCCACATCAGCTCGGACCTGTTCTTCGCGCACATCCGCGCGGCGATCGGGTCGGCCGTCCAGCAGACCAACTGCCACCCGTTCCGGCACGGCCGGTGGCTGTTCATGCCCAACGGGTTCATCGACGGCTTCGCCGCGGTCAAGCGCGACCTGGTGCTGGCAGTCGACGAGCCGCTGTTCCCCGAGATCAGGGGGACAGCCGATACCGAGGTCCTGTTCTGCCTGGCACTCACCTTCGGCCTGGAAGATGACCCGCCCGGAGCTGTCGCCCGCGCCATCGGGCTGGTGGAGGCGTGCGGGCGGGCCCGGGGCGTGGAATACCCGTTCCAGGGCACCATCGCCACCACCGACGGGGAGAGCCTGTGGGTGTTCCGCTACTCCAGCGCGGGCACGTCCCGGTCGCTGTTCTTCACCCGCGACGTCCGCACGCTCCGCCAGCAGTACCCGGACCGGGAGATCCAGCAGTACCCGGACCGGGAGATCTTGCGCGAGGTGTCCGACGATGCGCGGCTGGTCGTCTCCGAGCCGATCGGTGACCTGCCCGGCGCCTGGGCCGAGATGCCCGAGGCCAGCTACGGAGTGGTCAGCAAGGGCGGCGATCCGCTGCTGCCCTTCAATCCCAAGCCCCCGCCCGGGGTCCGGTTACGACCGGACCCCGGCCCATGGCACGGGCGGCTCACGCTACTTGCACGTGCCCGGCCTGGTCTCCGCGATGCACCGGCAGCTTGTCGTCCAGGCCGGTAATGCGGATGAGCTTCATCAGTCGCGGCGGCGGCGCCACCAGGCGCAACGAGGACCCGGCCTGTCCGGCGTGCCGGCTCATCCGCACGAGCGCTCCCAGGCCCCGGGCGTCGCAGAAGCTCAGGCCGGCCATGTCCAGCAGGACCTGCCCGCCGAGGGCGTCGATGGCCTCGCGCACGTACTGGCAGGCCTGGTCCGCCGACGCGGCATCGAGCTCGCCGGCGAAGGTGACCGTGGCCTGTCCCGTCGGGCTGATGCGGCAGCTCAAGGTCAGCATGTCCGCCAACCGGACGGTAGCAGCCGGCTGCTGCTGCCGGGCCGGGCCGGTCTCACTAGCGGCGGTGCCGCTGGCGCTGTAGCCCATCGGTGTCCTTCCCCCCGGGTCACGCAAGTTCCGCGACCGGGTGCCGCGCCTGCTGACCGGCAGGGTCTGTCCGTCCCGCCGTCTAGTACAGCGCCCAACGCCGGCCTGTGCGCGGTCCTTGGTCCCGAACAGGATATATGTGCGGCGCTTGGTCGTGGGCAGGAAATACAGGACGAAAAGGGAGATAAACGCTGGATCGGCGCACCGCGTGGCGGCAGCCACTCAGGGACCGCCAGGCGCGGCTGCGACGAACCCGCACAAGCACCAGTCGGTCCAGGCGGCTGAAAGCCGGCTCTGTACGGACGGCAGCCGGTCGCGCTGGGTGGCCTGCTCTTGGTCAGACCCGCGTGACCGGGCAGCCTGACGCGGTGCAGCAGGGTTTGGGATTGTGCAGGGGAGGAACATGCTGGCAGAAGTCAGCAGCAGACATCGCTGCCGCGATCAGGCTCATCCACGCTTAGCCTGAGCATCCATGGACCATATCAGCGGTAATCTGCTTGTGGCCGGATGGCCTGACGATGACTCACAGCCCTGAGCCGCCGCCGGGCCGCGTGGAGACACCGGATGACGGACGGCGGCACGCTTCCGCGGGATAAGCCTGGTGGCCTGGGCGGTGGGTCACCGAGGGCTGATTCGTCTGCGGCGGCCCCGGCGGGGATGGCCATGTCCGGGCAGGATGTCCTGCTGGCGACCAAGCTGCATGTGCCCCGGCCGCAGCCGGGCTTCGTGCCGCGTCGGCGTCTGGTGGGGACGCTGGGCGAGGGGCTGGCCAGGGGCCCGGTGCTGGTGTGCGCCCCGGCGGGATTCGGCAAGACCGCGCTGCTGGCCGGCTGGGCCCACGGTAACGGACGGGCGGTGGCTTGGCTGGGCCTGGATGGCGGCGACAGCGACCCGGCCAGGTTCTGGCGCTACGCGGTGGCCGCACTGGACCGAGCCCGGCCAGGGCTGGCCGCGGGGGTGGGGCCGCTGCTCGGCCAGCCGCCCCCGCTTTCGTTTGAGGGGCTAGTGACGGCCATGATCAACGAGCTGGCCGCCGATCCAGGCCCGGATGAGGTGCTGCTGGTCCTGGATGACTACCATCTGATTGACTCCGGGCCGGTGCACGAGTCGGTCGCGTTCCTGCTGGAGAATCTGCCGCCCGGCGTGCGCGTGGTGGTGTCCGGCCAGGCTGACCCGCCGCTGCCGCTGGCGCGGCTGCGGGCCCGCGGCCAGCTGGGTGAGCTGCGCGCCGCCGACCTGCGCTTCACCCTGGAGGAGGCGGCGGCGCTGCTCGGCGAGACGGCGGGGCCGGGCCTGCGCGGCACGGCGGTGGCGGCGCTGGTGGCCCGCACCGAGGGGTGGGCGGCGGGGCTGCAGCTGGCCGGACTGTCGCTGCGGGGGCACGCGGATGCGGCCGGGTTCGCGGCGGCGTTCAGCGGCAG
>Ga0335078_10014729_pt1 | contig 11603 bp, 11 predicted proteins | sample Lox_Sample_32_FD_206711 | JGI IMG/M metagenome (GOLD analysis project Ga0335078, IMG submission 206711) | Soil microbial communities from Loxahatchee National Wildlife Refuge, Florida, United States - Lox_Sample_3.2 | ecosystem: Environmental > Terrestrial > Soil > Wetlands | place: USA...
CTCAGCACCGCGCAGTAGATGCCGACGCGAGTGGCTCCACGAAGGTCGCCGCGCCCGGCCTTCCAGTTGTAATAGGCAAAGCACAAGGCTGCGATGAGCACAAGAATTCCGAGAGCGTACACCCCAAGACTGCGCAGCTTGTCAGATAGCGTGGACGCTTCCGGCGTGTAGCGATTGGCGCGAGTCCACGGAAAGACGATCTGGAAATATACCGGTCGGTTGTGGAATGAGGCAGCTTCGATGCGGATGTTCAGATCGGTTCGATCGCGGTAGGGGCCGGTCCACGCGGCTCGCGTGTCGGTCATCAAGGCTGCGGTCCACTCCGGAGCCACGGGTGTGAACTTGGCCGAATCCATGTGTGCGGCGGCAAAGAGAGGAGTCCAATCCGGAGGCGCGGGATTTGCGGGTGGCGCTTCGCGCTCCGGCGGAACGGCAGCGAACCGTCGCAAGCTTCCGTCGAGATCCATCACGACTGTAAGCATTCCCGGGGTGATGACGGGAGGGTCAGCTATGGTGGCTTTACCGTTGGAGGCGATGTGATTCGCGGCGAGGGGGGAACGGCTCTGGCGGTACCAGAATCCAATTCCGGAGGGCGACTGCGCGAAGGCGCGGGCCCACTCAGCCATGTTGTGCCCCCGGGACCGGGAGAAATTGAAGATAGTGCCATCTTCGTAGAAGCTCGATATCCAGTCGCCGGGGCGCTCGGTGTAGCCGAGGCTCTTCAAGATGTCGCGAGCTTTTGCGGTCAGCACCTCGGGAGGATCTTCGAGCGGAATGAGGTTTGCTAGGTGAACTCGCGGAAGGATCAAACAAAAGACAGCGAGACCGAGGAAGATTCCCGCAAGTGCGGGGGTGGCGACTTTTGGAGAGAGCCCTTCGGTGCCTCCCGACGCTGCTACCAATTCCGGTGACGGTGTGACGCCCTCCGCTAGCGCGGCAGCTAGCGGATCGCCTCCGGGGAGAGCAGCGGCCAAAGCCAATGCGGAAGCGGGCCGCATCTTCGGGTCGGGCTCGAGACAGCGAAGAATTGCTCGCTCGACGGTCTTGTCGAGATCGCCCACCAGAGCGCTGGGATTGGTGATCCTGCTCTCCTGACGGACCCGAGCCATTTCGGCAACCGTGTCGGCCTCAAACGGCATCCGGCCGGTGAACATTTCGTACAGAATCAGGCCGACGGCGTAGAGGTCGCTCTGCACGGAAACTTCCCTGCCCGTGAGTTGCTCCGGCGCCATGTAAGCGGGCGTGCCGTTGCGAATTTCGTCGCCTTGAAGGTGCTCGGCGATCGCAGCGAGTCCGAAATCGGTGACGCGCAATTCGCCGCGCGAATCGATCATGATGTTTGCGGGCTTCAGATCGCGATGCAGTACGCCTTGCGCATGCGCCGCTGCGACCCCGGCGCATAATTTGCGCGCGAACTCCGTGGCCTTATCCGATGGAAGCCGCCCGATGCGCCGCAATAAGCTGCCGAGGTCCTCGCCGTCGATGTACTCCATCGAAAGGTACGGCTGGCCGTCTACCTCGCCGATGTCGTAAACACGGCAAACGTTCTTGTGCGAGATCTGCCGCGCGATGCGAACCTCGTCATAGAATCGCGTGAGCAGATTCATGTTGCTCTTAGCCGATTCTGGCAGGAACTTCAACGCGACCGGCTGGCCCAGGATCAGATCGTCCGCGCGAAACACCTCGCCCATCCCGCCCTTGCCGAGCCTCGAAATGATCCGGTAGCGGCTGGCCAAAAGGGTGCCCGGAGGAAAGCGTTCCTTTGCGCTGGTCGGACGTGGCTGCGGAATCGCCGTGACCGGCGTGGCGATTGTTTCTACCTGATCTGGATCGACAGGCATGGGTTTTTTCACCTTGGAGCGGACACGCCGCTCCATTTTGTTCACCATGGAGCGGACACGCCGCTCCATACGTTAGCTGCTAGGATATCTCACAACATTTCTTCACCGCGCCGTCGGGCAGCCAGAAGCAGCGCCATCGCGACCGCCATCAGTACCACCGACGCCGCGGCTCCGAACGGCCAATCCCGAGCATCGGTGAATTGGTTCTGCACCAGGTTGCCCACCAGAATCGTCTTGCTGCCGCCGAGTAAATCGGACGTAATGTACGTCCCCAGGCACGGGACGAAAACGAGAATCGCTCCCGCGCGAATTCCCGGCGCGCACAAAGGCAGCGTCACGCGCCACAGTGTCTGAATCGGCCGCGCGCCCAGATCGGCGGAGGCTTCCGCATACGCCGGATCCAGCCGCTCGAGCGTCGCGTAGATCGGCAGAATCATGAACGGCAAGAATCCGTAGACCAGTCCCAGAATCACCGCGCCGTTGTTGTACAACATCGGCAGCGGATCTTTAATAATGCCCAGCGCCTGAAGCGCGGTGTTGATCAGGCCGGTATCGCGCAGCAGAAACATCCACGCGTAGGTGCGGATCAGGAAGCTGGTCCAGAACGGAAGAATGACGAGACTCAAGTAGAGGTTCTTCTTTTCTCCGCTGCGCGCGATGAACAGCGCCATTGGAAACGCGATCAGGATGCACAGCGCCGTTGCGACAGCGGCAATCCATAGCGACCGCCATAGAATCTCGCCGTACAGCGGGTCCCATAGGCGAGTGAAGTTTTCGCCGGTAAACGGCTGCTCCACGCCGCCGTATGCGCCGCGCGAGAGCACGCTATAAAGCCCGATAATCGCGAGCGGCCCAGCGAGAGTGACGGCCAGCAGCACGGCGCTCGGGGCAATGAAGAGGCGGCGGAGACGGTTCATCCGGCAGACCCGACGACTTCCATGGCATCATCATCGCGCAGAAGGCGTCTCCACAGCATTGGATCCCCAGCGTCGGCAAAGGGCTTTGCCTTCCTGAGGGGAATCGACTACGCTTTCGTCTTGCCGATGCAGCTCCCCATCACATTCCGGCCGCTTGGTCGACCTGACTTTCCCTTACTTCAGGAATGGCTCTCCGCGCGGCATGTGGACGAATGGTGGCATGAGCGAATGGATCTTGCCGGAGTGGAGCTTAAATACGGTCCGCGGGTCGATGGCGCTGAGCCCACGCGCGTCTTCATGATCGAGCGAAGCGGACGGCCCATCGGCTGGGTTCAGTGGTATCTCTGGTCAGGCTATCCGGAACACGCGCGACAGCTCAGCGCGGAGCCCGCATCAGCCGGTATCGACCTCGCCATTGGGGAACATGCGATGACGGGTTTGGGCTTGGGGCCAATTGCGATACGTGAATTCCTTGAACGAATCGTATTTGCGGACCCTCGCGTCGCCGTCGTCATCGCCGATCCCGAGGAAGCAAACCTCCGGTCATTGCGGGCCTTCGAGAAAGCGGGGTTTATCGTGACAGACACCGTGCGACTCTCAGGCGAGAACTTCAACCGGCGTGTGGTGCGCATGAATCACCCTGCGGCTTGAATCAACTGCCTTCGAACCTCAGTTCGTCCGCCGAGTTCCAGCCGATGTGCACGCGCTCGCCTTGGCGAAAGGGGATGCCGCCGTTCGCGGAAACTTCGGCGACGCAAGTCTCGCCATTTTCAAACCGAGCCTCGACGTGCATCACTGGCCCAAGGAACGTGGTCACGGTGACGGTCGCCAGGCGCGATCCCGCTTCAGGCGTTCGGCAGATCCGTAACACCTCAGGGCGCAGGCCCGCGCCGTCGATCCAGTTCATCGCGCCCACGAATGACGCGACGAAACGAGTGCGCGGCCGGCGGTAAATCTCCTGGGGCGATCCCGCCTGTTCCACCTTGCCGCCGTTCATCACGGCAATCGTATCGGACATCGATAGCGCTTCCTCCTGGTCGTGCGTGACGAAAAGAAACGTGATTCCAGCGCGCCGTTGCAGATCCTTCAGCTCTGCCCGAACCTGCTTGCGAAGCTGCGGATCGAGCGCGGATAAGGGCTCGTCCAGCAATAAAACATCCGGCTGCAACACCAGTGCGCGAGCCAAAGCCACGCGTTGCCGCTCGCCTCCCGAAAGCTGCGAGGGCATGCGCGAAGCTTTCCCCGAGAGCCGGACTTGATCGAGCGCGGCCTCCACGCGCGAAGCAATCTCGGCGATGCCCTTGCGGCGCAAACCAAACTCGACATTGCCGCGCACCGTCAAATGCGGAAACAGCGCATAATTCTGAAATACCGTGTTGACGTTGCGCCGATACGGCGGAAGATGGTCGATGCGCCCGCCGCCGAGATGAATCTCGCCCTCGTCCGGCGATTCGAACCCCGCGATCATCCGCAGCGTCGTCGTCTTCCCGCAGCCCGACGGCCCGAGTAAAGAAAAGAACGAACCGCGCGGAATCGAAAGGGTTACTCCGGCGACGGCGTCCTGAGCTCCGAAGCGCTTCCTGACGCCGCGCAGCGCCAGTATCGGATCTGTGGAGACGGCATCCATAGAATCCTTACTCTAACGCACGGCCGGCTGACCGCCAGCGCCGGCATAGGCGCGCGCGAACACGGGATCATGCACGTCCCAGACGTAAATCGAATATCCGATTCTGGCCAGCGGTGGCACGTCCCGCAGCCACGAAAATCGATCCTCGGGAACGTACACACCCTCGAGCGGCGTGACGCTCACCGCCGCGAATTCGCATTCGAGCGGCGCGCCGCGCCGCATCTCCTCGGGGGACGGAAAATTCTCCGGCGCGTGCACGTAGTACCACGTCGGCGCGGTTCCGAAATAGGCGATGCAGATTCGCGGATTCCCGCGGGCCATCGAGAACTGACCCAAGCGCTTTAAATCCTGGCCCCAATCGATGTTGGAATCGACCAGATATTTCGGACCGTTCTTCGAACCGCCGGCCAGCGCGTTGAAGAAGGCCGTGTAATACGGAAACGCGGCCAGCGACTCGATCGCCACTGTCGCAAGAACCGCGGCGATAACCGCGGATCGAAATCGCCAGCGCATCCGCGACAACCCCACTCCCGCCAGCGCATAAAGAAACGGATACACGGGCAGAATGTGCCGCAGCCCGATATCCACATGCCCGATGATCGAGAGCGCGCCGAAGATGACAATCGGCAGGATCAGGACCGGTTCAAAAATCGCAAAAGGGACCGCCAGAAGAATCGCGGCGATGGCACCGAATGGCGTCTTGATCGCGAACGCGAACGGGAAGTAATACCACCAGCCCGTCGTGCCGCGATGTCCCAATAAATACGCCGGATGCGACCCTCCTCCGTGCGCCGCAAATTCCGAAAGGCCCACTAACAGCGGATACGCGCGCCATCCAAGCCGCGACCCGATCCATGCCACGTCTCGCCCGAAGATGGTCGATTGATCCACAGCGTCGCGCAACGGCACGCCGGGCGCTCCGCGCGCGTGAGGCAGAAGCATGGCTGCGTAGGGCGCGTAGAGCAGTAGCAGCACAGCCGTCGCCAGAGCGCCCACGACTGCGAACGATTTCACAAAGCGTACAACCGAAAATTTGCGCCAGTTCGCAAAGACGTAGAGCAGCAGGAAAACCGGCAATAAAAATACCGCGGAAAATTTACTCCCCAACGCCAACCCCAGGCTTAGTCCCGAGGCCACCAAGGCAACGTTTCGCCGGCTTCTCAGAAACCAGTCCCACGCGATCACAGCCAGGAACGCCATCGCCGTGACCGTCATGTCGTTCTTCACATACCGGCCGTGAGCGATCACCGTGGGATCGGCCGCGAACAGAACAGCCGCCACCAACCCCGCGAGCGCACCGAAGCGCACCTTGCACCACCACGCGATCGCCAGCAGCAACCCGACGGTCACGGCAATCATCGGCAGCCGCGCGATCAATAGCAGCGCGCCCGCATGTATTCGATTTCCGTACAAGAACGCCAGTCCAGCGGCGACGTCGCTCCCGGCAGTGTTATTCGCGCTCCGGGCATCTCCCTTCAGCTCCGGATGCACCAACAACAGCGGAATCGCTTCAAGAATGCGCGCCAGCGGCGGGTTTTCGAGCGAGGCCCGATACTCGCCCGTAGTCAAATACTGATAGCCGCCGACGATCTCGAACCCCTCGTCCCAGGTCTGCGATTCTCCTCGGATCGAAAGGAGCTGCACAGCAGCCAGCAACCCAGCCACGGCCGCAATCGCGATCCAAAACCCCCTGTCTATCTGTAAACTTGCCGCTAAACTTTCCACGCCGCTGAGCATCGGGAAGCTACTATCTTAAGTCCCTGCGTGTAACCCGATTTCCCCAGAATCCGTCCAAGCAACAGAGAGCAAGGCACTTTCCTGGTGCTAGAATGTAGCTAAAGCAGGATTTCGCCTTCGCGAAGGAGAAAACTTCATGAGTTCGATCATCGGTGGGCCGCCGGCCTCGGGCCCCTCGGCGTATGTACCGCCTCCGCCGCCGCCATCCGGTGGTGGCGCGAAAATCCCGATTTTGTTCGGAGCCGTCGCGGCTCTGTTGTGCGCGACTGTGTATCTCTTTATCCAATTGAACCAGATGCGCAGCGACGTCAAGACACAGCTCGACGATACCCGCGATCAAATCATGGCGGAGCTCGCCAAGGCGCAGGAAACCTCCGCCGTTTCCGTTCAGACCAGCAAGAAAAACGTGGAAAAACTTCAGGCTGACCTTGCCGCCGCCCGCGCGCAAGCCAGCCAGCTTGCCGGCGATGCGAAAGTGGAGGCGGACCGGCACGCCGACCAGCTCGCGGCCAAGCTCGAAGCCGCGCAGGAACAGCAGGCCAAGCAAGTCAACAACCTGAATTCCGATTTGTCCAACGTCAAGGACCAGGCCAGCACCACGCAGAAGAACGTGGGCGAAGTCACGACTCAGGTAGGTACGCTGAAGACCCAGCAGACCGCCACGCAGCAGCAGCTCGAAAAGACTGTGGCCGATTTGAAGTCTACCGTTGGCGATTTAGGCGTCCAGAGCGACCGTATCGCCACCAACGGAAAAGAACTCGCGGCGCTAAGGCAATTGGGTGAGCGGAATTATTACGATTTCAAGCTTGCCAAAACCAAGACGCCTGAAAAAGTCGGCGACGTTCAAATCCGTCTCACGTCGGCCGATCCGAAGAAGAACAAATACACCGTTGAGCTGATCGCGGATGACAAGCGAGTGGAAAAGAAAGACAAGTCGATCAATGAGCCGGTGCAGTTCTACTTGTCTCGCGCGTCACAGCCGTATGAGCTTGTAGTCAATCAGATCAACAAGGACATGATCATCGGCTACGTGTCCGCGCCCAAGGTTCAGCAGTCCCGAAGCAAGTCCGCGACGCCGTAGACTGAATTACTGCTTGGGGGGCGCTTCCACCACCGGAGCGCCCGTCGCGCAGTTGCCGGTGCAGACAACCTGATTGATCTGCCGCAGCGGCCCCAGGTGGTTCGCTTCGCTGACGCTCGGCTCCCGAATACTGAACGTCTCGATAACCCCCGAAGGCCCGGCGACCCGAGTGATAAATTGCTGCTGCTTGAGCTGCGGAGGCGAGTCGGCATCCTGAACGTGTCCGTCGGCCGAGGGCGCGTAGACGTCCACCGTGGTCGCATGGCTGCCGTCCGGCGCAGAGACTTCCGTCGAAATCCGGCGTTCTTGAAATTGCAGGGCCCCGGCGTTCACGCCCGGCTCATAATCCGTGGTGTCGACAACCGTCTGATTCGCCTTTTCGACCTGAGTTGTGACCCTCCGCGATGCTTCGCGGAATCCGCCGTCTGACCCGTTGCGATAAATCGATTCGGTTGTTGTCGAGGATTTCTTGTCGGCCGAAGTGGTCATTACTTCCGCCCGCTTCTCGACGGTCTGAAATGTCCCGTTGATGCTGGGCTGATCGACCACCGTATTGGTGGTCGTGGTTAGCCCCGAAACACTCATGTCGACCGCGCGGCGTTCGGCCAACTGCTCCTGCCCGTTGATGTCACTCCGATAAATTGTCGAACGTGTCGAGGACCCTCCATCCGGCGTCTTGTGCGTTTCCGTAACGACCCGCTCGGTCGAGGCCAATTGACCCGTCCCGTCATAGCGCTTGACGATCGACTCGGTGACAGAGCCGTTGCTGTCCTGGCTGATCAGCCGTTCCTGCCGCTGCTCCAGCGGAACATCCTGGCCGTTGATCGATTGCACGATCTGCGACTGCGTGTGATCCGTTGAGGCGGAAACCGAGGTTACGTCCTGCCCGCCGTTCAACAGGTCCGTCGTGTAGGTCGTCACCGTCGATTGGGCGAACGCCAGCGGCGCGGCGGCCAATATGAGTAGATGGAGCTTCACAGCTTCAGCCTAGGCGGATTGCCTGGAGCGCGCAATCCGGCAAAAGCCTTACTTTAAAGGCCCCGAATATGCCGAGTTACAATGGAATCACGTGAAGACCTTTTATATCGAGACCTTCGGGTGCCAGATGAATGCGCACGATTCCGAGAAGGTCGTCGGCACCTTGGTGGCTCAGGGCTACACGCAAGTGGAAACGCCTGACGAAGCCGAACTGGTCTTCTATAACACGTGCAGCATCCGCGATAAAGCGGAGCAGAAGGTTTTCTCGCGCCTCCAGCAGTTCAAGAAAGACGGCAAGGGCAAGAAATTCGCGGTGCTTGGTTGCGTGGCGCAGCAGGAAGGCGAGCGCATCTTCGAAAAGGCGCCGCACGTCAGCCTGGTCTGCGGCTCCGCCAGCTACACCAAACTCCCGGATCTTCTCGTCCAGCTCGAAACCGGCAACAAGCGCGTGACAGGACTGAGCCTCGATACGGATCAAACCTTCGACACGCCCCTTACTCGCCGCGACAATCCCTATCGCGCCTACATCACGATCATTGAAGGCTGCGATAAATCCTGCGCTTATTGCGTGGTCCCGATGACCCGCGGTCCGGAGCGCAGCAGGACCAGCGCATCCGTGTTGAAAGAAGCCAGGGATTTGGCTCGCGCCGGCTACACCGAAATTCAACTGCTCGGGCAGAACGTGAACAGCTATCGCGATCCGTCGCCGGCAGGCTGGGATTTCGCGAAGTTATTGGATGAAGTCGGCCGCGTGCCGGGGATTCGCCGCGTGCGCTTCACTACTTCCCATCCGCGCGATTTCGTCAAGGAAATCATCGATGCCATCGGCGGCAATCCCGCGCTGTGCAACCACGTTCATCTGCCGGTGCAGTCGGGTTCCTCCAGGGTGCTCGATGCGATGCAGAGGCAATACACGCGCGACGAATACATGCGCCGCATCGAGTGGATGAAATCGGCGAGCCGCCCGATCGCGATCAGCACCGATGTCATCGTCGGATTTCCCGGAGAAACCGAAGCGGACTTCGAGCAAACATTGGAGCTGCTCGATGAGGTCGGCTACGATTCCATCTTCAGCTTCAAATATTCGCAACGGCCCAACACGCCGGCTCTGCGCCTGGATGGCCATGTCCCGGAGGAAGAAAAGACGCGGCGGCTGATGATCCTCCAAGAAAAGCAGCGCGCCATTCAGATCAAGCAGAACGTTGTGTACGTCGGTCGAGTTGAAGAGTGTTTGGTCGAAGGTTTCAATCAGGCAACCGGGCAATGGATCGGCCGCACTTCGCAGAATAAGACGCTGAACTTCCTGCGCCGAGGCGGAGACGACGATCTGCGCGGCCGCTATGTCGAAGCGAGAGTAACGCGAGCCGGTCCGAATTCACTTGCGGGGGAGTGTGTAAACTGAAGTCGGCGGGTGAGTGCGCGAGTTAGGGGGACGATATGGAAGTCGAAATGAAAATCCGGGGGTTAATGATGGACCCGGAGACCAAGAATCCGATCGTCGTCCTCAAGGACGTGAATGGCACCGCGATCCTGCCGATCTGGGTCGGCCTGTATGAAGCCAGCGCGATCGCCAGCGAGATCGAGAAGCAGGCAACGCCCCGCCCGATGACTCACGATCTGATCCGCAATCTGCTGTTCGGCCTGGAAGCCGCAGTCAAGAAAATCGTGGTGAGCGATCTAAAAGACGACACGTTTTACGCCGTCATCTGGCTGGAACGGGCCGGCGAGATGATCTCGATCGACTCCCGTCCGAGCGACGCCCTTGCCATCGCGCTGCGAATGGATTGCCCGATTTACGTCGACGACGCCGTGCTCAAGACTCGCGAAACCGCCGCGGTGGTCGAAGCCGGCAGCAGCGAGGATCTGCGCAAATGGCTGGAGAGCCTCGGAGACGAGGATCTGGGCCGCTACAAGATGTAGGCGTGCTGCCTCACCCGCGGAATACCCTCAACTAAGCCAGAAACACTCCGGCCAGGTCGCGAGTCAAACCTCCGGTCTCCGGTGAGCAATCGCGACATCAGTGAAGAGGAGGTCTACCGTTTCATCTATGAAAAGATCGATTCGGTACCGCACCTCGAAGCGCTCCTACAACTTTGGAACAGCCGTCCCCGAAGATGGAGCGAGGAAGAACTGGCTGCCCGCCTGTTCCTCACGGCTCCCGTGCTCCACGACATCATGCGGGATCTCATGCGCGTGGAATTGGCGACCGGTGGAGATGAGGAACCCAAATGGTTTGCATATCCGCCGAGCTCTCCTCTAACGGATCGTATGGTCGGGGCTCTCGCGGAAACCTATAAGCGCGACCTGCTGCGCGTGACCGAGGCGATTCACGCCAAGTCCTCATCGGGAGCAAGAGAATTCGGTCGAGCATTTAAATTCAGGAAAAAGAAATAGCCATGCCGGCGATTTACATTGTCCATACCGCGGTCAGCCTGCTATGTTCGGTTCTCCTGCTCCGCGCGTACGCCCAGGTGCGAAAGCGGTTGCTGTTCTGGAGCGGCCTGTATTTCGCGGGCTCGACGCTGGTGAACGCCCTGGTTTTCATGGACCTGATCGTGGTCCCGAACATCGATCTCTATCCTTTGCGCCTGGGAATCTCGCTGGTGGCCGCGGCAATGCTCGTCTTCGGTTTGATTTGGGGGGAACGATGACTGCAACAATGGAAGCTCTCGCCAACGGAGCCCTTGCGGCGCTCCTCGTGGTCGCGGCGGTGTTCTTCTGCCGTTTCTGGCGGGAGAGTCGCGATTTCCTGTTCCTGGCGTTCGGCGCGTCGTTCTTGATCAAGGCGATCAATGCGATCGCCGTGGCGGTGCTACAGAAACCGAACGAAGGTACTATGTGGAACTATCTGGTTGGATTGGCTTCGACGTTGTTCATCGTCATCGCGATCATTCACAAGAACGTGAAGAGCTGAACCGCCGGTCAGTCTTCGAAAACGCGAGAGACTGGAAGCTCCCAGCCAGGCAGAAGCTCTGGAAGAGAAAGCGTGTCACCGATGATGTGCCGAGTCGCCGATCCATCCGCGCGGAAAACGCGCACTGCGCTCTGCAGCGGATACACAACCCAAACTGCGAGGGCTCCAGCCTTGAGCATGAGCTCCACTTTGCGGTCTAGATCCGAAGCCGATTCGGAGGGAGAGACGACCTCGACCGCGAGCTCGGGTGCACCCCAAAAGTAATCCTCGCCTTTCGTCTGCCGGTCGCGAGCGTTGCGAAGCACGGAAATATCGGGCTGCACCCAAGTCGGAGGATCGAGAGAGAGTTTGTAACCTGCCTCAACGTAGACCTGTGCGTCGGCGACGTCCTCGATCGCCAGCATCAGGCGGTGCAAACGATGTGCAACTTTGGTGTGTCGGGATTTCGGTGGAGGCAAGACTTGCAGTTCTCCTTCGATCAGCTCGCGATGATACCCATCGCCGTCCG
>Ga0335078_10014730_pt1 | contig 11602 bp, 11 predicted proteins | sample Lox_Sample_32_FD_206711 | JGI IMG/M metagenome (GOLD analysis project Ga0335078, IMG submission 206711) | Soil microbial communities from Loxahatchee National Wildlife Refuge, Florida, United States - Lox_Sample_3.2 | ecosystem: Environmental > Terrestrial > Soil > Wetlands | place: USA...
CGACCGCCCCCTGCGCATCGAGATCGCCTGACCACGAGCCGGTCCTCCTCGAGGCTATCCCGCCGCGCAAGGCGGCGTTCGCAACAACCCCGTTATCCGATCTCCCGGTGTGAAAATTGAGGCTAACTCACCCCTGGAATCGCTGCGGTTTTTGATGACACCAAGGGCCCTCTAAGTTCTCGCGAGCAGCCAGAAAAGACCCCTGATCATGAATAGATGGCTCTGATTTGCTGAGGCGCCGGCATGGGACCCCTAATTTCGGTCGGGACAGAAAAAACTACAGTGGAGACCAGTAGTTACGTCCATTCGGACAAACATGTACCTTGGGACCCCTATTCAAGGACCTTGGGACCCCTATCAACCCGGCCGAAACCAGCTGCTCTGGCCCTGGAGCCCCGCTGCCCGCTCAGGCTGGCCAGGCGCGACCGACGCCAGCCCTCAGCTATGAATGCACGGGCGGCGGGGTCGGCGGGGGCGAAGCGCGATCCGGCGCCGCCGATGATCGCTCCCCGTTGCACGAGGTGGTTGAGCAGCGGGTCGATGAGCCGCGCTGAGAGCTGCGCTTCGTCGGCGAGCCCTCGGCGGTCGTGAGGATTGATCCGAACAAGACGCGGCTCGTCCAGCAACTCGTCACCGTGCCGCGTGAAGTGGAGCCAGAGCAGACGCAGCGCGACGGTCTGCGGCCCGTAGGTGTCGCGGGGGCTGCCCGGGACCGGGGCAACGATTCGAGGTCGAGGCAGAGGTACGATCCGCCAATCAGCCCACTGGGCAGGGCCGGCGCCGGGGCCGAAGCGCTCGCGGGCGCGGTGGTGCTCGTATTCGAGCAGGCGAGCGTCGAGTGTGAAGCGGAGGACGGATCGCCCGCGGCCTCGGCCAGCCGCGCTGGCGTTCTCGAACAACATGAACAACGAGGAGGAGCGCGCGCCGTCTTGCCAGCGGATGGGGGTGCCGGCGAGGATACGCGAGAGGGTGTGGAGCTTCGCCCGTTCCTTCGGGCCTACTGTGGGCCCTTCCAGAACGGCTCGTGTGAAAGCCTCCCAGCCTCCCTCAATCTCGATCACGTCCGGTCGATCCGCACCGTCGAGTGCCTGGAGGTGAGCGCGCTCGACAAGCCATTCGACCATTGGGAGTGTGTAGCGGCTGCCGAGCAGCGTGAGTCCGTGTGCGAAGATGTCCTCGCTCAGCGCGGGTACGTCTGCGACAGCGGTAGCACCGTCGCCTCTGCGATCGCGCCGGAGGATGGCCTGGCGACCCTGAACATCGAGACCGAGCTCGAGCTGGGGCGAGGAGACGCGTGCGATCGAGCGGAAGACGGCGTAGATGGTCCCGGGTGGTTTCGCGCGGAGTCTCGACAAGCGCTCCTGAACCTCGCCGCGCCATAGCACGCGCCCCAGGATCGTCGGGAAGAGAGCGCGGTTCCGCCAGCGCTCCCACGGAGGTGGCCCCTGCTCGGACGTGTTGTCGATGGTCCAGCGTGCCCAGCGCTCGCGAGCCCGCTCGCGAATCTCCGTAGCAGCTTGATTGCCAGCGGCGCGGAGAGCACTACCGTCGCGTCCAAGCCGTTCGAGGTAGTCCGCAATGTAGGTGTCCAGGGCGTGCCTGCCTGACACGCACCGGCCAACTTCCTCTCTGTCGGAGCCAGGTACTGCCCACGGGCTCTCATCGCCGAGCCGGGTGACCTGCGCGAGGTGCTCCTCCACCGCTGCGCGAAGCACTATGAGTGCCTGCGGGTCCGCATCGTTGCCATCTTCGGCGAGCGTGCGCCGTGCGGCGATGAGTGCCGCATGGGTCTCTCTCCACGTCTCGCGTACCCTCGGCCAAAGGCAGGCTGAGGCGTGAGTATTTTGCGCACTGAGTTGACGCCCCGGCGGCTCGGAAGAAAGGGAGCCGACATGGTGATCGTGAGCTTCCCGAAGACGCCGGCGAAGATCGTCGAGATGCGTGGCCTCACGGGCCAGCGTCTGCTCGACCTCGTTCAGGTCCTTGATCCCGGCCTCGAGGGCGCTTTCGAGTTCGGCCGCGCACTCACCCTGGCGCTGCCTTGTCGCGCGCGGGGTGCCCGCGGTTGCGTCGGGCGTAGGCGGCGGCTCTCGCGCGCTATGCGTCGGCATCGAAGCGGGCCTTGGCGCCCATGAGCGGTGGTGCGATTGGCCGGGGCGAGCTCACCCCGTTGCGCCCCTTGGACGGCACCTCATTTGGCTCGATCTCCTCGAGCCCGAAAAAGGGGAACAGCGGACGGTATGCGGCCACCTCCCCGCGCGGGTCCTCGTCGCAGTCGCGTGCGAGTTCGACGCGAAGCGTGGAGAAGGCCTCGGCCGTGTCTTCTGCTGTGGGACGCGTGAAGGTCATCGCGAGGTCGGCGGCGTACTCGATGCCGCCCGATTCCTTGAAGGCCGCCTCGTGCGCTGTGTACTGGCCCTTCTGGTCGCGCTTGATCTCGCTGATGAGAAGGACCGCGGCGTCGTGTTTGTGTCGCAGCCTCTCGAGGAGGCGCACCCAAGCGTCCACGCCGGCTCGGCGGTCGTCCAGGTTCATGGGGAGCTTCTGCAGCGAGTCGAGTACGAGAAGCAGCTGCCGGTCACCGGCCCTCTCGCGCACGGCCGCGATGCGCGCTGCGAAGTCCCTGGGCGGCGTGAACTCGACGAGGAAGCCAGGCGCGAGCTTCTCCTGGAGCCAACGCTTGGCGCTCTTCCAGCGCCGGACCTGGTCCAGCGCGTCGAACACCCCCCCTTGGTGGGTTCGGAGGGCAGTCGCTACCTGGACGGCGCCGAGGCGGGCGTGCCGGCAGAGAAGCCGGCGGATGAACCGGCGGCGTCCGTTCTCGAGGTCGAGGTAGTAGACGAAGCCTCCGGTTTCCGCGTGGCGCTCAGCGACTATCTGCGCCCACATGCTCTTCCCGCTCTTGGGTGCGGCTCCCATGACGTTGAGCGATGGGATCGCAAAGCCGCCGCCGAGAACCTGGTCGAGGAGTGGCCACCCGGTGGGCAACCGGTTCGTTCCTCCTTCGAGAGCGGACTCTTCGGTGGCGAGGGCGCCACCGATGGAGAGTGCCGTAAGTTCGTCTGGCACGCTCGCCACGCGCCGGTCCTGGAGCGCCAGGAGCCTCTGCCAGTAGTAGGAGACGTTCGCTGCGGTGCCGAGACCCTTGGCGAGCGGAAAGACGAGGTCGGCCGCGAGACGGTTTCCGCCGTCGGCAAGGTCTCCATGGATGAGCACGGGGTCCGCTGGTTCCCCCTTGCGACGACGTGCCATGATGGCAGTCGCGATGGACTGATGTGCCAAGAGGTAGAAGGCAGCAGGGGAGAACGTCTCGCCGATGCGGGCCCAGGTATCCTCGTCGATGAAGAACGCACCGAGCACGGACTGCTCGGCCTCGAGGTCGAAGCAGGCGTCAGGCTTGGACGCAGGTGTCGCGGGCATCTGGTCAGCTCCTCACGAGGGACCGTATGGATCGTTCGCGGCGCCGGTGGTCGCCGTCCTCGGCGGGCGTCGGACCTGCGGCCGCTGCGGGGGAGCCCGAGCCCTGATGTCCTGCGAGCGCCGGGGTTGGCCGCCCCACGTGAGAGCGCGTTCTGGTGTCGCTCCCGTTCCCAAGCGGCATTCAGGCCTTCTCCTCGCCGCCGCAAATCCCTGCGTTGCACGCCAGAGAACGAGCAACAACGACCGCCAGGTCTTCAGCCTTCATCAGGGACTTCAGCCGCGCGGCCTGGACGCCGTCTCCGCCATCTTGGAAGCTGCTGGGATTCTGGAGGGCGACGGCATCAGCGACTGCAGCCCGAAGGGCACTCGCCTGCTCGGCGACAGTGCGGACATCCAGCAGCTCGTGGCCGCAGCGCGGGCACACGCCGGGTGTGCCGTGGCCGGCAACTTGGCTTTCCTGTTGATCGACACCTGGGCGGGCCGCCTGGTCGGGCCGCAGTGCGTCCGCCGGGAAGTCAGGTGAGGGCTCCCCCAGTTGCGAGGGCGGATCCGGGCTGCGCCCCACCGGCGCCCCATTCTGTAGGGGTCTACATACGCTCAGTGCGTCCTGTGTGCCCGTGCGGGATGAATCCGAGGCCAGTGATTGCGCGTGGATAGCACTGGATGCGTTCTCTGATAAGCCGTGCGCATCGCCAGCCACACGGTTCGGGACCAAGGGGTCGCAGGTTCAAATCCTGTCTCCCCGACTTTAAGTGCCCGGGATTACAGGCGAAAGCCGGTCCCGGGTTTTCTTTTCCAGGTGGCATTTTTCCGATGGCCTTTCCCGGGTGGCATTCTGGGTGGCGTTTTCTGGTCGACTGAGCTGCACCAGGGTCGAGCCTCTAGTATGCGCGATCGTCACTGAGGGATTACTCGGGACCGGAGAGGGCGTTCGCTCGTTCAAAGCCTAAGCCGGCGCGTAGGGAGAATTCACGACCTTCACGACGGGTCGTCCTGAGGCGGGATGGGGCGGGATCAGGAGCCAGGCCGTGCTCGTGGCACTCGAGCAAGAGGTCGATCGCGTCACCCGGCCCCACCGACTTCCCGAAGTGCGTGAACAGGCCTACCCCTGCTTCGCTTCGAGTTCTTTCAACCGGCGAGCCATCTCCTTCTCTCGGTGGAAGCGCTTCGTCACGTCACGGATGGTGGCGAGAGGTCCCACGAGCTCACCCGCCGGCCCTTTCAGCATCTGGATCGTGAATTCGATGGAGATGGTGCGTCCGTCTTTGGTGAGAGCCGGAACGGCGAGGAGTTCCCCCCGTCCGTAGCGGCTCGTCCCCGTCGCCATCACCTTGTCATAGCCCTCCCAGTGACGACTCCGCAGTCGTTCCGGGATGATGAGATCCATGGACTGCCCCACCACCTCCGCGGCGGTGAAACCGAAGATGGCCTCGGCGCCAGCATTCCACAACCGAATGATTCCCTGGGTGTCTCCGAGGATGATGGCCTCGGGACTCCCTTCGACGATCTGTCGATAAAGGTGTTCGTCCATTGCGGTGCCTCCTCGATCACGGCCGCTCAGCCTCGGCCGTCCTTCCGGAAGAAGGTTCGGACCAGGCCATCGTGCTCGACCACGCTGAAACTCGAGAACCCCTTCGCTCGCGCCATGTCGACGAGCGGTGCCGGGACGAAGGGCGTGAGGAGTTGGTACACCTGCGATTCTCGGAGCGTCGCGAGGTCTGCCATCACCTTCGGCAGGGGGTGATCGCGCCGCGCGCGTCAAGGGTACCCATGACTGCTCCTTCCACCGCCCACGGAGGACGCTCCGCCGGCCCGCTACCCCCCTCGTCGGTGAACGCGAGCGGCGAGAGACCCGCCCCTGCACGGAGTCGTTCGATGAGCGTCGCCAGCGAGACGCCGCTCACCTTCGAGACCTGCCGCAGGGTCGCCACTCTTGCCACCGTTCGCCGCAACACCGGGTTCTTCAGGGCGCGAAAGTGAGGGGAGAGTTCGATGAGCACCTCCTCCAGAGCGGGCCAGCGCTCCAGCAGTTCTCCCAGCTTCGACTCCGGAGTGATGCTCATCGCCTCGCGTTCAGGCATCGGAACGCTCCTCGCTCCACGACAGGAGCCTCTGCTCGCCCTCGAGCGCGCGCTTGGCGGTGAGATCCTGAGTCACCTCGAGACACCCGAGGTAGCTGCCGGCGGCGTCGCGGAGCGCCACGTACTCGATGTGGATGAACCGGCCGCGCATGCCGATCCAGAACGCCGCTCTGCTCTGCTTTCCCGAACGAAATCCCTGCAGGATCCTGTCCACGGTGTCCACGCTGGAGGGCGGATGGCAGTGCTGGACGCTGCGGCCCAGGACGGCACGGCTGCGCGAGAAGACACGCTCGCTGCCGTGCGTGAAGTAGCGAACGCGGTCCTCGGCATCGACGAAGGTCGCATCGAAGGGCAGGGCGTTCAACAGCGCCTCGAGTTCCTTCTGCGTGAAGCTACCGGTGGGCAGTCGGATGCGATCGCTCGGCGCGTCTCCGGCCTGTTCCGCCGGTTGTGCTGACTCCGGATGCCAGCCCTCGCTCGGATCGACGAGGCAGTAGCCTATGTCGGCACTCTGGCGAGCGATCTCCCACCACTCGAGCTCCTCGAGGGTGTCGAGCGCCATTGGCAGAAGGATGTTCTCCTCGCGCTCGATCATGTCGCGGATCGCTTGCGCGGCTGGCCTCACCGTCAAGTCGATGACCGCCCGCGCCTGTCCCGCGGTTTCAGGTGCTGCGGCGAGCGCCTCGCTCGCGCTGCGCAAGAGCGCTCGCGTCTCATCGTGCTTCCCCCACATCACCTTCGGAGGACCGGTGATGCCGTGCTTCTCCAGGTACGGGAAGAGGAGGTGCTCCTTGCGCAGGTAGTGCTTCTCCACATCGCTGAGCGCGTTCAACCGCTCGCGGATCGACAGCAGCTCGTCACCGGGTGGTTCGTCTTCGGCGAGTTCCCGGAGCTGCGCCACGGTTCGGTCGAGCGCGACGAGCTCGGCCAGGAGTGCTGCGTTTTCCTGGGCGAAGGTGTGGGCCGGATGCCCCTCCGGGGCGACGCTAACCGTCGACAGATCGATGGTCCCCTGGAGGGCCGCACCATGGAGGTGACACAGACGGGTCACCTCCTCGACCGGGAGGCCCTCCTCCATCAGCTCCTGCTCGACCTCGACGACGAGGCCGTAAGGTACGAGCCCGAGGATCCGGACGAGCTGCCGCTTCACCTGCTCTGGCGCCGTGCCCTCATGGATCTGGAGGATGAGGTGTTTCAGCATCTCCTTTCTGGCCTTCGTACCGTTATCGATGAGTTCGCTCATGGTCTATCTCCCTGTCGGACTTTGAGTGGTGCCATCGCCCTGGCGGGCGGAAGCCCGCAGCGCATCCTCGCCCGTTCGGTACACGCCCCTTCCGTCGCGATGAGGAGCCATCTCTACGGCGGGATAGTCTTGAATTCCTTCGAGTAGGGCCATGGCCTCCGCTGCCGGCTGCTCGTCACAGCCCTCGTAGAGACCGCCCTCCCCCTCCTCGACCGCGTTGTGCGGATCGAGAACGGAACGGAGCTCGGCGACGATCTCCACGTTCGGCGTCGGGACGAGGTGAGAAGAGTTCGCCCCGTGGTCGACGCGGAGGCGGCGGGCCAAGGGATGCGGAGTACCCGAGTGGGCTCTGCGGACGGCGGGCAGGAGGAACTTCTCTTCCAGTGCAATGTGACGCAAAAGCCCTCCCCGGAAGGTCTCGTAGGCCTCCAGGTCGAGCCTGCCAGGATCGACCGCCGAGCGATTCAAAAGCGCCTCGAGCCGTCGGTGATCATCGAGAAACCAGGTGGACAAAGGGCCGCGCATCGATACCTCAACTGATGGTAACAGGGCGCTTTACTCGCGACGCCGCGGTTGAGCGGGGTCCTGTCCGCCTAAGGGCGCGCTCCAGCGCGGCCCAGACGCGGTCCGGGACCGCGGCGGGCGGACGTGGCGACCGGGGTGAGTGGGCGAGCGCCATGAGGCTACCGAGGACGAGCACGGTCGCCTCCTCCGGGCCCACCCCTTCCGCCAGGAGTCCCTCCCGGTGAGCCTCGACGAGCGCGTCGTGAACGAAGGATTGCGAACGGCGCCGGAACTCCGCCACGCGGGCGACTCCCGCGGGCGGTGCCGCCTGGGACAGCTGGTCCGAACCGACGAGCCGAGCCACCCCCGGGTTCTCTCGAATGACCTGGATGCGCTGGCGGAAGAACTGGCCTAGCCGCTCGATGGGATCCGCGCCTGCCGGAGGAAAACCGGAGAAGAGGACTTCCTCGACGCGGTCGATGACCGCGAGGACGATGTCATCCTTCGTTGCGAAGTGCCGAAACAGGGCGGCGTCGCTCACCCCCACCTCCCGGGCGATGGCCAGGGAGGTGAAGCGGGCCAGACCTTGCTCGGCGATGACTTTCACGGCGGCGTCGGCGATCTCGCGGCGTCTCGCCTCGGCGGGCTTGCGCTCGGGCATGAGTTTTCTTATAAGTGAGTTTGTATTAACTAACAAGTCCGTTGAGCCGATGTCCCATCAGGACGAAGGAGAGCCGATCGCGATGGCCGCTGAAACCTCCATCCCATCCGCTGCAGCACACACCTGGGCTGACCTCCTCGGCTACGCGGCCCACGGCATTGCCAGCCGCGTCCTCCACAAGACCGGGGGTGGCAACGCGACCCTCTTCGCTTTCGAGGAGGGCCAGGCGCTGTCCGAGCACGTCTCGCCCTTCGACGCTCTGGTGGTCGTCCTCGAAGGCGCGATGACTCTCACCATCGGTGGCCAGGCCGTGCGCGCCCAGGCGGGAACGGTGACTCGTATGCCGGCCGGCGTTCCCCATGCCCTCGACGCCGACGAACGCACGCGGATGCTGCTCATCATGCTGCGCGAGCCGAAGGCGTAGGTGCACCCTCCGTGGCAACCTGCGTTGGTCGGTGCGCATCCTGAGCGCGCGTGCTCCAATAAATAACCTGCCAGGGGAAGCCCGGAACAAACAGCTTGCGGTTCGTTTTCGGCCGCACGGCCTATGGCGCGTCACGGATCATCAGTTGACTAGAGGTAAATAATGGGACAGCAGAGCGAAACGAGTGAAAAGCCTCTCTCCCCCTGGTGGCGACACGGGACCTTACTGGTGATGGTGCTTGGGTTTTCCGTGCTCACCGTCGTGACCGTCCTCACGTACACGAACGCCCCGCCCATCCCGCGCCAGGTCGTCGATGCTTCCGGCGGGGTCCTGTTCACCGGCGACGAAATCGAACGAGGGCAGGACGTATTTCTCAAGCATGCACTCATGGAGCACGGTACCCTCTGGGGCCATGGTGCCTATCTCGGCCCGGACTACACGGCGGAGTACCTTCACCGCGAAGTCGGAATCGCTCGGGATAGCTTGGCCAATGAACGTTTCGGGAAGCCCTTCGTGGACCTACCCCCCGAGGACCGAGCTCCCATCGCCGAGGACGTCCGAACCGAGCTCAAGGCGAATCGCTACGACCCAACCACCGAAAGGCTCACGTTCTCGCCCGGGGAGACGGCGGCGAGCCGGGCGCTCGAACCGTATTGGGCGGAGTATTTCTCGCGCCCAGAGTCCGCCCCCGGGCTTTCACCGGGGAGTATCGACGACCCCAAGGAGATCCGATCTCTCAACGCCTACTTCGCCTGGGCGACTTGGGCCACGGTCACGAACCGCCCCGACAAGAGCTACACCTACACGAACAACTGGCCGTATGACCCGGACGCCGGCAATCGCCCCTCTACCCAGGCTTACGTCTGGAGCGCCCTCAGCGTGGTGGCGCTGCTCTGTGGTCTTGGGCTCGTCCTCCTCATCTTCGGGAAGTTCCACTTCCTCGGTTGGGAAGGTGAGAGCACGGACCCACGGCCGCGGCCTGATACGGCTCCGCTCCTTCTGACCCCCAGCCAGAGAGCCACGGGGAAGTACTTCGCCATCGTGGCCCTCCTCTTTCTCCTCCAGGCGCTCGTCGGCGGCGCGCTGGCGCATTACCGGGTCGAGCCGTTCTCGTTCTACGGCTTGGGAGCCATCCTTCGGCTCGCGCCCTATAACCTGGTGCGCACCTATCACCTCCAGCTCGCGATCTTCTGGATCGCAACTGCCTGGGTCGCCGGCGGCCTCTTCCTTGCCCCCCTCGTCGGGGGTGGTGAACCACCAGGCCAGAAGAGGCTGGTCGACGTCCTCTTCTGGGCTCTCGTCCTGGTGGTTGGGGGCAGCCTGGTGGGGGAGTTCCTGGGCGTCACCGGGCGCCTTGGCCAGCTCTGGTTCTGGCTCGGCCACCAGGGGTCCGAGTACCTCGACCTCGGCCGCTTCTGGCAGCTGCTCCTGGCGGTGGGGCTTCTGCTCTGGCTCTTCCTGATGTTCCGCGCCCTCCGTCCTGCTATCCGCAAAGAAGGGGTGAGTGAAATCTCGGCTCTATTCCTGTATGCCGCGGTGGCGATCCCGGTCTTCTACGTGCCGGCCCTCTTCTACGGTCCGCACACTAACTTCTCGGTCATCGATAACTGGCGGTTCTGGATCATTCACCTGTGGGTCGAAGGGTTCTTCGAACTGTTCGCCACGGTCCTCGTGGCCGTCATGTTCCGGCAGATCGGGCTCGTCACCACGCGCACGGCCACGCGACTCGTCTACCTCGACGCCATTCTCTTCCTGACCGGGGGCATCGTCGGCACCGGGCACCACTGGTACTTCACGGGGCAGGGGACCCTCAACATGGGCCTCGCTGCTTGCTTCTCCGCTCTCGAGGTCGTGCCATTGACGCTCCTCACTCTTGACGCGTCGGGCTTCATCAGGCTCCGCAAGCGCACCGGGAGCGACAACGGGCCTGACCTCGCCTCCAAGCACAAGTGGGCCATCTACTTCTTCATAGCCGTCGGCGTATGGAACTTCATCGGTGCTGGCGTCTTTGGCTTCCTCATCAATACTCCGATCGTCTCCTACTTCGAGATAGGCACGACCCTCACGCCGAACCATGGCCATGCGGCCATGTTCGGAGTGTTCGGCATGCTGGGGCTCGGCGTGCTCGTGTTCTGCCTGAGAGCCATACAAAGCGACGCGACCTGGCGTACGACGGAGAGGTACGTACGGGTAGGATACTGGGGACTCAATGCTGGACTCTCGTTGATGATCCTTCTCGACCTCTTCCCGGCCGGCGTAATCCAGCTGTGGGACGTCATCTCCAACGGCTACTGGCATGCGCGACGGCTCGACTACCTCATGAATGGCTACTTCCACAGCCTGGAGTGGATCCGTATCGTCGGTGACACGGTCTTCCTCCTCTTGGGAGCTGTTCCCATTGCCTTGGGCGTGCTCCGTTCCTTTCTGAGCCGGGAAGGTGCGTCGATCGCGAGATAGGCTGGACTAAGCCCACTCGGATGCCGAGCTGGCACCGGACGCTTTGGGTGGACGTGAAGCGGGCCATCGAGGGCGGGCTTCGACGGGCAGGTCGCCAAGGGTTTCAACCCTTTCAACCCGGAAGAGATCGAGCGCCTGCTCTCGTGGGAACCTTCAGCATAAGGACCGGTGGCGCGGTAACGCTGCCGCGCCTCAACCTACGATCCTATGGGCAACAAGAATACTTACTAACCATTCCCTGCATCGCTCACGTCAGGCTGCCATTTCGCGATTGTCAGAATAGGCCATCTTTTCTGGCCAAACCGCCGAGCGGAGCGCCGGCCAAGCCGGTCAGGCCGGGCCCACGGTTGCCGGGGCCCTCCCCCTGTCTCTCCCGCGAAGGGGTGAGGGTGGGGGTGAGGGTAGCCCCCGGGGTTGTCAGGCGACGGACCGCGCGGGGGGCCCCACGCTCCGAGCGCACAACTTCAGCGCATGCTGTTTACCCGCAGTGAATAACGTATGAGGCCGAGCTATGAGGCCATCGATTCGTCTGCACGGTGGCAACTCGGGTCGGGTGCCGCACCCGCGGCAGCACACGCGCACCCCGGAGTGACACTGGCAGCAACCTTACCCTTTAGGGTGGCCGAGCGGTGACGTGGTCGCTAGGCTGGCCAAGCTGGTAGGCTGAGCTTGTTGCCTAACTAAGCTGAAGTTATTTGCACCGAAGGTGTGACCGTACTCACGACAGCCCTGAGCTGTGCGCTGTTCGTGTGTGGAAAAGAGCTGTTCCCGGCGTTGATTTGTAGTCACTAAAAATACTTGACGACCGAGGA
>Ga0335078_10014731_pt1 | contig 11602 bp, 10 predicted proteins | sample Lox_Sample_32_FD_206711 | JGI IMG/M metagenome (GOLD analysis project Ga0335078, IMG submission 206711) | Soil microbial communities from Loxahatchee National Wildlife Refuge, Florida, United States - Lox_Sample_3.2 | ecosystem: Environmental > Terrestrial > Soil > Wetlands | place: USA...
ACGCTTAGATTAACTTCTGTTCGATAGTCGTCGACGACGCGCAAGTACGTGTTAAGCGTGGTCGCGAGCTGCCTGTGGCCGAGCCTCGCCTGGACGATCTTCCAAGGTTCTGCATTGCCTCCGGCACGTTCCGCGTGATAGAGCCATGCGGCGAAGGTATGCCTCGCGTCATGAAAGGTATGGGCTGCCTCCGCCGATTGATAGAGTGCTCCGCTTTCCGGGTCGGTCTTTGTGACGCTGCGGGTTAAGCCGGTAGTTCGCACGGCGGCCGTGAAGGCGCGGGAGAGAGTTTCAGCCCGTATCGGCTTGCCTGCATCATGGCGAGACGCAGTGCCATTGACGAACAGACTCTCCGGATTCGCATGAAGACCGTGGCGCCGACCAACAGCGATGCATTCAGCCCGCTCTCCGTCGATATAGCGCCTCAGTTCCAGCACAAGATGCGCTGGGATCAACACCCAGCGCGGACGTAATCCCTTGGTTCGCACTACGCGCAACCGCAACGCCGCATGTGGCTCCGTGGGATCCGCCGTCAGATCGAGGACCTGATTGATTGTGAGGCCGGCAATTTCGTCAACTCGCAGGCCCGTCCATAGACTGATCTCGGCCGCGAGGCGATCGCGAGATGGACGGCCGTCTGTTTGCTGTTCGCTGGGTAAGGGACCGAGTGCGCGCGAGACCAGCGCCCATTCGTTAGTCGATAATGGACGCACATGATCGTCCGCAGATCTCGTACCGGAAGGGAGTACTCGCGACAATTGGCACACGGTAACACTTGGCGTCGTATGGGCCAACGGATTCAAGTCGATCGGCCTGACCACCTTTCGGACCTCTTGCTGATCGAGGGATCCGGCGCTGTAGTAGCCTTTCTCAGTTGCCCACCGGTAAAGCGAGATTACCATTCCCATCCGCCGCCGGATGGTGCGCAGATCATAGGGCTCACGCGTGCGCGGACTCACGGCATGAAGCATGGAATCGCGGTATGCGATCAGATCACTCTCATCGACAATGTCCCATGCTTTTCTGGCATGCGCGAGGTACCGCCACCAATCGCACAGATCGTAGGCAGCGTTCGCGACTGTCGTCGGGCGCCACATGCCTCTGGCTGGAGGATATTGATGGCATAACCAAAGCAAGGCAGGCTCAATGACACAGTGCGTTTCATCGTCCACAAGGTAGCTGTACCCAGGCGGCAGGGAGTCCGCGGCGAAGGGATCGTCCCTGGGCAATCCAACGGAACGGTTAACGGTAGTCATTTTGGCCAGTCTGGCAAGTCAAAAGAAATCTGGATCGCACAAACAGCGGATCTGATCTGCGGAGAGCTGGTCCGGCTGGGTACCGAGTGGAACCTCTACGACACGCACGGCCAGCTTGGCGACAAGGCGAGCGGCGATGATGGCGCCAGCCCGCCGCCCCGCATTATCCCCATCCAGCATCAGGGTGACTAGGTGGAAATGCTGTTGAAGAAGCGCCTCCTGTCGGCTTGAAAGGGAAGATCCCATTAGCGCTACAACGCACGGGAACCCGGCCTGATGCACGTTGAGGCAGTCATTTTGTGGCGGTCCCCGTTATGTGGCGCCCGACCGGGAACGTCGCGTCAGGTCTTGGTGCCCCTCGACATTTCCACAACATAAGTTCGTTCGGCCTCCTCTATAGTCGGGATGGTTGTTCAATTCCCAACTTTGGAGGTCGAAAATGTTTGATCAGCTTTTTAGGCGCCGCGCGGCAGTGCGGCGCCATTGCAGTAACCCACTCCTACAGGAGCGCCTAAAGTATTTGCGGCATTGTGCCAACCAAGGTTACACTCTCACCACTCTCCGACCGCTGGCATCGGATCTGCTGCTGATCCAGAACCTGCTCGGTTTAGCGACATCCTCGGACTCCATCAGTCTTACAACCGTCCAGGAGGCTGTGAACCAATGGGTCCATCGTCGGCCCCGGCACTTTAATTACAAAAATGGCCGACGCGGCCGCGAGAATCTCTTCTTCCGTGCGGTCCGTTGGCTTCGTTTTTTGGGGCGCCTGCGACTCCCATCGGAGGTGCCGCCGACATATCGTCGTCTCACCGAAGAATTCGCTGATTACATGCGCGTGCAAAAGGGCCTCTCTGAAGAAACCATTCGGACCAGGCGTTTTTACGCCGAAGACTTTCTGCGATGGTTCTTTCGCGACCACGGCTCTTTGCATCAGCTAACGATCGCAGACCTTGATGAAGCCATTGCCCGCAAAGGGCGCGTCGACGGATATGCACGGTTGTCGATTCAGGTTTATGCCTCCGGACTCCGCACCTTCCTTCGATATGCCGAGAGCAAGGGTTGGTGTTCGCGAGGGCTGGCCGCTTCGGTTGCATCGCCACGAGTGTACCAGCACGAGAACCTACCCCTCGGTCCTTCCTGGAATGATGTGCAACACTTGATAGCGACCACCGACGGAGCTCGGCCCAAAGATATTCGGGACCGCGCCATTTTGCTTCTCCTAACCGTTTACGCCTTGCGCTCCAGCGAAGTACGTGGACTGAAACTGGAAGATTTGGACTGGGAAAAGGACTTGCTGCTTGTCCGGCGCACCAAAGGGCGAAAGAGAGAACCTTATCCCCTCTCCTCCACGGTCGGCCAAGCTATCATCCGCTATCTCAAGGAAGGACGACCTCGCTCTTCGTATCGCGAAATCTTTCTGACGGTTGAGGCGCCCATCCAGCCCCTGAGACGAAGTTCCCTCTGGACGATAGTCACAAAACGCGCTCTCTCTCTGAACCCTCCGCTGGAGCTTCGGGGACCGCATGCGCTTCGCCACGCCAGCGCTACACATCTGCTCGCGCAAGGGTTCTCGTTAAAGGAGATTGGCGACCATCTCGGCCATCGTCTTCCAAAGACCACCGCTGTCTACGCGAAAGTGAACCTACCCGGACTCCGGGAAGTTGCGAACTTCGGCTTAGGAGGTCTGCTATGAAACTTACGCAACTGATCGTTCAATACGTCAAGTTCCGGAAAAGTCTGGGCCAGAAGTTCGAAAGCAATGAGTGGCGGCTGCGGACCTTCGCCCGTTTTGTGGGTGAAAGCGCAGACATCCGCTCTGTGAAACCACACCAGGTGGCAGCTTTTCTCGCCGGCCGCGGGCCCCTCACCCGCTATTGGCATGTGAAGTATGGAGCTTTGCGCGGGTTCTTCAGCTATGCGGTCACCCGGGGTTATCTCTCCGTCTCCCCATTGCCCGCCACCGTACCCAAACAACCGGCACGCTTTGTCCCTCACATCTACTCCAGGGATGAGTTGCGCCGCCTCCTCGACGGCACGACGTCCTATCAGAAACATAAGTCGAGAATCCTGATGGAGCCTCACACGTTTCGGGCAATATTGCTCCTGCTCTATGGGGCCGGCCTACGGGTCAGCGAGGCCCTCTCATTGAATCTTGTGGATGTTGATCTGGAAGGAGCAGTGATCGTTATTCGGGACACGAAATTCTACAAGAGTCGGCTGGTACCTCTCGGATGCGACCTGAATGACGTGATGATCAAGTACGCCGCGCAGCGAAAGCGGGATGGGCACTCACGAAGCGACAACGCCCCATTTTTTGTGACGAAGCTCGGTGCGAGGATCCCTATACGCCTCATCCAGCGTTCCTTCCGACGCCTGCGCGCACACGGCGGCGTCCGTCGCAAAGGGGGCACACGATGTCAGCCGCGCCTCCACGATCTGAGGCACACCGCGGCGGTCCATAGGCTGACTGCGTGGTACCGGCAAGGCAAGGATGTCCAGCGATTACTGCCACTGTTGTCGACCTATTTGGGCCACGTTGACATCGCCAGCACCCAACTCTACCTCACGATGACTCCGGAGCTGTTGCACGAGGCGAGCAAACGTTTTGCCCAATACGTTTTCGGGGAGGTGAGCCATGACTGACCCCAAGAAGCTCGGCCATTGGGTCCGCCGATTCCTCCTCGAACACCTGATCAATGAGCGCAACTTGTCCCGAGGCACACAACGAAGCTACCGGGACACCCTTACTTTGCTGATCCCTTTCGTCGCTCGTAAAACCCGCAAAAGCATCGATGCTCTGGATGTGGTCCACGTATCTGCCGACTTGGTGAGGATGTTTCTTCTTCATCTGGAAGACAACCGGGGCTGCGCCATATCGACACGGAACCAGCACTTGGCAGCTATCCATTCACTTGCCCGCTTCGTGGCCCTGCACAGCCCCGAACACATCGTCTGGTGCGAAGAAATCTGCTTCATACCGTTCAAGAAATGCTCCCAGACGCCTGGCGTTTATCTGGAGAAGGCCGAAATAGATGCGCTTCTCGCGGCCCCCAACCTCAAGAGTGCACAGGGGCAGCGTGATCACCTTCTTCTCTTGTTCCTCTATAACACAGGCGCACGCGCGGACGAAGCCGCCCAGGTCCTTGTTGGGGACCTCAACCTCGCCCACGTCCCCGGTCGGGACTTTTCGTGGGTAAAGATACGTGGAAAGGGCAACAAGCTCCGCCACTGCCCTCTCTGGCCTCAGACCGTGAACGAACTGGCAGCCACCATCGAAGGGAGGGCCCCGGCAGAACGTGTCTTCCTAAACCGGTACGGTCGCCCCATCACGCGCTTCGGCGTTTATGATTTGGTGAAACGACACGTTCGAAGAGCTGTGCGTCAGACGCCGTCGTTGGTGGCTAAAGATGTGAGCCCGCACTCGATCAGACGCTCGACCGCGACCCATCTTCTCCGCGCCGGTGTGGACATCAACACGGTGCGCGACTGGCTCGGCCATGTCTCCGTCGACACAACAAACATCTACGCCAGGGTCGATCTGGAGACAAAGGCGAAAGCCATTGCACGCTGCGAACCTGGAGCAGCAAGACCTGCAAAACATTGGTCTGAGGACAAGGGACTCATGACCTTCTTACAGAGTCTCTGACCATCGGCCCAGTTATGTGGCGTTCGAGCTTGCGCAACCTGCTCCAGCCGCCGCGTTGTCTGCCGAACGCCACATAACGGGGACCGCCACAAAATGGGGGCATCAACACAGAATTAAGGCACTACCACGTAGTGTAACGCGCCGTGATTTTTTCCTTCTTAGAGAGTCGTTTTTCTCAGATTAAGTCCGCACCGGACGGAGACGTGTGCGGGGCGACGCTGGCGTCAAATGTGAGACAAGCGAACCAGCCGACGACTATCCGTAGCAGGCGGTCAGACACCCGACGAACCCCGGCCACAGCATTTCTTGAATTTCTTGCCACTCCCGCAAGGGCATGGCTCGTTCCGCCCGACCTTTTGCTTGCCAATGGGGGCGGGCGAGGAATCCTTCCGGAGCGCGGCGCCGAGGTTGGAAAGTTCGCGGAGCGGCAATCCTTCTTCTCCAAACGTGATCTTCGTCTTTTTCCGCAACACATTGCCACCTGACGGAGCCTCCAGCGTGGTCTCGATCGTGGGATCGTTTCTTTTGGCTTGCCGCCGCAAGTCCTCGGCCTCTTCGTTGCGTCCCTGTTCTTCACACAGATCAGCGAGCCGGTCGGCAAGGTCGAGGCGATCCCGGACCTCCGCGAGGGAAAGCCCTTCCCGCAGAATCTGTTCGCATCGCTCGAAGTCCTGCCGCTCCGTGCGCGTGAATCGGTAACCATCAGACCAGCCGATCCAGCCCCATCCCCAACCCGGATCGGCCTTCAGCCAGTCCCGATAGAGTGCTTCCGCCTTGGTCGTTTCGCCCAGTTCGAAATATGACCCCGCCAAGGCGCGCCGCCAGTTCTCCGTCATCAGCTCATCGTCCGACCCAAACCGTCGCAGTGCTTCTTCGCACAGCCCGATCCTGGCGGTGAGGAACTGCCGCTCCTCCAGCCCCGCATTCCACAGCTCGGTTTCCAGATCCTGAATCCAGTTAAACAGTGATTGCGTCCCGCCAAACCGGTCGTCGAACTCCTGGATCGACTGCATACCCGCCTTGTCCAGCAGGCGCAGTACGTCGCTCCACGCTTCCAGCCAAGTGCGGCAAGCGGCCACCGCACCGCTGGAGGCCAGCAGGTCGTAACCGGCTTGCATCCTGTCATCCAGCAACTCGAAAGAAGGTTTGCCGGGGAACCACCGCTGCCACAAGGCCGCCAGACAAATCCAGATCCAATCCCCATCCAGGCTTTGGCGCCGGTTCTTGAAGGTGCGCCGCTCCACGAGGGGCCTAGCGATCTCCTCCGCGGAGAGGGCCTCGTCCGAAAGCCGTTCCAGCTCGGAGCAGTCCATCTCGACACCGAAGGAGCGCAACTTGGCTACGAGTTCGCCATCGCTGAGGCGCTTCGCACTCGACCGCAGCGGCCTGCCGGCAGTCTGCTGGCGGTACACCGCATCCGAGGCCCTCTGGCGTTCCACGATGCGGTCCATCGCCACCCAGGAGATCATGCCTTCCCCTTCGTACCTCGCCCCATTACAGGAGACCGCTCCGGGTAGGGGGCATCCTTTCCGAGGAGGTCTGATGCAAATCCTACACCCTTTCACGGGTTCTGTCCGACAGTATGAGGCCGAGATTTCTCATCCCGATCGTTACCGGCCCGACCACTGCCCGCAGTGTCAGGCTCGGCAGCCGATGGTGGGCCATGGTTTCTACCGCCGCACCCTGGTGGACGTGGGATTCGATGGGACCATTCGCGTGCGCCGCTATCGGTGCCGGTCGTGTAAGCGCACCGTTTCTATGCTGCCGGACTTTGCCTTGCCCTATCTCCGTTTCAGTATGGCGGTGATTTCTCTGTTTCTCGTGGCTCGTTTGTTGGAGGGCCGCACGCTGAGGGCGGCCGCGGCGACCGCCTCGCAACCCCGGATGCCTTACCAGCGCGGCCAGTTCTGGATCCGCCGCTTTCAGCAGCAAGCCGCCGCCTTGTGCGCGGCGCTGGCCGCCAAGATTTCTCCTGGGCCCGCGGCCAACTTCGTGATCCGAGCTTTGCTCATGCTCCAGGCCCTCGGTTGGATCGCCGCCCACCGCTTCCTCTTCGCCGAGCTCCGCTGCCACCTGCTGGGCTGGCCCCCTTTTCTCGCTCCGCGCGGTCGTCGGGCCACGCTCGGTACGGCTCTCCCACCCACCTGAATGCTCCCACACAACACTTGTCTTGTTTCCAGACCTCTTCCCCAGTAGTTTCGGCCCCAGGGAGAGGTCCCATGGATTCCAAAGCCGAAAAAATCGCCTTATTTCGTTACGGGCTGATTGCCCCGCTGGTGCTGGAGCCGCTGCCGCGCGGCGAACTCACCCGGCGTGCCCAGGAGATCGCCGCTCGCCACTACGAGATCCCCGGCTCCCAGCGCACCTCGGTGTCCGTCGATACCTTGCTCGACTGGGCGCTCCGCTATCGGACGGGTGGCTTTGAAGCCTTGGCTCCCAAGCCGCGCCAGGACCGCGGGCAGTCGCGCGCGATCACCCCCCACCTCGCCGATCTGATCGAACGCCTCAAACGCGAAAACCCCCATCGCACCGGCACCACCCTGCTGCGGGAATTAGCGCTCGTGTCCGGCCCAAACGAACCCCATCTCTCCGCCTCCACGCTCTATCGCTTCCTCCAACAGCGCGGCCTCTCCGCACGCCAACTGCTCGCTCCCCCGGCGCACAAGAAGTTCGAAGCCGAGCGCTCAAACCAGATCTGGCAGTCCGATATGCTCTATGGCCCCTACGTCCAGCGCCCCGGCGGGGGCAAGCGGCAGGCCTTCCTGCACGCCACCCTGGACGACGCCAGCCGTCTCATCCCCCATGCCCAGTTTTACCCCGATCAGGGACTGGACACGTTCTTGGACTGTCTTCGTCAAGCCGTGGCCGCTCGCGGCCTGCCGGTGCGCCTCTATGTCGATAACGCCAAGGTCTATCGCAGCCCCCAACTGGCTCGCATCGCCGCCTCACTGGGCATCCTCATGGTTCACACTCCGCCTTATCAGCCCGAAGGCCGGGGCAAGATCGAACGCTTCTTTAGGAGCGTCAGAGAACAGTTCTTGGCCAACCTGGATCGCAAGCAGACACTCACCCTTGAAGACCTCAACCAGTGTCTGTGGGCCTGGATCGACGACGCCTATCACCGCACCGAACACAGCGCCTTGGGCACCACGCCCCTTCTCCGTTGGCAGCGTGACATCGAGCACATTCGCCAACTGCCTCCGGCCACTGACCTCCGTCACCTCTTCTTCCATCGCCTGGATCGCCTGGTGCGCCGTGACTCGACCTTCCTGCTGCAGAATCGTTTTTACGAAGCGCCGCCGGATCTCGCTGGCCACACCATCGAAGTGCGCTTCGATCCTCTCGACCCCGTGAGCGTCGAGATCTATTTTCAGGGCCAACCGCAAGGCGCCGCCCGACTCGTCGATCCCGTCGTCAATGCCCAGTTGCCTTCGGTTAAGCCGTCTCCAGCATCCGAGCCCGAACCCACCGGGATCAACTTCGTCGAATTGCTCAAGAAGAAAAAAGATGAGGAGGAGTAGCCTTATGGTGGAAGCCTTCTTCGGTTTTAAGAAAGTTCCGTTCAGCGACAACCCCGACGCCAAGCAGTTGTTCGCCTCTCAAGCCTGGAACCAAGTCAAGGCCCGCCTCCAGTTCCTGATCGATCATCACGGCGCCGGCTTGCTCACCGGCGAGGTGGGCTCCGGTAAGTCCACCGCCGTGCGCACCTTCACCGCCGCCCTCAACCCGAACCTCTATAAGATTCTCTATCTGCACTGGACCTCGGGCTCGGTTCTGGATCTGTTCCTACAACTGGCCCGGCACCTGGACTTGGAGCCCGCCCATTACCGCGGCGAGTTGGTCGGCCAGATCTCCGAAGCCATCGTGCGCCTCAATCAGGGCAAGAAGCAGCATCCCATCCTCATCTGTGACGAGGCCCAACTATTGTGCCATCCCGCCCTGGAGCAGTTGCCCCTGCTGCTGAACTTCGACATGGATTCTTCCCACTACCTGACCCTGTTGTTGGTGGGACAGCCCCTGCTCCGCCGCACCCTCTCACTGCAGATGCACGAACCCTTGCGCCAACGCATCGCCGTGCAGTATCACCTGGAGGGCCTCTCGCGCGAGGAACTGGAGGCTTACCTCGCCCACCAACTCAAAGCCGCCGGCGTCTCCCAGCCCTTGTTTGATGAAACCGCCCGCCAGGCCCTCTATCAGGCCACCAAAGGCATCCCGCGCAAGGTCAATAAACTCGCCCTGACCGCGCTGCGCCTGGCCGCCGCTCGCAAAGCCTCGGTGGTGAATGAAGCGATTCTACTCGATGCCACCAGCGAGGCCCTGCTATGAGCGTGGCCGGGTGCCCAAAAGGCGCCGAGTCGAGCGTGCTGTCGTTAGCCCAGTTGCTGGAGCAACAACCGACGACCACGCCCTCCTGCCTGGTCGAACCTGGACTGTTGCCGCCCCAAGGCATCCTCTTTGTAGGCGGGGAGCCGAAGGTGGGCAAGTCGCTGTTGGTCGCCAATCTCGCCCTCGCTCTCGCCGCCGGTTCCGACCGGCTCGGTTTTCCCATTGCCACGCCCTGCCGAGTGCTGGTCTGCCAGTTCGAGTTGCCCGTCCCCCAGTTCGTCAGCCGCCTGGCGACTATGCGTCGCCTGCTGGGTTCGGCGGCCGATCAAAACCTGCTCGTGGATACACACGCCAGCGGCCATCTGCTGAGTGCGCCCCAGGGTCTGAATCACTTCCTGGCCGCCGCCCGCGCCGCGGCCGCCCAAATCATCCTCCTCGACCCGCTCTACTCCACCCACGATCAGGATGAAAACGACACCCGCGCCATGGCCGCCTTGTGCCAGAGCCTGCTGCGGCTGCGCGAAGCTTCCCGCGCCGCCCTGATCGTCGTTCACCATGTGCGCAAATCCATCGGACGCTACGAGATCGGCAGCGCCTTCCGCGGCTCCAGCGCCCTCCATGCCGTCGGCGATAGTTATCTGCTGGTGACCCGACCTGCTCCGCAACTCCCCACCGTCGAGTTGCGCTTTCAGTTCCGCTACGCCGCTCCCCAGCCGCCGCGCTTGCTGGAACTCGATCCTCAGTCGCTGTGGTTCTCCCCGACCGGTCAGCCGGCGCCAGCGGCGGGCCGGCACAAAGTCTCGCCTGCGGATGTGACCGAGGCGCTGGTGGATCTCGGTGGGCAAGCCCGCTATAACCAACTGCGCCAGCACGTCATGACCCTCGCTCCATGTTCTAAACGTACCGCGCAACTGGCCATCACCGAGACCTGCCAGCAAGGCGGGATCGTTCACGATAACGGGTACTACCGGCTGCCGTGATAAGGTTCAGAAAGTTCGCGCCGGACGCGGCGCAGCGAGGAGCCGGACGGAGGATAGGGCAACGCTGGAGAGCGACCCGAGCGCCGATCCGGAGGCCGGGATGGCCGGGGAGCGACAACGCTCCCCGCCTCCTGATTTCTTCAGGCCATCCTGGCACCAAAGCGTAAAACTCTGGGGTCTGGGGCAGAGCCCCAGAACTTACACATCATCTCGCCGCCCCTGCACTGCCCATAAGCCTGCCCCCGGCTTGGCCGGGATAGGATACATCGTCTACCTACACAACCAAGTATCCTATCCCATCCCCACTCATGGCCCGGCGCGATGCACCATGCAATCAGGGGAGGAATGCGGGAAGTCAGCCGGAAATATCCTGAGAAAATCGGCGGGAAAGATCGTGGCGCGTTACAATAATTGCAACGCATTCTCGTCACGTGTTCAGCGCATTGCAGCGCGAGGTCCCCATTAAATGGGTATCGAAGGGCTCAGTTGTCGATGGCGTGGCCACAGAGGCGACGGCTAAGCTGCTTGAAATCGGAGCTCTGGATTCCCTTGATTTTTTGGAAAATCCGCAATTGAAATGTGTGGTCATGACTGAAGACGACGACAATAAGACGATTTGCTCGATTCTCGAAAGCTCCGGCTTCAGAATGGATCAAACCGTCATCGCACCATATAGAGGCTGCACCAAGCTTGACGCCGTTGGGGTATTCTCGCAATTCCTGCGCGATAGGGTCCCTCACGTTGAAATAGTTGTTCATAGAGACCGCGATTATATGAGCCAAGAGGATGCTGAGCGCTATGTTCGCCAATTAAACGGTTGCGGCTCGGTAGCTTTTCTCACGCGCGAAAGCGATATCGAAGGCTATCTATTGACGCCGCAACACATCCATGCAACCTGCCCGCAGATTACCGTCGAGCGCGCTTCCGACATTTTGGAACAGGCTACGGCCGCTGCACGCATAGCGTCCATAACAGATATTATCAATCTGCGGACTGAGCAAGCTTGGCGTCGACGCGCTCAGACCGGTGACCAACCCAACGTCGGCGAAATCGCGGTCACAGCACAGGTCGAATATGACGCTAATCCACAAGCGATGAGGCGCGGCAAAAGAGTTCTTGGCCAAGTGCGGTCCATGTTACAGCAACAACTCGGCGGACATGCCAACCTGGACGTCCCTTCACCGGCCTTATCAGTGCCGGAACTTCAAACTATTGCCCGTAGACTCTGGGCCGCCCCCCTAACTGTCACCCTGGTAAGCCACTGGTTCGACCAGTGAGCCTCGGCCACCCCTTTCGGGGTGGTTGTATGAGTCTGAAACTCCGCGAGGGCTCGAGACCATGGAATGGCTCAGGTAGAATTCGAAGCACAACATGGCTCGGCAGCTAAGGCCGTT
>Ga0335078_10014732_pt1 | contig 11602 bp, 11 predicted proteins | sample Lox_Sample_32_FD_206711 | JGI IMG/M metagenome (GOLD analysis project Ga0335078, IMG submission 206711) | Soil microbial communities from Loxahatchee National Wildlife Refuge, Florida, United States - Lox_Sample_3.2 | ecosystem: Environmental > Terrestrial > Soil > Wetlands | place: USA...
GTGGGGCTCAAGGCGGGCTACGTCAACGCCAGCTTCCAGTTCGGCAGCACCAACGTGGAGCCCGTCGCCCTGGCCATGAAGGCCGCCGGTGTCGACGCCATGACCGCCCAGACGGACCCCAACACCGGACTCCTCCTGGTCACGGCGCTGCGCCAGGCCGGCGCTCACATCAAGGTGGCCCTCTTGCCCACCGGCTACGGCGGTGACCTCCAGCAAGGTGGTCCGGGAGCGCTCTCCTCGGCCCAGAACGTCTACTTCCTCACGGTGTTCGAGCCCATGGAGATGCACACCGCCGCCACCCAGCAGTTCGCCAAGTACCTCAAGGACGCGGGCGTGCGCGGCGACCCCACCTACGCCGAGTACGGCGGGTATACCTCGATCGCCCTGCTCGTCCAGGCGCTCAAGGCGGCCGGCGCCGGGGCGTCACAGGCCAAGCTGATCACGGCGTTGTCCGGGATCCACGCCTTCAACGCCGCCGGGCTCCTCGGGAGCCACACCGTGGACTTCGCCAAGCGGGTGGCGTCGCCGACCGGTCCGGACAACTGCGAGTACATGGTCAAGCTCTCCGGCTCGAAGTTCGACCTGGTCCCGGGGGCCGACCCCATCTGCGGCACCGTCGTGCCGGGCAAGACGGTGGCGCCGCCGTCGTGACGCGGCCACTGCCCGAGCTCACGCCCGAGGTCGCCTGGTTCTGGACCTCGGGGCGCGACGGCCGGCTCCGGGTGCAGGGGTGCACCGACTGCGGGAGGCTCGTGCACCCGCCGGTGCCCGTCTGCCCGTATTGCCGGAGCAGGTCGTCCGAACCGAGGATCGTCTCGGGCGACGCCACCGTGATCGGTTGCACCGTCAACGCCCACCAGTGGCTGCCGGGTCTCCCGCCGCCCTACGTCGTGGCCAACGTGGCGCTGGCGGAGGACCCCGACGTCCGGCTCACCACCAACGTCGTGGGCTGTGACCCCGGCGAGGTGCATGTCGGGCAACGGGTGCGGGTGCGCTTCGAGCAGAACGAGGACGTGTGGCTGCCCCTGTTCGAGCCCACCGGCGACGCCGAGGTCGATCCGCTGGAGGACCCCACCCGTCCCGTCCCCCGGGCGCCGCTGAGGGACGAGCGCTTCGAGCACCGAGCGGTGGTGTCGGGCATCGGTCGCTCGGCCCTGGGGCGCCGGCTCATGCGCGACCCGCTGTCGCTCGCCGTGGACGCCTGCCTCGAGGCGGTGGCCGACGCCGGGCTCGTCCTCGACGACATCGACGGGCTCTCCACCTACCCGGGCGTGGCCCCCATGGGCATGAGCGAGGGCGGTGTGGCGGCCGTCGAGGAGGCCCTGCGGATCCACCCCACGTGGATCAACGGGGGAGGGGAGCTCCCGGGACCGGGTGGATCGGTCATCGCCGCCATGCTGGCGGTGGCCGGGGGGCTGTGCCGCCACGTGCTGTGCTTCCGCACGGTGTGGGAGTCCACCTTCGCCGCGCTGGGGCTGCACCCCCCGGGGGGCGGCCGGCTGTCGGGCTTCCGGCAGTGGCAGGCACCCTTCGGGGCCATGTCGGCGGCCAATTGGATCGCCATGAACGCCAGTCAGTACTTCCACCGCTACGGAGCGGACCGGGAGCTGCTCGGCTGGATCGCTCTCAACGGTCGCTCGAACGCGGCGCGGAACCCGGCCGCCATCTACCGACAGCCCATGACCATGGACGACTACATGTCGGCACGCCCCATCACCTCCCCCTTCGGGCTCTATGACTGCGACGTGCCCTGCGACGGGGCCATCGCCGTCGTGGTCTCCGACGCCGCCGTGGCCGGCGACCTCCCCCACCCGGCAGTGCGGGTGGAAGCGGTGGGAACGCAGGTCCTGGAGCGGGTGTCGTGGGACCAGGGCACCGTGACCCACGAGCCCCAGGTCCTGGGCCAGGCAGCCCACCTGTGGACCCGCACCTCGCTGCGGCCGGGCGACGTGGACGTCGCCCTCGTCTACGACGGCTTCACCTTCAACGCCGTGTCGTGGCTCGAGGCGCTCGGTTTCTGCGGCCTGGGGGAGGCCCAGGACTGGCTGGACAAGGGCAGGCGCATCGCGCTCGACGGGGAGCTCCCGGTGAACCCCCACGGCGGCCAGTTGTCAGAGGGCCGGACGCACGGGTTCGGGTTCATCTACGAGGCGGTCACCCAGCTGCGCCACGACGCCGGCGAGCGCCAGGTGCCCGGAGCCCGCACCGCCGTGGTCACCTCGGGCGGAGGGACCCCGTCGGGTGTCCTGCTCCTGCAACGGCACGGCGCCTGAGGGGGAGCGCGCTGACGACCGACGCCGACAAGCCCGTCGGGCCGCGCTCGTCGAAAGGCGAGCGCACCCGCGCCAAGCTCCTCGAGGCGGCCAAGGCCGTGTTCGAGGAGCACGGGCTCAGCGAGGCCCGCATCTCCGACATCGCCGAGAAGGCCGAGCTCTCCTACGGCGCCTTCTACCACTACTTCGCGTCGAAGGAGGAGATCTTCCGCAAGCTCGCCGCCTCGCACGAGCGCGGCCTGGGGTCGGCGGTGGTGGCCGAGACGGCGTCGGTGACCGCCACGGCGCCCGGTGCGGCGATTCCAGCCCGGCTTGAGGCGGCCAACCGGCGCTACCTGGCCGAGTACCGGCGCGAGGTCCGCCTCATGCGGGTGATCGAGCAGGTGGCGCGCCACGACACCGAGCTCAACCGGGCACGTCTCGAGCGCCACGCCGGCTACGCCGCCCGCCTGGCGGACGCCCTCGTCGCGCTCCAGCGCGATGGACTCGTGGACGAGGCCATCGACCCGGTCGTGGCCTCCTACCTCGTGCTGGCCATGGTGACGCGCTTCGCCGAGGCCTGGTTCGGCGAGCAGCGCTTCCGCTGCAGTTTCGACGAGGGGGTGGCACAGCTGAACCGCCTGTGCCTGAACGCCCTCGGGCTGGCGACCCCGGGCGTCCGGCGCTAGGTCGGCTCAGATGTACATGCCGCCGTTGACGGCGATCAGCTGCCCCGTGATGTAGCTGCCGCCCTCCTCCGAGCACAGATACGAGCAGCAGGCGGCGATGTCGGCGGGGGTACCCGCCCGGCCGAGCGGCACCATGGGGCCGATGACGTCGATGCCGGGGAAGTCGCCCGAGGCCGTGGCGGCGCGGGCCATGGGCGTGTCCACGATGCTCGGGGCGATCGTGTTGACGGTGACGCCCTGGCGGGCGAGGTCGACGGCCAGCGACTTGGTCAGGGCGATGACCCCGCCCTTGGAGGCCGAGTAGTGGGCCATGTTGGGGGCGCCCGACTGGGCGCTCTGGGACGAGATGGTGACGATGCGGCCCCATCCCGCCTCGATCATGTCGGGGATGGCGGCCTGGCAGCAGGCGAACGTGCCGGTGAGGTTGACGGCGATGATCTGCGCCCAGCGCTCCGGCGTGATCTGCAGGAGCGGGTCGAAGGCCTCGATCCCGGCGCTCGTGACGAGGATGCCGATCGGACCCAGGCCCTCCCGCACGGCGGCGAAGGCGTCGCGTGTCGAGGCCCAGTCGGCCACGTCCACCTCGACGGCGACGGCCCTGGTGCCCTCTGCCGCCAGGGCGTCGGCGGCCGCCTTGGCGCCGGGGCCGTTGCGGTCGAGCACGGCGACGGCGTGGCCGTCGGCGGCGAGGCGGGTGGCGGCGCCGAGCCCGATGCCCGACGCCCCGCCGGTCACCACTGCCACTCTGGTCATCGGGCCTCCTCGTTCGGTGCGAACTCGATGTGCAGCCCGGTGAGCCCGCGCAGCACCCAGGTGGGCTCGTAGGAGAAGCGCCGCGCCTCGGGGGGGCCGTGGTGCTCGCCGGACAACCGGATGTCGCGCAGGCGGTCGAGGATGCGCTCGAGGCTGACCCGCCCCTCCGCCCGGGCGAGGGGGGCGCCCGGGCAGGTGTGGTTGCCCCGGCCGAAAGCCATGTGCGCCCGGGAGTTGGTGCGGTCGACACGGAACTCGGCGGGGCACTCGAAGCGCCGAGGATCGCGGTTGGCGGCCCCGTTGAGCAGCATCACCGGGGTGCCGGCGGCCACGGCCACGTCGCCGATGCTGGCGGCCCGGCGGGTGAGGCGGAAGTCCGCCTTGACGGGGCTCTCGATGCGCAGGGCCTCCTCGACGAAGTTCGGGATGCGTCCGCGGTCGGCGCGCAATGCGTCTTGGAACTCGGGATGCTCGGCCAGGTACTTGAGGGCGATGGCGAGCAGCTTGGCCGTCGTCTCCTGCCCCGCCGCGAACAGGAACGTGGCGGTGCGGACCACGGCGGTCACCTCGGGCATGCTGCCGTCGGGGTAGGTGGCCAGCGCCAGATCGGTGAGCACGTCCTTGCGGGGGTTGGCGCGCCGGTCCTCGACGTAGCTGGTGAACCAGTCGTCGAGCCACGCCAGGGGATTGATGTCCCGGTCGGTGGGTGTCCCGTCGCCGATCTTCCCCGGTGCCTGGCTGAGCCCGAACCCCTCCCGGAAGCGCTGGTGGTCCTCCTCGGGGACCCCCAGCAGGTCGGCGACCACCAGCATGGCGAAGGGCTTCGAGTAGGCGTTGATGAACTCGCAGTGGCCCTCGCCCGAGAACTCGTCGAGCAACCGGTCGGCGAGGCGGTACATGAAGGCCTCGTTCTCCTTGAGCCGACGCGAGGTGATGAGCCGCATGAGCAGCGCCCGCTCGCGAGTGTGGTCCGGGGGGTCCATGGTGACCATGTGCTCGTTCATGGGGACCTGGCCACGGTGGCGCTCGATGGCCTCGCCGACGTCGTCGCCCTCGAGGGGGACGGGGAACGTGATGAACGGGCCCATCACCGAGTTGATCGAGGAGAAGGTGTCGGGGTCGAAGTAGATCTCGCTCGCCTCTTCGAAGCCGGTCACGGCGACGACGCCCCCCGGCAGGGGCAGCACGGGGCACTCGGCGCGGAGCTGGTCGAAGTAGGGGTAGGGGTCCTCGACGAGCGACTCGTCGGTGAAGAAGTCGACGGTCCTCCAGTCGGTCATCGCCTGCTCCCTCCGGTCGGTGGGCGCCACCATGCGCCGTGCTGAGCGGCCGCCAAAAGATTTGTGCACCTGCTTAGCACGGGGCCCCAGGCGTGGCAAGGTGGGGGGGTGCCGAGCGAGCCCGCCCCGCGCCGCATCGGCGCCGCCGACTCCAAGACCCGGGCCCGTCTGGTCGACGCCGCCGAGCAGCTGCTGCTCGAGGAGGGGCACGCCGCGGTGACGTCGCGCCGGGTGGGGGCCAGGGCCGGGCTCAAGCCCCAGCTCGTGCACTACTACTTCCGGTCGATGGAGGACCTGTTCGTCGAGGTCTTCCGCCGCCGCGCCGAGGAGAGCCTGGCCCGCACGGACCGGGCCCTCACGGCGTCGGCGTCGCTGCGGACGATCTGGGAGATCAACGCCGACCCCCGCGGCGCCGCCTTCAACGTCGAGTTCGTGGCGCTGGCCAAGCACCACCCGGCGGTGCGGGCCGAGGTGGCCCGCTACGCCCGGCGGTACCGGGCCATGCAGCTGCGCGCCCTGTCGCGCGCTCTGGCCGAGGCGGGCGTGGCTCCCGAGGACGCCCCACCGATGGTGGCACTCCTGCTCATGACGGGGCTGACCCAGGTCATGGCGCTCGAGCAGGTCCTCGGCGTCACCGCCGGCCACGAGGAGACCCTGGTCTTCGTGCAGGACCTGATCGACCGGCTCGACGGCGGCCGGCGCGCGGGCTGAGTCGTCGCCGGCCAGGCGAGGGCCCGCCTCAGGGGACGACGACGGGCAGGCTCTCCCAGCCCCGCACCGTCGAGGTGCGCGCCTGGACGGCGTTGGGATAGTCGACCTCCCAGTCGGGGAAGCGCTGCAACACCTCGTCGAAGGCCACGCGCCCTTCGAGCCGGGCGAGGGCGGCGCCGAGGCACAGGTGGATGCCGTAGCCAAAGCTGAGGTGCCGGCCGACGCTGCGGTGCACGTCGAAGCGGTCGGGGTCCTCGAAGCGCCGCTCGTCCCGGTTGCCCGACCCGTTGAGCAGCACCAGGATGCTCCCCTCGGCCACCCTCCGGCCGTGGTGCTCGGTGTCGGCGGCCACATAGCGGGCCTGGACCGGTGAGGGCGCCTCGTACCGCAGGACCTCCTCGATGGCGTTGGGGATGAGGGACCGGTCCTCGGCCAGCCGGCGACGCTGGTCGGGATGCTCCGCCAGGAGCTTGCCCGCCCAGCCGATGAGCCGGGTGGTGGTCTCGTTCCCGGCACCGGCCAACAGGTTCACGTACGTGAGGACCTCCTCGCGGGTGAGGCGGCGGGTGACGCCGTGCTGGTCCTGGAACTCGGCGTTGAGCAGCTGGGTCATGAGATCGTCGGAGGGGTGGGTGGCCCGCCAGTCGATGTACTCGCCGAACATGTCGCCGGCGCCGAGCTCGGGCTTGAAGGTGACGTCCTCGGCCGACTCCAGGCGCAGCCCGGCGTCGAGCTGCTCCTTGATGGCCTCCTGGTCCTGCTCGGGGATGCCCAGCAGGTACCCGATGACCCGCATGGGCATCTGCGCGCCGAGGTCGGCGATGAAGTCGAAGCGGCCCAGTCCGTCGAGCGGATCGAGCGCCCGGCGGCAGTACTCCCGGACCTTGGGCTCGAGGTCGTTCATGCGCCGGGGGGTGAACACCCGGGACATGAGCGCCCGGTGGACGTGGTGCTCGGGGGGGTCCTCGAAGAGGATGAGCCCGGAGGGGATGTCGAAGTCGGCCCTGATGAGCTCGAGGATCGACCCCTTGCCCGAGCGGTACGTCTCCCAGTCGAGCAGGGCCTTCTCGACGTCGTCGAACCGGCTCAGCGCGAAGAAGTCGTGCTTCTCGTTGTAGTAGAGCGGCGCCTCGTCACGGAGGCGGCGCCACACGGGGTACGGGTCGGTGTCGATCTCGAAGTCGTAGGGGTCGTAGTAGACGTCGCCGCTGCTCGCGAGGGTCACGATGCCGGCCTCCTCCGCTGGGGCGCCGCTGGCCACCACCTTGACATCGACGTCGATAATACCCTAGCCTGCCTGCCGGCGTCCTCGATCGTGACGCCGCCGTTGTCGTCCCGACGCCGATGGGTGTGCACGCCATGACACGCAAGCTGGACTTCCCCGTCTTCGACTCGGACAACCACATGTACGAGACGAAGGACGCCTTCACCCGCCACCTGCCCGAGCGCTACAGAGACGCCATCCGGTACGTCGAGGTCGACGGCCGCACGAAGATCATGGTGCGGGGCCAGGTGAGCGAGTACATCCCCAACCCCACCTTCGACGTGGTCGCCCGCCCCGGGGCCCAGGAGGAGTACTTCCGCAACGGCAATCCCGAGGGCAAGTCCTACCGGGAGATGATCGGGGCACCCATGAAGGCCATCCCCGCCTTCCGTGAGCCCGCGGCGCGCCTCGAGGCCATGGACGAGCTCGGCGTCGACCGCGCCCTCATGTTCCCGACCCTGGCCAGCCTGCTCGAGGAACGCATGCGGGACGACCCCGAGCTCGTCCACGCCGCCATCCACGCCCTCAACGAGTGGATGTACGAGACCTGGCAGTTCGATTACCAGCACCGCATCTTCGCCACCCCGGTGATCACGCTCCCCATCGTGGACAAGGCCATCGAGGAGCTCGAGTGGGTGGTCGAGCGCGGCGCCAAGACCGTGCTCATCCGTCCGGCCCCCGTCCCCGGCTACCGCGGGTCGCGGTCGTTCGCCTACCCCGAATTCGACCCCTTCTGGCGCAAGGTGGTCGAGGCCGACATCCTGGTCTCGATGCACGCCTCGGACAGCGGCTACGCCCGCTACCAGAGCGACTGGACGGGTCCGGCGGAGATGCTGCCGTTCCGGCTCGACGCCTTCCGGATGCTCACCATGGGCCGGCGCGCCATCGAGGACACCTGCGCGGCGCTCACCTGCCACGGGCTCCTGTCGAGGTTCCCGGCGCTGCGCATCGCCCTCATCGAGAACGGGGCCGAGTGGGTCCTGCCTTTCCTCGAGCAGCTGGCCGACATCCACAAGAAGATGCCCCAGACGTTCGAGGAGCACCCGGTCGAGGCCTTCAAGCGCAACATCTGGATCAGCCCGTTCCACGAGGACGGGATCCAGGCGCTCGTGGACGAGCTCGGGGCCGACCACCTGCTGTTCGGCTCCGACTGGCCCCATCCCGAAGGGTTGGCCGAGCCCTGCAGCTACCTGGAGCACCTGCCCGCCAGCCTGTCCGACGCCGAGGTGGCCAAGATCATGGGCGGCAACCTGGCGCGCATCATGCGGGTCGAGGACGAGGTCGCGGCGTGACGTCGGGACGGCAACGACGCCCCGGGGCCCGGGGCGCCGTGCGGGCGCGCCGGTAGGGTCGATCGCCGTGGTCGCGGTCAAGTCGATCCTGGACTCCCTGCAGCTCGAAGCGGTCGGCGAGCACCGCTTCCGAGCCCGCAACGCCGAGACGGGGCACCCGGTGGTCTTCGGCGGACAGCTCCTCGCCCAGTCGATCGTGGCCGCGCTGGTCGGCAACGAGGGCAAGACGGCCAAGACGCTGCACACCGTGTTCGCCCGGGCCGCCTCCCCCGACAGCGACGTCGAGATCGAGGTCGACCCGGTGCACGCCGGGCGGGCCCTGGCGAGCAGCACCGTGACCGTCTCGCAGGGCGAGCGCATCTGCACGCGTTCGATGGTCCTCATGAGCGCGCCCGAGCCCGATCTCATCCGCCACGCCGAGCCTGCCCCGGTGATCGCCCGGCCGCACGACGACCCCGGCGGCGACGACTGGGTGGTGCGGGTCGTGGGCGGGGTCGACCTGAGCGACCCCGCGCAGGTGGGGCCCCCCGAGCTCGACGTGTGGACGGCGTTTCCGGGGGCCCCGGACGACGCTGCGGTGAGCCAGGCGTTGCTGGCGTTCTGCACCGACGGGTTCCTGATCGGCACGGCCATGCGACCCCACGAGGGCGTCGGGCAGGCCCAGGCGCACGTGAGCCTCTCCACGGGGGTGCTCAGCCACACCATCACCTTCCACGAGCCCTGCCCGGCGGCGCAGTGGATGCTCCTCGCGCACCGCAGTGTCTACGCCGGGCACGGGCGCAGCTATGGCCGGGCCGACGTCTTCGGGGCCGACGGCGAGCTGGTGGCGTCGTTCGTCCAGGACAGCATGATCAGGGCCATGGCGCCGCGCCCGCCGGGATCCGCCGCCCTCTAGGCGGCGGCGCGGCCCGGACGCGATCAGGCCGGGGGCCGGGGGACGACGGCCACCGAGGGGATGCTGCCGTCGGCGCCGCAGTGCAGGACGTGGTGGACGACGCCCACGAGGATCTCCACGTCGAGGAGGCTCCCCGCCAGGTAGTTGCGAGCCTGCCAGGTGGGATGGAGCTCGGCGGCCAGGTCCCAGTCCCAGTCGGAGGCGAAGGGGAACTGCGTCTGGGCGTCGCCCTCACCGCCGGCGCAGTCGCCCACCACCACCCGGGTGAAGCCGATGTGGGGATGCTCGGCACGCCATGCCTCGATCAACTTGTCCAGCGCCGCCTTGCTGACCGCGTAGGCGCCCAGCCCGGGCCACGGGGGGGTGAGCGACGCGCTCACCGACGACAGATAGGCGGCCACACCCTTGGCTGCGTCGAGGTGGGGGAGCGCCGCCTTCGTGGCGAGGGCGGCGCCGATGACGTTGATGTCGAAGGCCCGGCGCCACGTCTCGGCGTCGGTGTCCACCAGGCGCACGAGGGGGCCGATGCCCGGGGTGTAGACGAGGGCGTCGACGCCGCCCAGCCCGGCTGCCGCCTCGTCGATGGCACGGCGGCTGGCCGCCTCGTCGGTCACGTCGCAGGCGATGGCGAGGGCCCCGGGGCCCGCCTCCTTGGCCGTCTCGGTCAGCAGGTCGTGGCGACGGGCCAGCACGGCGACCTGGTCCCCGCGGCGGGCCAGGCCCACGGCGATGCAGCGCCCCAGACCGCTCGAGGCCCCCACCACGATCGCTCGCATCGTTCTCTCCTTCGACGTCGATGTCGACAACGAGCGTATCCGGGCCGTCGCCCGGCACGGCACCGGAGCGCCGTCGGGCTCAGCGGGCGGCGGTCTCGCCCGGGGCCCCGGGTTGCTCGCTAGGCAACCCCAGGGCGTTGACGAAGACCCTGGTCAGCTGGTCGAGTGCTTTGTCGAAGCTCGTGGAGATGGCTCCCTGCACGAGCCACATCTCCGGGAAGCGGTTGGTCATGGCACCCAGGGCGGCGGCGGCCAGCTTGGGGTCGAGGCCGGCGTCGGCCAGCCCGCGCGCTTGCAGGGTCCGGATCGAATCGGCCATCTGCTTCTGGTAATGCTCGTGCCGGGCGGTGCGGACCTCGTTGACCTGCTTGTCGTAGCGCGACATCTGTTCGATGACACCGATGATCCTGGCCTCGCGCCGGTAGCTCTCGAGGTGACGCCGCAGCGCCTCCCGGATGCGCTCGCCGGGCGGAGCGTGGGACTCGGGGTCGAGGATGACACCCGCCAGCGGCGCGCTCAGTTGCTCCTCGACCGCCTCCGCGACCTCGCGGAAGATCTCCTCCTTGGAATCGAAGTAGTGGTAGAAGGACCCGTGCGACAACCCGGCGCGTTCGGCGATGTCGGAGATGCGCGCTTCGAGGAAGCCGTCCTCCTCGAAGATCTCCTTGGCCGCCTCGAGCAGTCGTGCCCTCGTCCGGGCGCCCTTCTGGGAGCGCGGCGGGTTCGACCTGCCGTTCTCGGCCGGGAACGCACTGGACAACCGGGCTCCTCTCGGGTCTCTCGGCGGCTCGCTCCAGGTTAACGCGCCCCCCTGGCCGGGCCGGGTTCCGGCGGCGGTTCGGTCCGTGCGCGCCGGCCCGAAGGCCGTCGGCCCGGACCGGCCGGGCGGGCGGGGGCGGCTCCTTCGTGCCTGCCCCAATTGTGGCGCTCGAAGACCGATCGGTAGGATGAGCGGGCTATGGAGCTGGCTGTTGGCTCGCGGTGGAAGAGCGTGGTGTGCGACACCGAGGTGGTCGTCGTCCGCCCACCGGGGAGTCCCACGGCCCTGGCGTGCGGTGGGGCGGAGATGGTGGCGGTGGGCACCGACGCCGAGCGCGGCGTCCTCGACCAGGCCCTGGCCGACGGCACGCAACTGGGCAAGCGCTACACCGACGAGTCGTCGGGGATCGAGGTGCTCTGCACCAAGGCCGGCGAGGGCACGCTCACGATCGACGGCGAGCGGCTCGCCTTGAAGGGCGCCAAACCGCTCCCGTCGTCCGACTGAACCCGTCGCGAGGCCCGGGCATGGACCTCGATCTGCTCCTGTCGATGGCGGTGTCCTTCGACGAGGAGCGCCCGGCCGTCACCGACCCCGACGGCCGCTCCCTGTCGACCGGGGAGCTCGCCGCCGCAGCCGGCGGCGCCGCATCCCTCTTTCGCGGCGCCGGTGTGCCCCGCGTCGCCTTCTGCGACACCAACGGCCTGGCCTTCCCGGTGGCGCTCTTCGGCGCCGTCAAGGCCCGCGTGCCCCTCGTGCCGCTCAACTACCGGCTGTCGGACGAGCAGCTCGGCCGGATCGTGCGGGGACAGGACCTCCTGGCGGTGGCGTCCCCGGAGCTGGGGGAGCGCCTCGGTCGCCTCGGCGTGTCCAGGGTGCTCGAGTCGGGGTCGTTGCTGGCCGACGCGGCGGCGGCCGAGCCGGTGCCGGAGG
>Ga0335078_10014733_pt1 | contig 11602 bp, 10 predicted proteins | sample Lox_Sample_32_FD_206711 | JGI IMG/M metagenome (GOLD analysis project Ga0335078, IMG submission 206711) | Soil microbial communities from Loxahatchee National Wildlife Refuge, Florida, United States - Lox_Sample_3.2 | ecosystem: Environmental > Terrestrial > Soil > Wetlands | place: USA...
ACGCGATCCTGCTGCTGACCGCGCTGGCCACCCGGGCCGGAGATCAGGTCGACCTGATCGCGTTCGACCGGCGGCTGCGGGCCCGGGTGCTCGGCGCCCCGCGGTCGGCCGTGCTGGCCTCGGTGACGGCGGCGCTGGCGCCACTGGACGCCGAGCTGACCGAGACCGACACTGCGGCGCTGGCCAGCGCGGTGCTCACCGTGGCCCGCCGCCGCTGCCTGGTCGTGCTGCTCACCGACCTGAACCCGGTGGTGATCGAGGAAGGGCTGCTGCCCCGGCTGAGCACGCTGGTAGCCCGGAACCAGATCATGATCGCGGCGGTGGCCGACCCCCGGCTGGCCGAGCTGGCGGCCGCCCGCGGCGATGCAGAGCGGGTGTACGGCGCGGCCGCGGCCGAGACCGCGCTGGCCCAGCGGGAGCGGATCACCGCGCTGCTGCGGCGGCAGGGCGTGCAGGTGGTGGACGCGCCGCCGGACCGGATGCCCGCCGCGCTGGCCGACGCCTACCTGGAACTCAAGGCGGCCGGCCGGCTGTAACCCCGGCTGGCCGCTCCCCGCTGGCCGGTCAGCCTGCCACGGGCGCGGTATCCGGCGCGTGTTCCATGTCCGCGGTCTGCCCGGCCACCGCGGCGCGCCTGCCGAGCAGCAGGACGTAGCCGAGGAACGCCGCCTCGGCCACCGCCCCGATGCCGATCCGGGCCCACGACGGCAGCGGCGACGGCGTGACGAATGCCTCGATCACCCCGGAAACCAGCAGCACGACGATCAGCCCCAGCGCGATCGTCAGCGCACTGCGCCCCTCCTCGGCCAGGGCCCGGCCCCGCGGGCGCGGACCAGGGTCGATGACGCACCAGCCGAGCCGCAGCCCGGCCGCCGCGGCCAGGAACACCGCGCTGAGTTCCAGCATCCCGTGCGGCAGGATCAGGGTAAAGAACAGGCCGCCCTTGCCGTGCGCGACCATCAGCCCGCCCTGGACGCCCGCGTTGGCCGCGTTTTCGAACAGCACCAGCAGCGTGGGCAGCCCGAGCAGCACGCCGAACACCAGCGACTCGGCGGCCACCCACACGTTGTTCGTCCACACCTTGGCCGCGAACGAGGTGGCCGCGTACTGCGAGTAGTAGTTGCGGAACTCGTGGTTCACCAGGTCGCGGACCTCGGCCCGGGGCAGCAGCGCGGCCTGCACGCCGGGGTTGCGGGCCACCCACCAGCCCAGCAGCACACCCACCAGGACGGAACCGCCCGCCGTGCCGGCCCACCACCAGCGCAGCCGGTAGGCCATGACGGGGAACGAGACCACCGCGAACCTGGCCATCACGGACCAGGCCGGCGTGTGCGCGCCGGTCACCGCGGTCCGGGCCTGGGCGACCTGGCTGGACAGCCGGGCCACCAGCACCGGGTCGTGCCCGGCCGAGCGCAGCGTGGACAGGTGGGTGGTGGTCCGCTGGTACAGCGTGACCAGTTCGTCCACCTCGTCGCCGGTCAGCCTGCGCCGCCGCCGGACCAGCGCGTCGAGCCGGGCCCAGCCGGCCTGGTGTGCGGCCACGTACGCGTCGACGTCCACCCCTGGAGGGTAACGGGGCGGCGGCCGGTGCCGGGACGCTGGCGGCGGCTACCCTTGTGCCGGAATCGACCGGACTGGGGAAATACGTGGCCGAGGTAGTCACTGGCGAGGCCGTGGTCATCGATGTGCCATGCGCCCGGTTTCCCAGCCGCGCCGTGGCGCTGGCCATCGATCTGCTGGTCCAGCTGGTGCTGTTGCTCCTGCTGTCCGGGGTGGCCGTCGCGGCCACGGCGGGCGGCGCGCTCAACGCGGCCGCCGTCGCCGCGCTCGGGCTGACGGTGTTCGTGCTGGTCGTGGTGGGCTACCCAGCCACCATCGAGACACTGAGCCGCGGCCGGTCGCTGGGCAAGATGGCCCTGGGCCTGCGGGTGGTCAGCGACGACGGCGGCCCGGAGCGGTTCCGCCAGGCGCTGATGCGGGCCCTGCTGGCGGTGCTGGAGATCTGGCTAACCCTCGGCTTCCTGGCCCTGGTCACCTCGCTGCTGTCGGCCAGCGGCAAGCGGCTCGGCGACATCTGGGCCGGCACATTCGTGATCACTGAGCGGATGCCCCAGCCGCGCGGGCCGGCCAACGCGCTGCCCACGATGCCGCCCGCGCTGGCTGGCTGGGCGGCCACGCTCCAGCTATCCGGGCTGGACGACGGCACGGCGGAGACCGCCCGCCAGTACCTGAGCCGGTATTACACGCTGACCCCGGCGGCCCGCACCGACTTCGGCCAGCGGATCGCGGCCGCGGTGGCGGCCCAGGTCAGCCCGGCCGCGCCGCCGGGCGCCACGCCACCCGACTATCTGAGCGCGGTGCTGGCCGAGCGGCGCGCGCGGGAGCAGGCCCGGATGATGGGCCGGGTTACCCTGGGTGACAGCGGCCTGGGTGATAGCGGCCTGGGTGACAGCGGCCCGGCGGCACCGCCCAGCCCGGGCCCGCCCGGACCTGACCAGCCCGGCGGGCCGCCCGCACGTCCCGCGGACCGCCCAGGAGGGTTCCTCCCGCCCAGATGACCAGATGACCAGATGACCAGATCAGCCCGATGACTGGCACATAAGCATGAGTAACGGGGCAAGCACGACGCGGTGGCGGCGGATCACGGTCGTGGCGATCTTGGTGGCCGGCCTGGCCGCGATCATCATCACCAACGAGCACATCCTGCTCGAGTCGCTGCATACGCTGGCCCACCTGAACTGGTGGTGGGTGCTGGCCGCGCTGGTGGCCGAGGCGATCTCGCTGACCGCGTTCGGCGTGAGCCGGGTCATCCTGCTGCGGGCCGAGGGCGACCAGGCCACGCTGGGCACGGTCATGTCGATCACCTACGCGGGAAACGCGCTGTCCATGGCGGTCCCGTTCGCCGGCGCCCAGCTGGCCGCGGTGTTCTCCTACAAGCAGCTGCGCGGCCGTGGCCTCGGCCCGGCCATCACCAGCTGGGCCCTGGCCGTGTCGGCCATCGTGTCCTCGGCCGCGCTGGCCCTGGTCCTGCTGGCCGGGGCGTTCCTCGGCGGCCAGCCCGCCGCGACGCTGGCCGGGCTAATCGGCGCGGCGGTGTTCCTGGTCCCCGGCGTCACCGTGCTGCTCGCGCTGCGCTACCAGGCCGCCCGGGCCTGGATCCACCGCACCCTGGCCGTGCTCCTACGCCCGCTGCACCGCCGCTGGGGCAAGTCGTGGATGGACCCGGCCGCGCTGGAGGAATTCCTAGACCGGGTGGCCAGCATCAGCCTGCCGGGCACACGCTATGCCCTGGTGTTCGCGCTGGCCCTGGTGAACTGGCTGGGCGACTGCGGCTGCCTGGCCTGCTCGATCCTGGCCACGGACCAGCCGGTGCCGTGGCACGGGCTGCTGCTGGCCTACGGCGCGGGCGCCGCGGTCGGCAGCTCTGGGCTGTCCCCAGGCGGCTTCGCGCTGGTCGAGATCGCGCTGACGGCCGCGCTGACCGCGGCCGGGATGACCGCCTCGGCCGCGCTGGCCGCGTCCATCGCCTACCGGCTGATCAGCTTCTGGCTGATCCTGATCGGCGGCGGCGTCTCGCTCATCGTGCTGGCCCGCCGGGGCGCCCCGGTCGCCGAGGACACACCACCCCCGCCACCCCAGCCCGCCACCCAGTCCCCTGACCCCGGCTGACGCGGATCAGCTCTGCTGCCAGGAACTCAGGTACTCGCGCTGAGCCGGGGTCAGCTCGTCGATGGCGGTGCCGGTGGCGGCCAGGGCGAGCCGGGCCACCTCGTCGTCGATCTCCGGTGGCACCCGGTGCACCCCGGGCAGCAGCGACTCGTGCGAGCGGGCCAGCCAGGCCAGCACCAGCGCCTGCCCGGCGAACGCCACGTCCATTACCGAGGCCGGGTTGCCCTCGGCCGCGACCAGGTTCACGATGCGCCCCTCGGCCAGCAGCAGCAGCCGCCGCCCGTCGTCCAGCACGTACTCGTCGGTGTGCGGGCGTACCTCGGGCAGCACGCTGACGGCCAGGCCGGCCAGCGCCCGCACGTCAATCTCCACGTCGAAATGACCGGCATTGGCCAGGATCGCCCCGTCCCGCATGGCGGCCAGATGCTCCAGGCCGATCACGTCCCGTGAGCCGGTCGCGGTGATGAACACCTCGCCGAGCGGCGCGGCCGCGCTCATCGGCAGCACCCGGTAGCCCTGCATGACCGCGTCCAGCGCCCGGACCGGGTCTATCTCGGTGACGATGACCTGGGCGCCAAGCCCGCGGGCCCGCTGCGCGATGCCGCGGCCGCACCAGCCGAACCCGGCCACCACCACGGTCCGGCCGGCCAGCAGGATGTTGGTCGCCCGCAGCAGCCCATCGATGACCGACTGGCCGGTGCCGTGCGTGCTGTCCAGCATCAGCCGGGTGCCGGTCGCGTCCGCGGCCACGGCCGGGAACGCCAGCGTGCCCTCGCTGGCCATCCGGTGCAGCCGGATCACCCCGGCCGGGGTGGCCTCACAGCCGCCCGCCACCTTGCCCAGCAGGTCGGGGCGCTGGGTGTGCAGCGCCTCCATCAGGTCGCCGCCGTCGTCCACCACCAGGTCAGGCCCGGCGTCCAGTACGCGCTCGATGTGCTCGCCGTACAGCGCCAGATCCGCCCCGGACCGGGCGAACACCACGGCCGCCCCGGACGTCTGTAGCGCGGCCGCGATGTCGTCCTGGGTGGACAGCGGGTTGGAGGCGGCCAGGAACACCTGGGCGCCACCCGCCCGCAACGCGCCGACCAGCACCGCGGTCTCGGCCGTGACGTGCAGGCAGGCGGCCACCCGCAGCCCGTCCAGCGGCTGCTCGGCGGCGAACCGGGCGGCGATACCACGCAGGACCGGCATGGACCGCTGCGCCCAGCCGATCCGGGCCAGCCCGGCACTGGCCAGCCCGGGATCCGCGATGTCGCCGCCCGGCTGCTCGCTCATCAGCCTGGTCAGTACCGGTAGTGGTCCGGCTTGTACGGGCCTTCCACCGGCACGCCGATGTAGCTGGCCTGCTCCTTGGTCAGCTCGGTGAGCCGCACGCCGAGCGCGTCCAGGTGCAGCCGGGCCACCTTCTCGTCCAGGTACTTGGGCAGCACGTGCACGCCCACCGGGTACTCGTCAGCCTTGGTGAACAGCTCGATCTGCGCGATCACCTGGTTGGTGAACGAGTTGGACATCACGAAGCTGGGGTGCCCGGTCGCGTTGCCCAGGTTCAGCAGCCGGCCCTCGGACAGCAGGATGATCGAGTGCCCGTCGGCGAAGAACCACTCGTCCACCTGGGGCTTGATGGTCAGCTTGCGGACGCCCGGGATGTGACTCAGGCCGGACACGTCGATCTCGTTGTCGAAGTGGCCGATGTTGCCCACGATGGCCTGGTGCTTCATCCGGCTCATCTGGTCGGCCGAGATGATGTCCCGGTTGCCGGTCGCGGTGACGAAGATGTCCGCGGTGGTCAGCACGTCCTCGAGCCGCGCCACCTGGTAACCGTCCATGGCCGCCTGCAGCGCGCAGATCGGGTCGACCTCGGTGACGATGACCCGGGCGCCCTGGCCGCGCAGCGACTCGGCGCAGCCCTTGCCCACGTCGCCGTAGCCGCACACCACCGCGACCTTGCCGCCGATCAGCACGTCGGTGGCCCGCTTGATTCCGTCGATCAGTGAATGCCGGCAGCCGTACTTGTTGTCGAACTTGGACTTGGTCACCGAGTCGTTCACGTTGATGGCCGGGAAAGCCAGCGTGCCCTCACGGGCCATCTCGTAGAGCCGGTGGACGCCAGTGGTGGTCTCCTCGGTGACGCCGTGGATGCCCTCGGCCATCAGCGTCCAGCGGTCCTTGCTCGTCTCCAGCGAGGTGCGCAGCAGGTCGAGCACGACCCGCCACTCCTCCGGGTCGTCCTCGGCCGCCGACGGCACGCCCCCGGCGCCCTCGTACTCCGCGCCCTTGTGCACCAGCAGGGTGGCGTCACCGCCGTCGTCCAGGATCATGTTCGGCCCCCCGCCCGCCTCCCCTGCCCCCTCCTCGGGCCAGGTCAGCGCCTGGTTAGTGCACCACCAGTACTCCTCGAGCGTCTCGCCCTTCCAGGCGAACACCGGGATGCCCTTGGGGTCGTCCGGCGTGCCGTCCGGGCCGACCGCGACCGCCGCCGCGGCGTGGTCCTGGGTCGAGAAGATGTTGCAGCTCGCCCACCGGACCTGGGCGCCCAGCGCGGCCAGCGTCTCGATCAGCACCGCCGTCTGGATGGTCATGTGCAGCGAGCCGGTGACCCGGGCGCCGCGCAGCGGCTGCGCGTCGGCGTATTCGGCGCGGACGGCCATCAGACCCGGCATCTCGTGCTCGGCCAGCCGGATCTCCTTGCGGCCGAAGTCAGCCAGGGACAGGTCGGCAACCTTGAACGGAATGGCTTCCGTGGACATGACGCTCCTCAGCAGGATCTTGGGGTAGACACCCCGACGCTACGGCACGGCACGGGCCGCCCGCACCATCACCCTCCCGTTCTTGACAAGAATTTGTTAGCTTAACGGCCATGCGTATCTCGGCCGCCGCCCAGCAGCTCGGAACGTCGCCGCGGATGCTGCGGTACCGCGAGCTGCTAGGGCTGCTGCCGGCCGTCCGTGAGCCTGTCACCCGGTGGCGGGCGGCCGGGGCCCGGCCGGCGCGCGGCCCGGCCCACCGGCAGTTCAGCCGGGATGACCTGGCCGCGGTCGCGCTCGGCCTGGGTATCGAGCGGCGGCTGGACATCAGCCCGGCGGAACTGGCGTTCGGCCTGCGGGTGCTCAGCGATCCTCAGGTCCGGGCCCAGGTGGCCGAGCTCGGCCGCCGCCTGGGCCGGATCCCGGCCCCGCCCGGCCAGGCCCTCGACTTCGAGAAGGAACGCGCCCTCCGCCTGCTCAACCTGCCCCGGCCGCCCCTCCAATCCCAAAAGTCACAACGGCACCAGCCTGGCCAGCCAGCTACCCCAGGCCACGCGCACCGGTGAAAGTCTGCTGTAGTCAGGCCTCAATGCCGCTCACATAACGGCGCGCAGGCGGCCCGGGCCAGCCCCACGCGCCGCATCGGTGAAAATCTGGTGCACACCGGGGTGCAGCAGAGCTTCACCCACACCGCCGCGGAGGGGGACCTCTGCACTCACTAGCCACACCAGCTATCGCAAACCTCACGGGCCACATCCGCAGGGCCGGCCTGCCTCACCCGCACGATGGGCGCGGCCTGCGCACCGGCCCTAAAGTCAGCGGCATTGAGTCAGGCCTACAGCAGACTTTCACCCATGTGGGACCGAGCGGGCGGGGTGCGTGCGGGCGGGGTTTGTGGGGGATACGGGGCGGATGGGGTTTTTGGGAGAGCGGAGCGGGCGGGGCTTGCTGGGGCTGGTGGGGCTCAGGGGGTGCGGGGGGTGCGGGGGGTTTGGCGGGGACGGCGGACGGCGGCGCGGATGGCGGGGTCGGTGGCGTCCGCCCGGGACTCCCGGTAGATGTCGGGCTCCAGGTAGATCATCTCGGCGATGGGCACGGCCTGCCGGACCCGGCGTTCGGCCGCGTCGATCCCCGTCGCGACCAAGGCCGCGCTGTCCGCGCCGCTGATCGCGATCTTGGCCGCGACCAGCAGGCTTTCCGGTCCCATGTGCAGGGTGCGCAGGTGGATGACGCACTGCACCTCCGGGCCCGCCTCCAGCGCGGCCACGATAGCCCGTTCGGTGTCAGCGCTGGCCGACTCCCCGATCAGCAGGCTCTTCATCTCCACCGCCAGCACCGCGGCCACACAGCCGAGCAGCACGCCGATGGCCAGCGACCCGGCCCCGTCCCACACCCCGTCGCCGGTGATCACGGTCAGCGCCACCCCGGCGGTGGCGAATATCAGGCCGGTCAGCGCCGCGATGTCCTCGAGCAGGATGGCAGGCAGCTCCGGGGCCTTGGCCCGCCGGATGAACGCGAACCAGCTGCTGCGCCCGCGCACCTCATTGGTCTCGTGCACCGCGGTGCGCAGCGAGAAGCTCTCCAGGCCCATCGCGATGACCAGCACCACGAACGCCACCACCGGCGAGCTGATGTGCTCCGGGTGCATGATCTTGTGGATGCCCTCGTAGGCCGAGAACACCGCGCCCACGGTGAACAGCACGACCGCGACTACGAACGCGTAGAAGTACCGCTCCCGGCCGAACCCGAACGGGTGCTCCTCGGTCTGCGCCCGCTGCGCCCGGCTGCGGCCGAGCAGCAGCAGGGCCTGATTGCCGCTGTCGGCCAGCGAATGCACCGACTCGGCCAGCATCGAGGCCGAGCCAGTGATGGCGAACGCGATCAGCTTGGTGACCGCGATGCCCAGGTTCGCGCCGAGCGCGGCCAGCACCGCGCGCAGCCCGGCACCGCGAGATTTCTGGTCCTGCTCCGCCCCGGCGGCCTGGTCCGGGACGGCCTCGCCGTCAGTACTGATAGCTACGCGATCCTGTCTTTGAGGTCGCCGATGGCGGCGACCGGTCCGGGGTCCACGCCGGTGGCGATACCCAGGTATACCGCCGCATAGTCGGCCAGCTGGATCAGGCTGGCCAGCCGGTGCAGCGGCCGGTCCCCCTCCGCGGCCAGTTCGCTGACCTCGATGCCACGCCGCCCGGCCAGTTCCGCGGACACCTCACGGCGCCTGGTCACCTGCGGATGCTCGACGGTGTCCCGCATGATGACCAGGCGCAGCGGCACCGGAGGCCCCGCCTCGCCGGCCTCGTCCAGCCCCGGCTCATCGAGCACCGGGGCGGCCAGCACCGGGTCGGCCAGCACGGTGTGCGTGGCGGCCGGCCAGGGCGCGAACGGGCCGTCGAACACGACCACCTGGTTGTGGTTGGCCTCGGGCAGCACCCCGTGCACCGCCGGGTACTTGGCATCCTCGTTGAGCTGGCAGGCGAACCGGAGCGCAGCCAGGCCGGCCAGCGGCGAGCTGCCCCAGATCATCGGCACCGTGCCGGCCAGGTCCAGGGCCAGCGTCTTGGCCGGGTTAACGAACGCCTCGCTGTCCGGGCGGCACAGGTGCGAGATCCGTTCCAGGATCTCCGCCGTCGCCTCGAAATCGGCGGCAGTCGCCTCGGTCAGGCCGAGCCGGTCCGCGATCACCAGCAGCGGCACGGACAGGCCCCACAGGCCGGCCCGGTCCATGGCGGGACGCTCGATCGGCACGTACGGTGCGTGCGCCTGCTCGGCGATCAGGGCCAGCGGGCTGCGCGCCGCGCCCACCGCGGCCAGCGGGCAGCCCCGGCGCGCGGCCTCGGCCGCGACCGCCAGCGTCTCCTCGGCCGACCCGGAACTGGACACCACGAAGACCAGGTCCGCGGCCCCCACCCAGCCGGGCAGCTGGTAGTCGTGCACCACCACGACCGGGACGGCGCAGCCCGGGCCGCACACCGCCCTGAGCAGCTCCGCGGCCAGCCCGGACCCGCCCATGCCGCAGGCCACGATGGCACGCGGCCGCCCGGCGGTGACCACCGGGGACAGCTCCGCCTCCTGGGTGGCCCGCAGCCCCCGGCGGATCTGGGCGGCGGCCGAGGCCACATGCCGGAGCATGCCGCTGGGATCGGCCGCCTCCAGGTGCGGCACCGAGTCCAGCCGGTCCTCGGCTGCGGGCGTCATGAACCTGCCGCGGGCCGCCGCGCCTCGTCCACCAGCAGCACCGGGATGTCGTCGCGGACCGGGTAGGCCAGCCCACACTCCGGGTTGGTGCAGACCAGCTCGCTGGCGGCCTCGTCGGCCCGCAGCGGCGCGTGGCACTCCGGGCAGGCCAGTATCTCGAGCAGCCAGTCGTCGATCTTCACAGCGCCTCCCGGCGGTCTTCCGCGGCCGTCCCTGGCCGGCTAGCCGGGCTGGCCCTGCCGCACCATGCCCAGCACCTCGTCACGCAGCCTGAGCATAGTGGCCTCGTCGGCCGCTTCGAGGTTCAGCCGCAGCAGCGGCTCGGTGTTGGACGGCCGCAGGTTGAACCACCAGCCGTCCCCGGTGATGGTCAGCCCGTCCAGCTCGTCGGCGCTGGTCCCGGGGCGGCTGGTGAACTCCGCCCGGACCTGGGCGGTCACCCCGGCCTGGTCCGCGACCTCGCTGTTGATCTCGCCGGAGGCGGCGTACCGGGCATAGCCGGACAGCAGCCCGGACAGCGCGGCGTCCTGCTCGCCCAGCGCGGCCAGCACATGCAGGGCAGCCAGCATGCCGGAGTCGGCGGACCAGAAGTCGCGGAAGTAGAAGTGCCCGGAGTGCTCGCCGCCGAACACCGCGCCGGTCTCCGCCATCCGGGCCTTGATGAACGAGTGCCCGACCCGGGTCCGGACCGCGGCGCCGCCGTGCTCGGCGATGATCTCCGGCACCGCCTGGGAGGAGATCAGGTTGTAGATCACCGTCGCACCGGGCTCACGAGCCAGCTCGCGGACCGCGATCAGCGCGGTGAGCACCGACGGCGAGACGATCTGGCCGCGCTCGTCCACCACGAAGCAGCGGTCCGCGTCACCGTCGAAGGCCAGCCCGATGTCGGCGCCCGATTCGAGCACCGCGCGCTGCAGGTCGCGCAGGTTGGTCGGCTCGATTGGGTTGGGTTCGTGGTTGGGGAACGTGCCGTCCAGCTCGAAGTACAGCGGCACCAGGGTGATAGGCAGGCCCTCGAACACCTTGGGCACCGTGTGCCCAGCCATCCCGTTGCCCGCGTCCACCGCGACCGTCAGCGGCCGGATGGCGGACAAGTCGACCAGCGCCTTGAGGTGGTCCGCGTACCCGGACAGCAGGTCGCGCTGGGTGATCGTGCCGGCCGGCCTGGCCGCCGGCGGCGCGCCGCGGGCGGCCAGGTCGCGCAGCTCGGTGAGCCCGGTGTCCTGACCCACCGGCCGGGCGCCGGCCCGGCACAGCTTGATGCCGTTGTACTTGGCCGGGTTGTGGCTGGCGGTGATCATCGCGCCGGGGATGTCCAGCGCGCCGCTGGCGTAGTACAGCATGTCGGTCGAGCCCAGGCCGCCCTCGATGACGTCGGCGCCCTGGGCGGCGGCGCCCCGGCCGAACGCCTCGGCCAGCGGCGCGGACGAGGTGCGCATGTCGTGCATGGTGACCACGCTGCGCGTCCCGGTTACCCGGGCGAAAGCGGCGCCTACCGACTCCGTGACCCGCTCATCGAGTTCGTCCGGGACGATCCCGCGGATGTCGTAGGCCTTGAAGATCTTCTGGTAGTCGCCCACTGAGCGTCTGCCTCCCGTGCCTGTAGCTGCCCCGTCGCAGGGCAGGCGCCGGTTGATGACCGAGCTGATCACCGAACGAACGATGCCGTGGCCAGCGCCAGCCCGCCCAGCTCTTTGTCCGATGTTGGAATACGGGCGAGCCTACCGGGCTACCGGATCCGGTCCCCGCCGTCCGGCGCGGAGCGCAGCACCCGCAGGTGACCTCGCCGGCCAACTTCGACGCCCTGGCCCACGGGCTCCGCCGCCGACGGCAGCCCAGCCTCGCGGACCGCGTTGGCCAGCGCCTCCAGGTCGTCCACTTCGGCCGGGGCCGGGTCCACCGGCAGCCGGACCACCTCCCAGCCGCGCGGCGCGGTCAGCCGGTCGGCGTGGGCCGAGCACAGGTCGTAGCAGTGTGGTTCGACATACGCGGCC
>Ga0335078_10014736_pt1 | contig 11601 bp, 8 predicted proteins | sample Lox_Sample_32_FD_206711 | JGI IMG/M metagenome (GOLD analysis project Ga0335078, IMG submission 206711) | Soil microbial communities from Loxahatchee National Wildlife Refuge, Florida, United States - Lox_Sample_3.2 | ecosystem: Environmental > Terrestrial > Soil > Wetlands | place: USA: Florida...
CCCGGTGGAACGTGATCGATCGCACAGAGCTCATCAGGTTTTGGAAGCCAGCGTAGCCGCCGAGCTCGTTTCGCAGGCTCTGGTCGGCCAAGGCCCAGGCCTCTGGGTATTGATGCGCTGCGGCGTCCGTGTAGAACTGCTCGACGGCGGCGGCCGGCGTCGAGCTGGTCGCGCCCGTCGATCCCGCGCTCGCGCTCGCCGATCGAGAGCCCGTGGTTGTCGATCGTGAGCTCGGGGTCGTGGATGGACGGTGCGAGGACCGTTGCGCGCTGGCCGTGGCCGTTCCGGCCGGCTTCGTGCCGCCGCCGCCCCCGCCCCCGCCCCCGCTGCCGAGAATCGCTACGACCGCGCCGGCGACGGCCAGGGCGGCGAGCGCGAGGAATGCCGGCACCACGATCGAGCGCGATCGGCGGTCTGCCCTCGGCGCCGGGCGCTCGGTCGCCGGCGCCGGGCGGTCGGTCGCCGGCGCCGGGCGGTCGGGGCGGGTGCTCGCCCGCGCCGCGGGTGCCGAGCCGGGGACGGCCTCCGTCGCGCGCCCGGACGCAAATGCCGACTCGAGCCGCCGTACCAGCTCTCCCGCCGAACCAGGGCGCATTGCGGGATCGGCCGACATGCCCCGCTGTAGCACGGCCGCCGCCTCCGCCGGCGCGGCCGGCCACGCCTTGCGGAGGTCGGGTGGGGGCTGGGTGGAAATCGCGTGCGCGAGGGCCAGCGGGTTGGTCTCGGGCCGCGCCTTCTTGCCGGCGAACACCTCGAACGCGACCGCCGCGAGCGCGTAAACGTCCATCGCGGGGCTCGGCGCGGCGCCTTCAAGCTGCTCGGCAGCCATGTAGCTGAAGCTTCCAACCACGGCGCTCGAGCTCGTGATATGGGTCCGGTCGGCCACGTCGGCGACGCCGAGGTCGGCGAGCTTGACCGCTCCGTCCCGGCCGAGGAGCACGTTGGCGGGCTTCACGTCGCGGTGGACGATGCCCTGCTCGTGGATCGCGTCGAGCGCGGCCGCGACGCCGCGGAGCACGCGCATCGCCTCATCCGGCGGCAGCGCCCCGCGGGCGGAGATCACGTCGGCGAGCGTCTCGCCCTCGACGTACTCCATGACGATCACGACGTCGCCGTCGTCCTCGAGGTGGGCGTCGTAGACGAACACCAGATTCGGGTGATTCAGCGATGCCCCGACCAGCGCCTCGCGCTTCAGTCGCAAGATCCCCTGGGCATCGCTCGAGGCGTAGACCCGCTTCAGCGCGACCAGCCGGCCGAGCACGGTGTCCTCGGCGAGCGTCACTTTCGCCATGCCTCCCGCCCCGAGCCGCCTGATCTCTCGGTAGCGCGCAGCCTGATCGGTACCTGGCATCCTCGATGCCTACCCGTGCGGGCCGTCCGCGACTCGCGCGATCGGGCCGCCCGGACGGCCCTCCATCCACACGACTAGGGAGCTCATCAGATGCCAGAAGCAGTCATTGTCGACGCCATTCGAACGCCGATCGGCCGTGCGGGCAAGGGATCGCTCAAGACCGTACGCGCCGACGAGCTCGCCGCGATCCCGATCCGGGCTCTGATCGAGCGCAACCCGCAGGTCGACTTCGCTGAGACCATCGACGTGATGATGGGCGCCGCCTCGTCGGTCGGCGAGCAGGGCTACAACGTCGGCCGGAACGCGTCGCTGCTGGCCGGCGTCGACCACCACGTCCCCGCGTGCACCGTCAACCGCTTCTGCGCCTCCTCCCTCCAGACGATCCGGATGGCCTTCCACGCGATCAAGGCCGGCGAGGGCGACCAGTACATCGCCGCCGGCGTGGAGGCAGTCTCCCGGGCCGGGCTCGGCGCGGGGATGATGGAGGAGGCGAAGAACCCCCACCTCAACGGCTCGAACGGGTCGGCGTACGACGTCTACATCCCCATGGGCATGACCGCCGAGAACGTTGCCGAGCGCTGCCACGTGACGCGCGAGCAGCAGGACGAGTGGGCCGTGACCTCCCAGAACCGCGCCGTCGACGCCCGCGATTCAGGCCACTTCGACTCGGAGATCGTCCCGGTCCCGGTGCCCGCCCACAAGGACACCGACAAGGAGGGCAACGAGATCGACGTCCCCGACACGGTCGTCACCAAGGACGACGGGCCGCGACCCGGGACCACGATGGACGTGTTGGCGCAGCTCAAGCCGGCATTCCGCGAAAACGGCACCGTGACCGCCGGCAACGCGTGTCCGCTCAACGACGGCGCCGCCGCGGTGCTCGTGATGTCCGCAGACAAGGCCAAGAAGCTCGGCCTGACGCCCAAGGCCCGGATCATCGGGTCGACCGTCGCCGCGATCCGTCCCGAGATCATGGGCCTCGGCCCGATCCCGGCGATCCAGGCCCTCCTCAAGGAGACCGGCGTGAAGATCGACGACGTCGACGTCGTCGAGATCAACGAGGCGTTCGCGGCGCAGATCGTGCCGTGCAAGGAGGAGCTGGGGATTCCCGATGAGAAGCTCAACCCGTTCGGCGGCGCGATCGCGCTCGGGCACCCATTCGGGATGACCGGCGCGCGGATCATGACCACGCTGATCAACGGCCTGCGGGCGCTCGACGGAACGCTCGGGATCGAGTCGATGTGCGTCGCCGGCGGGATGGGCCAGGCGATGCTGATCGAGCGGCTCAACTAGAGCCCCCGGGAGCGGCCGGCGCGCGGCTACAGCGGCGGGCCGTTGGCAGTGAGCGGCGGGTTGGCCGAGAGCCACCCGCCATCGGCCAGCGCGACGCTCAGCGGGGTCGGCTTGCCGACGTAGTACCCCTGCGCGTAGTCGACCTGATGCTTCTGGAGCAGCGAGATCGTCTCCGCGTCGGCGACCGACTCGGCGACGGTCTTGATCCCGAGCGCCTGCGAGACGCCCACGATCGCCTTGACCATGTGCTCGTCGACCTCGCTGCGCGGCAGGTTCTGGACGAACTCGCCGTCGAGCTTGACGTAGCTCACCGGCAGGTGCTTGAGGTAGTAGAAGGACCCGAACCCGGTGCCGAAGTCGTCGAGCGCGAGGCTGCAGCCGAGGCTGGTCAGGCCGCGCGCGAACTGGGTGGCCTCGGGCATGTTGGCGATCGCGGCCGTCTCGGTGACCTCGAAGATCAGCTTGGACGGATCGACGGACGAGCGCTCGAGCTCGCGCTCGATCATCCGCAGCAGCTCGGGGTCGCCGACCACCGACTCGCCGCTGAGGTTGATCCCGACCCGGGGGACCGGACCCATCGACTCGGCGATCAGCTCGATCGCCCGCGACACGACCCAGCGGTCGATCGCGTGGATCAGGCCGAACCGCTCGGCGGCGGGGAGGAAAGCGCCCGGGGCGATCAGCTTGCCGCGCTCGCCCTTCATCCGCAGCAGCAACTCGCCGTGCTTGATCTGCCCGGTGGCGAGCTCGAGGATCGGCTGGAGGTGGAGCACGAACCGGTCGCGGTCGAGCGCGTCCTGGATTCGCTGCGACCAGGTGAGCTTGGCCATCGCGCGGGCCTTGCGGGCCTCGGGGGCCGTGTACACGACAACGCGGTCCCGGCCCCCGGTCTTGGCCGCATACATCGCGAGGTCGGCGTTGACCAGCACCTCGCCGGCGGTGGCGTCGTCTGACTCGAACGCGGCCACGCCGATGCTGGCGCTGATCCGGAACGGCCGGCCGCCGTAGCTCGCCGGACTGTTGCGGATCTCGGACAGCAGGTCCTCGGCCGCGGATCGGGCCTCGTCGGCGCCAACCGCCGACAGCAGCACCGCGAACTCGTCGCCGCCGAGACGGGCAACCACATCGGTCGACCGGAACCGGCTCGAGAGGACGCTCGCCACCTGAACGAGCACGGCGTCGCCGGCGGCGTGGCCGGCGGAATCGTTGATCCCCTTGAAGTTGTCGATGTCGATGCTGAGGACCGCGCTGTGGGAGGCGTAGCGGCCGGCCCGGGCGAGCTCGCGCTTGAGCTGCTCGTCGAACCGGCGGCGGTTGAGCAGCCCGGTCAGCTGGTCGTGGTCGGCCATGTGGCGCAGGCGCTCCTCGTAGCGCACGCGCTCGGTGGTGTCGCGCGCGATGATCGCGGTCGACACGATCCTTCCGTTGGCGTCAGTCACCGGCGAGACCGTGAGCGAGACCGTGATCACGCTGCCGTCCTTGCGGATGCCCTCGGTCTCGAAGTTGTCGATCGATTCGCCCGACAGCAGCGTCTGGAGGATCTTCTGCTGCTCGCCGGCGCGATGCGCGGGCTCGATCAAGGCGATCGGTTGCCCGATGGCCTCCTGCTGCGAGAACCCGTAGAGCTGCTCGGCGCCGCGGTTCCAGCTCGTGATCGTGCCGTCGGGGGTCTTGGTCACGATCGCATCGCCGGTCGACTGCACGACGTAGCTGAGGAGGTCGCGCGCGGCCCGCGCCACCGCCTCCTCGGTGACGTCCTGCATCGTCCCGACGAGCTTGACCGGTCCGCGCTTACGCTCGGCGATCGCCTCACCGCCGGCGCGGACGACGCGCTCGGCCCCGTCGAAGCGCATGACCCGGAACTCGAAGTGCAGCGGCTCTTTGGCGCCGCCGGCGCCCTCAAACGACTTCTCGACGAGGTCGCGGTCCTCGTGGTGCACGCGCTCGAGCAAGAGCTCGCGCGTCAGTTCGACATCGGGATGCGTCGCGAAGATGCGGCGCAGGCCGGCCGAGAAGTGCATGTTGCCCGTGCCCAGCTCGAGCTCGAAGCTCCCGGTGCCGGCTGCCTGCTCGGCCTCGGTCAGCAACCGCTCGCTGCGGGCGCGCTCCTCAGCTCGCGCGAGCGCGTCGAGGATCTTCGGTTGGGCGTCGGTCAGCGAATCCGACCGCTCGAGCGCGTCGGTGACAGCGCGTTGGAGCTCGGGCCACTCGCTGACCCCTCGATGCTGTTTGTAGGGCCGGTCCGTCATGACCGATCCGGCGATGTTCCCATACGGAATGGTCGCCGATCACCACCCTGCATGGTGAACGCCAACGCGGTACTCCCTTCCTGGATGGCCGGATTTTACCCCTGCAAAGCTCGGCAGAATCGCCCGTCGAACAAATGGCTAGGGAGAGTTGATGCAGGTTCCGGGTGCAGGATGCGTGCACTAACACGCATGGATGCCTGCACTATTTCGGCGGCATTCGGAGCGCGCCGTCGAGGCGGATCACCTCGCCGTTCAGCATCTCGTTCTCGACGATGTGGGCGACGAGCGCGGCGAACTCGTCGGGCCGCCCGAGGCGCGACGGGAACGGGACCGCGGCGCCGAGCACCTCGCGCGACTCCTCGGGGAGCGCCGCCAACAGCGGCGTGTCGAATGTTCCCGGCGCGATCGCACAGACGCGGACGCCGACGGACGCGAGATCGCGGGCGGCCGGCAGGGTCATGCTGACGATCCCGCCCTTCGAGGCCGAGTAGGCGATCTGGCCGATCTGCCCGTCGAACGCCGCGATCGAGGCCGTGTTGACGCACACGCCCCGTTCGCCGGACGGAGTCGGGTCGGACTCGACCATCGCTGCGGCCGCGAGCCGCAGCACGTTGAACGTCCCGATCAGGTTTACGCGGATGACGGTCTCGAACCGCTCGAGCGGGTGCGGCCCGCGCCTGCCGGCGAGCCGGCCGGCCGAGCCGCCGATCCCGGCGCAGCAGACAGCGATCCGGAGCGGGACCGGCTGCCCGACGGCGACGCGAACGGCCGCCCCGACCGCGGCCTCGTCGGTCACGTCGATGTGCATGAATGTGGCCCGCTCGCCGAGCTCGCTCGCGAGCGCGCGGCCAGCCTCCTCGTTCAGGTCCGCGATCACGACGTGGGCGCCGTGTGAATGCAGCCGGCGGACGGTGGCTTCGCCCAGCCCCGAGGCGCCGCCGGCGACGAGTGCGCCGTTGCCTTCGATCCGCACGCGCGGAACCCTAGCGACGTGCGGCCAACGACAGCGCGAACAGCTCGTCCGGGTCCGTGTACCAGGCGTCGAGCTCGAGGCCGGCGGCGTGGAAATCCTCCTCCACGCGCGCGTGCGTGAACTTCGCGCTGATCTCGGTCCGGAGCTCCTCGCCGGCGGCGAAGTCGACCCGCAGGCCGAGCTCGGAGACGAGCACGCTGCACGGCCGTTGGGAGCGCAGTCGCATCTCGACCCACTCGTGCTTGCGATCGAAGAACGCGATGTGCTCGAACGCCTCGGGTGAGAAGTCGGCGTCGAGCTCGCGGTTGATCACGTGGAGCACGTTGCGGTTGAACTCGGCGGTGACACCGGCCGAGTCGTCGTAGGCGGCCTCGATCACCGCTGGGTCCTTGACCAGGTCCGTGCCGAGCAGCAGCCGATCGCGCGGGCCGAGCAGCCTGCCGATCTCGCGCAGCAGGCGCCGGCGCGTGCCGGGGAGGAAGTTCCCGATCGTCCCGCCGAGCAGAGCGACGATCCTAGGCGTGCCGTCGGCCTTGGGGACCTGCCCGAGATGCCGCTCGAAGTCGCCGACAACGCCGTGGACGGTGAGCTCGTCGAACTCGTCGAGGAGTTCGCGGGACGCCATCTCGAGCGCGCTCTCCGAGACGTCGAGCGGGACGTAGCGCCGGAGCGTCCCCGCCCGGGACATCGCGCCGAGCAGGATCCTGGCCTTCTCCGCCGATCCCGAGCCGAGCTCGACGAGCTCGCCGGCGCGGGTGCGGCGAATGATCCCGTCGGCTCGCGCGAGCAGGATCGCGCGCTCTGCTCGCGTCGGGTAGTACTCGGGCAGCTCGCAGATCTGCTCGAACAGCTCGGAGCCGCGCGCGTCGTAAAAGTGCTTGGCCGGGATCTCCTTGAACGGACGGGTCAGGCCGTCGAGCACGTCGTTGGCCAGCGATCGCTCGTCGGTCTCGGACAGGAACGACTCGATCCTGATCTCGCCGGTCCCCGTCTGGGCGCTCATGCGCTTCTCGCGATCCGGAAGCCCGAGAAGATCTGGCGGCGCTGGGGATGGTCCCAGTTGCGGAAGGTCGAGGTTGCCACCCGGGTGCGTGTCGCCCACGACCCGCCGCGGAGCACCCGGTAGTCCCCGCCGAAGAACACCTCGGAGTACTCGCGGTAGGGGTGGGCGACGAACCCGGCGTAGCCGTCGAATCCGCTGCTCGTCCACTCCCACGTGTCGCCGATCATCCCGAGGCAGCCGTATGGGGAGGCGCCGTCGGGATACGCGCCGGCGGGAGCGGTGCCGCAGCCGCGCTGGTCGAGATTCGCGTGCTGGCCGGGGGCGGGCTTGCGGTTGCCCCAGGGGTACCGGCGAGCCACGCCGTTGTCCTGATCCCAGGTCGCCGCCTTCTCCCACTCGATCTCGGTGGGGAGGCGGGCGCCGTGCGCGCGGGCGAAGGCGTCGGCCTCGAACCAGGACACGTGAACGACGGGCCTGTCTGGATGGAGCGGCTCGACTCCTCCGAGGCGCCACTCGGCGGTCAGGTCCGCCGCCCAGCCTCCTGGTCGAGAGATGTCGTACTCCTCCTTCCACGCCCAGCCCGCGTCGGACCACCACTCGCGGCGCTGATAGCCGCCGCCCTCGACGAACGTCAGGTAGCTCGCGTTTGTGACCGCGGTCCTCCCGATCAGGTAACCGCGCACGTCGGTGCGGTGCCGCGGCCGCTCGTTGTCATACGCGAACCCGTCTCCGTCCGCGCCGATCGTGCACTCGCCGGCAGGTATGTCGATCAGGTCCAATCCGGTGTGAGTCGGGTTCGGCGAAGGGGGCATCGGTCGCCGTCCGGCAAGCTCGTACCCATCGAGTCGCGCGAGTATCAGCGTCTGCAGCATCGTCTCGTCATGCTGGTGCTCGTGACGCACCACCATCTCGTGTAGGACGCCGTCATCGATGCCACGCTCGTCGATCACCTCGAGCGTTCGCGCACGAACTTCCTCCAGGTAGTCACGGGCTTGCGCCGAGTTCAGCAGCGGGAGGTCGCCGCGCACCGCGCGCGGGGTCTCGAACGCGTCGTACATCGCGGCCAGGTCCTCGCGCAGGAGTGGGCGCTCGCCGAAGCGATGCACCAGCCACAGGTCCTCGTACGCGGCGATGTGCGCGAGGTCCCAGACCAGCGGACTCATCAGCGGTGAGTGGACGCGCTCGAGATCGTCCTCGGTCACCGACGCAACGAGGGCCAAGGTCCGTCGGCGCGCCTCCTGAAGCGCCTCGACGATCCGCGTCGCAGTCATAGAGGTCGGGGCTGCGACCGGGCCGTTCACTGACAGCCATTGTAGGCATGCCGATTATTAACTTCAGAGGAATTCGGGTGACTATGTGAAGGTAACCAGCAGGTGAAACGGTTCACCAAGTCAGGTGAAACGGTTAACCATTTAGGGTGAACCGGTTCAACATTTTCAGGTGAACCGCTTCAGTGAATCGCGTACCGGAGGTACAGCGAGCTGTGCCACTCGGCTACCCAGATGAGCCTGAGCGCACGGAGCTCGGCGAGCGCCGGCCCCGTCGTGATCGAAGGGGTGGTGCCGCCCCCGGTGAGCTTGGGCGCGAGCGACAGGAACAACTCGTCGACCAGGTCCTCCTGGAGCAGCGCATCGAAGAGAGTCGGACCGCCTTCGCACAGCACCGAGCGCACGTCGTAGGCCGAGCGCAGCCGGCGCATCATCGTGGTCAGGGTCAGCTCGCCCGCATCGAGGAGAACGAGCTCGACCTGGGCGGCCAAGCTCGAGGTGTCGAGCGGCGTCGGCGTGAACACGACGAGCCGGGCCGCCGGGTCGGCGAACAGCGGAATGTCGGTGGCGACGGCGCCGCTACGGGTGAAGACCACGCCGAGCGGCTCCGGGCTCAGGCCCGAGGCGGCGCGCCGGTGCCGGCGCTCGGGGTCCCGGATCATCCGCCCGTAGCGTTCGGCGCGGAGCGTCCCGGTGCCGACGAGGATCGCGTCGACATGCTCGCGCAGGCCGTGGAACATCTGCCGGTCGCCGGGGTCGCTCAGCTCGCGCGAGCGCCCGTGGAATGCCGCCCGGCCGTCGGCGCTCGAGACGAAGTTGGCGATCGTGTACGGACGATCGGCGTGCGCCTGGCCCGTGAGATTGAGGGCGGAGAGCAATTCGCGCGCATGCACCCCCTCGGGTTCACGTACGAGCCGGTGGAGCTCCGGGTCCTGGCCCGACGTGGGAGAGGGGGGCACGGCGTCGAACCTATCAGCAGGGTGATAATCAGACACCGCTGAGGCCAAGCCGGCTTTGAGAGAGGGGAGCATGCTCGACTGCACCTACCGCGTCCGGATCCCACACCACCACGGGCAGCTCGCGCGCGTCGCCCAGGCGATCGCTGACGGCGAGGGGCTGATCGGCGACGTCGTGACGGTCTCGCTCGGGCGCGAGCACTCGGTCCGCGATATCACGGTCGAGGTGCGGGACGTCGCCCAGTCCGACCACATCGCCGAGCTCGTGGGCGGCCTCGACGACGTGACCGTCATGTGGCACCAGGATCGGGCGCTGCTGCGTCACGTCGGCGGAAAGCTGAGGATCGACGCGTGCTGGCCGGTACGAACGGTCCAGGAGATGCGCGACGTCTACACCCCCGGCGTGGCGCGGGTGTGCACGGCGATCGCCGCACAACCCGAGCTCGCCGCCCGCTACACGATGATCTCGCGCAGCGTCGCGATCTGCACGAACGGCACGCGCGTGCTCGGCCTCGGCAACATCGGGCCGGTCGCGTCAATGCCGGTGATGGAGGGGAAGGCGGTGTTCTACGACCAGTTCGCCGGGATCTCGGCGATGCCGATCCTGATCGACGCCACCGACCCCGACGGGTTCGTCGACACGGTGCTGCGGATCGCGCCGACTTTCGGCGGAATTCACCTCGAGGACATCTCTGCTCCCGAGTGCTTCGACATCGAGCGGCGGCTGATCGAGGCGCTGCCCCAACCGGTCATGCACGACGACGTCCACGGGACGGCCGTGGTGGGGTTGGCGGCGGCGGTCGTCGCGTGCCGCTACGCCGGCATCGAGCTCCAGTCGGCGACCGTGGGCCAGCTCGGCCTCGGGGCCGCGGGGTTCGGGATCGCGTCGCTGATGGTCGACGCGGGCGTGCGCCGGGTGCTCGCGTTCGATCCGCTCGAAGCTTCACACGCCCGCGCGCGCGAGCACGGGGTCGAGATCACCACGATGGAGCGGGTGATGGCTGAGGCGAACGTGGTCGTGGCCACGACCGGACGCCCAGGTCTGATCCAGCCCGAGATGATTCGCCCCGGCCAGGTGATCCTGGCCCTCACCAACCCCGACCCCGAGATCGACCCCGAGGCGGCGGAGGCGGCCGGCGCGGCGTTCGCCGCGGACGGCCGGAGCGTCAACAACGTGCTCGGGTACCCCGGCATCTTCCGCGGCGCGCTCCAGGCGGGGGCGGCGGGGATCAACGTGGCGATGAAGCTCGCGGCCGCCGAGGCGATCGCGAACCTCGCCAAAGACGGCGAGCTCGTCCCCAACGCCCTCGACAAGCGCGTCCACGACGAGGTCGCCGCCGCCGTGAAGGCGGCGGCCGAGGTCAGCGGCATCGCCCGGCCCGAACGGGCCACCGGCGGCCTCTGAAGACCGCCCGCCGGCACCTGCGCCGGGCTGCTGCGAAACCGGCTAGGCTGCCCGCCGATGCACTTCAGCCAGCTCGACCGCGGGGAACTGATCGCGGTCATAGGCGGGGCCATTCTCGGCCTATCGGTGTTCCTGGCGTGGTACACGCTCGGCGACAAGTACACGGTGCTTGGTCACTGCCGGGGACCGGACACGACGTGCACCGGCTGGAACTCGCTGCTGATCATCCGCTTCCTGCTGCTGATCGCGGCGGTGGCGCCGGCGATCCTCGCGTGGATCATCCTGCGCGGGCACGCGCTGTCGTGGCCGCGCGGCGAGATGACCGCGATCATCGCGATTTTCGCGCTCGGTTTCACGGTGTTTCGCGGCCTGATCGACAAACCGGGGGCGCCTTCTGGTGAAATTGGCATCACTACGGGCTGGTGGATCGGGATCCTCGGCGGTCTGCTGATCCTCATCGGCTCGGTCGCACGGACAAAGGAGAGCATGACGACGCGCAAACCCCCGGGGCTCCCGTGAACGCGGATCAATCGCACACCCGCCCTGATCGCAACCTCGCTCTGGAACTGGTCCGCGTGACCGAGGCCGCGGCGCTCGCCGCCGCCCGCATGGTCGGTCGCGGCGACAAGGAGGGCGCCGACCAGGCCGCCGTCGACGCCATGCGCCACGTGCTCGACTCGGTGTCGATGGACGGCGTGGTCGTGATCGGCGAGGGAGAGAAGGACAAAGCGCCGATGCTGTTCAACGGCGAGCAGATCGGCGACGGCTCGCCGCCGCTCGTCGACATCGCGGTCGATCCGCTCGAGGGGACCCGCCTGACCGCGCTCGGGATGCCGAGCGCGATTTCGGTGATCGCGCTGTCCGAGCGCGGCTCGATGTTCAGCCCCGGCCCGATCGTGTACATGGAGAAGATCGCCGGTGGCCCCGAGATCGCCGACCTGCTCGACCTCGACCGGCCGCTGCCCGAGACGCTCGCGCTGATCGCCGAGCGCAAGCGGATCGACATCCGCGATGTGATGGTGGTGATGCTCGACCGCGAGCGCCACCACGAGGCGATGGCGGAGATCCGCGAGGCGGGCGCGCGCGTCCGGCTGATCCTCGAC